>FWPU01004737.1_pt1 | contig 31087 bp, 20 predicted proteins | sample 2228361 | NCBI WGS metagenome assembly FWPU01 (sample SAMEA103939777, study PRJEB20133) | metagenome | reverse complement strand
GAGACGCTCGCGCTCGGCTTCGTGCTCGAGGCCCCGCCCGGCGCGCTCCGCGTGCCGCGCCGCAGCGACGCGCCCGAGCGGCGCGACGGGCTCTGGCGGACGACCTGCTTCGAGGCGTTCGTCGCGCCGAGCGGCGACGCGGCCTACTGGGAGGTCAACGTCGCGCCGTCCGGCGACTGGCACGTCTACCGCTTCACGGGCTACCGGACGGGCATGGCTCCGGAGACGCGCCTCTCGACGCTCGCGAGCACCCTCGAGACGAGGGTTGACCGGCTCGTCCTGCGCGCCGCGCTCGAGCTCGGCGCGATCCCCGAGCTCGCAAGCGGGCCGCTCGACGTCGGGCTCGCGGCGGTCGTCGAGCACCGCGACGGGACGCTCCAGTACTTCGCGCTCCGCCACGCCGGCGCGCAGCCCGACTTCCACCGCCGCGACGGCATGGTCCTGAGGGTCGCGTGAAGCTCGGCATCGACGTCCTGCTCACCACGCCGTCGCTCGAGCGCGCGCTCGCGGGACGGCGGCTCGCGCTGCTCGCCCATCCCGCGTCGATGACCGGCGACTTCCAGCACGCGATCGACGCCCTGATGGCCCGTCCCGCGACGCGTCTCGTGAGCGCCTTCGGCCCGCAGCACGGGATGCGCGGCGACAAGCAGGACAACATGCAGGAGAGCGAGGACTACGTCGACCCGCGGCACCGCATCCCGGTGTTCAGCCTGTACGGCGAGGTGCGCCGGCCGACCGCCGCGATGCTCGACACGTTCGACGTCCTGCTGGTCGACGTGCAGGACGTCGGCACGCGGATCTACACCTTCTTGACGACGCTGCTCTACGTCCTCGAGGGCTGCGCCGCGGCGGGCAAGGCGCTCTGGGTGCTCGACCGGCCGAACCCGGCGGGACGGCCGATCGAGGGGCTCCGCCTGCGGCCGGGCTGGGAGAGCTTCGTCGGTGCCGACACGCTGCCCATGCGGCACGGGCTCACGCTGGGCGAGGCGGCGCGCTGGCTCGTCCGCGCGCGGCGGATCGACGTCGAGCTCGAGGTCGTCGCGATGGAGGGCTGGGAGCCCGGGCGCCCGCCCGGCTACGGCTGGCCCCTCGGCGAGCTCTCGTGGGTGAACCCGAGCCCGAACGCGGCGACGCCGTCGATGCCGCGCACCTACCCCGGCACGGTCCTGATCGAGGGGACCGAGCTCTCCGAGGGGCGCGGCACGACGCGCCCGCTCGAGCTCCTCGGCGCGCCCGATCTCGACGTCGCGGCGATCCTCGGCGAGATGGAGCGCCTCGCGCCCGCCTGGCTCGGGGGCTGCCGCATCCGCCCCTGCTACTTCCAGCCGACCTTCCACAAGCACGTGGGCCGGCTGTGCGCCGGGATCCAGCTCCACGTCGACGACGGCGCCTACCGGCACGAGCGCTTCAAGCCGTACCGCCTGGTCGCCCTCTTCCTGAAGGCGCTCCGCCGCCTCGCGCCCGACTACCCGCTCTGGCGCGACTTCCCCTACGAGTACGAGACCGACCGCCTGGCGATCGACGTGATCAACGGCAGCCCGCTGCTCCGCGAGTGGGTCGACGACCCGGCGAGCACGCCCGCCGACCTCGAGGCGCTCCTGGTCGCCGACGAGCGCTCCTGGGCCGAGGAGCGCGCCGGTGCCCTGCTCTACCCGGCTTGACGCGCCCCGGGGCCGCCCCACGCCCGAGGGGCGATGATGCTTTGACGCCGGCGCGCGATCGTGTGTAGTGTGCCGGCCGGTTGGGTCCCCGGACGGGGAAGATGGGGGGGTAGGGCCGACGTTGCGAGGAGCGAAGGTCTCTCGTTCCCGGTCGACGGCCGTGGTCGTCGCCGCGCTGACGTTCCTGGCGGAGCGAGCGGGTGCCGAGCGACCGCCGGACGGGGAGCTTCCGGTGCCGAGCATGTTCTCGCCGGTCTCGGTTCCGGCGGACATGATCCGCGAGCTCTCGCTCCTCGTGATCGGCGTCGCGGCGGGGATCTTCCTCGCCGTCGCCGGCGTGCTGGTCTGGTGCATCTTGCGCTACCGCGCGAAGCCGGGCGACGACCGCGAGCCGCCGCAGGTCTACGGCTCGAACCAGATCGAGTTGGCGTGGACCATCGTCCCGGTGCTGATCGTGCTCGTGCTGTTCCTCGCGACCGCGCGGACGATCAACGACATCGAGGCGAGCGAGCCGCCGCCCGGCGCGGTCAAGGTGACGATCGTCGGGCACCAGTGGTGGTGGGAGATCCGCTACCCCGAGCTCGGCGTGGTGACGGCCAACGAGCTGCACATTCCGGTCAGCACGGACGACGCGCGGCGCCCGACCTACCTGACGCTCGAGTCGGCGGACGTCATCCACAGCTTCTGGGTCCCGCAGCTCGCCGGCAAGACGGACGTCATCCCGAACCGCTCGAACCGCATGTGGATGGAGCCGCGCGAGAGCGGGATCTTCGTCGGCCAGTGCGCGGAGTACTGCGGCACGCAGCACGCGAAGATGCTGCTGCGCGTGATCGTCCACGAGCCGGGCGGCTTCGAGCGCTGGGTCGAGGCGCAGCGCGCGCCGGCGGTCGAGGATGCGAGCGTCGCCGCCGGGCGGACGGTGTTCCAGCAGACGGCCTGCATCAACTGTCACACGCTCGGCGGCACCGTCGCCGACGGCACGTTCGGCCCCGACCTCACGCACCTCATGAGCCGCGCGACGATCGGCGCCGGCGCGGCGACGAACACCAGGGAGAACCTGCGCGCCTGGCTCGAGAACCCGGACCACTTCAAGCCCGGCGTGCGAATGCCCGCGATGAAGCTCGGCGACGAGCAGCTCGACCAGCTCACCGCCTACCTGCTGACGCTCAAGTGAACGGGGGAGCGCAGTGACGGTTCTCGACGAAGGAATCACGCGCGCCCGGCCGGCCGCCGAGGAGTCGTTCTGGGTCAAGGTCCACGAGTGGGCGGTCACCGTGGACCACAAGAAGCTCGGCGTCATGTACATCGTCTCGGCGCTCGGCTTCTTCCTCGTCGCCGGGCTCGAGGCGACGCTGATGCGCATCCAGCTCGCCGTGCCGAACAACGACTTCCTGCCGCCGAACACCTTCAACCGCCTGTTCACGATGCACGGCACGACGATGGTGTTCCTGGTCGGCATGCCGATCTTCTTCGGCATGGCGAATTACCTCGTGCCGCTGATGATCGGCGCGCGCGACCTCGCCTTCCCGCGGCTCAACGCCTTCGGCTTCTGGCTGTTCCTCTTCGGCGGGCTGCTCCTCTACTTCAGCTTCCTCGGCGGCGACGGCCTCTACGGGGCCGGCACCGCGCCGGACGTCGGCTGGTTCGCCTACTCGCCGCTCACCGGACGCGCCTTCTCGCGCGGCAACAGCACCGACTACTGGATCCTCGGCATCCTGGTGAGCGGCCTCGGCTCCACCGCGACGGCGCTCAACATCGGCACGACGATCATCACAATGCGCTGCCCGGGCATGACCTACTCGAAGATGCCGCTCTTCGTCTGGCTCATGCTCGTGAACTGCCTCCTGACGCTGGTGATCCTGACGCCGCTCACCGCGGCGCAGGTGATGCTGCTGTTCGACCGCTTCCTGGGCTCGCACTTCTTCGACACGCAGGCCGGAGGATCGGCCGTGCTGTGGCAGCACTTCTTCTGGTTCTTCGGCCACCCCGAGGTCTACGTGCTGATCCTCCCGGCGTTCGCGATCGCGAACGAGGTGGTGCCGGTGTTCTCGCGCAAGCCGCTGTTCGGCTACCCGTTCATGGTCGGCGCGACGGTGATGATCGGCTTCATCAGCCTGAGCGTCTGGGCGCACCACATGTTCACGGTCGGGCTCCCGCCCGGGGCGAACACCTTCTTCGCCGCCTCGACGATGGCGATCGCCGTGCCGACCGGCATCAAGATCTTCAACTGGCTCGGCACCATGTGGGGCGGGAAGATCCGCTTCCGCATGCCGATGCTCTGGTGCACGGCGTTCCTCTTCGAGTTCGTGATCGCGGGCCTGTCGGGCGTGATGCTCGCGATCGTGCCGTGGGACTGGCAGCTCTCCGACTCGTACTTCGTCGTCGCGCACTTCCACTTCGTGCTGATCGGCGGGCTGCTCTTCAACATCTTTGCGGCGATCTACTACTGGTACCCCAAGGTGACGGGACGGATGCTGAGCGAGAAGCTCGGCCGGCTCCACTTCTGGATCTTCCTCATCGGCTTCAACATCACGTTCCTCCCCATGCACATCCCCGGGATCCTCGGGATGCCGCGGCGCATCTACACGTACGACGCCGGACGCGGCTGGGACGCGCTCAACCTGATCTCCTCGCTCGGCGTCGCGGTGCAGGCGGTGGGCCTCCTGTTCTTCCTCTGGAACTTCGTGAGCTCGCTCCGCCGCGGCACGCCCGCCGGCGACGACCCGTGGGACGCCTGGACGCTCGAGTGGTCGACGACCTCGCCGCCGCCCGAGTACAACTTCGAGACCTTGCCGGTCGTGCACAGCCGGCGGCCGCTGTGGGATCTGAAGCACCCGTCGGATCCCGACTGGAAGTACGAATGACGACCGCGAGCGCGATGCCCGGCGCGGCGCCGAGCCGCCCGCCCGCGCCGACGACGTGGGAGCTGCCGAGCAAGGGACGCGTCGGCATGGCGGGGCTCATCCTCACGGAGAGCTCCTTCTTCGCGATCTTCGTCGTCGCCTACCTGTTCTACATCGGGAAGAGCCTCGTCGGGCCCTACCCCGCCGGCGTGCTCGAGCTGCCGATCCTCGGCACGGTCTGCCTGCTGTCGAGCAGCGTGACGATCGTCCTAGCCGTGCGCGCGCTGCGCGCCGGGCTCGTCTCGCGATTCGTGATCTGGTGGCTCGTGACCATCCTGCTCGGCGCCGAGTTCATCGCCGGCACCGTGCTCGAGTGGTACGGCCTGATCTACGAGCACGGCCTCACGATCCGCACGAACCTGTTCGGCACGACCTTCTACTCGCTGGTCGGCTTCCACGCGCTGCACGTGCTGGTCGGGCTCCTCCTCCTCTCGCTCGTGCTCGTGCTCGCGCTCCTCGGCCACGTGCGGCAGGAGCACGCCGAGCGGACGGAGATCCTCTCCTGGTACTGGCACTTCGTCGACACGGTGTGGATCGTGGTCTTCACCGTCGTCTACGTGATCGGGCGATGAGCGAGCACGACGTGCAGGAGACGGCGCAGGACGAGCGCGCGCACGTGAGCGCGATCGAGGTGCCGGCGCCGACCGCGTGGCCGCTCCTCGCTGCGCTCGGCGTGACGCTGGTCTTCGCGGGCCTCGTGACACACGTGGTGACGACCGTCGTCGGCGCCGTGCTGTTCGTCGTCTCGGCGGTCGGCTGGTTCCGCTCGGTGCTGCCCGTCGAGGAGACCGAGCTCGTTCCGCTCCGCCCGCCCGCGCGGCGCGCGCGACCCATCGTGCCCGCGCCGCACAAGGTCGAGCACCTGAGGCCGGGCGGGCCGCACGCGCACCGCATGCGCCTGCCGGTCGAGATCCATCCCTACTCGGCCGGGCTCCGCGCGGGCGTCGTCGGCGGGGCCGTGATGGGGTTCCTCGCCTGCCTCTTCGGCCTCATCGATCAGAGGAGCATCTGGTACCCGATCAACCTGATGGCGGCGACCGTGCTGCCGTCGCTCGCCTCTGCGAGCACCGCCGAGCTCGCGCAGTTCCACGCGTGGGGCTTCTTCATCGCGCTGCTCGTGCACGGCTCGCTGTCGGTGCTGGTCGGGCTCCTCTACGCGATGATCCTGCCGATGCTGCCGCGCTTTCCGATCGTCCTCGGCGGCGTCGTCGCGCCGCTCCTGTGGAGCGCGATCGTCTGGGCGGCGCTCGGGATCGTGAACCCGGTGCTCAACGCGCGCATCCACTGGGGCTGGTTCGTCGCATCGCAGATCGGCTTCGGGATCGTCGCGGGCATCGTGATCGCGCGCTCGGAGCGGATCCGCACCCTGCAGACACTGCCCTTCGCCGTCCGCGCCGGGCTCGAGGGCGGGCGCGCGGGCGAGCACGAGGAGCCGCGGACGTGAGCCGGGCGCTGCGCATCGCAGCCGCGGCGGCGCTGCTCGCGCTCGCCGGATGCGACGGCCTGCCCGGCAAGCCCGACCCGGCCGAGCGCTGGCAGGAGCCGGAGAGGGTGGCGAGCTTCGCCGTCCTCTACGGCGAGAACTGCTCGGGCTGCCACGGCGCAGACGGCCGGCTCGGCCCGGCGCGGTCGCTCGCCGACCCGCTGTACCTCGCGCTGGTCGACGATGCGACGCTCCGCCGGGTGATCGCCGACGGCGTCCCCGGGACGGCGATGCCCGGCTTCTCGCGCGCGGCAGGCGGCTTCCTGACCGAGGAGCAGATCGACCTCCTCGTGCGCGAGATGCGCGCGCGCTGGGCGCGGCCCGACGACGTCGCGGGCTTGACGCTGCCACCCTACGCGGCGCCGCTCGGCGACCCGGTGCGCGGCGCCGCAGCCTACGCCACGTACTGCGCCTCGTGCCACGGCGAGGACGGCACCGGGGGTACGGTGCGCGGCTCGATCGTCGACGGCTCGTACCTCGCCCTGGTGAGCGACCAGGGGCTGCGCACGACGGTCATCGCCGGACGCACCGACCTCGGCATGCCGGACTTCCGCGGCACCGAGGGTGCGACGCCGATGAGCAACCAGCAGATCGGCGACGTCGTCGCCTGGCTCGCGGCGCGGCGGCCGGAGTTTCCGGGACGACCTCTCCCGGGGGGCAACTAGAATGGCAACCGAGCCTTCCGCATCCGCGCCGGAGACGCGGCGCGGCTTTCTCCTCAAGCTCGGCATCGCGCTCAACGTCGTTGCGGCGGCGCTGATCACGGTGCCGATCGTCGGCTACCTCGCGGCGGCGCTGCGCAAGCGCTCGTACCAGGCGTGGATCCGCCTCGGGTCGCTCGACGACTTCCCCGTGGGCCAGACCCGGCTCGCGACCTACGAGAACCCGTTCATCGTGCCGTGGGACGGCGAGACGGGGAAGGTCGCCTGCTGGGTGCGGCGCATCGGCGAGCGCCAGCTCCAGGTCTTCGCCGTCAACTGCGCGCACCTCGGCTGCCCGGTGCGCTGGTTCCCCGAGTCGAAGCTCTTCATGTGCCCGTGCCACGGCGGCGTCTACTACGAGGACGGCTCGCGCGCCTCCGGCCCGCCGCCGCGCGGCCTCTTCGAGTACGAGTACGACATCCGCGGCAACGACCTCTGGGTCCGCGGCGGCCAGCTCCCGACCCTGGCAACCCCGGTGTGACGTGAGCGACACGAAGACGCGCAAGACCTTCCGCGAGCGCCTCGCCGCGATCGGCGAGTGGGTCGACTTCCGCGTCAAGTTCCGCGAGTCGTTCCTGCCGTCGATCGTCCACCCGATCCCGCGCAACACCGCGAGCTGGTGGTACGTGTTCGGCAGCGCGACGCTGGTCTGCCTGCTGCTCCAGATCGTGACCGGCATCTGCCTCGCGCTGGTCTACGTCCCGGCCGCCGACGAGGCGTGGCAGAGCCTCGAGTACCTGAACTACGAGCAGCCGCTCGGCTGGTTCCTGCGCGGCATGCACTACTGGGGCTCGAACTTCATGGTCGCGCTGATGACCGTGCACCTCGTGCAGGTGTTCATGTTCGGCGCCTACAAGTACCCGCGCGAGCTCACCTGGGTGGTCGGCTGCGTGCTCTTCCTCTGCACGCTCGGCATGGCGTTCACCGGGCAGGTGATGCGCTTCGACCAGGACGCCTACTGGGGCCTCGGGATCGGCGCCTCGATGGCCGCCCGCTTCCCGCTGATCGGCGAGCAGCTCGTGCAGCTCATCCTCGGAGGGCCGATCATCGCGGGCGAGACGCTCTCGCGCTTCTTCGCGCTGCACGTCTTCGTCATCCCGGGCATCCTGCTGCTGCTCGTCGGCCTGCACCTGCTGCTGGTCATCAAGGTCGGGATCAACGAGTGGCCGATGCCCGGACGCCTCGTGAGCCGCGAGCGCTACATCCGGGAGTACGAGGAGCTGGTCGCGCGCGACGGCGAGCCGTTCGTGCCGCACGGCATCACGCGCGACCTCGTGTTCGCCGGCCTCGTGATCCTCGCGATCGCCGCGTGCGCCGCGTTCATCGGGCCGAAGGGTCCGAACGGCATCCCCGACCCGACGCTGATCGAGACCAACCCGCGCCCCGACTTCTGGTTCCTGCCGCTGTTCTCGGTGCTCGCGCTGCTCCCGCCGTACCTCGAGACGCCGCTCATCCTGACGGCGCCGCTCGTCCTCATGCTGCTCGCCTTCCTGCTGCCGTTCTACTCGAACACCGGCGAGAAGAGCTGGAAGCGGCGCCCCGGCGCCTGGATCCTCGTGGTGATGGTCTTCCTCATGCTCAGCGTGCTCGGCTGGCTCGGCACCTACTCGCCGTGGTCGCCCGACATGACGGGGTGGAGCGGCGCGCCGGTCCCCGTGCGCTACGTCCAGTCGAGCACGCCGCTCGAGCTGCAGGGCGCGCTCGTGCTGCAGTCGAAGCAGTGCCGCAACTGCCACAGCCTGGGCGGCGAAGGCGGCATGCGCGGCCCGGCGCTCGACGACGTCGCAACCCGCCTCACGCGCGACCAGCTCATCCGCCAGGTGCTGCAGGGCGGCGGCAACATGCCGGCCTACGGCAAGAACCTGAGCCCGCCCGAGGTGACGGCGCTGGTCGCGTTCCTCTCGACCTTGCACGGCACCGACGACCCGGCGGCGCGCGACTCGACGGTCCCGGCCCGCGCGGCGGCGAGCGACGGCGCCCCGCCGGGCGCACCCGCGAGCGGCGGCCAGGGCTAGCGGGCGGGCCGCCCGGACGGGCGGTACGCTCGTGCGTTGGAATTCCAGTCGATGGATCCGGTGCTCCGAGCGACGCTCGCGTCGTTCCGCGTCGACCCGTGGCTCCTCGGCGCCACGCTCGCGACGGCGCTCGTCTACCTTCGCGGCTGGCGGGCGCTGCACGCGCAGATGCCGCGACGCTTCACCCGGGCGCGCCTCGCCGCCTTCCTCGGCGGGCTCGCGGCGCTTCTCGTCGCGCTGCTCTCGCCGCTCGACGCGTTCTCCGGGCTGCTGCTCAGCGCGCACATGGTGCAGCACCTGCTCCTCACCATGGTGGTCGCGCCGCTCCTCCTGCTCGGCGCGCCGCAGGTCCCGCTGCTGCGCGGGCTGCCGGCGCGCTTCGTGCACGACGGGCTCGGGCCGTTCCTCGCCGCGCCCGAGCTGCGCGCCGCCGGACGCGCGCTCACGCACCCCGTGGTCTGCCTCCTCGCCTTCACCGCCGCGACCTGGCTCTGGCACGTGCCGGCGCTCTACGAGCTCGCGCTGCTCTCGCCCGGCTGGCACGCGTTCGAGCACTGGTGCTTCCTCGCGACCGCGCTGCTCTTCTGGTGGCCGGTCGTCGCGCCCTGGCCGAGCGTCCCGCGCTGGCCGCGCTGGACGGTCATCCCCTACCTGCTCGTCGCCGACGTGCAGAACACGGTCCTCTCCGCGATCTTCGTGTTCTCCGAGCGCGTCCTCTACCCGACCTATGCGGCCGCTCCACGGCTCGGCGCGGGCTCGGCGCTCGACGACCAGGCGCTCGCCGGCGCGATCATGTGGGTGCTGAGCTCGGTCGGCTACCTCGCGCCCGCGGCCGCGTGCGCGATCCGCCTTCTCTCGCCCGCGCTCGCCCCTCCCGGCGGCGCCGTGGCGGCCGAGCCGCCGGCGGCGCTGCTCGCGGTGCCGCCGCCGCCGCGCCGCCGCGACGTGCGCCGCTTCGACCTCCTCGAGACGCCGCTCGCCGGTGCGCTGCTCCGCCGACCGGGCTTCCGTCGCGCGATGCAGGCGCTGCTCTTCGTGCTCGCGGCGCTCGTCGTCCTCGACGGCGTCCTCGGCCCCGCGATGTCGCCGATGAACCTCGCGGGCGTCCTCCCCTGGACCTACTGGCGGCCGCTCGCGCTCGTCACGCTGCTCGCGGCGGGAAACTTCTTCTGCATGGCCTGCCCGTTCCTCGTGCCGCGCGAGCTCGGACGCCGCTTCCTGCCGGCGTCGCGCCGCTGGCCGCGCGCGCTGCGCGGCAAGTGGCTCGCGCTCGTGCTGCTCGTCGCCTACCTCGGAGCGTACGAGGCCGCGGACCTGTGGGACAGCCCGTTCTGGACCGCGTGGATCGTGATCGGCTACGCGGGCGCGGCGTTCGTCGTCGACGGGCTCTTCCGCGGCGCGAGCTTCTGCAAGCACGTGTGCCCGATCGGCCAGTTCAACTTCCTCACCTCGACGCTCTCGCCGCTCGAGGTCCGGGTGAAGGACCAGAGCGCGTGCGCCGCGTGCACGACGCGCGACTGCCTGCGCGGCAACGCCGCGCGGCGCGGCTGCGAGCTCGAGCTCTACCTGCCGCGCAAGGCGGGCAACCTCGACTGCACCTTCTGCCTCGACTGCGTCCACGCTTGCCCGCACGACAACGTCGGCCTCCTGGCGGTCGCCCCCGGCGCGGACCTCACCCGGGACCGGCGGCGCTCCTCGCTCGGCCGCCTCGCGGCGCGCACCGACGTCGCGACGCTGGGGCTCGTGCTGGTCGCGGCGGCGCTCGCCGCGGCGGCGGCGATGGTCGCCCCGGTCGTCGAGTGGAACGACGCGCTCGCGCGGGCGCTCGGCGTCTCCGAGCGGACCACGATCCTCGTCCTGCTGCTCGTCGCTCTCGTGCCGCTGCCGCTCGCCCTCGCCGCGGCGTCCGCGGCGCTGGGCCGCGCCCTGTCGCGCAGCGGCGCCTCGCGCCGCGAGCTCCTCTGCCGCTTCTCGCTCGCGCTCCTCCCGCTCGGCGCGAGCACGTGGCTCGCGCACCTGCTCTTCCACCTGGTGACGGGCGGCGCGGCGCTGGTGCCCGTCGTGCAGCGTGCCGCCCGCGACGCGGGGCTCGGCTTGCTCGGCGCGCCGCGCTGGACGATGGCAGCGGGCATGAGCGACGTCGCCTGGCTCACGCCGCTCCTGGTCCTGATCCTCGACGCGGGCCTGCTCGCGAGCCTGTGGATCGCCTGGCGGATCGCCTCGAGCGCCACGGAGCGGCCGGCCCGCGCCGTGGCCCTCGTCGCGCCGTGGGCGGTCCTCGCCTGCGCGCTCTACGGCGCGGCCGTCTGGATCTTGTTACAGCCGATGGAGATGCGCGGCACGATGGTGCACGGATGAACCGGCGGGGAAGGCCCCTCCCCGCCCTGCTGACGCGCGCGGCGCGGGGCGCCGCGCTCCTCCTCGCGCTCGCCGCGCCCGCGACGGCGCGCGCCGACGGCGGGCTCGTGCGCGCGAGCGTCGAGCAGGACGGCCTGACCGTCACGCTCTTCACCGCCCCGACGCCGCTGCGCGCGGGCGTCGCCGACGTGAGCGTGCTCGTCCAGGATGCGCGGAGCCGCGAGCCGCTGCTCGACGCCCAGGTGACGGTCCACCTCGCCGCGCAGGACGGCGCCGGGGACGTCGCGGCCGGGCACCGCGGGCACCACGGGGCCGGGCACGTCGAGGCAGTGCGGCTCACGGGCGAGGCGGCGAGCAACAAGATCCTCAAGGCGGCCCGCGTCGAGCTCCCCGAGCCCGGGCGCTACCGGCTGCGCGCCGAGGTCCGGCGCGGGGCGCAGAGGGCCACCGCGGCGGCCGACGTCGAGGTCGCGCCCCCGGGCGCGCGGTGGCGCGAGATCGGCTGGGCGCTCGCCGTGCCGCCGGTCGCGATCGTGCTCTTCGCCGTGCACCAGGCGCTTCGCCGTCGCCGGGAGGGGACGTGATCGGCGGCAAGCGCGTGTGCGTCGTCATGCCGGCGTACAACGCGGAGCGCACGCTCGAGCAGACGGTCTCCGAGGTGCCGCGCGACGTCGTCGACGACATCGTCGTGGTCGACGACCAGTCGCGGGACGGCACCGTCGAGGTGGCGCGCCGCCTCGGCCTGCACGTGATCGTGCACCCGCGAAACCGCGGCTACGGCGGCAACCAGAAGACCTGCTACACCGAGGCGCTCCGCCGGGGTGCGGAGATCGTCGTCATGGTCCACCCGGACTACCAGTACACGCCGCGCCTCATCCCGGCGCTCGCGTCGTGCATCGCGAGCGGTCTGTTCGACGTGGCGCTCGGCTCGCGCATCCTGGGCGGCGGCGCCCGCGCCGGCGGCATGCCGCTCTACAAGTACGTCGCGAACCGCTTCCTCACCTTCACCCAGAACGTCGTCATGGGGCAGAAGCTCTCCGAGTACCACACGGGCTACCGCGCCTTCTCGCGGCGGCTCCTGACCACGCTGCCGCTCGAGGAGAACGACGACGACTTCGTGTTCGACAACCAGATGCTCGCCCAGGCGCTGCACTTCGGCTTCGCGGTCGCCGAGGTGACCTGCCCGACGCGCTACGCGACCGACTCCTCGTCGATCAACTTCCGGCGCAGCGTCAAGTACGGCCTGGGGGTGCTGCGCACGACCTTCGCGGTACGGCTTGCCGCGGCCGGGCTCGCGCGGCCGCGCTTCCTGGACCCGAACGGAAGGAGGCTCGACGTCCCACCCGACGCCTGAGGCGCACGGCAACGCTCCGCCAGGCCGCGCCCCGAGCCGACGCGCGCCGCTTCAGTCGACGTAGCCCAGGGCCTTCAGGCTCTCGACCGTCTTGTCGTCGAGCTGCGGCTCGGGCGGAGCGAGCGGGTCCTTCTGTTCGGCGAGACGGCTTGCGCCGGCCGCCTCGACGTCGCGGTAGTAGGCGATGAGCTGCTCGCCGAGCGTCGCGAGCCGCGCGTCCTCGATGGGGCTCTGCTCGCCGGGGTCCTCGGTGAGGTCGTAGATCGTGATCGGCGTGTCACCTTTCACGCTCGCCACCCACTTGAAGCGCGCCGCGCGCGCGGCGATCCGCCGGCCCGTCTTCCCCCAGCTCGGCGCCTCGGCGTAGAGGACGCGGTTTGCCGGGAAGGGGTCGCCGCGCAGCAGCGGGACGAGGCTCTCGCCGTGGCTCACCGCGAGCGGCGGCAGCCTGTTGAGCGCGAGCAACGTCGGGGTCAGGTCGACGAGCGAGACCGGCGTCGCGATGCGCTTGCCCGCCGGGACGAGGCCCGGCGCGACCATGAGCAGCGGCACGTGCAGCACCTCGTCGTACGCCGACTTGGCGTGCCCGACCATGCCGTGCTCGCCGAACTCGTCGCCGTGGTCGGAGGTGATGACGAGGATCGACTCGTCGAGCAGGCCGAGCTCGTCGAGGCGCCCCACCAGGCGCTCCACGACGCTGTCCGTGTAGCGGACCTCACCCGCGTATCGGTGCCGTGCCCCGACGGGGTGCGGCGTTCCCTTGCCGATCGGCTCCTCGACGCCGTCGTGCCGCCAGGTGCGGAAGATGTCGAACTCCTCCGGCGGCTCGTAGGGGCCGTGCACCTCGTAGGTGTGGAGGAACAGGAAGAAGAGCTCACCCGGGTGGCTCTCGAGCCACGCAAGCCCGGCGCCGAAGGTGTCCTCGATCTGCCCCGCGGTGTCCCACATCGAGGCACCCTTGAACTCCCGGTAGCGGTCGAAGCCGCGCATGAAGCCCGCCTGCGCGGCGAGCATCGCGTCCTCGGTCACGGCGACCGTCGCGTAGCCGTTCGCCGCCATGATCTGGGGCAGGGTCGGGATGTCCTCGAGCAGCGAGCCGGCCGCGAACACCACCTGGTGCGCCCCCGGGTAGAGCCCGGTGAGCATCGTCATGTGCGAGGCGGTGGTCGACGGGTAGGTCGCGCTCGCGTTCTCGAACAGCGTGCCCCGCTCGGCGATGCGCTCGAGCCCCGGCATGAGCGGGATGCCGTACAGCGAGCCGCCGAGGTGATCGCCGCGCAGGGTGTCGAGCGAGATCAGGATCACGTTTCGCCGGCCGTCGCGGCGGCGCGGCTCGACGACCTGCGGGCTGCCCCAGAGCGGAAAGCCGAACGCCGCCTGGGGATCCTCCCCCGGAAGGACGACGACGCTGGTCTCCATCAGGAAGCGCACCGTGCGGCCCGCCCACGGCCCGAGGTCGACGCGCCGGTCGTGCCACGTCTTCGCGCCGAGGGGCGAGAGGGTCTCGCGGAGCAGCTCGTGCCGCTCGCCGTCCGCCTCGACCGTCAGGCGGAACTCGACCGGCGCCGCGCCGACCCGCACGCCGAGCGGCTCGAGGCCGAGCCCGACCTCGAGGTACGCCCCCCGGCCGATCTTGAGCGGTCGCGTGACGTGGCTCTGCTCGTTCGGCGGTGCCGGGCGGCCGTACACCTGCACGTCGACCTCCCCCGCCTTCGCCGTCTCGGCGGGCACCGTGATCCAGAGCCGCGCATCCCGCGTTCTCTGCGGCGGCAGGAGCTGCGTCCCGGTCCGCGTCCACGGGTCGCCCCGCTTCGGCCGGACGCGCGGCTCGACGACGACCGGCACGCCGCGCAGCGCGCGGGCGAGCACCGCGTCGACAATCAGCTTCCGGTTGTGGGGCACCGGGAGCCTTTTGCGCAGCATGGTAATGAGCGGCAGGCAGCCGATCGCCGGGCGGTACTCGTCGCCGACCTCGCACTGCTCCGCAGCCTCGCGCGGCTGCGGCTGCTCGAGGAGCGCCTGCAGGCGGTAGACGGGCTGCAGCACGACGCCCGCGTCGCGCGCGCATCCGGAGGCGGCGATCAGGGCGAAAAGGAGCGGCAGAGCGCACGCCCGGACGATGAGGTGCGGCGACGGTCGAAGGGGCACTGCGCTTCGCGTACCGGGAGCCGGTCGGAAAGTCGAGGGCGGGAAGCGGCTCGCTCGGCGCCGCTTCCCGCCCCGCCGACTTCAGGGCTCGACGGTGATCACCGCCGAGTTCGTCGCTGACTTGCCGCTCGACGGATCGAACGCCGTGATGACCGCGGTCCCGGGGGCGACCGCCGACACCGTGCCCTGCGACTTCGGCTCGTTGCTCACCACCGCGACGTTCGGGTTGCTCGAGGTGTAGATCACGTTGTTGGTGATCGCCTTGGTCGAGCCGTCGCAGAAGCGGCCGCGGACCCGCAGCTTCTTCGCGCGCCCGAGCGGGACGCGCTTGCTCGCCGGGTTGAACTCGAAGCTCTGCAGCAGGCAGTTGACGGTGATCGTCGCGCTCGACTCGAAGCCGATCCCGGGCAGCGTCGCCTTGATCTGAGCGGTTCCGACCTTGCCGCCGCCGATCACCAGGCCCTGCTCGCCTTCGCGGTTGCTGACCCGCGCCACCTGCTCGTCGCTCGACGACCAGACGACCTGCTTGGTGAGGGTCTTCGTGCTGTTGTCCGCACGTCGTCCGACCGCCTTGAGCTTGGCGCTCTCGCTGCCGCGCAGGGTCTTGGCCGCGGGCACGACATCCAGGCGCACGATCCCGGCGCCGACCACGACCACGCCCGACGCGGTGAACGGCGGCACGACCGCGGTGATCGTCGCGCTGCCCGTCCCGATGCCGACCACGGTGCCGGGGTCCTCGACGTTGTCCACGGTCGCGACGGCGGGATTGCTCGACGACCACTGGGCGCGCTTCGTCAGGTCCTTCTCCGAGCCGTCGCTGTAGAGGCCCCAGGCGCGGAACTGCTTCTCCTCGAGCGCTTCGGCTTCGTAAGCCGCCGGCGCGACGCGCAGCCCCTGGTACGTGCCGATCACCCGGATGTTCTTCGCCGACTGCTTGCCGCTGCAGTTCACCCGCACGGTGGTCTGGCCGAGCCTGAGCCCGCGGATGAAGCCCTTGCCGTCGCCGTCGACCTCGCGCTCGGCGTTGTCGACGACCGCGATCTGCGGGTTCACGACCGTCCACTCGCAGCGGTCGCTGATGTTGAGCGCGATGTCGCCCTCGTAGTAGCCGCGCGCCTTGAGCTCGGTCTCCTCGTTCATCGGGATCAGGCCGTCGCCGACCTCGAGGTCGACCGACTGGAGCTCGCTCAGCACCTGGACGTTGTTCGTCTGGGCCGACTGGAACTGGCCGAGGGTGGCGCGCAGGGTGACGACGCCCGCCTTCTTGCCGACCACCTGGCCGACGTCGCTCGACCCGTTGCCCACGGTCGCGACGCTCGGGTCGCTGACGCTCCACGAGACGATGCGCCGCAGGTCGCTGGTCTTCTTCTTTTTCTCCTTCAGCAGGCCGAAGGCACGCGCGTTCCGCTCCTCGCCGACGGCGATACGCATCGGGTTCGGCTCCACGACCAGCTCCGTCACGGGACCGAACACGCGGATGATTCCGTCGTTGCCGCTGTCGGAGGTCGAGATCCCGCGCTTCGGGTCGAAGGCGGAGACGATGACCCTACCGTTCTTCCTGGGGGTGATGATGCCGGCCCGGTCCCCCGTGCCGATGTCGACGATGCCGAACGGCACGACCGAGAACTCGACGTCGTCCGTGATGTTGCTCCGCGTGCCGTCGACCCGGTGCGCGTAGACGCGCAGCGGGTACTGCATGTTGCGGCCCATCACGACCTTCGGCGGGTCGAACGCGAGGTGTGACACCTTCGCCTGGACCGTCGCCTGGCCGTCGGCGTTCGAAACGCCGCTCTCGGGGTGGAAGGCGGTGATCACGACCGTGCCGGGCTTGTGCGGGGTGACGAGACCCTTCGTCTGCTGGTCGTTGCTCACCGTCGCGACCGACGGGTCGCTCGAGCTCCAGATGACCGTCTTGGTCACGTCACGCTCGGAGTCGTCGATGTAGTGGGCCTTCGCCGAGAACTGGGTCGGCAGCCCGACCTCGAGGTTCTTGGTCGTCGGCTTGGTGATGATCGCGACGAGGTCCCCGTCGGTCACGGTGAGCCCGGTGCTCCCGCGGATGACCTGCAGCCCGACCGTCATCTCCACGGTGATCCGCGTCGAGCCCCGGTTGACCGCGGTCACGAGCCCCTTGATCCCGGGGATGTTGGTCACCGTGGCGACCCCGACCGAGCTCACGCTCCAGTTGACGAGCTGGCTCACGTTGGCGGTCGTGCCGTTGCTGTAGTGCGCGATCGCCGTGTAGGTGTGCGTGAAGCCGACCGGCAGCGTGAAGTCGGCGGGCTCGACCGTGAGCGCGGTGATCGTCTGGGCCGACGCCGCGCCGGGGGCGAGGAGGAGCGCGAGGAGGAGCGCCGGGAGCAGGGGGCGGCTCAGGGCGCCCCGGATACACCTCACCCTACGTGCCTGCACACGCTCGGAACCTTGCATCGATGACCCTCCGCGCCCGAATCGGGACGGCGCATCGAGCAATTCGAGTGCCTCATGTGGCCGCGAATCCTGGGCAGGACGGGCGGCCGGGTGGCGGCAGGCGCGCAATCTCTGGCGAGACCGCACGATGCGCGGGGGGCTCAGTACCGCCGGTGCCACACGGCGTCGATCGCGCTCTCGCCCTCGGTCGAGGAGGAGGTCTGGAGGGTGATGCTCGGCGTCAAGTAGTACTGGACGGTGACCGACGAGCCGGCCGGCCCGCCGAGCTGCCGGGCGGTCCCCCCCTCGGGGCCGCCGAAGGTCTGGCCGATCGAGACGAAGATGTCGTCGCCGAAGTAGCGGCCGATGCCGACCGAGCCGTACGACGACCCGGTCGGGAGCTGGAAGGTCAGGCTCGCGAGCCCGAAGGTCTCCATGAGCGATTGCTCGAGCTCCGGTGCGACGTAGCTCGCCAGGAGCCCGATCGCCTCCTGGCGGAGGTCCGACCCCTGGCCGCCGGAGAGCTGCGACACCGTCTTGCCGAAGAGCAGCACCGCCAGGATATCGCTCTGATCGAGCGGCGGGTCGCTCGACAGATCGAGCTCCGGATTCTTGATCGTCCCCTGGATCCGCACCGTGATCACGTGCTCCGGCGCGTTGTACCTCGCCTCGATCGTCAAGTATGGATCGATCGGCACCTCGCCGGAGAACGAGACGTACGCCGACTCGAGCACGATGCGCCGGCCGCGGAACAGGTACCAGCCGCGGTCGGAGGAGATCTCGCCGCTCACCCGCACCGGGTCCTCCGGCTTCTTGGTCACGTAGAGCTGCCCCCCTAGCCGGATGTAGGCGTCCGAGCGCTCGACGACGACCGGATCGCCGAGCGTCACGGTGACGTTCATCGCACCGCGCCGGTAGAGCAGCGACTCCTGCTCGACCGGCTCGGCGGGCGCCTCGCCTGGGGGCTCGGGAGGCAGCAGCTCGGGCACGTCGCCGATCGTCTGCGGATCCCCGTAGGGCGGCGTCCCGGAGTAGGAGACGCGGATCGTCTCGTCCTCGGGCAACCCGCTGCCGCCCGGGACGAGGGCGGGCTTGATCGTCGCGCGGTCGATGTGGATGTTGCCCTCCATCGTCGGCTGCGCGAGCCCGCCGGTGATCGCGATCGCCCCGCTCGCCTCGGCGCTCGCCTCGGGACGCTCGGCGACGAGCAGCGAGTCGAGCGTGATCCGGACGTCGAAGCCCGACTCCTCGCCGGCGAGCGAGATCTCCCCGCTGCCGGACACCCGGCCGTCGTCGCGGTCGCGGAACGAGAGCTCGTCGACGGTCACCGCGTTGCCGACGAAGCTCATGCGCAGCGTCCCCTCGGTCCACGTCGTGCTTGTGGCGACGAGGCCGAGGCGGATGCCCGAGGCCGAGAGCGAGCCCGAGAGCTCGGGCTCGGCGAGCGTGCCCCGCGCGGCGACGTCGAGGTCGGCCCTCCCCGCGAGGTCGGAGAGCGCGTCCTCGGCGAAGGCGCGAAGGCCCGCCAGCTCGATGGCCGTGCCGGTGAGCGTCGCGTCGAACGGCCGGTCGCGCGGCACCGTCGGAAGGGGCCAGCCGCCGGCGAGCGGCACGCGCGCCGCGATCTCGAGGGGGCCGAGCGGCGCGCGGCCGAGTGAGCCTTGGACGACGAGGCGCCGTTCCGTCTCGAGCGACAGGTCGGCGTCGCCGTACTCCTGCCCGGAGAGCGCGAGCCCGCTCGCCCGGACCCGGCCCGACACGTCGGGCGCGGCGGAGGTCCCGGCGAGGCGGAGCGACGCCTCGAGCTCGCCGCCGCACGGCTCCGCGAGCCCGGCGAGCTCGCAGACCGTCGCGAGATCGAGATCGGAGATCTGGAGCGACAGGTCGTTGCGCCCGGCGCGCACGAGCTCGCCGTCGACCGTCACGCGGCCGGCGCGCGAGCCGAGCACGACGTCGCTCGCGGTGATGCGCTCGGGCGCCCAGCTCACGGTCGCGGGCCGGGCGAGCGTCCACGGCGGACCGTCCGGCGGTGTCACGCGCAGCTCGTCGAGGCGCACGGCGATCGTCTCGCCGCGCCGCTCGACGAGCGCGGCGATCCGGTGGCGGCGCGCGTCGGGCGCGGTCGCCGAGAGCTCGAGCTCCACCCGGTCGGGCGCCTCACCCTCGCGCGCGACCGCGTGCGCGACGAGCGCCGGCTCGCCGGCGCGGGCACGGCGCCAGGCGAGCGCGAGGTCGAGGTCGTGCGGCCCCTCGCCGACGAGATCCACGAGGTCGAGCCCCGGCTCGAGCGCCGCATCGAGATCGACCTCGGCGCTCGCCTCGGCGGAGCCGACGTCGGCGGCGCGCGCCTCCACGCGGACGGTCCCCGCCGCGCCGGGCAGCACGACGCGGCCGTCGCTGCGCAGCGCGACCGTCGCGTCGACCGCCGCCATCGTGCCCCAGACGGTCGCCGAGGCGTGCGCCGTGCCGCGCGCGCCGGGCAGCAGCGCGAGGTCGACCGGCCCCGTGAGCTCGACGCGCAGGTCGCGCGTCGCCGGGTCGCCCTCGACCTCCGCCCAGCCCCAGGCGGTGAGCCGCGTCGCGCCGCCCGCGACCCGCAGCTCCTCGACCGACACGACGCCGTGCTCGAGGCGCGCGCGGAGCGTCGCCCCGTCGAGCGCGACGCCGCGCAGGCGGCCGCGCTCGAGCTGCAGCTCCGCGGAGAGCGCGCGCTCCTCGCCGGTGAGCCGGGTCGCGCTCGCGACGAGGCGCCCGCGCAGATCGCTGTCGCCGAGCGCGCCCGGCACGGGCTCCGGGAGGAGACCCGGGCGGGTCACCGCGAAGTCGGCCTCGAGACCCGCCGGGTGCGGCTCCGCGACCGCGACCCACGAGTGGACTCGCGCGGCCGCCGCGGCGCCGGGCGCCGCGAGCTGGAGGTCGAGCAGGATGCGCTCGTCCTCGCGGCGCGCCTGCGCGGTGAGCCACTCGACCCGCGCCGCACCCACCGACGCCGCCCAGAGCCGCGCGTCCGCCTGGAGCTCGCTCGGCCATCCCTCGCCGACCACGGCGTTCACGTAGCCCGCGCCGGAGAGCAGCGCCTCGGCAGCGTCGAGCACAAGCTTCGCCGGGTCGACGTCGATCGCCTGCCACGACGCCTCGACGCGCCGTCCGGCCGCCTCCTCGGCGAGCGACGCCCACACGTCGAGCCGCGCGCCTCCGGCCGCGAGGTGCACCTCCGCCGCGGGCGCGTCGAGCGTGCCCGCGACCTCGACCGTGCCGCGCAGCTCCGCCTCGGGCCGCACGCTCGGGACGAGCGGCGCGAGGTCCGAGCCGGCGAGCCGCTTCGCCTCGAGGAGGAGCTCGACGCCCGACGGCGCGCCGAGGTCGAGCGCGCCGCGCGCTGCAAGCTCGGAGGCGGCGCCGAAGCGCGCGTCGAGCCGCTCGATGGTCAAGCGTCCGGGCTCGCCGAGCCGCAGGACGACGTCCGAGTCGATCGCGCCGAGCTCGAGCGGGGCTTCGGCGACGCCGGTGAGCGTCGCGCGTCCGCCGCGCAGCGCGATCGAGACCGCGCCGAGCCAGGCGGGCGGCGGCTCGTCCTCCTCCACCTCCTTCGAGGTGAAGGCGTCGACGAGGTTGAGCGTGCCGTCCGCGGTGCGCCGCAGGTGCGCCGCCACGCCGGTGCCCTCGACCCGCACGTCGAGGAGCGGCGGGAGGGTCCGTGCGAGGCCGAGGCCGACGTAGAGCGTGCGCGCCTCGAGGAGCGTCTCGTCGCCGGACGCGAGCGCGACGTCGCTCACGCGGGCGCCCCGCCACAGGCCCAGCCCGTCGACGGCGCCGATCCGGACGTCGAGGCCGAGCGCGCTCGAGAGCAGCGTCTCGAGGCGCGGCCGCAGCGCGGTGCGCACGGCCGGCAGGTCGAGGGCGACGAGCAGCGCCGCGACGATGACGAGCACCGCGAGCACGCCGAGCGCCGCGACCGTCAAGACCCTCGAGATGCGCACCTCTCCTCCCTCTCCTCAGAAGTTCGGGCCGATGGTGAAGTGTACCTGGACCAGCGAGTCGCCCGGATGGCGGTCGAGCCCGAAGCCGATGTCGAGCTCGACCGGACCGACCGGGGAGATCGCCCGGACGCCGAAGCCGACGCCCGTCTGGATCTTGCCGGGATCGAGCTGCCAGGAGGAGAGCTCGACGTCGCCCGCGTCGACGAACAGCGCCCCCTGCAGCGGCCCGATGAGCGGGTGGCGGAGCTCGAGGCTGCCGACCACCACGGTGCGGCCGCCGAGCGGATCGTCCGACCCCGAGATCGGCCCGACCCGCCGCCGCGCGTAGCCGCGCACCGGGAAGATGCTCGTGCCGCCGGCGTAGAAGCGGTCCCAGAACTGGATCTGGTCGGTGTTGCCGTAGGGCACGATCGTGCCCGCGGTGAGGCGCGTCGCGGCGACCCAGTCGCCGAGCAGCGGCTGGTAGTAGCGGCTGTCGACGCCCAGGCGGTACCAGTTGAAGTCGCTGCCGAAGGCCTCGTTCGCGACCTCGACCGAGCCGCCGAGCACCACGCCGCGCGTCGGGTTCACCGCGTCGTCGACGCGCGCCCAGCGGAGCGCGCCGCCCGGCGCGACGGTGAAGCCCGAGGAGACGAAGCCCGGCAGGTCGGCGCGCGACTCCTCGCTCACCCCGGACAGCGAGTCATACCCCGCGGTGAGGAACAGGCTCGCGACCGTGGCCTCGTCGAGCCGCCAGTCGATGCGCGGCACGAAGCGCACGAAGTCGTCGAGGTAGGTCGACTCGTCGTCCTGCCCGAGCGTGAAGGTGAGGAGCGTCTTCGCGTTCGAGGTCGGGAAGTGCGGCTGGAGGAAGCTCGCGCTCGCCGCGCGCCGGATCTGCGAGACGCGCGCCGAGACGCTGAGCTGCCGCCCGCCGCCGAGCCAGTTGTAGTGGCTCCACGACGCGAGCCCGCGCACCCCGTCCTCGGTGCTGTAGCCGATGCCGAGGCGGATCTCGCGCGGCGGACCCTCGATCAGCGTGAGGCGCATCGGCGCCTCGCCCTCCGGCGTGATCGGCTCGGGGACGAGGCGAACGATCTCGAACAGCCGGAGCCCGCGCAGCCGGCGGATCGTCTCGGCGGTCTTGCGGGTGTCGTAGAGCTCGCCCTCCTCGTAGGCGAGCTCCTCGCGGACGATCTTCTCCGAGACGTCGGTGAGGCCGTCGACCGTGGTGGGGCCAAAGAGCGCGATCTCGCCGGGCACGGCGCGATAGGTGACGGCCGCGCAGCGCCGCGGCACGTCGACGCGCGCCTCGCGCTCGACCTTCGCCTGCGCGTAGCCGTTCTCGCCCAGGTAGTCGACGATCTGCTGGCTCGCGCCCTGGTAGTCGTCCTCGGTGAACGGCTCGCCGACGGTGAGGAGGAAGCTCTTGCGCAGCCGCGCGATGCTCTCGGCGGGGATCGGCAGCCGGCCCAGGTCGATGTCCACGCTGCAGGTCAGGACGCGCTCGCCGAGCTCGACCACGAGGCGCGCGCGGAGGAGGCCGGGCTCCCCGCCGGCGGGCTCGCGCGTCACCTCGACCTCGGGGTGCACCTTCGCCTCGTAGAAGCCCTCGGCGCGGAGCGTCCCCTGAAGCAGCGTCGCGTCGGCCTGCAGGCCGACCGGCAGGAACTCGGGATGCTCGCGCCAGAAGGCCCAGAACGAGCGCGCGCGGGTCTGCAGCTTCGGCACCCAGAAAAAGCGCTGCACGAAGGTCAGGCCCTCGACGTGGAACGCCTCGAGCCGCCAGGCGGCGCGCGTCTCGAGCCGCTCGAGCGGCATCCAGCCTTCCTCGCGAGCGGTAGCTCGCGTCGACCACGCGAGGAGGAGCGGAACGAGGATCGCGAGCCGCGCAACCGCTTTCCCTGGTGATCGCACGCCGCCTCTCACACCTACAGCGGGACGGACCTCGCGGAAAGAAGCCGCCCCGCAGCGCGCCGGCGCCGGCACGGTCACGCGCGGCGACCGGCGGCCGCGGGCGAGATCAGTCCTCGGCGTGCAGCTCCGCGTGCGGCGTGCTGAAGCCGTCGCGCAGCAGCTTCGGGACCTGCCGCCAGCCGCGCACGATCACCCAGCCGCCGAGCAGCAGGTAGACGACCGACACGCCGATGCGCTCGATGCCCGCGTACTCCGGCGGGACGAGCCCGCCGAGCAGGAACTGCGCCCAGAAGAGCCCGAACAGCCAGCCCGCCTCGGCCGGCGTGATCGAGAGCGAGACCAGCGTCGCGACGGCGAACACCGACTGCGACGCCGTGAGCAGCAGCTCCTCGCGCTGGTGCTCGTCGACCGGCAGGCCGTGCAGGCTGCCCGAGGCGAGCGCGAAGACGATCGGCAGCGTGCCGACGAGGAGCGTCCACTGGTTCACCTTCGAGGAGACCAGCGTCCCGAGCCCGGCGTTGGTGTTGAGCCGCCACGCGTAGAGTCCCGCGACCAGCAGCTCGGGCGCCTCGGAGGCGAGCGGCGCGAGCCACTGGACGAGCAGGAACTCGCTCACACCGAGCGCGAGGCCCGTCGCAACGAGCGCCTCGGCGAAGTGCTCGGCGACGAGCAGGATCACCGCCGCGGCGAAGACGAAGAGCGCCGCAACCGCGCCGCGCCGCTTCCTCGTCGGGAACGTGCCGAGGTAGCGCGCGGGTCCGACCAGGTGCGGCTCCTCGGCCGGCGCGCTCGCGATGCGGATCGTGTACAGGACGAAGATCGAGACCAGGACGAGCGCGTCGAGCAGGTTGATCGTGCTCTTGAGCGGCAGGGTGAGCGAGTAGGCGGTCGCGACCGCGAGGAACGAGAGTTCGATCGAGTGCGAGCGCTCGAGCTCGATGCCGGCGAACGGCGTCCGGCGAAGCCGTGCCCAGCGGTACCAGGCGAGGAAGACGACCGTCGACCAGCCGACGCCGATCAGCAGCCGGTTCGCGCCCGTCATGTTGGCGAGCGCGAGCGAGCATGGCGTCGCGGCGACGGCGTCGGGCGGGTTGCACGCGGCGCCGTAGCTCTGGAAGGCGTTGCCCGCCTTCCAGGCGAACACCAGGTCGACCGCGTACTCGGGCAGCACCGCGATGAACGCGAGCACGGCGATCGCGAGCCCGGCCGAGATGTCGAGCTGCGCGACCTCCGCGGCCCACGACAGCATGAACGCGGCGCCGACGATCGCGAGCCCGAAGAGCAGCGCCTCGACCGGGTGGGAGAGCTCGAAGTGGACGAGCCGGATCAGGATCCCGGGAAGCGTGGCCGCCACGGCGAGGCCGAGTGAGACCTGCTGGCGCGTCGGGTGGACGTCTCGTAGGTCTTCCGCCGTCGTCGTCATCGCTCGCCTGACCCTCCTCCGGCTGTCCGGCGCTTGACGGCGCCGCGTCCGGCCCAGATAGCAGACGCCTTCGCCCGTGCCACGCGCCGTCGCGGATACGGCGCGCCGCGCACGGCTTGGCAGCGCGCCCGGCTCGCGCTAGCTCGGGCGGGCGTGCAGGCGGCGGAGAAGACGGCGGCGGGTGGTGTGCCGGGCGGCAGCGAGGAGACGTTCGACCTGTGGCGCCGCCGGCTCGGGCTCGCGCTCGCGCCGTGCGCGTTCGCCGCCGCGTGGCTCGCGACGAGCGACATGCCCGAGGCGCCGCACCGGCTCGCGGCCATCCTGGCGGCGGTCATCGTGCTCTGGGTGACCGAGGCGGTGCCCATGGCGATCACCGCGTTCCTCGGCGTCGCGGCCGCGGTCGCGCTCGGCGTGGCGCCGGCGCGCGAGGCGTTCGCGCCGTTCGCCGACCCGCTCGTCTTCCTCTTCATCGGCACCTTCCTCCTCGCCCGCTCGATCTTCTTCCACGGCGTCGACCGGCGCTTCGCGTTCGCGATCCTCGGGATGCGCGGCGTCGGCGAGCGGCCGGGCCGGGTGCTCGTCGCCTACGCCGGCGCGAGCGCGCTGATCTCGATGTGGATCAGCAACACCGCGACCACCGCGATGATGTTCCCAATCGGCGTCGCGCTCCTGCGCTCGCTCGACGCCCTCGGCCAGGGCCGCTCGATGAGCGCCCCCTTCGCCGCGGCGCTGCTCCTGTCGAACGCGTTCGCCGCGTCGCTCGGCGGCATCGCGACGCCGGTCGGGACGCCGCCCAACCTGATCGGGATCGGCTTCCTGCGCGCCGAGCTCGGCGTCGAGATCCCGTTCTTCACCTGGATGCTGCTCGGCGTGCCGGTCGTCACCGCGACCTTCCTCGCGGTGGCGGCGCGGCTGCTGTGGAGCGGGGCGCGGGCGCGGGCGCCGCTCACCGGGGTCTCCGACTTCCTCGCCCGCGAGCGGCGCGCGCTCGGACCGTGGACCCGCGGTCAGGTGAACACGATGATCGCGTTCGGGACCGCGGTCGTGCTGTGGGTCGTGCCGGGGATCGTGGCGCTCGTGCTGGGCACCGCGCACCCCGTCTACCGCTGGCTCACGACGGCGCTGCCCGAGGGCGTCGTCGCGCTGCTCGCGGCGGGGCTGCTCTTCGTCCTGCCGACCGATGCCCGGCGGCTCCGCATGACGCTCGAGTGGCGCGAGGCCGTGCAGATCGACTGGTGGATCGTCTTCCTCTACGGCGGCGGCATCGCGCTGGGCACGCTTGCGTTCGAGACCGGGCTCGCGGAGTCGGTCGGCCTCGGCCTCACCTCGCTGCTCGGCGTGCAGAGCGAGCTCGGGCTGATCGCGCTGTCGGCGATCATCGCGACGGCGCTCTCCGAGACGACGAGCAACACCGCGTCGGTCAACATGGTGGTGCCGGTCGTGATCGCGCTCGCCCGCTCCTCGGGGATCGATCCGCTGCTGCCCGCGCTCGCGGCGACGATGAGCGCATCTCTGGGCTTCATGCTACCCGTCTCGACGCCCTGCAACGCGATCGTCTATTCCTCGGGGCGGATCCCTCTCACGACGATGATCCGACACGGAATCTGGCTCGACGTGGCGGGCGTGGTGGTGGTGATCGCAGTCGTCGGCGGGCTCGGCCCGCTCGTCCGGGCGACGATCGCGAGCTGAACGATCCCGGGATGTCTCGAAGGAGAACCGCGATGCGCGACCGAAGACGCCTCTTGCTGCCGCTTCTCCTGCTCGCCGGCGCCGTGGCGGCGGGCTGCAAGCGTGAGCCGGCGGTGCCCGCCAACGCGGAGGCGCTCTACCGTCACTACTGCGCGTCGTGCCACGGCATCGATGGGCGCGGCGACGGCCCGGCCGCCGCGGCGCTCGACCCGCGGCCGAGCGATCTCACCAAGACCGATCTGTCGCTCGCCGAGCTGATGAAGGTCATCGACGGCCGGCGCACGGTCCGCGCGCACGGCGACGCGGCGATGCCGGTCTGGGGCCCGGTGTTCGAGGCGGCGGCCGACGACAAGGCGCGCGAGCACCGCACGGCGCTGCTCCAGGTGCAGGCGGTCGCCGAGTACGTGCGGGCGATGGCGAAGAAGGACGGCTTGCCCGAGAGGTCGGGCACGCCCGGCTCCTGAGTCAGGCGGAGCGGGCGGCCTCGGCGGGGGCGCCCGCGTCGAACAGCGCGAGGAGCTCGCTGCGCGCCGCCGCCGCGTCCTCGCGCCCGAGCGCGAGCAGGCGCTCGGTGTACGCGCCGTCGAACAGCAGGTAGGAGAGGAGGTCCTTGTCGGTGAACGCGCCGCGGGCCGCGGCGCGCATCGCGAAATTCGCCACGCGGTCGGTGAGGCCGCGGTCGCGCTCGCGCTCGCTCAGCACCTGCCCCGCGATCTCGCCCAGGTCCTGCGAGGGGTGGATGAAGCAGTTCTCGACGATCTTGAGCGGCGTGCGGCGCAGCTCGGCGACCGAGCGGTTCAGGCGGGCGAGGAAGTCCGGGCCGTACTCGCGCTCGCCAGCGCGGAACACCTCGTTCATCAGGCGGAGCTGGTGGATGTCGCTCTCGACGCGGTCGAGGAGCAGCGCGTTCAGGATCTTGCCCATCAAGAAGGCGGGGTTCAGGTAGGACATCTCGCGCTGCCGCGCCATGCGGTCCTCGAGGTAGGAGGGCCGGCGGTAGCGCAGGCCGACCACCAGGACGCGGTCGGCGCCGAGCCGCAGCGCGGGCAGGAGCGGCGTGTTCAGGCGAAGCCCGCCGTCGCAGTAGAACGCCCCCTCGATCCGCCGCGGCGCGAACAGCACGGGGATCGCGGCGGAGGCGAGCGCGTGGTCGAGGCCGATCCGGGTCGAGCGCGCGATGACGAACGGGTCGTCCGTCCAGTGCGGCGCATGGCCCTCGCGGTTGTCGAAGAAGACCACGGAGCGCCCGGTCGCGATCTCGGTCGCGGCGACGGCGAGCGCGTCGAGCGCTCCGCTCTGGATGTTGCCATGGATGCGCGCCCAGTCGATCTGCCGGTAGACGATGTCCTCGAGCGGCCCGGTGTCGAACAGGCCCGGGAGCGAGAGCCCGTCGCCCTGCCGCTCGTACGAGGTGCTCGGCCCGCCGAGCCGGCCGAGCAGCCAGAGCGGCACGCGTAGAAGATCGGCGACGCCGAGCCGGTAGACGCGAGTCAGCGACAGCGAGCGCCATAGCTCGACGAGCGTCGCGCCGGCGCCCTCCGCCGCCCCGGTCGCGGCGAGGTAGCAGGCGTGGATCGCGCCGACGCTGGTGCCCGTGACGATCGAGAAGCGCACCGGACGGCCGAGCTGCGCGGGAAGCTCGTCGAGCACGTAGGAGAGGACGCCCGCTTCGTAGGCACCGCGCGCGCCTCCACCGGAGAGGACAACCGCGATCCGCGGCTCGGAAGGTCGCGCCATTCGCGTCCTACCTGCCCGTTCCGGCGCGCCGGTTCAAACCGCTCGTGTGCGGCGCGCGCGAGACGGAAGTTGGGACTGCCGATCAAACACGGTAAAGAAGGAGATGCCCTCGACGCCGCGGAGCGGGTCCGCGGTCCGCTCGAGGTGCGGGGAGAGCCGTGTCCACTACCGACTTCGTGAGCCGAGCGAACGCCGAGTTCATCGAGCGTCTCTACGAGCAGTACCGGAGCGACCCGGAGGCCCTGGAGCCGAGCTGGAGGTCGTTCTTCGCGGGGCTCGAGCTTGGCCGCGAGGCGATGGTGATCGCCGGCGAGGCGCCGCCGACGGACGCGCGGCCCAAGACCTTCGGTCTCGTCGCCGCGCATCGCGACCTCGGCCACCTGCTCGCGCACATCGACCCGCTCGGCGACCCACCGCTCTCGCACCCGCTGCTCGAGCCCGAGCACTACGACTTCACCGAGGCGGACCTCGACAAGCCCTGCGATCCGGGCGGCTTCCGCGGCGACCCGCCGCCGCGCACCCTGCGCGAGCTGGTCGCGGCGCTGCGCGAGACCTACTGTGGCACGCTCGGCGTCGAGTACACCGGCATCCGCGACGCGGAGCAGCGCGAGTGGCTCGAGCAGCGCATGGAGCGGTCGCGCAACGTGCCCGAGCTCGACCGCGACACGCGCATGCTGATCTACACGAAGCTCGTCGAGGCCGAGGTCTTCGAGCAGTTCCTCCACGTCAAGTACCCCGGGCAGAAGCGCTTCTCGCTCGAGGGCGGCGAGACGCTCATCCCGGCGCTCGAGATGCTGATCGAGCAGTGCGCGGCGATGTCGGTCGAGCAGCTCGTCCTCGGCATGGCGCACCGCGGCCGGCTCAACGTGCTCGCCAACGTGGTGCGCAAGCCGTACGAGATGATCCTCGCCGAGTTCGAGGGCAGCATCCTGCCCGACTGGGTGCAGGGCGACGGCGACGTCAAGTACCACCAGGGCTACTCGCGCGACCACCACGCGAGCAACGGCCGCACGGTGCACGTCTCGCTCATGCCGAACCCGAGCCACCTCGAGGCGGTCAACCCGGTGGTCGAGGGGAAGGTCCGCGCCAAGCAGGCCCTGCTCGGCGACCGCGACCACGCGCGCGTGCTGCCCGTCCTGGTGCACGGCGACGCCTCGTTCGTCGGCCAGGGCATCGTCCCGGAGACGCTGCTGCTCACCCACCTGCCGGGCTACTACACGGGCGGCACCGTCCACATCGTGGTGAACAACCAGATCGGCTTCACCACGCCGCCGACCTCCGGGCGTCCGACGCGCTACGCGACCGACATTGCGCGCGTCATCGAGTCGCCCGTGTTCCACGTGAACGCCGACGACCCCGAGGCGGCGGTCCACGCGGTCCGGCTCGCGCTCGGCTTCCGCCAGCGCTTCGGCAAGGACGTGATCATCGACCTGGTCTGCTTCCGCAAGTACGGGCACAACGAGCTCGACGAGCCGACCTTCACCCAGCCCACGATGTACCGAAAGATCGCCCAGCACCCGGGCACGCGTGCGCTCTACGCGAAGAAGCTCATCGAGCAGCACGGCTTCCGCGAGCACGAGCTCGAGGCGGTGAAGAAGGAGGTCCTCGAGGTCCTCGATCTGGCGCTCGCCTACGCGCGCGACTTCCGGCCGCGCCAGGAGGTGTTCAGCTTCGGCGACGCCTGGAGCGGGCTCGGCCCGGCCGGGCCGGACCGCACCGCCGCGACCGCGGTGCCCGCAGAACGGCTCCTGCAGATCGCCGAGCGCGCGGCGACGCCGCCGCCGGGCTTCCACGTCCACTCCAAGGTCGCCAAGCAGTACGAGCAGCGAGTCGAAGCGCTGCGCCGCGGGCGGGGCATCGACTGGGGCTGCGCGGAGATGCTCGCCTACGGCTCGCTGCTGCTCGAGGGAACGCCGGTCCGTCTCTCCGGCCAGGATTCGGGGCGCGGCACCTTCAGCCATCGCCACGCGGTGCTGCACGACCAGGAGACCGGCCTGCAGCACGTCCCGCTGAACGCGATCGCCGGCCCGGGCGAGAGCCAGGCGACGTTTGAGATCATCGACAGCATGCTCTCGGAGGCGGCAGTGCTCGGCTTCGAGTACGGCTACTCCTCGGCGGCGCCGCACACGCTGACGATCTGGGAGGCGCAGTTCGGCGACTTCGCGAACGGCGCGCAGGTGATCATCGACACCTTCATCTCCGCGGGCGAGTCGAAGTGGCAGCGGGCGAGCGGGCTCGTCCTGCTCCTGCCGCACGGCTACGAGGGTCAGGGGCCCGAGCACTCGAGCGCGCGCCTCGAGCGCTACCTGCAGCTCTGCGGCGACGACAACATGCAGGTCACCTACCCGACCACCGCCGCGCAGTACTTCCACCTGGTACGCCGGCAGATGCGGCGTCCGTTCCGCAAGCCGCTCGTCGTCATGGCGCCGAAGAGCCTGCTGCGCCTGCCGGCCGCGAGCTCGACCCTCGAGGAGCTCACCTCGGGCACCTTCCAGCCGGTGCTGCCCGATCCGGTGTCGCTCGACCCCGACGAGGTGACGACCATCGCGCTCTGCTCGGGCAAGGTGTTCTACGACTTCGCGAAGGCGCGCGAGGATCGCGCCGACCTGCGCGTCGCCGCGGTGCGCATCGAGGAGCTCTACCCCTTCCCCGAGAAGGAGATCGCCGCGGTGCTCGCCGCCTACCCCGGGGTCCGCGACATCGTCTGGCTGCAGGAGGAGCCGCGCAACATGGGCGCCTGGTGGTACATCTCCGAGCACCTGCCGCCGCTCCTCGGCGACCGCACGCTGCGCTACGCGGGCCGTGACGCGGCCGCGAGCCCGGCGACCGGGTCGTACCGGCTGCACGCGAAGGAGCAGAGCGCGCTGATCGCGGCGGTGTTCGAGGAGATCCCCGAGCGCCGCTCGGCACGGCCGCGCCGGCTCGCCAAGGCGGGCGGCGCGCAGGCGGCGAGGAGCAGCTAGATGGCGTTCGAGGTCAAGATCCCGCCGCTCGGCGAGTCGGTGAGCGAGGCGGTCATCGCCCGCTGGATCAAGCAGGACGGCGACCTGGTCGCGGCCGACGAGCCGATCCTCGAGCTCGAGAGCGACAAGGCGAACATGGACCTCGCGGCCGAGCAGGCGGGCCGCCTGAAGGTGCTGAAGAAGGCCGGCGAGACGGTCGCCGCGGGCGACGTCGTCGCGACCATCGAGCCCGTCGCCGAGGCGGAGGGAGCCGCGCCGCCGGCGGCGGAGGCGCGCCCGGCGGAAGCCCGCAAGGAGGAAGCGCGCGCCGAGGAGCCGCGACCGGCGGCAGCGGCGGCACCCGCCGCCGCGCCGAGCCCGCCGCCCG
>FWPU01000009.1_pt1 | contig 31113 bp, 25 predicted proteins | sample 2228361 | NCBI WGS metagenome assembly FWPU01 (sample SAMEA103939777, study PRJEB20133) | metagenome | reverse complement strand
GCCGGCTGCTCCCCCCGAGGCAGAGGCCCCTGCCCCAGCAGAGGCTCCACCAGAGGAACGGAAGCCGGAAACCGAGGCTGCCGCGGAGGCTCCTGCACCGGCAGCTGGGCCGGGCGGTGAGGCCGCCCCAGTCGAGGCCCAACCGGCCGAGAGCGCACCTGCTGCCGAAGGTGCACCTGTAGCGGAACCCACCCGCGCCGAGGAGCCCGTGGCCGAGGAAGTCCCGGCCGAACAGGAAGGTGTCGAAGCGCCGCCGGCACCGGCTGCGGCAGAGGAAGCTCCTGCCCCCCTGGCAGTGGTCGGGATCAGTCACGCTTATTACGAGGTATCGGACGTTTTCTCCGCTGCCGGATTCTACGAAGACGTGCTGGGCCTCGAAGCGGAGGGCCAGAAATCCAGCGAGGTCGTCTGGTTCCGGGTCGGGGAATCCCGCTTCGCCCTGCGCCAGTCCAGAGGGGGACCACGCGGCGCTGTGATCGCGCTCGAGGTCGAAGACGTCGAGAAGGCGCGGGAAGCGCTACGCCAGCGTGGCGGGTTTCCGGAGGAGATAATCAGCGGGCCCCACGGGGAGCGCTACTTCTGCATCTACGACAAGGACCGCAACAGGATTGCCATCTGGGAGCGCCCTAAAGGCTGAATGCCCGTCAAGGCCTCGGCTTCGGTGACGTGAGCAAGGTTTTGTCCCGACTCGATGGTCCTGCCTTCGAGATCACGCTGAACAGGCCGGAGGTAAGGAACGCTCTCGACGTCGAGTCGGTACACCTTCTGTTGGAGGCCTTGGGAGAAGCGGAGCGTAGCCCGGCGAGGGCAGTAATACTTCGTGGAGCCGGCGGGTCGTTCTGCTCGGGGGCCGACCTGTCCGAACTTGCCGACGAGGACGCAAACCACAGGGATCGGGCGCTCCAAGAGTTCGGGCAGGCCTTCGAGTCCCTCTGCGACAGCATCTGGAATCTGGACCTTCCGGTGGTGGCTGCTATCGAAGGGGCCGCTCTGGGAGGGGGCGCGACACTGGCTTTCTGTTGCGATTTTCGCCTGTCGACGCTCGACCTGAAGCTCGGCATCCCTGCCTCGAAGCTCGGGATCACACTGAGCGCACGGATCGTGGAGCGCATATGGAGCGTGGCGGGAAGGAGAGGGGCGGCCGACCTCCTCCTCAGGAGCAAGAGGTTCGGAGCCAGGGAGGCGCTCGAGAGGGGGCTGGTAGACGAGGTCGTCGAAAGCTCTTCGTCCCTCGAGACCAGGGCGCGTGCCCTGGTCGAAGAGGTATCCGAGGGCGAGAGGGGCTGCGTGGCAGCCCACAAGCACCTCATCAACGAGCTGGCCACTGCTGGCTGGGACCGCCAGGGCGTGGCGGGACTTCTCCGCTGAGGATCGGAGGTCTGGTAGTCCGGAGGCTGACCAGGTGCAGCAGCTACCCCCGATCCTTGCGGACTGGAAGCGGTTCTTCGATGCCGGGGACGTCGAGGCTCTCGTTGGCCTGTACTGTTCCGACGCGTTCCTCGAAGTATCGGACCTGTCCGTCCAGGCCTACGGGCGCTCCTCGATTGCCGAGGCACTGGAGCGGATGACTCGGGATCCGGAAGGCGTCTCGATTCGCTGGATGAATCCCGTCGTCCAAGGCAGGCTGGTTGCTGCCGAGTACGAGGTCACCGGTGGCCTGCTGCAAGGAAGGGGCGTAGCACTACTCGACGTTTCTGCTGCGGGCATAGTATTCGACAAGAGGTTTGTTTCGAGCGCGCGCGGATGGAAAGCGTAGGAGTAGCCACAGCGTTTCTGGCGGGAGCGGTATCGTTCTTCTCGCCTTGCGTACTTCCTCTGGTGCCCGCCTACCTGTCCATGGTCACAGGCGTCTCCGCGTCCGAGATCGAGGAAGGCTCGGTACCGCGCGGCCTGCTGGTAACGGGAGTGGGCCTGTTCGTACTGGGGTTCAGCACCGTATTCGTCCTGCTTCAGTTGACTGTCTCTTCCGTGTCCCGCCTGTTCGTCGTGAACCAGGTCGCCATGAGGCGAATCGCCGGCCTCGTAGTACTGGGCATGGGCCTGGCACTGCTCGCATTTGCCTGGGGCCGGTTTCCGCGCTTGATGAAGGACCTGAGACCAAGGGCAGCAGAAGGGCTGCTGCGTTCCAGGTCGGGACTCGTCGCCGCGCCGGTAATCGGGGCCGCGTTCGCGTTCGGTTGGACGCCTTGCATCGGTCCCGTGCTCGGCTCGGTCCTGGCGGTGGCCAACACGACCGAGACAGCCCTGCGGGGAACGATCCTGCTCCTCGCTTACTCGGCCGGCCTGGGCGTTCCGTTCCTCCTCGTGGCCTTGGGCACAGCGAGGGCAATGAGTGTCCTGGGGCGCCTGAAGCCCCACACCTCCAAACTCGTTGCGGTGGCCGGTGCAGGGCTCGCGGTATTCGGGATGCTCCTGTTCTTCAACAAGATTTCCATCGTTGCCATCTGGTTCCAGCGTTCCTTCTCGGCGCTGGGGCTTGACTGGCTGGGGACGATCTGAGCGGTCGCCTCTCGGGAGCGAGCGAAGGAGGCGGTCATCGCTTTAGGGCCACTCGGATCTGGGCGGCCAAGGACTCGTAGTCGGGAAACGCCTTGCTGACTCTGGAGACGACCCGGCCGTCTCGCCCTACCAGAACCGAGGTCGGAAACCCGGTCACCAGGTAGTAGCCGGCCACCCTCCCGTCATCGAGGGCTATCGGAAATCCGATGGCCCGCTTTGCCACGAAGTCTGCGACTGCACTGCGGGAGTCGTTTACCGCAAGTCCCACCACCACCAGGTCTTCGGCGAACTCCTCGGAAGCGCGCTGGAGGAGCGGCATCTCCTTTTCGCACGGAAGGCACCAGGTACCCCAGAAGTTGACCAGGACGACCTTTCCGTAGGAATCTCGGAGCGAGAAACGGCCGCCGGACAGCAGTTCCACTTCGAAGTCAGGGGCGGGGGCGCCCACCACCGCCACGCCGAGCTCCTCGCTGCCGGCCGAACCGCCTTCCTGGGTTCGGGTTGCAGATACCGAAACCGCGACCAGTACTGCGGCCAGCCCTGCAGCCACCACGGCCGGAATTAGCCAGGAGAGCCTCGGACCCCGGCGGCTCTCTCGGGATTCCTCTTCCGGTCCACCCACGCTTTCTTCACGATCAGAGCCTACGAGCATCGAAAGGTCCCTGGCAGCGTCTTCCTTCACATTCGCAAGTTCACAAGGAAGAGAGTACGCCACTCGGTACAGGGGCGAGAACAGGAAGTGAGTTCGGGTATCCGCCGATACCCGGTTGAATTCGGCTCTCACGAGCTCTTGCGGTTCCGCGAGCGATCGAACGGGGTCCGTCCGCTCTCGGGGTGGAGGGTCTCTCGCACGATGACGACGTCCGCCCAGCCACGGGGTCCGTCCGCTCTCGGCGTGGAGGCTAGGTCGGGCGGCCGGATTTGCTTCTCAAGACTGACGGGTAGCCCGCCGAGAATTCTGACGGCGAAAGACCTGCACAGGCCCACGGTGAAGTCCGGTTGTGGAGGGCGTTGCCCCCGAAGCAGCCATTTTTCAGATACCACGTGAGGTGAAACCACCCTTGGCATCCAGGTCACCCAAGGCGGTAAAGGAGAACCGAGCAGCTGCTCGGGCGAAGAAAGAGCGCCGCTGCATGGCCGCAGGGTGCAACGTCGCTCTGTCCTCCTACAACAAGGGAGAGTTCTGCGCCCGCCACGCGCACCTCGCACCAATTCCGCGTTTCAGGGCGAGTTGACGACTCGCCGGCCCGAACCCGCGCTCTCGAGACGGTGAAACCGCGGCTACTCACCCGCTTCTGGCGGGGCTGCCTCTCCTTCCACCTTCGATTCCCAGCCAGGCGGCTGTAGTCGACCCCGCGCCTTTGCCCGGTGCGGAGAGGACCGGGTGGTTGCGGGCCGAGCGGGGATCGTGCGTCGATCCTCAGCCCCCTCAGCCCCCTCAGCCCCGTGGGGAAAAGAGTCGGTTCTCAGCCGTCTTGCAGCTGGCTCTCATTCGGTAAGAGTGGCCTTGGTTTACAATGATGAGCATTCAGCAAAGCAAGCAAACCAGTGGAGTGCCGGTTGCACGACGGCGTCGCAACCCACCGGTACCGCCACTGAATGGCATCACGCAGGAAGACTTCTTCTCGGAGGCAGGAGGGAGAAGGTTGGGTTCGGGTCTTTTGGGCGAGATCACGATCACGGGCGTAGTCGCCCGGGAGATTCTGGACTCGCGGGGGAACCCTACAGTTGAAGTAGAGATCGAGACTTCCGTTGGCGCCGTCGGGCGTGCCGCCGTGCCCAGTGGTGCTTCGACCGGAAAGCACGAGGCACTCGAACTTCGCGATGGCGGAAGTCGCTATCGGGGGAAGGGCGTGTCCAGGGCGGTTGCCAACGTCAGGGACACCATCGGACCTGCACTGCTTGGACGTTCGGTACTCGACCAGCGGGGGATAGACCAGTTCCTCATCGAGCTGGACGGCTCTCAGAACAAGTCAAACCTGGGAGCAAATGCGGTTCTGGGCGTATCGCTCGCAGCCGCTCACGCCGCCGCCGCGTCGGTGGGAATTCCGTTATTCAGGTACCTGGGTGGGGCCAACGCTCACCTGCTGCCCGTCCCACTCATGAACGTCATAAACGGGGGGAGGCATGCAGCCAACCATCTGGACCTCCAGGAATTCATGGTCGTACCTCTGGCGGGAGCCGGGTTCGCGGACGCCCTCAGGATGGGCACCGAGGTCTACCACGCCCTCGGCGAGCTTCTCGATGCGAGGGGGATGAAGGGTGGTCTGGGCGACGAAGGAGGGTATGCACCGCCTCTTCGAACTGCAACTGAGGCTCTTGACCTGCTCGTCGCGGCCATCGAGGCTGCGGGTTACGCACCCGGTACCGATGTGGCTCTAGCCCTTGACGCTGCGGCGTCGGAGTTCTACCGCGACGGACTCTACGTCCTTTCGGGGGAGTCTTCGCGGTTCGACTCTGCTGGCATGGTCGAGTACCTGGCCGGGCTGGTCGAGAGGTTTCCGATCGTCTCGATCGAAGACGGGCTGGCCGAGGACGACTGGGAGGGCTGGAAGATGCTCACCGCCTCTCTAGGTGGTCGAGTCCAGCTTGTCGGAGACGACCTCTTCGTGACCGACATCGACAGGGTACAGACCGGAATCGCTGCGGGTGTGGCCAATGCGGTGCTCATCAAGTTGAACCAGGTGGGCACCGTGACCGAGACGCTCGACTGCATCGACCTGGCGGTCTCTAACGGTTACAAGGCTGTGATCTCTCACAGATCTGGGGAGACCGAGGACTGCTCGATCGCCGATCTGGCGGTGGCTACCGGTGCCGGCCAGATCAAGACTGGTGCCCCTGCGCGCTCGGAGCGAACGGCCAAATACAACCAGCTGCTCAGGTTGGAGGAGCATCTGGGTACAGCTGCCCGATTCGCGGGGCGAACAGCCTTCGCCCGCTGAGGCGCTCCTGAAGGGGCGGCCGGTCAGAACAAGGAGAGGACGGCGAGGCGAAGAATGCCTTCCAGGGGGACTCACCGAGACCGCAAAGCCCGGCCCGGGGTCGGAGCCACTCCCGATGGCTGCGAGGCTCCGGCAAGCGCGCGACTCATGGATGGATGGGTCCTCCACTACTTCCTGCTTCTGGCCATCGGCATCGTCGTCGTCTTCATAGCGGCACTGCCGGTCGGGAAGATCCTCGAATACAGGCGGGACGCGCACCGAATGATCGCAGAGGCAGAGAGGCTTCGTGAAGAGGCGCGAGTCGTCAGGCAGCGGGCCCAGGAGGCGCGACGACCGGTGAATGTGGAGCGTATCGCACGCGAAAGACTGTCGCTCTCGTTCCCGGGTGAGATCGTCTTCGTACCGGTGGAGGGACCCTGGCCGGAGCCATCGTCCCCGAAGACGAAGGCGCCGGCGAGATCGGTCAGGCCTACCCCGTCACCGGTTCGCGTGCGCCCGACACCGACAGCGTCTCCGACGCCGAGTTACAGACCCAGGACTTCGCCCACACCGGGAGCTGCCAGGCAGTCACCTTCGCCGTCTCCAAGGCCGGCTACGAGCGGTCGATGAGCGCAAGGTCGAGGCTACCCCGACCCCGATCCTTCTCGGGCCCCTCGGCAGCGCCGTGAACGGCGAGCCCCACTCGATCCCTGAAAGATCACGCACTGCCGTGAGAACCGTGACCCATAGGCAGCGGTAGCCTGTATGTCCACATACCTTCGACGGGGTTTCGCGACGGTGGGAGCTGTGGAAGACCTGGAAGAAGTCGAAGCCCAGATTCAGCGCAAGGTGCGGGGCGCCTCGGTCGTCGTACGCAGGTGCCATCTTGGTCTGCCCGTTGTGATTCGAGTCGCGCCGCTACTGGAAGACGGTACCCCGTTCCCGACTCGCTACTGGCTCACGTGTCCACTTGCAGTCTGGCGGGTCGGGAAGCTCGAGGCAGCCTGCAAGATAAGGTCACTCTCCGAAAGAGTGGCAAGGGACGAGGAATTCGCTCGGCGCCTGGCAGAAGCACATTCGTCATATGCCGCCGAGCGAGATGCAGATATTCCCCCCGACCATCGAGGACCCAGGCCATCGGGAGGGGTAGGGGGAGCTTCCTCGCCGTGGGCGGTTAAGTGTCTGCATGCTCACTACGCGCACCACGCTGCAGGATTCGAGAATCCTGTGGGCGAGGAGGTGGCGCTCGCCGTGGAACCTCTCGACTGCGAGGTACCCTGTGTCGAGCACGGGAAGAGGAACCCCCTGTGGCGCCGTCCCGCTGGTCTAGTCGAGGTTCCTGGGCCTGCCAGTTCTGCAGCAGCGAGGGTCGAGCAAGAGCGTGAAAGTTGCGGCAGTCGACATAGGGACTAATTCGACTCGCCTTCTGGTGGCGGAGGCAGCTTCAGGGGGTCTGGATACGCTCTTTCGGACCACGAGGATCACCCGACTGGGTGCCGGAGTCGATTCTTCGAGGTCCATATCCAGGGAGGCGATGGAGCGGACTACGAGCGTCCTCGAGCAATACGCCCAGGTGATCCGCCGGCTCGGGGCCGAACGAGTGGGGGTAATCGCGACGAGTGCCTCCAGGGACGCCGACAACAGGGATGAGTTCTTCGGGCGCGTGCAAGAAGTGCTCGGGACGGGACCATTGCTTCTCAGCGGAGAATCCGAGGCAGCGCTTTCGTTTGCTGGGGCAGTTAGTGCCTATTCTGACCCACAGGCTGCTCCGTTCCTGGTCGTCGACATAGGTGGCGGCTCCACCGAGCTCTCGGTTGGCCGAATGGATGGGGGAACGAACCAGGAGGTCGGCACTTGCGAGGCCGAGGCTTCCGAGGCGTCGGTGCACCTTCCCGGCATCGAGCTGTACGGATGGACGAGTCTGGACATCGGGTGTGTCAGGCTGAGCGAGCGGTACCTGCACGGTGACCCTCCCAGGCCCGAAGAACTGCACGAGGCGATCCGGGATGTGGAGGCGAATCTGGTCGAGGCCGAGCGGGCCGTCCCGATCCAGGAGGCCCGGACCGTCATCGGGCTTGCCGGTACGGTCACCAGCCTTGCCGCCATGGACCTGAAGCTGGACGCGTACGACCCCGACGCAGTCCACCACTACCGCCTCACCCGTGCGGCAATCGAGAGCCTTTTCAGGTACCTTGCCTCCTCCACGCGGGAGGAGCTGCGCGGGGAGCCGGGACTCGAGCCCGCGAGAGCGGACGTCATAGTGGGCGGGGCGCTCGTGTTGGCTGCGATGATGAGGCGGTGGGATTTCGACGCTGTCGTCGTGAGCGAAGCCGACATTCTCGACGGGGTCGCTCTTGCCACTTCCCTCGGCCTGATCGGCTCGGATGCGTCCTGAAGCCGCGGAACCTGGGAGGAAGGCCGGTGGGCTGACTTCCAGGGTCGTCCTGGTCTGGATCCTCCCCCTGTCCCTGAGGCTGGCCGACCTGGCTGCTCTCGCCGCTGGAGGCGCCTCTCTTTCGGGCAGCCTCGCGACGGGACTTCGAGAAGCGGTCGTCAACTGGGACGGCCACTGGTATCTGGGGATCGCCGCAGATGGCTACAGCTACAACCCCGGGACCGACTCCAACGTTGGCTTCTTCCCTGCTTTCCCGCTGGCGATGCGGTGGCTGGGCGACCTTTTCGAGGTGGGCTACGTCTGGGCTGGACTTGCCGTGTCGCTGGTTGCCTCGGTCCTCGTGTTCCCCCTTCTATACCGGCTGGTCCACTCGCGCCTGGGGGAAAAGGCCGCAGGAGGTGCGGTCGTAGCTGCTGCGGTCTTTCCCACGGCGTTCTTCTTCGCACTCCCGTATCCCGAGGCGCTCTTTGCAGTGTGCGTTTTCGCCGCGTTCCTTCAGGGTTCGAGGGGCAGGTGGGTACCGGCGGCAGTTGCTGCCTTCCTGGCCGGGTGCACGAAGCCGTTCGGGGTTCTTCTGGCACCGTCCTTCGCGTGGACGGCACTGGAGCTGGGCCGCTGGAAGCTGTCCGGCTTGCGCAGGAGGAACGCCTGGGGAGCGCTACTTGTCGCCGGTGCAGCTGTGGCCGGGTTCGGTGCCTACGCCGCGTTCCTGCAAGCTCGCTTCGGGCGCGCACTTGCCTTCTATGCCGCACAAATGGACGGATGGCCCCACAGGCGCTCCACCGTAGTCGAGCCGGTGATCAGGACGGCGGCCGAGTTGCTGCACCCGGTCTCTTACATGAGAGGGCCGAGACCGGACCTTTACTGGGCCTACTTGCTCGACGTCGTCGTGGTGGCGGTATCGGCTGCCTGCCTGCTGGCAGCAGGTAAGAGGATGGGGGGATCCTGGGTTCTCTTCTGGGTCGGGGTGATCTGCATGCCACTGCTGTCGGGCACGACCAATTCGTTTGCACGTTACCAGCTAGTCGCTTTCCCGCTCTACGCGGCGTTGGGGCTGACCAGTGCCAGACGGGTAGTCTGGTTCCCCATCGCTGTGACCTCTGCGGTCTCCCAGGTGGTGCTGGCCTATCTCTTTGGTCGCGGGTGGTGGATCGGATGACGGCCTCGGAATCGGAGAGAAGCGGGTTCGCCACGATCCTTCTCGGGTCGCCCCGCCTGGAGAGGCGCGGAGGTCTTGGGGGAGGACAGAGGCGGGGAAAGTTCGGGCGGCTGCTGGGTCGCCTATTCCCCCACGATCCTGGGGACGTCAAGGAAAAGCGAGTCGCAGCGGTTGCAGCAGTCATCTGGGTCGCTGTAAGTGCTGCTGCGGTCTGGTATGCAATAGTCCAGCCGGTCTGGAGCGTAGTCGACGAGGGGCCCCACTTCGGCTACGTCGAGCTGGTAGCCGAGAAGGCGGAGCTGCCGCGAGCAGGCGACACGGTCATCTCCGAGAGCGTACTCGCAATAGGTAGGGACCGACAGTGGGGGTGGCAGTACCCCAGAGACCCCGCTCTCCGTCTCGAAGGAGCGGAGCCCCCCGCAGGGCTTCCCGAACGGGACGTCTCGGAGTGGGTCCGGTCGAACTTGTGGCGCTTCAACTACGAGGCCATTCAGCCGCCCCTTTACTACCTGGGTGCAGCCCTCGTGTACCTGGTCGTTCCCGGGTCGACCATCCTCAAGGTGTATGCCGTACGAGTGTTCTCGGCGCTCCTCGGAAGCCTCGTGGTGGTCGTCGCTTACCGGCTCGCCCGACGCATCGCTCCGGGGTCGAGGCTGCTCCTGCTGGGCGCGCCTGCTTCGTTCCTGGTGCTGCAGGGGTTCTTGCTGAATACGAGTCAGGTGACGAACGACTCCCTGGCGGCCACCATGGGAGGCCTTGTAGTGCTGGCAATGGTGGCCTTCTGGCAGGCCGACCCGGCCGAATTGACGAGACCCAGACTGGTGGTAGGGGGGGCGGTACTAGGCGCGGCACTGCTGACCAAGTCGGTCCTTTGGTATCTGGCTCCCATGACGGCGATCTTGTTCATCGCCAGATTGGGGCTGCGAGAGGGGGTTCGCAAGCTGGTTCCGGTCGTGGCTACCTCCGCGGCTCTGTTCCTGCCGTGGTTGGCCAGAAATCTGCTGGTCTACGGTGAGCCTACGGGCCAGAGCCGGATGGGACGATTCCTGGGGGCATTCTTCCCGGCTCCCTCACTGCGCGACCTGGGGTCATTGTGGGATTACGCTTTCGACTCCTCGCGGCACATGCTCCTCTCTTATATCTGGGGGGAGCCGACGTGGGTGTGGGCCTACCAGCCCTACAACCGGGTGGCGGGGTATCTGGCTTGGGGAGCCGCTCTGGCAGGATGGGCGCTATGGGCTCTGCGACGGCGGGCCACGGCCCGGCGGAATGGGGTTCTGCTGCACCATTCGCCTGTCGCGTCCGCGAGGATGCAGAGCCTCGGGATAGCGGTGGCGGCGGCGCTGGCTGGTTATGTCTTCATGCTCGTGTTGCCCCTCTTCGGGGGAATTGCGGTGGTGGGCAGGTACATGTATCCCGTCTCGGCTCCGATAGCGGTTGCGACGGTCTTCGGACTCTCCGCCCTGGGCAAGGGCCCCCGTCTAAGACTCGGCGTGGCATCCCTGATCGCCGGGACCTTTCTGGTGCTGAATGTGGTGAACCTGGTCGGGTGGGGCCGGTCGGGGCTGGCGACATCCAGGGTCTCGGACGGGCTCAGCTACCTGGAGGGGGCAACCGATGCCAGGACGCGCTGGTACTTCGGACCCGGACGAAACGAAGGGGGCTTCGTCGACCTCATCTACCTCTTCAACTCGAACGACGTGGCAGCATCGGTGAATCTGAACTATTACCCCGGAGGAAAGACCGTGGGGATCAGGCGTGTGGTCGTTATGCCCCGAGAGGGAGTCACGGTAAACACGCGCTTCGACCGCGGCGGTGGCTACGGGGCCGGCCACCAGCAGCTAGGAGTGGTGGTCGACGCGGACGTGCCGGTGGTGGCCGGCAGAGGGTCGTTCTTCTTCGTGACCGACCGAGGGTGGACCGGGGGATCGGTAAATGTCGGCCAGACGGAGCCCACGAGGGAAGCTTTCTTTCCAGCTGGAAGGGTTGGCGAGGGAGTATCGCAGGTGCTCGGATTGCTCAATCCTTTCGACCGCGAAGCGAGGGTCTCCATCGAGTACGTGGCAGACGGCAGGAGCGTGGAAAGGACGGTGGTCGTCCCACCCAGAGCGCCGCTGCGAGTGGACGCTTCTTTCAAGGAAGAGGCCGGAGGCTTGAGGGAGACAGCGGCATACCTGTCGACGGTGGTTCGCTCTTCCGAGCCGATCGTGGTCGAGCGCCAGCTCTACTACTCCTTGGGCGGAGTGAGCGGAGGGGATTCGGCGGCGCCGGCTCCATTGAGGGCCCAGGGCGTCTTCCCGGTCGTCTTCTCGGGCGTCGGGTATCACCCGACTCTTGTGGTGTACAACCCGGCTCCCGATGCAGCGAAGTTGTGGCTCGACTACCTCTTGCCGTCCGGCGAGCGGCGAGCGAGAGAGGTACAACTCGCTCCGGGCAGGTCGGACATAGATCTCGACGTGGACGTCGGGGCGGGGATCGGTGTGGTTTCGGGTGTATACGTGCTCTCCTTCCGCTCGAGTCACGAGCTCGCCGTGGAGCTCGAGACCTTCGTCCAGGACGGCGCGTTCAGCGACGGCTTCACGGAACGACCTCTGGGAGGGCCCGCCCGGCACTTCGCATTTCCCTTTGCCACGACGAACCCGGACTTCCGCACAGAGATCGTCCTCTATAACCCGGCTCCCCACCCCACGACCGTCAGGCTGGACTACTACCAGAGCAGGCTCATCTGGCTTGCTTCCCCTCTCGAGGCGCCGGTTTCCAAGTCGGTGGTGCTTGCCCCGGGCGAAATCCGCAAGATCGACGTCAGGAGCTCACCCGAGGGAGTCTCAGCTACAAAGGACACCTCCGTAGTGGTCGTCGCCGAGGACGATATCTACGTAGGGGGCGGCTTCTTCTTCGTGCATTCGTTCTGAGCAACGGTCGGTGCAGTGCCAGGCCCGCGTTCAGTATGAAATCCTCCTCCGCCCGGTCCCCGGGCTCCTCTTGATCACCGCCTGCGGTAGCATGCGAGGGAGGTTTCGCCGGGAGCCGGCGGCAGGCCCGGGTGCTGGAACTGGTAGACAGGGGCGGCTTAAACCCGCCTGCCCGAGAGGGCGTGGGGGTTCGACTCCCCCCCCGGGCACGCCGAGCTTCCCGTCCTCGGCTCCCCGCGGCCGGCGAGAACCTCTCGTGCCGGCGCACCCCGCCGGCCGCGCCTCTCAGCGCTGCCCCGACCCACCCCAGGTAATGCGGGGGGGTTGGGGCTGGCCGTAGACTCGAGGATGAGGGTAGCCGTATCCCGGGGGGTAGCCTTCAGGAGGATGAGGAGGGGGAGGGGGTGGGTGCCCGATGACCTGGTCTTGACCCTGGTCTGCCGGATGCTGGGGTACTCCTGGCGGCCCAGGAGATGACAGGTGGGGGCCTGGGGGCCGGTACTAGATGCGCGCGGGGTGTCCCATCGACGTCAGGTAGGTGTCGATCCTACGGAGCCGGTAATCGATGTCGGTGGTCATGACGTACGTCTCGACTGCGATTCGCATGAAGATCGTCACGACCACTGTAGAAAGGACTATCCACAGGGAGAATACGGCGAATACACCCTTTCCTTCGAACGGCACGTCGCTGAGTTGTATCAGGGCGACGAGAACCGAAACTACTACGTAGAAGGCCCAGAAGAAGACGATCACGTAGAGGACCTTCGGCAAACGCGGCTCGGAAGGGACTCTTCTCAGGTCGAAGTCCAGCACTTGCTCCTTCCTCCCCGTTCCGATTGGATGAGGACTGGCGAGTACCAAGTTTACGCAGGGGTACGACAGAAAAGCACCGGGGGCCAGCTGGAAAGGAAAGTCCGCAACCTCTTGGTTCAGCGAGTCCTGAACTGCCTCAGGGCCTCCAGGAGTCTGGCGGCGTCCTGGGCGAGCCTCTCGGCCACGCGCCGGGTACCGGCTGCAGTGTCGGCGAACTGCCTTGCCGAAGCTGCGAGCCCGGTCGTGGCCATTGCCACCTGGTCCGACGCCCGTTGCTGCTCCGCCGTGGCTATCTCTATTCGCCTCGTCGACTCGGCCGTAGCAGCCGCCATTTCCTTGATAGAACTCAAGGCGCCATGGGTTCCCAGGATCGTATCTGAACTCACGTTTACCGAGCGCATTCCCTCTTCGACCGCCTCGGCAGCCGCAGCTGTCTCCTGGCGAATCTCCTCCACGAGGGACTTTATGTCGTGGGTAGCCGCTGCGGTCCTCTCGGCCAACTTTCTGACCTCGTCGGCCACTACCGCGAAACCCGAGCCTCGCTCGCCCGCCCGTGCGGCCTCGATCGCGGCATTCAGAGCCAGAAGGTTGGTCTGACGCGAAATGTCGTCGATGAACTCGAGGATTTTGGAGATCTCACCGGACAGATTTCCCAGCCGGCCGGCCTTCTCCTGCACCGTACGGACTCGCTCTTGTACTTCCGCCATGGCCGCGGATGCTGCAGCAAGCGAGTCTGTACCGGCCTGAGAAGAGGAGGAGGTTTCTTCTGCGTACCGCGTCACGGTGCGGGCGCTCTCGGCGATGCCTGCTGCGGTTGTCGCCAGCTCCTGGATGGCTGCCGAAGTCTCGGCCACGCCCCCGCTCTGCTCCAGAGCCGCCGAGGCGATCGACTCTGCTGCCCCCTGTATTTCACGGACCGAAGACTCGAGCGAGGATGCCACCGAGAGGACCTCGTCTATGAGCCGCCCCAGGCTTGCGACCATGGAGTTGAAGCCTTCCTCGACGGCCGCGAAGATCCCGTGTTCGTCCGTGGCTTCGAGTCCCTCGAGATGCACGCGCGCGCTGGACAGGTCGCCCGAGGCAGCCCTGGCAAACGCCTTTCCGATCCGTCGTGTTCCCTCGGCGAGGAGCGATTCCGAGCGCTTGACGAACTCCACCTCGGTCTGGGCCACCCACGCGTATCCGGTAGCGAGGACCCAGATGATTCCGAACGTCGCGAGACTTGCGACATAGTGCGGGTAGTAGCGACTCGGCGAAGAGCCGGAAGCCAGAGCGGTGAGCAGGAATCCCGTCACGACCACCGCCCAGTTGGCCATCGCCTTCATGGCGTTTGGGTGAATCCTGAGGCAGGCGGCCGTAGCGAGGCCGAAGAAGAATACGAAGAACGGGTACTTGAGCCCGCCGGCAGCCCACACGGCCACCGAGATCCAAGCGGTCTCCACCGTGACGATACCGAGCTCGACGGGATAGGGCAGCTCGGTGGTGAACTTGTCGACGTTTACGTGGCGCTGGACGAAGAACAGTCCTAAGGCACCAGCGGCGGCAAAGCACTGTGCCAGCAACGACACGAGAGGGTGGGGGAGCTCGCTCCACAGGACTGTCAGCAATGCCAGCGACGGCAGCACACCGAGCCAGCGCACTGCGCTGAAGACCAGGAAGAGACGCCTCAGAGATTCCCGGGCAGCCTGTGCTTCCGACCGTGATGCCTCCTCGAGGATCTCGCTCTGCATGATCCGGTCGACTTCCCCGGTGGGCACCTCCTCCTGCGCTTCGAGTTCCTGTTGTTCGAGAAAGGAAAACGGCGCCGGCCTTTGCTCCGGTGTCGGGCGGGGGACGGCTTTCTCTGCAAGCGGCGCTGGTGGTGCCGCAGGAGTGGAAGTTCGTTCTACAGGAGGATTCAGGACGGAGGGCGATTCCCGAGGCGTGTCTCCGATGAATGAGCCGACGCCGGCTTCGACCGGCTTCGTGTCGGTGATCGAGGGGAGATCGATACCGAGGCCCGGGGTCGTCTCGTCTCTCCGGGGCGGCGCGGCGGCGGACGTATTTGGTACATCGACCTGTCCCGTTCCGAGGCCGCCGAATCCCACGAGGAAGGGCGAGTCCTTCGACTCCGGATGCTCCGTCCCCCCTTCTGTTCTATGGGTACTGGAGGCCGGGGTCGGCGCCTCGGGGAGAGGAGGGAAGGTGAACGACGGGCTGCTCGACTGAGGCAGCTCGCCACCTTGGGGAACCGGGCCTTTCGAATGAGTTTCGACGATCGAGGTGAGGTCAGCCGAGGGGGGTGGCACGGGCCCTTCGACCGAGCGCGTCTCCAAGAGGTCACTGCCTGGACCGGGTGTATCCAGCGGTACGGGAGCTCCCAGGGGAGGGCCTGCTTTGGGCTCCGTATCGGGAGAGAAGACGGCCTCGTCCAGAGAGAAGTCTGCCCTTCTGATCGGCGGCCTTTCTTCGGACGACTCCTCCTTGGGGCGATCAGGAGGCGACACCGTCGGTTCCCTCCTTCCAGGCTTGCGAGACGCCCGCTACTGCGGCACGTGAAGCGTAACCCCTGGCCACGACCGGCCAGACATCCACCACCTCACCGTCTTCGGTTATCCACAACTCGTCGTGCATATTGATGGTCGGGTCGATGTGTGCCACGCTCAGGCGGACCTTCGAGCCCTCGGCCAGGACGGTGTCTGCCCCTTCTGCCGACTGCGCACCTACTGAGATCGAGGCGTGTTCGTCCGAGAGGAACAACACGGTGGAGCCGGGGGAGTCCACTACCGTCGGCATCCCGTGGTCCGTGGAGAGAGCCTTCAATCCCCCGTCGGCCACAGCGAGCGCTTCGGAGGGGCGACTTATGACGGTGCACAACAGGTAGAGCCCCCTCTCGAAAGCGAGGTCGAGTTTCGCGTAGGCGTCGTCCATGAGGACGTACGACCCGGCCTGGATTTCCGTGACGCCCTCGAAGTTCCCGGTGATGTCGTAGGTCCCTGTGCCGCCGGCCGAGACCGTCCGCACTTCGAGTCCCTCGGATTCGACCGCCTCCTTGGCTGCCATGAGCCGCTCCATGGCTGCCTGTGTCGCCTTGGTCCTTGACTGTCGGTCTTCCACCAGGACGCAGTGCCCTTCGTATCCCATGAGGCCGTCGAACTCGAGGTGCTCGGAGCGCTCGACCAACTTGGCGAGCCTGGGGGCATCCTCGGGGCGGACCCCGCAGCGAGGCATGCCGACGTTCACGTCCACCAGCACCTTGCAGTGTGAGCCGGCCGAGGAGCATGCCTGCTCGAGCAGGTCGACCTGACGATCGGAGTCGACGGCAACGGTCACGGAGGCACGCCGGGCTGCCGCGGCAATCCGGCGGGCCTTGTCGAAGCCACTCACCTCGTTGGCCAGCAGGATGTCCTCGAAGCCAGCTTCGACTAGGATCTCGAGTTCCCGGACGGTGGCACATGTAAGTCCGATCGTGTCGGGCTGGCGCAGCTGCAGTTCGGCAATGCGCAAGCACTTGTGGGCCTTGAAGTGAGGTCTGAGCTTCGCCTTGCGCCCTGCAAAATACGCTGCCATCGACTCCACGTTCTTGAGGAGCGTGGGGTAGTCGACGGTCAATGCGGGGGTCGGAATCTCATCGACGAGCACCGCGATCCCACCTGCCTTGTACGCTCCAGCCTTGTTGGGGCTTCATACCCGGATAGTACTATCTGGACGATCGGGGTCGACGGGAGGAAGTCATGTCCGAACAGGAATATCGCATAGAGCGGGACTCGATGGGGGAGATGCAAGTCCCCAGGGACGCGTTGTACGGAGCCCAGACTCGGCGAGCGGAGCTGAACTTTCCTATAAGCGGCTACAAGATGCCGAAGTCGATCATTCGAGCTCTGGGACTCGTAAAGAAAGCGGCGGCCGAGACCAATAAGGAGCTGGGTCTCCTGGACGGAGAGGTCGCCGACGCGATAGCCAGGGCAGCTTCGGAGGTGGCCCAGGGACATCACCTAGAGCACTTCCCCTTGGACGTCTTCCAGACCGGTTCGGGGACCTCCTCGAACATGAACGCCAACGAGGTGATCGCGCACCTTGCGGAGGAGTACCTCTCCGGAGGGAAAAAAGTCCACCCCAACGACCACGTGAACCTCGGCCAGTCCAGCAACGACGTCTTTCCCTCGGCCGTCCACATTGCGGTGGCCGAGCAGGTCGAACACGATCTCAAGCCCGCTCTGGCAAAGCTCAGGGATTCTCTGGCAGCCAAGGAGTCCGAATTCGACGGCGTGATAAAGGCAGGACGTACCCACCTGATGGATGCGACACCGGTACGTCTCGGCCAGGAGTTCGGAGGGTACAGAAGGCAGGTCGAGGCAGGCTTGGAGCGCATCGACTGTGCACTGCAGCGCCTGCTGGAGCTGCCACTTGGAGGGACGGCGGTGGGGACCGGGATTAACATGCACCCCGAGTTCCCCTCCCGTGCAATCGCTCGAATCCGCGAGGCAACAGGTATCGAATTCCGGGAGGCAGCGAACCACTTCGAAGCTCAGGGAGCGAGGGACGCCCTGGTCGAGACCTCCGGTGCGCTGAAGGCGGTCGCGGTCTCGGCTTACAAGATTGCCAACGACATCAGGTGGATGAATTCTGGGCCGATGGCCGGCCTGGGAGAGATAACCGTGCCGGCGGTGCAGCCCGGCTCCTCGATCATGCCGGGGAAGGTCAATCCCGTCTATTCGGAAGTCGTGATGCAGGTCGCCGCCCACGTGATCGGCAACGACGCAGCCATCACGGTCTCCGGCCTCTCCGGGAACTTCGAACTCAACGTCATGATTCCTGTAATGGGGTGGAACGCTCTGGAGGCTGTCGGCCTGCTGGCTTCGTCACTTCGGGTCTTCGCCGAGCGCTGCGTAGACGGGATCGTCGTCAACGAAGAGAACTGCAGGCGGGGAGCCGAATCGAGCTTCTCGATCGTGACCGCCCTAGTCCCTCTCGCAGGCTACGACGCCTGCGCCGAGATAGCCAAGGAGGCTGCCTCGACTGGCAGGACGATCCGTGAAGTGGCGCTGGAAAGGGGCCTTCCGGCTGACCAGGTGGACCGGGCACTGGACCTTAGGGCGATGACGACCCCCGGTCTTTAGTACCGCCGGGGCAAAAGCAACTGGGCCCGCCCCTCGAGGGGTGCCTACACACCGGGCGTTGCCCGCTAGCCGAGTGCCCGGCTGATGGAGCGCCGCTGAGCCCTCAGCCCACGAAGCCGCCTGCCATGCCAGGGGGAGGACGCAGCTCCGGCGAGATCTCCTGCAGGTCCTTCCCCTTGGTTTCGGGGAATAGCAGGAGTATGAGGAGCCCCGAGACCAGGGCGGCAGGAAGCAGGGTAGCCATGGCCGCTCCGTATGAACCCATGGAGACGATGAGGTATCCCGCTGCCCACGACCCCGCTGCCCCTCCGGCCATTCCGGCAGCCGAGGTAGCAGAGGACGCGTTTGCCCGTAGCGAGGTGGGGAAGAGCTCGGTGGAGAACGACCCCATGGCGGGAATCCACATAGCCCCGACGAAGCTGCCTACGGCCGAGGAGACCCAGAGGGGGAAGCCCGAGAGCCAGTAGAGCAGGGCCTGAGAGACCGCTCCCACGGAGGCGGCCAGAATCCCGACTCGCTTCCGTCCCCAGGAGTCCGCGAGGCGCCCACCCAGCAACATCCCGGGAGCGGCCGGGAGCGTCGTGACGACCGTGAACAGGACGTAAAGTCCAGGCGTATAGCCAAGGGCGTGCTGGATGTAGCGTCCCTGGAACCGTGCGGCCGGGCTCCCGTACAGGGAGGAAGCCACCGCAGCAGCCAGCAGGATGGTGATGCGGCCCAGGTGGGGCCTGCGCAACAGGAATAAGGGGTTTGCTCCGTGCCAGGCATGGGTGAACCGCCTGGTCTCGGGGAGATAGCGGCTCAGGGAAGGCAGGGCCGCCAGGGTCAGCAGCCCGGCGGCGAAGAGTGCCCGCCACCCAGAGGGAGACACGCGCTGGACCCACGGCAACGACAGCAATCCTATGCCGCCGCCCAACCCGCCGGTCATCGTGAATAGGCTGATCGCGTAGGCCCGACCTCTGGGCGGCATCTCTTCGACGAGGTAGATCCAGGCAAGGCTGAGTGCCACGAAGAGTGGTGCCCGGACGACTGCCTGAAGGGCCGTGAAGATGGCCAGGGAGGGAGCAAGTGCCGAAGCGCCCGAGGCCAGCGCGGTGACCGCCAGGGCGGGAAGCAGAATCTTCCTCCTGCCGATCCGATCTCCGAAAGGGAGGACGAAAAGCCCGGGGATCGATCCGACTCCCAGGGCGAAGAGCATTCGCCCCAGGTCTGCGTCGTCGGCGTGGAAGGTCTCGATGATCTGGTGCTGGGCGATACCGGCCAAGGAGGTCATGTAGCCCATGACCATGGCGTAAAAACAGAGGGCGGCAAGCGAACGGGTCTGGGCTACCGTCAGGCGGTCTGCGGGAGCCCACCAGGGGTGGCCTCTGGCAACCGATCGGGCGTGCGCCCTGCTCTGGTGCCCGCCTAGGATCCCTCTCCTCTGTCCGCCATGGCCGACCTCCGGCGTCTCGTCGTCCTCCTGGCCGGTCCCGGCACGGGAAACGAACGCGCTGAGGGACGCGACGATCTCGCTTCCCAACTGCTTGAAGTAAGAGCCGAACAGGGGTCGGAAAAGCAACCCGAAGTACGGTACGCCTCCCTGCCAGCGGGTCAGGATTTCGACCTCGCAGCCGTGCCTGTCCCCACCGTTCCCTGAAATCCTCGACTCTGAAGAAGACCGGCCGTCCGGCGTGACACGTACCAGGACCTCGAGCTTCTGAATGGGCCCCATCAGCAAGTCGGTGCCCTCGAGGACATACTCGACCCCCTCGGACCGGTCGAGCCCACCTGCGGGCGACTCCCCGGTCCGAGACCCACGCGGACCCGGGTTGCCAGAGCCGGTGCCAGAGCCCCGGACGTAGGGTTTCGAGGAGACCAGGAACGTGGCAGCGAAGAAGTCGGCTTCGACCTCGATGCGGATTCGCTCGTCACCTTGCGGCCGCCGAGGTCCGGGGGCCTCGGGTAGCCCGGACATGCGCGAGCCCGGAAACCACTCAGGCCACGAAGAGGGATCTTGCAGGCATGCGACCACTACGGGGTAGTCAGCCTCGACTCGCGCCCTGGTACGGACGAGGGCCCACCTGTCGTGGTCGAGATGTGGGGATGAAGTAGCTCTTGTTACTGGTGCCCGCACGGTCGATTGATGTTATAGAGGACGAGGAGCGTATTCGAGGCTCTCCTCGAGCCCCTTCCGGCGAACCCAATTATGCAGCAGGAAGGATGGGAGCCAGATCCGAGCCGGGACGGCCGAGCGATAGTCAGACGGTGACGGAAGGGGAGCAAGTAGTCGGTGAGAGTGAAAGAAAAGACCGGGCCCCCGGGGGAGAAAACGGAGGCCCGGCCCCATGCGCCCTTCCTGCTGGGGAGCCCCGACACTCCAGATTCGACCCGAGTGGAATCGGCAAAGGGTGCCGCAGGGCTCTTCCGCCATGACAATCGTTCAGGAGGTCGCAACCGTTACATACCCACGGAGCGCTTCCCTCGAGAAGTGCCATGCCGACCACCCTACGTGGTGCTTCTCTGGTGTGGTCGCGTTATCGAGCGCGGGGCACAGGGCGGGTACCCGACCTCGTGGAGATGGTTCTTGCGTAACGAGTTCTCGCCGTGAGCGATAGTAAGGGTAGAGACCAGCGTCGGTCCGAAGCGCGACCCGAGCCGGGCCCGGTCGGAGATCGCGAGGACGGCCTCCGCCGCGTCGTGGAGCTGGCGGCGCGAGGTGAGCGGCGCGCACTCGAGGAGCTGTTCGACCGCTACGCCGAGCGTGTATACCGCTACGCGTTGGTCGGGCTCAGAAACCACCACGACGCAGAGGACGTAACGAGCGAGGTGTTTCTCGGGGTGCTCCGCAACCTCCGCAATTTCGAGTGGAGAGGGCCGGGCTCGTTCGACTCGTGGCTTTTCCGGGTGGCGCACAACGTGGTCACTACCGAGGTCAGAAAGAGAATCAGGCACCCGGTGGACCTCTACGGTAGAGCGGAATACCTTCCGGTAGCCTCGGTACCGGGGGCGGACGAGGCGCTGGCGGACGGTGCCGGTCTGGGCGAGGTCTGGGAGAAGGTAGCCCGCATGCCCAGGACGCAGAGAGAGGTACTGGCTCTCAGATACATTGCCGGCCTTTCAGCCGAGGAGGCGGGCGAGGTTCTCGGCAAGAGTGGCGGCGCGGTGAGGGTGATTCAGCACCGGGCACTGGCCGCGCTCCGGCGCGAGATGAGGGGCAGCTATGTCTGAGTACTTCGGGGGGGAAGAGCTCGAATTCGACGACATCGAGCGGCGCCTCGCCGAGGCTGCTCTCGCCATCGACGTTCCCCGCGAGCGCATCGAGGCGGCGAAGGCCGCCTTCCTCGCGGCGGCAGATGCTGAGCATTCTCCCCGCAGGCGGTTGGGCAGGGCCGCTGGCATGATAGCTGCGGTCGTGGTGGTCCTGGGGGCTCTGGGCGCATCCGCGTATGCCGCTTCCGACGCTGAGCCCGGCTCCGCACTGTGGAGCTTGCGTACTGCCGGCTGGAACCTTCGTCTGGCTTTCACCTCCGAGGAAGACCAGTCCACCTCGCTTGCGGAGCAAGCGGAAGACGCTGCCGAGTTGGCGGAGAGCGAGGCGGCTGACTGCGACTCCAAGGGAGTCGAGGTCGCACGCAAGGAGGCCCTCTTCAGGCTCGAGCGGGCGAGGGCGAAGATGGCAGAGCGCTCCTCGTCCGACGACGGCAAAGCCGAGGAGGTCCTGGTGAGGGTCGAAGCAAGGCTGGCCGAACTCCCACCGCCCGGCGGTCCGGTCTGCGACGAGGAGGGCAGGAGGTTAGGACCTCGTACGAACCGGTCCGATGGAGCGCCCGCGGCAGGGTCGTACGAAGACCCGGACGGGAAGGCTGCGGGTCCCCGGAAAGCTGGACAGGGTGAAGGGTCGCCGACAGGCGATGGGGCCGGGGAGACGGTGCCCGGGCCCGGTGAGGGATCCTCCGGCGCCCCTGGCCTCGCCCAGGGAGGTTCCAGCGGGGGAAAAGCACAAGGGCCACCCCGAAGTCCGGGTGATCCGGGTGCAGGGTCGCCCGGAGGCGGGGATCCCCCCGGAGCCACGCCAGGGGGCGGAAAGCCCGACTCGCCTGGAAAGTCGGGTCAGTAAGGAAGCACCCTCAAGGAACCGCTATTTCTGCCCTTTCACCTGCCTCTGCGTGGCCTTCCAGGGGGCACGCGATCTCGTAGGGGCCGGGGAGCCTGAAGGTCACGAACACCTCCCTCGACTCACCGGGACGCAGCGGACCCCCTTCCAGCTCGAACACACGCTTGCCAGGCGAGCCAGGCACTGCTACGGTGCGAACTTCCAGCGAATGTGGCTGCCTTCCGCGGTTTGCGATCGAGAACTTGTAAGGGATCCCGATGATCAGCGTCCTGGGGTCCGCAGAAATCGCGCCGTCCTTTAGCTCCACTTTTACGGTGGGTACTTGCTCGGCCAGTTCGGGGAAGGGCGGGAAGGTCGCAGCCGGCTCGATCGGACCTGGTACTCCAGGGGAGGGGCCGATCGGGGCTGTGGGGGTCGAGTCATTTGGGGGTGGCGTGCCGGCAGGTGCCGCGGCTGTGGGTCCAGCCCGGTCAGCTTCCCCGGAGGCCGCCTCGTCGCCAGCTCTTCCCCTCCCGCAAAAAGCGAACAACATCAGGAAAGCCGCCGAAGCTGCCATGAGTGACAAAAGCCTGCCAGCGGGGATGTGCCGTCCCGACAAGAGTTTCACCGCAAGCGCTGGAGTAACGGTAGCAGCGGCAAGGGCGTGCGCACGCCGCCCTCACCCTGCTCTGGATTCGACGATGTCCACAAGCTCTCCGATCACCCGGGTCGGGTCGTAGTCCTGCGGTGTGTAGACCCGGGCGACTCCCATCTCTTCCAGCGCCCTGGCGTCCTCGGGGGGTATGATGCCTCCCACGACCACAGGGATGTCCGATACACCCTCTTCGGACATCTTCTGGAGCAGTCGCCCCACAAGCTCCATGTGACTGCCCGAGAGTATCGACACCCCTACCAGGTCGACGCCCTCGTCGACCGCGGCTCTGGCTATCTCGTCGGGAGAGAGGCGAATTCCTTCGTAAATCACCTCCATGCCGGCGTCACGAGCTCGTAGGGCCAGTTGCTCGGCGGCGTTGGAGTGTCCGTCCAGTCCGGGCTTTCCGATGAGCAGCCTGATGGGGTGACCGATGCGTTCGGACGCAATCTTTACCTTCTCCCTCAGCCTTGCGAAGGATTCTGCGCCAGGTGGAGCAGCCACGTCCGCGATGCCGGTCGGAGGCCGGTATTCTCCGAATACTTCACGCAGGGCAGCGCCCCACTCTCCTGTCGTGACCCCTGCTTCGGCGGCCTCGATCGAGGCAGGGACGATGTTCTCGCCAGAGGATGCTGCCTCCCTCAGACGGTCCAGCGCGTCTCGAACCGCTCGCTGGTCTCTCTGCTCTCGCCACCTACGCACCCGCTCGATCTGGCGCTCCTGAGCCTCCGAGCCGACCTTCAGGATGGCCTGGGCACCTTCGCCGACAAAAGGAGAGGGTTCCGCCTCGGTGAAGGCGTTCAGCCCCACCACGATCTGCTCGCCCGACTCGATCCGCTTCAGGCGCTCGGCGTTGGAAGCTACGAGGCGGGACTTGATATAGCCCGACTCGACGGCCTCGATGGCTCCGCCCATGTCCAGGACCTTGCGAATCTCCTCCCTTGCCTCCGAGGCCATCTCGTCGACCTTCTTCTCGATCACGGGCGAGCCGTCGAAGATGTCACCGTATTCGAGCAGGTCGGTCTCGTAGGCGAGGATTTGCTGGATTCGCAGCGACCACTGCTGGTCCCAGGGCCTGGGCAACCCCAGAGCCTCGTTCCAGGCGGGAAGCTGGATGGCAGCCGCTCGGGCTTTCTTGGAGAGGGTCACCCCCAGTGCCTCGTATGCGATCCGGATGATGTTGTTTTCCGGCTGGACCTCCGTGAGCCCGAGGGAGTTGACCTGAACCCCGTACCTGAAGCGCCGGAACCGCTCGTCCTCCACGCCGTAGCGCTCCCGGGTGATCTCGTCCCAGAGGAGCGCGAACGCACGCATCTTGCACATTTCCTCGATGAAGCGGATACCGGCATTCACGAAGAAGGAAATCCTTCCGACGACGAAGGGGAAGTCTTCTTCGGGTATCTGTCCCGATTCCCGGCACGTGTCGAGGATGGCGATCGCTGTGGTCAGCGCATAGGCAAGCTCCTGGACGGGCGTGGCCCCGGCCTCTTGCAGGTGGTACGAGCAGACGTTCACCGGGTTCCACTTCGGCATGTGCCTGGCGGTGGAGGCGATCACGTCGGCGGTGAGCTTCATGGAAGGCCGGGGCGGGAAGATGTAGGTCCCCCGTGATAGGTACTCCTTGATGATGTCGTTCTGGGTGGTCCCTCTGAGCTCCTCGAGCGGTGCCCCCTGTTTCTTGGCTACTGCCACGTACAGGGCCAGTAGCCAGGGTGCAGTGGCGTTGATGGTCATGGACGTGTTCATCTTCGCCAAGGGGATGCCGTCGAAGAGTACTTCCATGTCGGCAATGCTGGAGATCGGGACCCCGACCTTTCCCACCTCGCCTACTGCCATTGGGTCGTCCGGGTCGTAGCCCAGCTGGGTGGGCAGGTCGAAGGCGACCGACAGGCCCGTCTGGCCTTTCTGGAGGTTGGTTCGGTAGAGGGCGTTGGACGCTTCCGCGGAGGTATGCCCGGAATACGTCCTCATTATCCAGGGGCGATCTCTTCCTACCATTCGTCGCAATTCACCCGAGAACAGAAGACTCGCGCATCATCGGGAATGCCAGAGGCGGCGTCACACCGTCGCCGGGACCAGCGGTTGAAGTCCGGCTACCGGCTCGTCTAGTCTAGCTGCACTCGATTGAAGCGTGGCCGCCCATAAGCCCCGTCGTCGGCTCCGGTCGTGCTCTTGCCGCTCGGGATCCGGCGCAGCGGGAGGCGAGTACAGAGTGGGACAGGGAGGGGAGCATGTCGGTGGAGAAGATCAGGGAAGCGATCCTTGCGGGGGCAAGCGGAGAGGAGATCGCTGCCATCCCGCTTCCGGAATCCTACAGGGCTGCTGTAGTCCTCAGGGACGAAGTCGAGATGTTCGAGGGTCTGGCCCACGAAGAGAAGGACCCTCGCAAGTCGGTCCACATACAAGAAGTCCCGCTGCCCGAACTGGGTCCCGACGAGGCTTATGTAGCCGTCATGGCCTCGGCCATCAACTACAACACCGTGTGGACCTCGATCTTCGAGCCGCTCCCCACCTTCGAGTTCCTCAAGCGATACGGGCGCCTCTCGGAGGCCACCAGGAAGCACGACCAGCCTTACCACGTCATGGGCTCGGACGCCTCCGGGGTGGTCTTGCGCGTGGGTGAGGCGGTGCGGCGGTGGAAGCCCGGCGACCGGGTGACCGTCCACTGCAACGTCGTCGACCTCCAGGAGCCCGAAGGCCACGAAGACTCGATGCTTGACCCGAATCAGAAGATCTGGGGGTTCGAGACCAACTTCGGAGGCCTGGCAGAGATCGCGCTGGTCAAGGCCAATGCGCTCATGCCCATGCCGAAGCACCTCACCTGGGAAGAGGCGGCCTCTCCGGGGCTGGTGAACTCCACCACCTACAGGATGCTCGTCGGCGAGAACGCTGCCAGGATGCGCCAGGGCCAGATTGTGCTCATCTGGGGAGCTGCCGGCGGCCTGGGGGGTTTCGCCTGTCAGTACGTCCTCAACGGCGGCGGCTTCCCGATCGCGGTGGTCTCCAGCCCCAAGAAGGCCGAGATCCTGCGCTCCATGGGGGTCGAGTGGATCATCGACCGGAAGGCCGAAGGATTCCAGTTTTGGGACGAGGCAGGCAATCCGAACGTGGCCGCGTTCAGGCGTATGGGCAAGCTCATCCGCGAGATGACCGGTGGGGAGGATCCCGACATCGTCTTCGAGCACACCGGACGAGACACCTTCGCTGCATCGGTCTTCCTGGCGAAGCGAGGCGGCTCGGTCGTCACGTGCGCGTCGACTTCGGGGTACATGCACGTCTACGACAACCGCTACTTGTGGATGAACCTGAAGCGGATCATCGGCTCTCACTTCGCCAACTACAACGAGGCCTGGGAGGCCAACAGGCTGGTAGCACTTGGGAAGATCCACCCCATCCTTTCGAAGACCTATCCCCTCGACCAGGCAGGCCAGGCGGCCTACGAGGTGCATCACAACCTCCACGTTGGCAAGTTGGGCATCTTGTGCCTGGCGCCCCAGGAAGGCCTGGGTATCGAAGACCCGGAGCTGAGGGAGAAGGTCGGCGAGGAGAACCTGAACCGGTTCCGGGGTCAGTAAGGAGGGGAGCTACTTGGGCCGTGTGGTGTCGGCCCGGGACGTTCTCGGTGGTGGCCTGGTCGCCACTACTGGCCGGCTCCTGCCTGATGGCGAACCTTGCGGTTCAGCCCCGGCTACGCGGAAGTTGGATGGCCCGAAACTCCTGCCGTTGCCCTATCGGCCCCATGCCCAGTCTGGAGGTTGATTGAGAGGAGGTGCACGTATGAGCGAGCTGTTAGAGTCGCTCGCACGGGAACCCAACATCGCCGGCTTCGGAGTAATCGTAGACGGCAAGCCCCATGTGACTCCGGTATGGATCGACTACGAAGACGGACACCTCCTCGTCAATACCGCCTAAGGGCGGGTGAAGGCCAAGGCGGTGAGAGAGAACGAAAACGTCTGCATCATGGTCGTCGACCGCCAGAACCCTTACCGGTGGGTCTCGGCGATTGGAAAGGTGGTGGAGGTCACATCGCAGGGCGCGGACGAGCACATAGACAAGATGGCCAAGAAGTACCTCGGCCAGGACACCTATCCCTTCAGGCAGCCCGGCGAGGTCCGGTTACTGATTCGCATCCGTCCCGAACGGGAGCTCACCTTCGGGAACCGCTGAGCGAGACCTACATACTGCCCAAGCGGACCCCCAGGGTCCTCAGGGTAGTTCCCGCTCTTGCAGCTCTCGCTGTGTTGCTGGCGGCTGCGGCTTGTGCGGGTAGGGCCTCCAGAGAGGCCGGGCAGTCAGGCGAAGACGAGGGCGGGATCCGATTGCCGGAGCCATCGGCAGTGGGTCGACCGATCGACCTGGAACAGGCGGCGCTGCAGGCAGCGCGGGCCGCCGACCACAGGGTCGAGTACCGTCTCGAGACCGCCACTCGGCGGGGAAAGCTCGTCTACGCCGTGAGCGGAGACCGGCTCTCCTGGAGATGGGAGCAGGGGTCGACGCCGCAGCGCTCCAGGTACGGGCTTTCTCCCGGCTCCGAGAGCTTCTATTTCCTCGAAACATCGCAGGACACGGTCTTCTGCATACTGGAGGAAAGGTGGCAATGTTTCGAGGGCGACGGTAATTCGGGGGCGCCGGAATCGGGCGCTGACTCTAGCCCCGCAGTCTTCGACCGACGCTCCTTTCAGTTCCTTGCAGCAGCGGCCCGCTCGATTTCGCCGGAGTCCTACAAGCGAAGTGACGGATCCTTCGCCGGATACGAGGCCTCGTGCTTCGACATCGTTCCCCAGCTTCAGATCTTCGTCGGGGGACCGGAAAGCTCCGGCGAGGACGAAGCCATTCCGCCCCTTGCGCCGCTGGAAGGCGTCGACCCTTCCACTCTGAAAGCCATGCAGAACGCGCTGGTAACCGAGGTTCTCTACCGAGGTGGGACCTTGTGCTTCGGCTCCGGGCTACTGCTGAAGATGACGATACTGAACACCGAGCTCTTCACGATCTCGGCCGAGTCAGTCTCGGGCCCGGACGAGTCGGACTTCACCCCGCCCGCAGTTGCCCAGACGGTGGGACCGCCCAGCCCGTTCCCCAGCGTGATGGAGGCACCTTAGCTGGCAGCGGTCGGTCACGTGCGGCGCCGCGACTGCGAGTCGGCACCGCGGTGGACATACTACTCGTCGACAGGATTGCCTCCGTGGGGTCCCCACCGCCGGAGAAAGCCGAGATAAGGCGATTCCAAGCCTGGCAATTGCGTCCCTGCGTCCCCGCAACTGCCCGTCCGCGACTCGGACGCCGACGGGGTGGCCTGGAATGGCATTCCGGCCTTCCTCTGCCATGAGGCAGGGAGGGACGAACCGGTGGTGGGCGGCAGGTGTCGCCCTAGACTAGCCGGTCAGCCCACCAGAGGCAGGGCTACCAGCCTGGTCAGGGAACTCGAGCCAGGAAGACGTCCTGGGCCCCGTTCGTGTCCCCTCCGACGAGGTCGGAGGCCTGGGAGTGGTAGGCGATGTAGGTACCCTCGGGGGAGATCGCACAGGAGCCCGAGAGGGCATTCCCGAAGGAAGTTGTCTCGGTATAAGACCCCAGCACCGTCTGGGAGGACGACCTCTTCCTCACGAAGACGTCCTGGGAGGCGTTGGCATCCCCGGAGACCAGGTTGGAAGCCGTCGAGTGGAAACAGACTACCTCCCCGGAAGAAGAGACCGAGGCGAAGCCAGATGGGCCGTCTGCCTGGGCCCCGGAAGAGGACACCGACACCCTCTGGGTGGTTCGTGCCTGGCGGTCCCTTACGAATACGTCCCTGTGGGCATTGGTATCCCCCGGGACCAGGTTGGAGGCGGTGGACTGGAAGACCACGTAGCGCCCGTCGGCAGAGACCTTGGCAAACAAGGACTCGCCGTCAGGGTCCCCGCCGGCAGACGAGACCGACACCCTCTGGGTGGTTCCTGCCTGGCGGTCCCTCAGATATATGTCTGCCAACCCGTTTGCATCCCCGGGCACCAGGTTCGAGGCCCAGGAGTGGAAGACCACGTAGCGCCCGTCTGCAGATATCGCAGGCCTTACCGAGAAGTTGTTCCCCTGGGTGCCAGAAGAAGACACCGAGACCCTCTCGGTGGTCCGTGCAGCCCTGTCCCTTACGAATACGTCCCAGCCCGGGTTGGTGTCCCCCGGGACCAGGTTGTTGGCCTCGGACTGGAAGACCACGTAGCGCCCGTCTGCAGAGACATGGGGGAAGCGGGAGTCCTTGCCTGGGGCAGGCTCCTCTCCGGAAGAAGACAGGGACACCCTCTCGACGTAGCCCGTAAGGAGGTCCTTGAGGTAGATGTCCGAAGAGCCGTTGGTGTCGGCTGAGTCGGTCACCAGGTTCGTAGCGGTGGAGGCGAAGGCGAGGTACCTGCAGTCGGGGCTGACCGAGGCGAAGGTGGACCTGCCATTTGCCTCGCTCGCCGCCTTGGACACCGATGCCCTTTCCGTCCGGCCGTCCGGGTACCTGACGAAGACGTCTCCTGCTGCGTTGGTGTCCCCTGCTACCAGGTCCGATGCGGGGGAGTGGAAGGCAACGCAACTCCCTCCCTGCCCTAGAGAGGGCCTGTGGGCTGGGCCCGTGGACTGGGAGGCAGAGGAGGTGAGGTTCTGGCGGGATGGGAAGGTGATGAAGGAGAACTTGGTCACGAAGGCGTCGGAGGACCCGTTGTGTGATTGGTCGTAGGCACCTGGGGTTGTCGGAAAACCTGCCGAAGAGGTAGCTCCGGTCACGTATGCAGCGCCCGAGGCATCTACGGCCACGGAGTTGACCGCGTCGTAGTCCGTACCCCCCAAGAATGTGGAATAGGAAAGAGACGAACCGGAAGGAGATAACTCGCTCAGGAAAGCATCGTAGAGGCCACCGTTGTGTGATTGGTCGTAGGCTCCCGGGGTCGTAGGGAATCCTGTAGAGGCGGTTGCACCCGAAGTGAAAACCGAACCCGAGGGACCAAGGGCCATTGCGCCACTGAAGTCGTAATCCGTCCCTCCGAGAAAGGTGGAAAAAGCCAGGGAGGAGCCGTCAGGGGACACTTTGGTCACGAAGACGTCCGAGGACCCGTTGTGTGATTGGTCGTAGGCTCCCGGTGTGGTGGGGAAGGTAGCAGACCAAGTCACCCCGTTGAGGTAGACAGCACCCGAGGTGTCGACGGAGACGGAGTTGACGAAGTCGGACTCGGTCCCTCCGAGAAAGGTGGAAAAAGCCAGGGAGGAGCCGTCAGGAGACACTTTGGTCACGAAAACGTCGTAGGAGCCGTTGTGGGATTGGTCGTAGGCTCCCGGTGTGGTGGGGAAGATAGCGGAAGTAGTCCTACCCGCCACGTAGGCGGCACCGGAGGAGTCGACGGCTACCGAATAGCCGAGGTCGGGATCCGTCCCCCCGATCGAGGTCGACCAGGATATGGTGGGGTCTACCACCAAGGGCAGGGACGGGTCGTAGTCCCGGACGGCGAATCCCACCTCCTCGGGCCCGTTCGACGCGAACGAGGATGCGACCTCCACCCTTCGTTCTCCCGCCAGTTGGTATGCATAAGGGGCCGAGTGCACCAGCTCCCCGTGAGACGTCCGCTGATGAAGCCGCCCTGCTTCGTCCACGAAGAGGTCATCCTGGCCCTCCAAGACGATGCGGATCTGTGCAGGGTCTGCCCCAGCAGCGAGATGGAACCGGTAGGACAATAGACCCGCTCGGTCTTCCAAGACCAGGTCTACACCCTCGTACAGGCCCTCGTACCGCAACGCGGAGTAGCCTTTCGTACCCCTGATCCAGGAGCCGGGATCTGGGCCGTGCAGGTAGTTGCTGGTGCCGTCCTGGACGCCTTCGGGGGACAGCCTCACCGAAGGCGATGCCCCGGCGAAACGCATCGAGAACACCACCAGATGGGAGGCTACTTTCTCGAGCCGCAGGGTTCTCGGGCGGGTGGCTGGGGCTTCCTCTCCAACCGTTCCAGCTATTAGCACCCGGTCGCTCCCTGCAGAGAAGCTGTAGCCCCTGGCTCTGCCTACGTAGGCGAAAGAAGGATCTCCCTGGCCCTCATTCGCCTCGATCCGCGCAGGGAGCTTCGAGAGCAAGTCGATGGCTCCTGGGGTCGGCTGACGAGCCCTTTCGACCTCGGTTGCAGGTGCCGGCTCCAGCAGCGCAGCGACGACACGATCCCGCAGCTTCGTGCCTGCGGGATGAGAGGCGACCGACAAGACCAGGGCCGCTGCGACCACCGTCGCCGACCCAAGGGACCTCTCGGAATGGGGGAGTCTAGGGCCCTTCAGGCTGTACGAAGGAGCCTGGCGACGGACCGAGACCCAGCGTGCACCCCTCACTAGCGCGACTGGCTGGGCGGCGCTCTGCTTAGATCTGCATCGAAGCTGTCCGGGCAATGAACCCTGTCAGGTGGTGTCTATGTGGATCCCGGCAGCAGGCGAGTCTATCGGGGTGGCCCCTGCAAAGGTCTCAGAGCCGAAGAACGACGAAGACGAGTACCACTTGGTCACCCCCCATCCTGCAGGAGGTATAACCCTCACCTTGTACTGGTCGGAGGATGCAGCAGTGGTGGGGACCTTGATCGAGTACGTCCCAGAAGGCG
>FWPU01004735.1_pt1 | contig 31119 bp, 25 predicted proteins | sample 2228361 | NCBI WGS metagenome assembly FWPU01 (sample SAMEA103939777, study PRJEB20133) | metagenome | reverse complement strand
GGGGGCCAGGCAGTAGCAGATGTGCAGCGTGTCCGCGTCGTGCTGCACGCCGTGACAGAAGCCGCTCTTGTTGCTGAGGATTACATCGTAGGTGGAAAGGTCCAGCCCGCCCCAGGCCAGCGGATAGAGCGGCAGGTAGGGCTGGTGGTGGTTGTGGATGCCGGGCAGGCGGTCTATCCACAGGGTGCGGATGTCCCAGGCCCGGTAGGCGGGGGGCATCTTCTCCGGCGCGTAGAGGCTGGTGTAGACGGGCGCGCCGGGGTAGAGCCGCACCAGCTCGGCCAGCACATCCTCCGCGCCGCCCACCTGGTTGAGCCAGTCATGCACCAGGGCGAGGATCATAGGCGGTGAAATCCCTTTAAGCAGGGCACGCGCCAGATTATACCGCAGGTGACTGTTTGAGAAGCTCTGGGTTACTTGAGCCAGATATCTGCGAGCATCGTTTCATCCAAAGTCAAACACGTATCGCAAGTTTGACGCAGGTGGCGGGACTGGCCTGACTTGCTGATCGCATTTTCGACGTGCTTACCTCTATCCTGTACTGCCTGCACCGCACTTGCAAAATCACCATCACCCGATACATCGGAGCATGTCGACAGCGATGTTGATGTCCACTCCCTTTTCAACAAGACCGGCAGGTCTTTGTTCCAAGCGCCCTAATGTCACCCTGAAATAAGGGAGATCGCGAAGATAGTCGAAGAACTGCTGTTGCTTACGATCGGCATTTTTGTTGTGAGGTTCCTGGGGAATGGGGGCATTGTAATAATAAACTCTGACCAATTCTCGACCTGCTACGAGTTTTTGAACGAATTTTGCGAAGTCTATGTTTGCTCTCCCAAAATCTTTCTTCAGGCTGTGGTAGAGATTGCTGCCGTCTATAAAAATAGCAACCCTGGTCACGCTAAGACCTCTCAACAGAAAACAAGGGGTTGCGTTAACAACCCCTTGGAGTTAATAACCCAGCGTTGGGGGGACAACGATGGGGAGGTAATTCATAATTAGATTATACGGTTCAGCAGACTCCTCGTCAAGGGCAGTGCGGAAAATTCGGAAAACAGATAGTTTCAACGTCGGCCTCAGGTGCAGGCGCGTGTTAGGCTACCTGTGATGCTCATCGTTTCTCTCCTGTACAGCATGCTGCACCTTATTGTAGCAGGGATGCGGCCTGCCATGAATCGGCAGCCCGTCTACCGTTGTGGCTCCCTGTTGCGCGGCCCAGGCCGCGCTCACTCCATGTAGCCGCCCTGGTCGGTGGTCGCGCCGAGGATCATGCCCAGCACGATGCACAGCAGAAAGACCGCCACCCCGCACAGCGCCCAGCCGGGCGGTAGCAGAAACTCCACCGCAATGCCCAGCGCCACGCCCACCAGCCCGCCCAGGGTCATCCCCTTGACCTTGGGCGGCAACGTGGCGAAGAGCGACTTGAGCAGGTTCTCCTGCCTGCGGGCGGCCTGGCCCTTCCACTTCACCTTGACGCGCGGGTCGGGGTCGCGGTCCGCAAGCTGGCGCTGGCGCAGCCGCTCCAGGCGCTCGCGTTCTCTGTCGCTCATGGGATTCCCCCCCATCGCAGGCCATCCTGCACAGGGGCCAGTGTAGCACAGGTGGCGGGGAGGCGCTGGGGGGCTGCCTGCCGCCTTTTGCGAACGGGGAAGGGCTGCTAAACTCCCTGGCATCGGGACGCATCTTTTTCTGCCACCGCATAACCCCCACAGGAGGCCAGCCATGGCCCCAGACTCCCAAACCCCGCCCCCGCCGGACCCCCTCGCTATGCTCGGCCAGCGCATCGCCGCCCTGGATGGCCCTCCACCGCCGGAAGAACAGGGCCGTTTCGTGATCGAGGCCCCTGGCATGGACGCGGACTCGGTGGCGCAGGCGGTGATGCAGGCCCTGGCGCTGGAAGCCGACTCGGCCCGCCGGGCCGGGCTGCGCGTGGAGCCGCTCTTCCAGGCAGGGGAGGCCACGGACCCCCGCTTTGGGCTGGCGCGCTACTTCCTGCTGACCCTGCCGGTGGGCGCTCCCCCCGGCGCGGCGCTCCAGGCGGAGCGCTTCGACATCGCCTACCGCCTGCGGGAGGGGGGCCGCTTCTCCCGCGTGGACCCGGAGCTGCCCGACTCGGTCGTCAAACCGCCGCCCTCGGAGTGGCTGGCCCCCGGCGAGGCCGTGGTCACGGCAGAGGTGGCCGAGCCTGCCGCCTCCGACCCGACCTGGTCGCTGAGGAGCATGCGCGTGGACCGCGCCTGGGCGCTCGACCCGCCGCCCGGCGGCCAGCGACGGGGCCGGGGCGTGCGCATCGGCCATCCGGATACGGGCTGGGCCAGGCATCCCGCCGTGGACCTGAACGACATCGACCTGGCGCTGGCCCGTAACATCCTGGATGACTCGCCCGATGCGGAGGACCCCCTGGCCCCAGAGCTGGAGCACCTGCGCTATCCGGGCCACGGGACCTCCACCGGCAGCGTGGCCGTCAGCCTGATCCCGGCGGAGGAGCTGCCCTCCTCCGGTGAGGCGGGGGAGGCGGGCGGCGGGCTGTTCCAGGCTGTGCGGGGCTGGCTGGTGGGGCTGTGGGCGGCCATCCGCCGGTTGTTGGGCGTTCCAACGGGGCCGCCGGAGGCGCTGGCGCTGGCCGGAGCGGGGTTGCAGCCCAGCGGCGTCGCGCCGGACGCCGGGCTGGTCCCCATCCGCTTCACCGACACCGTGATCATCACCACGGGGGTGAACCTGGCGCGGGCCATCCGCTACGCGGCGGGCCAGGGCCTGGGCGTGATCACGATGAGCCTGGGGGGCATCCCGCTGCCCTGGGTGCAGGCCGCCATCGCCCAGGCCGTCCACGAGCACGACTGCATCGTCGTCGGGGCGGCGGGCCAGCCCCTCCCCCTGGTCGTCGCGCCGGCCATCTACCCGGAGTGCATCGCCGTGGCCGCCTCCAACGCCGCCGACAGGCCGTGGAAGCTCTCCGGGCGCGGGCCGCAGGTGGTGGTCTCCACGCCGGGCGAGGACGTGTGGCGCGCCACCTTCGAGCGCCACGCCGGGATGAGGCCGGTCTTCAGGCCGGGCAGTGGCACGTCGTTCTCCGCGGCCAACCTGGCGGGCGTGGCCGCGTTGTGGCTGGCCTACCACGGGCGGGAGAACTTGCGGAGCCGCTACCGGGGCGTGGCCCCCTTGCAGGAGGTCTTCCGCACCCTGCTACGGCAAACGGCGCGCACCCCGGAGTCATGGGGGGCGTTTGAGCGGACGCACTACGGGAGCGGAATCGTGGACGCCGAGCGTCTGCTGCTGGCTCCCCTGCCGGACCCCGCCACTTTCGCCGGGCAGGTCGCGGACTGGACTCCGCTGTCCGACTACGAAGTGCTGCGCCGGATGGCGGAGGGGCTGGCGCCGGAGGGCGGAGCGCCCGACTCCGTGCAGGCGGAGCAAACCCTGCGCGCCTGGCTGGAGGCCGCCCTGCAGGCCGAGATCGACGACGTGGAGGGGCTGGCCGAGGCTTACGGCCACGAGCTGACCCGCCTCTTCGTCGCCGAGGTGGAGCGGCAGACCATCCCGCCCCAGGCGCGCCCGCCGGGGGCGATGATGGCCGTGGCTCCGCCGGGCGCGCCCGCCGCGCCCCTCTCCCAGACGTTGCAGGCAACCCTCCGCCGGGGGGAATAGCGCGGCGATCTGGGCCTCTCCAGGGGCGTTTCCCCGCCTGGAATTCTCGGCTATACTGAGCAGACATATACGTGTTAAGTGATGACGGAATGCAGAGGCGAAGGGAGCAGACTCATGACGGGCATGGAGGCAGGCGAGCGGGTGCGGAAGGCGGCGTTCAACATCACCGCCGCGTTCGAGGGGGCGGGGTACGGGACGTACCAGAACTTCGACGAGGGGATCGTGAGCTACGGGCGGTTCCAGTTCACGCTGGCGTCGGGGAATCTGGAGGCGGTGCTGGAGCGCTACCTGGAGGTGGCGAGCGGGGAGACGGCGGAGGGGCTGCGGGGCTACCTGGAGCGGGTGCGGGGGCGGGAGGAGGGGTTGCGCCACGACGGGGAGTTCAAGCGATTGCTGAAAGAGGCCGCCGAGGACGGGGCGATGCGGGAGGCGCAGGACGGGGTGGCGACGGAGCAGTTCTGGAAGCTGGTGCAGGGGCTGAGCATCCAGCCGCGCAACGTGCAGACGGCGCTGGGGCAGGCACTGATCTTCGACATGGCGATCAACCACGGTCCCCGGCACGACATGATCGGGCTGGCGGAGGAGGGGCTGGGGGTGAAGTCCAAGTCGCGGATTCCGGAGAACGGGATCACGGAGGCGGCGCTGATCGAGCGGGTGGCGAAGGTGCGGCAGGAGCGGATGCACCGGCTGGCGGACAAGCACGGCTGGGAGGGGCTGCGCCAGCGGGGGGACTTCTGGGTGGCGCTGGTGGAGCGGGGGGATTGGGACCTGCAGGGCGACGCCGAGGGGCTGCTGGAGGTGAAGCCGGGGCGCAAGGTGCAGGTGCGCCATCCGTAGCCGTGGGGGCGGGACGCCCGGCGGACGGCCTAGAGCGCGCCCAGCAGGGCGGCCAGCTCTGCGCTGTGGACCACCGTTCGCCGGAACCCGTTGGAGGGGGAGCGGCTCGCGGCTTCTGAAGCGCCACCCTCCAGCCCGGACCACTGCACCAGCCGGATCACACCCTGATCTATCTCGATACCGGTGATCCCGTCCCGGTGAACGCATGAACCGCCGTTGAGGTAGGGGAGCGCTGACCCCTCGGTGGGGAAGAAGGGGCGGTGCGTGTGCCCGGCGATCAACAGGAAGCGGTGCTCGCGCGCCCACCCGGCCAGATGACGGTCGCGCGGGCGACAGGTTGTTGCCACGCTGTGGGTGGCGTGGACGCGCAGCGCGGTCCAGCGTTGCAGGGGCCGCCACAGGTAGCGCACCACGCGCTGGCTCAGGCGGCTGTGCCGGTCCGAGTAGCGATCCCCCTGGTGGCCGTGCACGATCAGGATGCGACTGCCGAGCACGACCGCCGGATGCACCTGGATCGGCCCCAGCGCCGGGCGCAGGAGGCGGTCCACAGCCTGTGGGTTGGCCCATGCCTGGTCGTGATTGCCGTAGATGCGCAGGTAGCAGTCCTCCCCCTGGCGGACGAACTCGCGCTCCAGGGCCAAGACGGTGGGCCGGTAGGCCTCCAGGATGGTGCGGATGTCCGCCTTCCAGCCCTCCTCGATGTCGCCGTTGAGGACCAGGCGATAGCGCCGGTCCAGGTAGTAGCGCAGCGCCCGGCAATAGAGCGGCTCGTTGTGCTGGAAGTCGTCGACGTGTTTCTCGCGCGTGCCTTTGTGCAGGTCGCTGAAGATGACGTAACGGTCGGTAGAGGGCTGGAAGCCGGGGACGTGGTGCGCGCCCCGCAGGGCTGCGGCCAGGCCCAGGTAGGTGTGCTGGCGCTCGCCGCGCGGGCGCGGGGCAGCCGTGGGGGGCCAGCGGGTGTAGTCGCCAGGGATGGCGCGCGGACAGGTCAGGCTCATTGGCGCTCCTTGGATTGGCCGTCCTGATGTGGCGCTGTCCCCAGTTTAAGTGGCGTCGTTTAAGAGATGAGGGGAGAAAGCTCAAATACGCTTTGTGCAAGCTTTAAATTCTCCTTAAGACTCGACTCGCGCCTGCCCGAAGCCGGGGGCCGGGGCGCGACCCCCCGCTTTTTGGGGTATGGCGCGGCGCGGCCTGTGCTATCATAGAAGCGCCTTTGGCGGCATCATCAGGGCCGCCGGGCATGTGCGGCTTTTACCGGTAGGAGCGAGACGATGATTCGCATGTCCCGTGTTGTTGTGGTTTTTGTGGTGGCGTTGCTGGCCCTGACGCCGCTGGCCCCGGCGCTGGCGCAGGGCGAGGGCGAGATCACGCTCGTCCCTTTCAGCAATGAGACTTTCGGCATCCAGGGCGTGGTTCCGGAGGGGTGGGCCGAGGCGGCGCCGGGCGTCTACCGGCGTGGGGCGTCGGCAACCGACCTGGCCACGCTCATCCAGCAGGCGGCGCCGGGCATGACCGCCGACGGGCTGGCGGGGGTGTTGCTGCCGCAGTTGGGCCTGGAGGCGCTGCCGGAGAGCGTGGGCAGCATGGAGACGGCGGCCTTCACCTGGACGCTGTACGTGGTGGAGGTGCAGGCGGGCGGGCTGACCGTCATGGTGGATCTGGCGCTGGCGGAGTCCGAGGCGGGGGCCACCATCGTGCTGTTGCAGAGCAGCGCGGAGGACTACGAGGCGCTGCACGAGGCCGTCTTCCTGCCCGCCGTGGAGGCGCTGGCCCCGCTGGGGGCCGAGGCCGGGGGTGAGGCCGAGGGCGAGGCGCTCTACGAGGACCCGGCGGGGCTGTTCACGGTGCCCATCCCCACCAACTGGCGGGCCGAGGCCGCCGACGGCTACGGCATCCTGAGCGACCCGGAGGGCGCGATCACGGTCTACGCGCTGGCGGTGGAGGCCGAGGATGTGGAGGCGGGCCTGGCGGCAGCGTGGGCGCGGGTGGACCCGGACTTTGACCTGGAGGCCGAGGACGTGACGGAGATCCCGGCCAGCGGCGGCGTGGAGCAGATCGTGGTCATCACCTACGAGAGCGGAGACGAGGAGCGGATCGTGCAGGGCTTCGGGCAGCTTTACGAGGGCGTGGTCTACGCGCTGCTCTTCGACGCGGGGCTGGACGCCGCCGCGCGCCGCAACGCCCAGATTCAGATCGTCGCCAGCGGCTTCCACATCAACGCGCTGGAGGAGACCGACCTGACCGGCGTGGAGCCGCTGCCGCTGACCGACGAGCTGATCGCCGAGCTGGAGGCCTACATCGAGGAGGCGATGGCGACTTATGACGTGCCCGGCGCGGCGGTGGCCGTCGTGCGGGACGGGGAGGTGGTCTACAGCGGGGGCTTCGGCGTGCGGGAGTTGGGCGGCGACGAGCCGGTGACGCCGGAGACGCTGATGATGATCGGCTCCACCACCAAGACGATGACCACGTTGCTGATGGCGACGCTGGTGGACGAGGGCGTGATGGACTGGGACACGCCGGTTGTTGACATCCTGCCGTCCTTCCGGGTGGCCGACCCGGAGGTGACGGCGCGGATCACCATGCAGCACATGGTATGCGCCTGCACGGGGGTGCCGCGCCGGGACTTCGAGCTGTTCTTCAACAGCTACACGGCGGAGGAGATCGTCGAGTCGCTGGCTACCTTCGAGTTCTTCACGGACTTTGGGGAGGCCTTCCAGTACAGCAACCAGATGGTGGCGGCGGGCGGCTACCTGGCGGCGCTGGCGGCGGGCGGGGAGTACGGGACGCTCTACGAGGATTACGTGGCGCTGATGCAGGAGCGGGTCTTTGACCCCGTCGGCATGACAGCGACCACCTTCTCCTTTGAGCAGGCGCTGGCGGGCGAGCGCGCCACCCCCCACGGCCAGACCCTCACCGGCGAGTACGAGGTGCTGCCGCTGGAATACGAGCGATTCGTCGTGATGCCAATTGCCCCGGCGGGCGCGGCCTGGTCCAACGCGATGGACATGGCGCGTTACCTGATCATGGAGCTAAACCGGGGGGTGGCGGCGGACGGGGAGCGGGTCGTCTCCGCCGAGAACCTGGAGCACACCTGGGAGCCGCAGGTGCCGATCTCGGCGGAGGCCAGCTACGGGCTGGGCTGGATTGTGGAAGAGTACAAGGGCGTGCGGGTGCTGAGCCACGGCGGCAACACGCTGGGCTTCACCTCCGAGCTGGCCTTTCTGCCGGAGGTGGGGCTGGGCATCAGCGTGCTGAGCAACCAGCAGGGGTCGATCTTCAACCAGGCGGTGCGCTACCGGCTGCTGGAGCTGGTCTACCAGCAGGAGGCGGAGTTCGAGGCGCAGGCGCAGTTCGCCATCGAGGCCGGCGAGGAGGCGCTGGCCGAGCTGCAGGGGCAGATCCAGGAGCGAGTGGACCCGGAGGCGGTGGCGCCGTACCTGGGCCGCTACACGAACGACGCGCTGGGCGAGGTTACGCTGAGCCTGGAGGACGGCGCGCTGATACTGGACGCGGGCGAGTTCCAGGTGGAGGTGCGGCCCTACCTGCCTGAGGAGGGCGAGCTGAGCTACCTGACGTACAGCTTCCCGCTGGCGGGCCTGTCGCTGAAGCTGGAGGAGGACGCGGAGGGCAATCCGACCGTGGTGCTGGGGGCCAGCGTGAACGAGTACACCTTCACCAGGGTGGAGTAGGGGCGGCGCGGCGTCCGTTACGAGAATGAGCCGTGACCGGGGGCGAGGCAGAAGCGCCTCGCCCTTTTGATCAGCGGCCCCGGACCAGATCGCGCAGGTAGGCGAAGGCGCGCGCCATCTCCTGCCGCAATGCCATAGGCCCATTAATTTGGGCCACATATCCATTCTGTACGGTAACACACTTGGGTTATAATCTAGAGAACCTCAATCGCACTGCAATTGGAACTTTTGTGCTATAATTTGGGTGGAGGCGAAGAGGTGCACAGATTGAGTCCAGAGTCAGAAGCGATCCTTGCTTTCTTGAGGGACTCAAGCCCTTATAAACATCTCTACCATTTCACAGATATAGAAAACCTGATACTGGTCAGCAAATTGGGAGGACTCTGTAGTAAGCAGATGCTTGAGCAAAAAGGCATGTTATCGATGGTGAAAACTGGAGGAAATGAGTTATCGAGAGATTTGGATTTGTATCATGGAAATTGGGATAAGGTTTCTCTGTCATTTTGTCCGAGACTGCCGATGGCATATTGGCGTGAACAGCAGCAGCATCTCTGCTATGTGGTGGTAAACTCTATAGTAGCAGCCTACCAAGGTGTTTCGTTCACTGATTGTAACGCTACATACACACATCACCAACGTGGAACGGGCCTGGAGGCTCTCCAGAGATTGGTCGATTTCCAAGCCGTTGGACAGGAATATCCATACCCCGATCCTGAAGTCAAGAGACGCAAACAGGCTGAGATTCTCGTTCCCGGTTTTGTGGCTGTATCAGATTTCGTACAGATTGCTTTTCGCAGTGAGTCCAGCAAACAGTATGCAATCGAGTTATGTAAGGATGATCCTGAACTTCGGAAGCTATTTGTAGTAGCTCCATCTCTCTTTATAAAGCCCTCAAGTTACACGTTGGCTCATTACTTGAGTTTGTCCTCACAACGGGTTGGGCTAAAGGTGGTCGTTGCAGTCACGCAGGGTTCGCAGTGGAGGTTCGTCTGGCAGGGAGCCGAGGGAGGGACATTGCAAACGTCGGAGGATCGTTTTCGAAGGAGTGGCCGTTTTGAGGAGTTCTGGAATTATCTTAGTGTGACTGATTTGCCTCCTGGAGACTACAGAGTGTCTTTCTTCCTGGATGACATCCGCCAGTTAGAGCTTAATTTTGTGATGCGTAGTAAGTAAGGGGTTGGGAAATGGCGCAATTGCCCCTCTTTGACATGAGTGGTGACGAGAGGCCAGTAAGCAGACCCGCCGCATGGCCCAAACATATCAATCAAGATTTCTTTGAGGGGGCTTTACTTCTCAGTGCGATTGGGGATGCCCTTGGCTGGCCAACGGAGTTTGGCCGTTATCCTAAAAATGTTCAGGAACACAACGGAAGACCCTACCTGACTGATTTTGTTAGTTGGACAAAACTGGTAGGCGGTCGCTATTGGGGATATGAGGACTTTATTCAAGCTGGTAGTTACTCAGACGATACCCAAATGATGCTGATGGTTGCTCGCTGCATAGATGAACATGGACGTTTTCAGCCTGAACAGTTTGCATACTTTGAATTGCCTTTGTGGCTTCACTATGAAAGAGGCGGTGGACGTTCGATTAAAACAGCAGCGCGTACCATGGTTCAAAGCAAAAAAGCATGGTATTTGAATTTTTACCGTCAGAAGGAGGCTAAACGGACAATAGATTACAGAACAGCGGGAGCCAATGGTGCTGCTATGCGGGTATTGCCAATATCCTTAGTGAATGCCGTAAACGAGCCTGAGCTGAAAGTAAGCGCATTTCAGAATGCAATCGTAACCCACGGACACCCGCGTGCTATTTTGGGTACTCTTATCTACGCTGAGGCATTGGCCTTTCTGTTGCGCGAACGGCAGCCGGAAAACCTATTTGACTATGTGCGTTCTGTTGTTCACAAAGCGTATATCCCTGAGACGAGCGGTATCCGAAATTGGGTGAGTGAATGGGACCGGTCACCAGCAAACGGAAGATTCGAGCAGTTGTTTGAAAAGACACGTAATGAGGCTGTTGAATACATTGAGCAGATAGAACAACCGTCCAAAATTACAGATAAAGAATGTTATAGGATATTAGGAGCTGATCGTCAGCCCTTTAAGGGTTCGGGCATATCGACAGTCTTGGTATCTTTGTACTTGTTTGCCAAGTACTTGAATAGACCTATGGATGGCATCTTAGCTGCGGTGAATGCCCTAGGCAGTGATACCGATACGATTGCGAATTTTGTAGGAGGGCTGTTTGGTGCCTACTGGGGAACTTCAATTATCCCCAATATCTGGGTAGAACATGTTCAGGACCACGAGTATCTTCAGAAAATGGCAGAATATCTCTACGAGATAGCAACTGCACAGCCGACCCAGCAGCAATTTGGAGTGGAAAGTTTTACCAGAGAAGAGGCTCTCCTAAGGGTTCGCGCCTGGGAAATAGGACTGCATGAACTGTTTTGGGATGCTATTGACAAAGGAAATCGGCTGGTACATCCCTCACTTGGTCCAGGTATTGTGCTTGATAAGAAAGTGAAGCCGATTCGGCGTGAGGGATATGAGGCTAAGCTTATCAAAATTCAGTTCGATTGCGGCCAGAGCTGTGTGTTCCACTCACGAGTTGCAAGAGACGGCACAGTCTCGGAAAGTCTTGCCAAAGAACTTAAACGTGGAATGGAGGATATGGATTCCCTCTGGGAATGAGCCGTGACCGGGGGCGAGGCAGAAGCGCCTCGCCCTTTTGATCAGCGGCCCCGGACCAGATCGCGCAGGTAGGCGAAGGCGCGCACCATCTCCCGCCGGAAGGTGAGGGCGTCCATCGACTCGGCCAGCGTCACCAGCTCCGCGCGCGAGAGGGCGAAGAAGGGCAGCGCGTCGCGGTCGCGGGCCTGCTGCTGCTCCGGCGTCAGATCGGCGGGGTCGTGGGCGGCCACGATGGCCCGCGCCTGGTCCTGCTGCTGGGGCGTGGCCGCGTCCGCCAGGTGAACGGTCACCGCGCCCGCCGCGAAGCTGAGGCCGTGGCAGGCCTCCCCCAGCGCGGCGCGCAGGTCCAGGTCCAGCCTGTCGGCGTTGATGGCGGCTTTGTCCACGCGGATGTCGATCATGGTGGCACCTCCTACAACTCGATCACGGTCAGGCCGAGGGGAATGGAGGCGGCGGTGGCGCGCAGGTTGCCCGTGCCCCCGTTGACCTTCCATTGCAGCTTGAAGGTGTGCGACCCGGCGGCGAGGCCGGTCACCAGCAGGGCGAAGCTGGCGTTGTGCTCCTCCCCGGCAGCGATGGAGGTGACCAGCAGCAGCCCGGCGAAGCTGGCCCCCACGCGCGCGCCGTCCACCGCCAGGTCCAGGTAGACGGCGCTGCCGGCGCTGGCGTTCCAGGCGGAGCCGCTGACCAGCGCCAGCACCGGCCCGCCGTGGGTGTCGAGGGTCGCCGCCAGGTTGGTCGCGTCCACGTCCACGAAAGCGGTGCTGGTGGTGGCGTAGTAGCTGCCGTTATCCCGCAGGATGCGCTGCCGGTTGGGGTCCAGCAGGTACTCGATGTTGCCGCGAATGGCGTCCATATCCGCCTCGGTGACCAGGTCGTCGGTGGCCAGGTCCCGCATGGCAGTCCAGGTGGGCATTGCAACCTCCTTTGTCTATCTGACCCCCCATCCTTAATCCTTCCTCCCACGAGGTGGGGAAGGAGAAGGGCGGCGTGACGAGTCGCGCCGCTACGACCGATCTGCCGGTGGGGCGGCCATATTGTTCACGGCGTCAGTAGGCCAGGCGGGTGGCCGCGCCCAGCTCCCCCGCGCCGGACACGCCCAGCCGCCAGTAGGCGACCGGGGAGGCCGGGGCCAGCGTCCAGGCCGTCTCGTGCTCGGCGCCGCCGCGCCGCAGGGCGTGCCGCTCCCCGATGATGTGGTAATCGCGCTGGTGGCCGGAGCGGGCGTCGGTGAGCGTGATGCGGTCGCCGAGGGTGAGGCCGAGCAGGGCGGCCAGGGCGTCGTCGCTGGTGTTGCGCAGCGTGACCGCCTCCACGCGCCCGCGCGGATCGCGGCCTTCCACCACCAGATGGCGGGCCAGCCGGGCGGCCTCCTCGGCGTCGGAGAGCAGGGGCAGGTCCAGGCCGAGCGTCCGCCGCCCGTAATGGGTGATGCTGGTCTGATCCTCGTATTCGGCGTCGAGCGGCCCCCAGTCCGCCAGGCGGAGGCCGCGCACCACCGCCCCGGCCAGCAGGTAGGCGGTCAGCGGGCCGCCGTTGCTGAAGGTGAGGACGGCGCTGCTGGCGGACGGCGCCAGGGTGACGCTGACGCTGGCCGTCAGGTCGGTGCCGGAGCCGTCCGGGGCGGCGTTGGCCTGGTAGTCCACCCCGGCCACGGGCGTGACCAGGTCCAGGCCGCCGATCCGCGCCCCGGATTGGTCGGCGAAGCGGGCGCGCACGGTCCGGGAGCCGCCGGGCGGGACGGCCAGCGGGGCGGCCAGAGTCCACAGGGCCTGGGGGCTGCTGCCCACGTCGCGGGGGTGGCAGGTGACCACGGCGCGGTTGACCAGATCCTCCCCGCTGTAGCCGATGGCGAACCTGGCGTCGCGCCCGGTGAAGCTGGCGGCGACGGCGGTCTGTTTGTGCAGGTGATGGCGGTTCCAGAAGACGACCCTGCCGCTGCGGTCCACGAAGCAGCGCCCGCGCTCGGACTCTGTGGCGGCGCGGATGGCCCCCCAGGCGCTGACGCCGTCGCCCCAGTTGTCGCCGACGTAGGCGAAGACGGACAGCCCGGCCTCCAGGTCGGCGTAGGTGGTGGTATCCGGGAGGCGGGTGCTGCGGCCCAGGCGGGCGGTCCCCAGCAACCAGTAGCCGGAGAGGGCGGGCGGGTAGGCCACCTGGGCCAGCACGGCGGCGATCACCTGGTCCGCGCGCTGGTTCAGCCCCAGGGGCAGGAAGACCTCCGCCCGCTCCAGCAGGGCCTCCACGCCCGCGCAGCGCAGCCGGGTGGTGCGGTCCGCGTTGGGGGTGAAGGACTCGGTCCAGCCGGTGAAGTGAACGCGGGTCAGGCCGCCGTGGGTGCTGGTGATGCGCACTTTCTTGCGCGGGGTCAGGCTGCCGTAGAGGGGGGAGTCCGGGTTTTCCGGCGTGTAGCGGCGGGCCGGGTCGCGCAGGGTCAGCGCCGCCCAGGAGGGCGCGGCCACGGAGTCGGCGGCGCGGGCCAGGCCGAGCGCCCACTCGGCGGCGATCACGTCGCGGCTGAGCGTTTCCGCCGGGTCGTCGAAGTCGCCGTCCTCGTCCCAATCGATCTGCACGGCATAGCCTGCGGTGGGCATGGGCCTTCCTTATAGACAGTTCAGGTTAGACAGTTCAGGCAGTCTGGAGCAAGGGGGATGGCCTGCCCCTACGCCACGCGGAGGCGACGCAGGCCCTCCGCCAGCCGCTGCACGTCGGCGGGCAGGTCGGGGGGGTAGAGCCAGTCCGCCCCGGCCCCGATCCCGGCCTCCACCTGCTGGTAGAGCCACACCGCCCAGCGCAGGCAGAGCGCCTGCACGTCCAGGGGCGGGAGGTAGACCTCGATGGGCGTGCCCTGGGCGTGGCTGGCGGCTGCCGTGCCGCGCACGCCGCGAATGGCGCTGAGGGTGTTGGCGGCGGCGTCCACGGCGGTCACGTGCAGGTACTCGTCCTCGATGCGCAGCAGTTGGCCCACCTGAAAGCGGGGCGACTCCCCGGCGGCGTCCGCGCCGTCGGCATCGCTGACGGTGACGGTGCTGGAGTCGGCGCTGAGCGGGTCGTCGGCCACCGCGTCGGAGGAATCCCGCCAGGCCTGGGACCAGGCGTCGTGCCAGCCCCAGATGCCCCGCACCTGGATGGCCGCCTGCGGCCTGAGGTGGTAGGTGAAGGGGACGCCCGACGGGTCCAGCAGGATGGCGCTCTTGGGGCCGTCGCCGGTGGGCAGCAGCTCGGCGTCGCTCACGTCGAGGGCGGTCCCGTCGCCGTTGGTGAGGGCCAGCAGCTCCAGCAAGTCGATATCCAGGCGCAGGCTGTAGGGACTCTGGTAGTCGAGGCGGCGGGTGTGGATGACGGGGGCAAAGCGGCGGGCCGTATAGCGGTCGATCTGGGCGGTGGCCTGGCGCAGCGCCACCAGCAGCCGCCCATCGTCGGCGGTGTCGCCGTCGGGGACGCTCAGCCGTTGCCGCAGTTGGGTCAACGTGGCGTAGACGATCATCGCAGGCTCCTTTCACTCATCATTCTGTTGACGCCGGGAGGGGGGCCAGAGCGACACTCTCCAGCCCTGGCCCGCCCCCGGCGCACACTGCCTAGACGGTGATGTTGTAGAGCGCGGCGGCCACGTCGTCATCCAGGCGGGCCAGGGCCAGGCGCACGGTGGCCGTCATCTGGTAGGCGTCGTAGTAGGGCAGGTAGTCCACGGAGGCGGCGATGCGGCGGCGGTAGCCGACGATCCAGCCGGGGCGGTAGACGCAGACAGCCTGCCCCTTGCTGTTGCCGGCGGCGTCCACCTTGCCGTCGGCCATGGTCAGGGGCATCTCGGCGGAGACCAGCACCGGCGTGCCGTCCACGAAGCCGATCTGGCCGGTGAGGGCGGTGGCCAGCGCCCCGGCCTTGTCCATGGTGAGGAACTCGCTGAGCGCCAGCAGCTTGGCGTAGGTTCCGCCATCGACGATCCAGGCCAGGCTGGCGGGGTTGACGCTGTACCTGTGGGCCATGGCAAAGCGGGCCTGGCGCAGCAGGGCCAGCGTGGGCGCGCCGCCGGCGTCCACGGCGTTGGCGGTGGTGGTGACCAGGGGCAGCTTGCGCAGGCCGTCGAAGGCCAGGTAGGTGGCGTTGGCGGGCGGGGCGGCGTCGTCGCTGTTGATGTTGCCGGTGGCGCCGGTTTCGGTGTCGCCGTTGAGGATCACGCTGTCGATGGCGTTGGCCAGGGCGCGCATGGCCTGCTCGCGGTACATGCTGAGCACGGGCACGATGCTGTCCTCGGCCAGCTCCGCGCTGAAGCCGACGCGCAGGGCCAGCTTTTTGGCGGCCAGGGTGACCTTGCCGCTGCCGATCTTGCTATCGGGGATGGGGTTGCCGCTGCCCAGGGTGAGGTCGGCCTCGTCGGCGGTCTCGGAGACGTAATAGACGGTGGGGTCGGCCCCTTCGATGGGCAGCTCGTAGGGGTTGCCGGGCATCTCCACGGCGCGGAAGAGCGGCAGGATGACGTTCTCCAGGCGGGCCTGCCGCCACAGCTCGGCGCTCCACAGGTCCGGCACCCACTCGTCGCCGTAGCCGGTCTGCGCGGTGTGGCTCAGCTCGTCGGCCTTGATGGCGCTCAGCCCGGCGCGGCTGACCTTGTGGGCCAGGGCGTTGGCGAAGCGCTCGCTGACGCCGCGGAAGCCCTTGGCCGCGCGCAGCATCACGTAGCCGTGGGCCATGTCCAGGGCGCTGAGCGCGTCGTAGGGGCTGCCGACGGCGACCTGGGGCGCGGGCGGGGCGGCCTGGGAGGGGTCGCCGACCGGCAGGCGCCTGACGGGGTGGGCGGGGGCGGAGCCGGTCTGCTCCAGGGCGGCGCGCACCGCCTCGATGATCGTTTCGCGGTTCATGGGGTTGGGTTCCTCCGGTTGCGTGGTTGGCGTGGCGTTTTGCGCAAGGGCGGGCGGGACCTGCCGCGCCTCTGCAAGACGGGTCACGTCCAGCCCCAGCGCCTCGTATGCGCTCTTGATGGCCTGGACGGTGGTGCGGCGCGGCTCGGCGGGGGTGGGGGTGAGGCTCCCCTCGACGATGGGCCAGCGCTTGATGTGCCCATCGGGAGCGATCTCCACCAGGTGGGGCAGGCTGCCGGAACTCCAGGCCAGGACGCCCCGCTCCACCAGGTCGCGGACGGCCCGCACGTAGCGCTGCCGCAGGTCTAGCTGGGCCTCCGCCCACAGGCCGACCGCGTCCGGGCGCAGGGTGTCGATGGCGCCGACCAGGGCGGCCCCCAGCGCGCCGTCCAGGCCGTGGTGGTAGAGCACCGGGCGGCGCTCGTACCAGCCCAGGGCCAGGTCGGTGTGGGGGGTGAAGTACTCGCCGTGCAGGTCTTTGTGGCGGGGGTCGCCCCACACCACCAGGTAGCCGCCGATGCGGTCCGGCCCCAGCGCTTTGACGGTGATCGGGTCCATGCCTCCTCCTCGCGTGCTGCGCCTGGCTTCCGGCGCGCAGGTGTTGATGTCCTCAGCTTAGCACATACGTTCTGGAGGTGGGGCGAAAAAAATGGCCGTTTCGTTCCCTTTTTGGGGACGCCTGTGGCCGAAATGTACACGGGGGGCGCGGATCAAAAAAAAATGGCCGTTTCGTTCCCTTTTTGGGGACGCCTGTGGCCGAAATGTACACGGGGGGCGCGGATCAAAAAAAAAGTGGCGCTCCCCCCGGGTGTGTCCAGGGGGAGCAACCACTTGTGTCCAGGCGATGCGAAGGAGGGGAAAGTTCTATGCCAGGATGGGCATCGCCTGTGCCTGGGCGGTATCACGGCGTGCGGTCGGGCTGTGATGGTCGTGATACCACCCTGTGGAAAAGCCACCAGGTCAGCATGGCGCGTCGCGGGCGGCGATTCCACTGTGCGGCGGGTTCACGGGCTGCCTTGCGGTGTCAATGGGTGAACCCGCCTGCACAGACGAAGCCACTTTAAGGGGGGGAATGAAGCTTCAGGTGGCGTCGTCTGTGCGGGCAGGTCCACAAACAGCAGGTGGGTTGTTGTGAAGTGGACCCGCCGCCTACCAGTACTGTGCCCACAATACCATTTATTTTTGGATTTTTCAAGTCCGTTTTATAAGAAATGGATAAGAAAACGCCTTGCCGTTGCGTTGCATCGGGCAGAGGGGCGTTCTCCGTAAGAACTGCGGCGCGGCGCCTCTTCTAATTAACAACGGAGAGCAAGGAATCACCAGGAGAGGACGGCGCAGGATGACAAAGCGGAGCATGACCTGGCGGCGCGGCCTGGGCGGGGGCGCGCTGGCGTGCAGCCTGCTGCTGGCCGCCTGCGCGGGGGCGGCTGCGCCCGTAGCCACGCCCACCCCGCCGGCCACGGCCACCCCCCTGCCGACCCAGGCCGCCACTGCCACGCACGCATTGACGCTCAACATCGAGCGCGATCCGGACGTGCCGGAGCTGCCCTTCCCGGACAACCCGGACCCCACGCAGTGCGGCATCCCCACGCAGTGGGGCGGCAGCAACAACCGGGCCTGGCTGAGCGGCGTCTACCAGGGGGAGCTGGTGGAGCCGACGGTGCACCTCTACGACAGCCACCTGCGGCGGCAGGTGGTGGCGCGCGCGCCGCACGGGGCGGAGGTCCGCGTGGTGCTCTACCAGTCCAACCCGGTGCTGGACTTCTACATGGTGCGCCTTGTGGGGGAGGACGGCCAGAGCGCGGGCGAGGGCTGGGTGCCGGGGCCGTTCCTCTCCTTTGAGCCGGTGAGGGCGGACTCCTAGCGCGCCGGGGGGCCGCTCACCCTGCCGGTTGCAGCGATTCGCAGCGGGGCAGCCCGGTGACCACGTTGACCGCCAGCGTCCAGCGGGATTCGATCCCGGCGCTCTGCCACAGGGCCTGGTCCACGTCGCACCGGTAGGTGGTGTCGCCGTCGGCGGCCCGCAGGTGCAGCGTGTAGCGCTCCGAGCGGCCCCCCGGCGCTTCCCGCTCGCAGCCGTGGCGGGCCTGCCCTTCGCAGGCCAGGCCGGTCGTCGGCCAGTAGGGGGCGTCGCTCAGGCTGTCGCCGGAGGCCGCCGCCGAGCGGGCGTAGCGCCAGCGGTCCACCGTGTAGTAGCAGCGGTCGGCGTAGACCGGCTCCTCGCGGTAGCGGGTCTCGCAGACGCGCTCCTCGCGGAAGGTCCCGTCGCCCTGGTCCACGCGCCGCATCTGGCAATCCTCGCCGTCGGGAATCTGGTTGTAGTGGTGCACCTCCTGCCGCCGCGAGACGCCGTAGGCGTCGGCGGGCATGTCGCTGCACCAGGCGTCCTCCGCCTGCGGGCCGTAGGCCTCCACCCGGACTTCGCGCTGCCAGGAATGCCCGACCACGTAGACCCCGGCCTCGCGGTTCCAGAAGAGGGCCAGCCCCACGCCGATGACGATGACGGCCACCAGGGCGATGAGGCCGCCGATGAGGAGGGGATTGCGCCCTCTGCCCCTGGCGCCGGCGGCCGCGCGCGGCCTGACCCCGACGCGCTCCATCTCCGCGTCGAAGCGCTCCTGGGCGATGTCCCGCGAGCCGCTGGACTCAAAGCGCGCGCCCATCGCGCGCGTCTGGGCCTCCATCTGGCGGGCGCGGGCGGCCTCGCTGAGCGGCGCGCCGCACTGCCCGCAGAACTCTGCGCTGGCGCTGTTGAGGCCCTGGCAGGCCGGGCAGATTTTGTCCGCGCCCACGTAGACGTGGTCCTGCACGGCGATTTTTTCCTCGTCGGCGGGGTAGTAGCGCGAGTCGGGGTTCTGGGCCGCGCCGCAGTTGGGGCAAAAGCGGTGGGTCTTGCCGAGCAGTTTGGCCGTGCCGCAGTACTGGCAGTCCCACAGCATCTCGTAGACGCCCTCCTGGTAGACCCGCCTGCCGTCCTCCTCCAGCGTGGGGGAGGGCTGCCCCGCCGGGGGTGTTGCCGCCTGGAGGTACTGCCGGGCGTGGCTGTTGTGGGGGTTGATGGCCAGGACGCGCTGCGCGGCCTGCGCCCGCTCCGCCTCGTCCTGCCCCACCAGCATCAGCAGCAGCCAGGCCTGCTCGTTGGAAGGCTCCTCCTGAGCAACCGGCAGCGCCAGCCGCCGCGCCTCGGCGGGGTCCCCGCGCCGGTAAGCTTCAATCGCCGCTTGGAGGCTCATCGCGTCTCCCCTCGCTATCCTGGCGCTGTCCTGTGGCAGCGCCACCCGCGCACAGCATCCATTCGCCGCTATTGTAGTTGAGATCGGCCCGGCGGGATACCGGGGGGCGCTGCCAGGCGGCGGACAGGCCGGTTTGAGGCGCGCGCCGCCGGGGAGAGGCGGACCTGCCGCTTGCGGGGCGCGCCCGCAGCGGGCATAATGGCTTCATCCCATCACCCGCGATAGAGGCTGACCTGCTGCCCATGTCCCAAGAGACCCCCACCTTCTACGTCTTTCACGGCGATGACGTGTTTGCCATCGAGGAAGAGGTGGCGCGCATGCGGCAGCGCATGGGCGAGGACTCCGCCGACGCCGCGCTGAACATCGTCACCTTCGAGGGCCGCACAGCGGAGGTGGCCGACGTGTTCAACGCCGCCTCCGCGCTACCCTTCTTTGCGGACAAGCGGCTGGTGATCGTCACCGGCTGGCTGGGCTGGCTGGGCCGCTCCGGGGCGGGCAAGGCGGGGCAGGAGACGCTGGGGCGCATCGCAGAGCAGTTGCCCCGCCTGCCGGACTGGGCGCGGCTGGTCTTTGTGGAGAAGGAGCCGCTGCCGGAGGACAACCCGGTGCTAAGGCTGGCCCGCTCCGAGCCGCGCGGCTACATCCGCACCTTTCGCCTGCCGCAGAACCCGGCCCGCTGGATCGTGCAGCGGGCGGAGCACTATGGGGCGGCCATCGAGCCGGGGGCCGTGCAGGCGCTGGCCCTGCTCTTCAGCGACAACCTGGTGGCGGCGGACAACGAGCTGTTCAAGCTGGCCGCCTACGTGGGGGAGGGGCGGCCCATCAGCGAGGCGGACGTGGCCGCCCTGACGCCCTACGTGCCGGAGGAGAGCGTCTTTGAGATGGTGGACGCGCTGGGCCGCCGCGACAGCAGGACGGCCACCCGCGTGCTGCACCGGCTGCTGGGGAAGGGCGATCCGCTGGCCCTGCTGGGGATGGTGGTGCGGCAGTTCCGCCTGCTCATCCAGGCCAGGGAGCACCTGGAGCGCGGGGCGGGGCGGGGGACGGCGATGGCGCGGGCGCTGGGGGTGCGCCGCTTTGTGGCGGAAAAGCTGGAGGCGCAGAGCCGCAACTTCAGCCTGGAGGATCTGGAGCACATCTACCGCACCCTGCTGGACCTGGACCGGCGCATCAAGACGGGCGAGATCGCGCCGGAGCTGGCGCTGGACATGCTGATCGCGGGGCTGAGCGCGTAGACTGCCCGGCAATCCCCCAAAATAAAGCAACGGGGCCAGCGCAGGCCCCGTTGTGGTTTGTGGACAGGTCTGCCCCTATTCGCCGCGCATGCGGGGGTCCAGCGCGTCGCGCAGGCCGTCCCCCAGGAAGTTGAAGGCCAGCGTGGTGATGGAAAGGGCAAAGCTGGGCACCAGGAGCATGTACTGGCGGGCGCGGATGGCCCCTTCGGAGATGGCGTCGGTGATCAGGCCGCCCCAGCTTGGCGTCGGCGGCTTGACGCCCAGCCCCAGGTAGCTGAGGATGGCCTCCGTGAGGATGTAGCCGGGGATGGCCATGGCCTCCACCACGATCAGCGGGCCGATGACGTTGGGCAGCAGGTGCACGAAGATGATGCGCCCGTTGCTGGCCCCCACCGCCCGCGCCGCCTCCACGAATTCCTTCTGCTTGTAGGAGAGCACCTGGCCGCGCGCCAGGCGGGCCATGCCGATCCAGTTGAGCAGGCCCAGGGCGATGAACAGGAAGAAGAGGCCGCCCATGCTGTGGTCGATATCCACCATCACCTTACCCAGGCCGCCGATCTGGTCGGCGTGCTCCCGCAGGGCGCGGAAGTAGACCTGCATGATGATGATGACGGGCAGGATGGGGATGCCGTAGAGGAAATCCACGAAGCGCATCATCAGCATATCCACGCGCCCGCCGTAGAAGCCGGAGATGACGCCGTAGGTGGTGCCGATGATGAGCGAGACCAGCGCGCCCACCACGCCGACCGCCAGCGAGATGCGCGAGGCGTAGATGACCCGGCTGAGCAGGTCGCGCCCCAGGCGGTCCGCGCCGAGCAGAAAGCAGAACTGGACGGGGCTGACCTCGCCATCGGGGGTGCGCAGGTCGGTGGAGCATTCCAGGGGATAGGCCAGGCTGGAGCCGCGATGCTGCGTGGCGTAGTGGTCAATCCAGCCCCATTGGGCCATCAGGTCGGCGGTGAGGGCGATGAGGACCAAAAAAGCGATGATCACAATCGCCACGACGGCGGCTTTGTTGCGGACCAGGCGGTAGAGGGCGTCCTCTGTGAGCGAGCGGGACCGGTAGTGTTCCTCGGCCAGCGCAACCGGTTTGGCGCTATCTGCGACTGCCATGGAGGGCCTCCTGTGTTCTGAGCAACCGTGCTCCCTCAGAATTGTGCATCAGTGTGTTTCCTGTAAACCCTGGCTCAGTCAAAGCGGATGCGCGGGTCCAGCCAGGTGTACATCACATCCACCAGGATGTTGCCCGCGATCAGAAACGTGGAGTAGACGATGGTCACGCCGCAGAGCAGGTTGTAGTCGCGGTCCGCGACGCTGCTGACGAATTCCTTGCCGATGCCGGGGATGTTGAAGATGCTCTCGATGATGAAGGAGCCGGTCAGCACGCCGGCCAGCAGGGGGCCGACGATGGTGGCCACCGGGATCAGGGCGTTCTTGAGGGCGTGGCCGTAGATGACGACGCGCTCCTTGAGGCCCTTGGCGCGGGCGGTGCGGATGTAGTCCTCCCGCAGCACTTGCAGCAGGCTGGCGCGGGTGAGGCGGGCGATGCCGGCCATCATGGCCGTGCCCAGAGCGAAGACGGGCAGGATGGCCAGGCTGATGTAATCCCAACTGAAGATCACGGTGGGGTCGCTCAGCGTGCTGCGCCACACTCCCCGGATGTCCGCCACCGGCAGCAGGTCCAGTTGCACGGCAAAGACCAGGATCAGCACCGGCCCCAGCACCAGGTTGGGGATGGAGGCCCCCAACACGGCGAAGAAGGTGGCCGTGTAATCGATAGCTGTGTTGTGGTAGAGCGCCGCGATCACCCCCAGCGGGATGCCCAGGCTGAAGCCCACGATGAGGGCCATCACGCCGACCTGCATAGAGACGGGCAGCCCGCGCCCGATGATCTCGTTGACGGGCTGGCCGATGGTGGTGCGGCCCAGGGAGGGGCCAAAGTCCAGCCGCACCAGGCCGGTGAGGTAGTTCCAGAACTGGACCATGATGGGCTGGTCCATGCCGAACTGGCGCTCCAGCGCCTGTACGACCGCTTCAGGCACGCGCCGCCCCTCGCCTATCATGTCAAAGGGGCCGCCGGGCGTGGCCCGGATGACCATGAACACCACGAAGATGATCAGGAGCATGAGGGGAATGGCGGCAAGAATACGACGGATCAGGAATTTGCCCACGGCAGCCCTCCTTTTAACTTAGCTGGCCGGCGCCAGGTTGGCTTGCGGAATCCACCCTTCTTGACCACAGTTCACCTTATAGTAAATCTCCCCGTCCTCGCCCTGCGCAACCTCCAGGATTTCCACCGTTGCGCCGACAAAGCAGGGTGGGGCAAACAGCACCCGGTTGTTGATCAGGTCCGGCTCCGGGAGCCGGGTCTGAAAGACCTGCACCCCTTGCCCGGTGACGCGCGCGCGGTCTCCCACCTGGAAATCCGCCTGGCCCGTCATGGGCAGGGGGGTGTTGGTCGGCGTCGGCGTGGCCGTGCGCGGGATAATCCATTCCTGGTCCGACGTGCAGGCCAGCGTAGCCAGGCTGAGCAACCCAACCACCAGCAACAGCGCCAGCAGCGCCCGTTTCCTCATCACCACCCGAAACCTTCTCCTGTTCCACAGCGCGCCACCTGGGCCTTGGCGCACAGGTGGGCAAAGACAGATAGAGTCGCCACAAGGCCAGGCGCGGCCTGGCAGCCCCGCCCGGCGATTTGCTGACCGTGGCCTGTATGGCCGCCCTGGGCCGCCGGGGCGCGGCGGGCGGGCGGCCCGCCCACGCCCTCAGTTCACCCGGTAGCATGCCACCCAATGCTCTGGCTTGACCTCGACCAGGGGCGGGTCCTCCCCGAAGCAGACATCCACCGCCACTGGGCAGCGGGTGTTGAAGTTGCAGCCCTTGGGCGGGTTGATGGGGCTGGGCACGTCGCCCTTGAGGATGATGCGCTTGCGCTTGGCCTCCACGGCGGGGTCGGGGACCGGCACGGCGGAGAGCAGGGCCTGGGTGTAGGGGTGCAGGGGGTTGGTGTACAGCTCCTCGGTCTCCCCGATCTCCACGATCTTGCCCAGGTACATCACGGCCACGCGGTCGCAGATGTGGCGCACCATGCTCAGGTCGTGGGCGATGAACAGGTAGGTGAGGCCCAGCTCTTTCTGCAGGTCTTCCAGCAGGTTGACGACCTGGGCCTGGATGGAAACGTCCAGCGCGGAGATCGGCTCGTCGCACACGATGAATTCTGGCTCCAGGGCCAGGGCGCGGGCGATGCCGATGCGCTGCCGCTGCCCGCCGGAGAACTCGTGCGGGTAGCGGTTGACGAAATAGGGGTTCATGCCCACCTTTTCCATCAGGTATTCCACCCGCTCCTGGCGTTCCTTGCCGTTGGCCATCACGCGGTGCACCTGGAGCGGCTCCGCGATGATGCGGCCCACGGTCATGCGGGGGTTGAGCGAGGCGTAGGGGTCCTGGAAGATCATCTGCATGCGGCGGCGCATTTTGCGCAGGTCCTCGCCCTTCAGCTCGGTCAGCTCTGTGCCTTGGAACTTGACGGAGCCGGCGGTGGGGCGGTAGAGCTGCAGGATGGTGCGCCCGGTGGTGCTTTTGCCGCAGCCCGATTCGCCCACCAGGCCCAATGTCTCGCCACGGTAGACCCTGAAGCTGACGTTGTCTACCGCCTTGACATCACCCACATGGCGCTGGATGACGATGCCTGAGGTGATGGGAAAATACTTCTTGAGGTTGGTGACCTCCACCAACACTTCTTTTTTGGCCGTTGCGCCATTGCCAGAGCTTGTCATTGCGCAGGCACTCCCACTTCCATTTTGGCTTCGGGCAGAGGCTCGCCCGTCCGCACGTCCACCCAACAGGCTACCACGTGTCCGGGTCCGCCCTCGCGGACCGGGATCAGGGGGGGCATCTCCGCACATTTGTCGATGCGATACTGGCAGCGCGGGGCGAAGGGGCAGCCCTTCGGCTCCGTGCGCAGGTCCGGCGGCGCGCCCTCGATGGAGAAGAGCCGCTCGCCCTTGCGGTCCAGGCGCGGCAGGGAGCCAAGCAAGCCCAGCGTATAGGGATGGCGGGGGTCGTGGAAGATGGTCTCGTTCGGCCCGCGCTCGATGATGTAGCCGGCGTACATCACGTTGATTGTGTCGGCCAGGCCGGCCACCACGCCCAGGTCGTGGGTGATCCAGATCATGGCCATGCCGATCTTATCCCGCAGGCGGCGCACCAGGTCCAGAATCTGGGCCTGGATGGTCACGTCCAGGGCGGTGGTCGGCTCGTCGGCGATAAGCAACTGGGGGTTGCAGGAAAGGGCCATGGCGATCATGGCCCGCTGGCGCATGCCGCCGGAGAACTGGTGGGGGTAGTCGTCCAGGCGGTCGGCGGCGCTGGGGATGCCGACCATGGCCAGCAATTCGGCGGCGCGCTGGCGGGCCTGCTGGTTATCCATGCCCAGGTGCAGCTTGAGCGCCTCCGTGATCTGGGTGCCGACGGTCAGCACGGGGTTGAGCGAGGTCATGGGGTCCTGGAAGACCATGGCGATCTCAGAGCCGCGCAGCAGGCGCATCTGCTCCTTTGAGAGCTTGGTCAGGTCCCGGCCCCGGAAGACGATTGAGTCGGCCTTGACCTCCCCCGGCGGCTGTGGGATGAGGCCCATAATGGAGAGCGCGTGCACGCTCTTGCCACAGCCGCTTTCACCCACAACGCCCAACGTCTCCCCCTCGTTGAGCGTGTAGCTGATGCCGTTGACGGCGTAAACAGTCCCTTCCTGGGTATGAAACCTGGTTCTGAGGTTCTTGACCTCCATTAGAACGGTCAAGTGCGGCTCTCCTTCTCTGCTCGTGCGGATATGGGCTATTTTAATTTAGGAAGAAAAAACCGCCAACTGTTTTCCCTGAAAAGTGGAATACATCAAGCGCCAGCGCCGGGTCGGCCAGCAGCGTGGGCGTTAAGGACCTATGCTATTGCGAAGCGTTGCCTCTACTATACCGCTAGTACCCAGGTACGGGCAAATTTTTTTCCTGCCCCTGTCTAATTAATGTGTTATCCCTGTTATATCCAGATAGCATAGCCGCGCCGTTTTTTACCCGCCAGCGCAAAAGCCACTAAAAAAGGGTGACATTTGGGCCATTGCCGGGGAGGAAAGCGACGGCGGCCCCCGCCCTGTAGGGAGCCGCCGCGCTGCTGCCGAGTCGCGCCGTGGCCGTGGGTGGGGCTAGGGCCAGGTGTAGTAGACCAGGGTCTGGCCGGTCGCCACGTCGATGACCTGGGTGGTCTTGTGGGCGGGCGGGCAGGCGTCCCAGGTGAAGATGTATTCCTGCGCGCCCTGGTTGACGTTCAACTGGAATTCGCCGGAGGCCAGGCGGTAGAGCCGGGCGGAGCCATCTGCGCTGGCGGCCAGCAGGGCGGGCGCGGCAGGCACGCCCAGCGCGTCGATCTGCTCCTGGCTGGCGAAGAGGACCAGCGCCCCATCCGGGCTGTAGCCCACGACGCCCTCCGTCCGGCAGTAGAGGGCCACCGGCTGGGCGGGGTGGGGGTTGATGCGGTCATCGCCGGGGTCCCAGCCGGTCCAGGTCGGCTCGCTCGACTCCGGGAGGCCTTCCACCGTCAGGGTGTAGGGGCCATCGCCGGTGCCCCAATCAGTCGAGTCTATGTAGTCATAGCTGGTGGCCCGGAAGACGTAGTTGCCCGTTTTGGCGGCCACGAAGGTGTAATAGCCGCCGCTCCAGCCGTCACCGCACATCCCGTCGCCGATGTCGTCGTCACTTTCGCCGATCAGCACGCCGTCGGGGTCGAAGACCTGCAGGTAGGGGTCCAGCGTGCCGGGCTTGGGCGGGCCGCAGTCCAGGGTGGCCGTGATATTCGCGCCGGCGGGGATAAAGACGGAATAGTCGTCGAAGGGATTGGTGGTGAAGTCCAGCGTTCCGGTGTAGACCAGCGTCGTGGCGGCCTGCGCGGCGGGGGTGGGGAGCAGGAAGACCGCGGCCAGCAGCATCACCGACAACAACAGGATACGAAGCACCTTCATATTATCTCCTCTCTGATTCAATAGCGGTTCCACACACTCACTATTGTGTGGCAGGTTGATTACCAGAACAAGATAATTAAGGTTGATTTTATGAATTTTTTAGCTCTGCGCGCGCGCCCGGCAGGGGCAGCCATGCCGCCCTGAAATCGGCTATACTTGCCCTGATCGGTTGTCCTGCCAAGGAGGGGGCTATGTGCATCCTGATCACCGGGGCCAGGGGCCGCGTGGGCAGCCGGCTGGCGGCGCTGCTGGAGGCCGAGCAGGCCGTCGCCTGCCTGGACCTGCCGGAGGTCGACCTGAGCGACCCGGCCTCGGTGGAGGCGCTGGTTGGGCTGGGGCCGGAGCTGGTGATCCACTGCGCGGCCTGGACGGACGTGGACGGCTGCGCCCGCGACCCGGACCGCGCCCTGCGCATCAACGCCTTCGGCACGCGGCACGTGGCCCTGGCCTGCCAGCGCGTGGGCGCGCCGCTGCTGCACCTGAGCACCAACGAGGTCTTCGACGGGCAGGGGGGGCGGCCCTACCTGGAATACGACCGGCCCAACCCGATCAACCCCTATGGCTACAGCAAGTGGGTGGCGGAGCAGATCGTGCGGGAGCTGGTGCCGCGCCACTACATCGTGCGCACCTCCTGGCTGATCGCGCACGGCGGGCGCAACTTTGTGCACAAGGTGCTGGAGCAGGCGGCGGCGGGCCGGGCGCTGCGCGTGGTGGTGGACGAGGTGGCCTCGCCCACCTACAACGACGACCTGGCGGAGGCCCTGGTGGCCCTGCTGCGCACCGGCCACTACGGCACGTACCACCTGGTCAACGAGGGGCACACCTCGCGCTGGGGGCTGGCGCGCTTTGTGCTGGACCACACCGGGCACGCGGACGTGCCCGTGGAGCAGATCGGGCTGGCCGAGTATCCGCGCCCCTCCACGCCGCCGCCCTTCACGCCGCTGCGTAACATGGCGGCGGCGCACCTGGGCATTGTCCTGCGCCCCTGGCAGGAGGCGGTGCTGGCCTTTTTGCAGAAGGAGGGGCTGGCCGGGTAGCTGCCAGGGGGCTACCAGCGCTCCCAGTGCACCACGTCCTCCAGGCCGCGCCGTCCTCCTCTGCCCAGGCCCCGGCCCCTGGCCCCCTCCGCAGGATAGCCGAACGAGATCACAATGCGCAGCGACCGATCCGGCGGGAAGCCGAGGATGGCGCGGGCCTTCTCCTCGTCGTAGACCGAACCCAGGCAGGAGGCCACGCCCAGCTCCTGCGCGGCAAGCTGCATATAGGCGGCGCTCTGCCCGGCGTCGAACATGTTCCAGGGGTAGCGCGGGTTGCCCTGCGGCGAGGGGGTGACGATGCCCACGCAGAGCGCCGCGCCCGCCACGTGGCCCAGGTAGTCCCCGCATTGGGCGAGCTGTTGCAGCGTGGCGCGCTCCTGCACGGCGATGAAGTCCCAGGGCTGGGAGTTCTTGGAGCTTTGCGCGCGCCGCCCGGCATCCAGGATGCGGCGGACGGTGTCCTCCGGCAGCCGCTGGTCCTGGAAGTCGCGGATGGCGCGCTTGTGGCGGATGGCGTCCCAGACGTTCATGTTGCCTCCTTGGCGGTAGCCTGCGGTTGCGGTTGAGCGTGTTATGAGTCTAATCGACACAGCACATCCTCAGAGATGTTGCGCAGGAAGCGGGTTACCCCCCTCCTTGTGCCTGGGCAGGTGATGTAGAGGAAATCGCGCGCGCGCGTAACAGCCACGTAGAGCAGGCGCCGCTCCTGTTCGATGTGCGCCAGACGGTCTTCTGGGGGCATGTTCCTATTGGCAGCGTGGAAGTAGGGGATTATTTCATCGGAGGCTCCCAGAATGAAGACCACTTTGAATTCAAGCCCTTTGGCGCTGTGCATGGTCACGAGCTTCACCCCTGGCCCAAAGAGCTTGCTGGCCATACTACCATTATCGTCGGTCTGGTCGAGCGCGACCACCGGATAGCCAAGCTCTGCCTGGACCAGATCAAAATAGGGCTTCCGGTTTCTGACCAGGATGGCGAAGTCGTTGTCCTCGTAGCCATGCTTGCGTTTCAGGTCGTGGATCTCCCCGGCTATGTCGCGCACCTCTTCCAGCTCGGAGCTTGCGGAGGCCTGTCGCGCATGGTTGTGGCTGTTGAGCACGCGCAGCACCGGGGTCTCGCCGCTCCTGACCGTTTCCTCCGGCTCTGGGGCTTCAATGATCTCGTCATCATCCATGTCATCTATCCTGGCCCCCTGTATGATCGCGGAAGCGAGGCGCATGATCTCCCGCGTATTGCGGTAGTTGAAGCGCAGAACAGACTCCCTGCCTCGCACTTGAATCCCGATCTGGTTCAGCGAGAAGCCGCCCTTGTAGATCCGTTGCGTGCCGTCGCCGACCAGGAACAGATCGTCCGGTCCCGGTGCCACCATCTTGCGGATCAGCTTCAGGGTGGCTTCCGTCAGGTCTTGGATTTCGTCCACAACAGCCCCCACATACGTGCAGGGGTGTTTAGCGGGGTCAACGTGCTGTAAGGCCAGCAGGATCAGGTCTTGCCAGTCGATTATCCCGGCCTGCTGAAGGTACTTTTGATAAGCCGTGAAGACGGCAAACATGGCGCGGCGGGCATTTTCCTGCAGGGGGGTTCCCCGCCCGGTGCGTGGAAGGCTGAGATAGGCAGCTTCCGTTAGCATGCCGCGCCCCTTGATGTGGTATCCGATCTCGTCCTGGAAGAAGTTGGGGGGCTGCCGCCAGAGCAAGTGCTGTTCCGGGTACTGCGGCCTGACTTCGGCAATAGCCTGCTGGAGGCAGGCCTTGAGTTGTTCCTGTTTGCCCACCTTTATCTGGATGTTCTGGTTCAGAAGCAGGCTCCTTACCCAGCTATAGATGCTGCGGCATTCAATGACCTTCCGCTCTGGACCATTGTTGGTCAGGCGTTGCAGAAGCCGCCTGTTCACATCGGGCAGGCGATTGCCATAGGTAAGAAAGAGAATCCGCTCCCTGTCGCGGTTCTTGACGTTCCGCTGGGCCATAATCCGGGCGCGATGAACGGCCACCACCGTCTTGCCCGACCCGGCAACGCCCTTCACGCGCGCCGGGCCGTTATAGTTGGTGTAGACCAGCCGGCGCTGGCGCGGGGCGAGGAAGAGCATCCAGTCTTCCATCGAGCCTTTGAGCGCGCGTTTGAACTCCTCAGAATTGACGAAGCGGACCAGTTCTTCACCGCCGCCAAAACGCTCCAGGGAAGCGCGCAGTTGGGCGTCCGTGGGGGCGGGGGGGATTTCGACGACTTCGAGCGCCTTCTCATAAAGCTTGTCGAAAACATCCTGGGGGACTGTCCCCTCTATGCTGCGCAAATTTTCCAGTTCTTTCATTCCGCGCAGGGTGGGAATATAGTCCTTGGGCACTTCCAGCGCTACCAGTTCTTCGTCGGTGCAGTGCCGGAAGATGTTATCCCGGTTCCCACCAGAGTGGGCAAGAAGCCCTTTCTCTTCCCGGACGGGGGCGGGCAGATTAAGCACGTCCTTGATGCACACCAATCCATCAGGGTTAAGGTCGATGCGATGCCGTTTTGCCCAGTTGTTGGCCGGGTCGTGTTCTCCCAGGTAAGCCAGGATAATTTCCCCTCCGTCAATCAGTCGCCAGATCAGGCGCAGTTTGCCCACTTCGGAGTGATAGACCTTCGGGTCTATGGCGCCCCGGATCGGTCCCCGGTGGATGGAGGGATGGAACGGATTCTGCATCATCAGGTCGATGACCCGTTTGAACTTTTCCTGCTCTGCGGGGCCTAGGCCGCCTTTAGACTTGTTGAACAACTTATGCAGCTCTTTGGTCATTGACAGATGGTAGTTTGCCATTTGCTCCTCCAACTATGTCGGACTCTGCGCACGTCCTCCCTCCTGGCAGGGGGGAAGCCCTCAATGCTGCTGCCATGTGGCCCGCCTGCGCCTCGCTTAAGGCTGGCCGGGTCTGGGCGTCCGTGTTCTTGGTGATGTAAGAGCGTGTTGTGAGTGGTAAGTCAGTGAGCGAATGAGCTGTCAGCATGCCAACGTCCAGGAGAGACAGACTTCGAGGGTGTCGTGCCGGGCCTTATGGACACCCTCCCGCCAAAACGCTCCCATTTTCGGCTGGCGCCGGGTTCGCTGATACACTGTGTGTGGCAAGGAGGAGAATCGCTGGGTGTTATCATTAAGCTTGCGTGCCGCTTGATGTTTTCACGAACTATTTGTTAATTATTATACATGATGACTAAGAGACTTGCGCAATGGAATTATGAAATTTTTGTGAATCTGGCAAACAGGCGGGCAGCCGGTTATCCACAGCGCGGCACGCTGTTATCCCCTATTGTACACAGGGTTATGCACAGCTTTGTCCCCAGGCTTTCCGCCTTTACGGGGCCGGGACCGCCGGGGAATCAAAAACGCCCCCGTCGCGGGTTGCGGCGAGGGCGTTTTGCGGTCCGCTGGCTTTAGAGCTTGGTTACTTCGCTAGCCTGCAGGCCCTTCGGTCCTTCGACGATCGTGAATTCGACACGGTCGCCTTCGTCAAGGTTGCGGAACCCACCGCCGACGATTGCCGAGTAGTGCACAAAAACGTCGGGGCCGTTTTCCTGCTGGATGAAGCCGTAGCCCTTGGTCCCATTGAACCACTTGACGGTGCCCTGAATGCGTTCAGCCATTGAAACAAACTCCTGTACTTAGCCTGATGGCATTGAACTCAATGTGGACGACCTGCATTCGACCGATGTGCCCGCAGAAAAAAACGCGCGGGACCCGCGCGTCGCCTGTGTTCTGCACACTGCTCATGCTGCGTCCTACGATTGAGACTATAGTCTTTCTGCGCGAATTTGTCAAGGGCCATGCGGGCGGTTTGGGCGCCAGTCGTCCCGGCGGGGGGCTGTGGCGGCCTCACTCCCCGGCCTGCGGCTGCCCCTGCCGCGCCGCC
>FWPU01004734.1_pt1 | contig 31131 bp, 26 predicted proteins | sample 2228361 | NCBI WGS metagenome assembly FWPU01 (sample SAMEA103939777, study PRJEB20133) | metagenome | reverse complement strand
TTTCAGCTCCCGTACCAGTTGCTGGACAAAGAGCCGCTCGGGTCCCTCTCCCACCAGCAGGAGCTTGGCCGGCACTTTCGGAAGCAGTCGCGCCAGCAGCCGGACGGTGTCGGCCACTCGCTTGACCGGCCGGAAATTTGAAACGTGGATCAGGATCTTCTCATGCGGAGCGGCGTAATGGCCCCGCACGCAGTGCTGCCGGTCCGGTTTGTAGCGGTTTGTGTCCACGAAGTTGTAGATGACCCGGATCTCGCGCTCCACCTGGAATTCCTCGATGGTCTTCTCGCGCAGATAACGGGACACCGCCGTCAGGCCGTCCGACTGCTCCATGGCGAACTTGCAGACGCTGTAAAACGACTTGTCCAGCCCCACCAGGGTGATGTCGGTCCCATGCAGGGTGGTTACCGTACCCAGGCGTTGCGGCGCCAGGATCTGTTTGGCGAGGTAGGCGCTGGCCGCGAACGGGATCGCGTAGTGGGAGTGCATCAGATCCAGCCGGTACTCCCGCGCCACATCCACCATCTTGGTTGCCAGGGCGAGCGCAAAGGGCGGGTAGCGGAACAGCGGATACGAGGCAACCTCCACCTCGTGGATGAAGATGTTCTCGTGAAACGCTCCCAGCCGGAACGGGGTGGCGTAGCTGATGATATGGATTTCGTGTCCCCGGCGGGCCAGCCCAAGGGCCAGTTCCGACGCAACGACGCCGCTTCCGCCGTGGGTGGGGTAACAGGCTATTCCGATCCTCATCGACTTGTCCCTCCACAGACCGCCCGCCCGACCCGATCCTGCGGACGGCCGCCGGGGCCGCATGCACCCGCAGGCCGCAGGCGTCCCCGGCCGGCTTCGCGAAACTCACACAAAGGCCTTCAGATACTGGGGTCCGAAGAACTCCACCGGGTCATCCAGCGCCGGTGGCTCCCGCACCAGGAAAGCCTCCCCGTACTCGACCCCGATGCACGATCCGTAGAACCGGTCCCTCGCCACCACCGCCTCGAGGAATCCCCGGTGGCTGACGTTGGTTTCCGGTCCGCCGTTGTCTCCACCCCCCTCCTCGCCGTCGAGCTGGAACTGTGAGCGATGGGCCCGAATCGCTTCAAGCTTCCGCCCATGCCAGCGGCTGACGTCCACGATGAACGAGGGGCGAAAGTCGAATCGCGACGGATAGAACAGGACCCGATAAGGACGGTGTGCCGGCTGCCCGGTCTCCAGTCTGGACAGACCTGCCAGAAACGCCGCTTCGCTCACCAGACGGGACCCGTTGGCGTGATCAGGATGGCGGTCCTCCCAGTAAGGTGCCAGCACGATGTTGGGGCGGAACTCCCGGATGAGGCGGATGACCGCCGTTCTCTGTTCCGGGTTCGCCGCCAGGCCCCCGTCGGGCAGACCCAGGATCCTGGCTTCGGAGGCGCCCAGCCGCCGGGCGCCTTCTTCGAATTCCCGCTTCCGGATCTCCGGCGTGCCCCGGGTGCCCAGCTCCCCGGCGGTCAGGGCGACCACGCCCACCCGATACCCCCGGTCCGCCAGCTTGGCGACGGTCCCGCCGCAGGTGAGTTCGACGTCGTCGGGATGGGCGCCGAAGGCGATGGCGTGCAGCGACATGACGGCTATTATCCCATCACTAACGGGACCGAACCGCGCCGCGTGAAATGGCGCAAACCTGGGCGGACTTTGCGGCTGAACACCCAAACCTCCCTGGCTGCTCGGCCTTCACCGCAGGCTTTGGGGCGGAGACGTCCCGCCCGTCGCCGCTCCCGCCGATACCCAGCCTGCTCTCCCGCCGAAAACCTCTCGGCACACGGCTTGCATGCGATTCCGGCATCCGGGCCTGTGCCGACCCGGTGAAACAGGAAGGGAGCGGGCAATGGTTACCGCCCAACAAGCCTTCAGGTGGACCGTCGTCTCGATGGTCGGGATCATTCTGTCTGCTCCGGCTGGAGTGACTGCTGCCGCTCCCGAGACCGGAAGCCGGCTCTACAAGGAAGCCTGTTCCGCCTGTCACGGCCTGGACGGCCGGGGCGCGCCCCCGGAACGGCTCGGCTTCGACACCCCAGTCCCCGATTTCACAGATTGCAGGTTCGCTGTCCGGGAACCCGATCACGACTGGCTTGCGGTGGCCCACCGCGGCGGGCCGGCACGCGGCTTCTCGCGTCGAATGCCGGCCTTCGGCGACGCCCTGGACGACCATCAGCTTGAACTCGTAATGGCTCACGTCCGCACCTTCTGCCCGGATTCGAGCTGGCCCGCAGGCGAACTGAACCTGCCTCGTCCTCTGTTCACTGAGAAAGCGTTCCCGGAAGATGAGTTTGTTTACACCCTGGACCTCAGCCTTGAGGGATCGGGGAACGTCGCCAACGAGCTGCTCTATGAGAAGCGGTTCGGACCTCGAAACCAGGTGGAGCTGCTGGTTCCGTTCACCTGGCAGGAGCCTGTCTCCGGAAACTGGGAATTCGGCCTGGGCGATGTGGCGCTGGCTCTCAAACGGGCGGTGACCCACAATCGCCGGACGGGAACAATCTTCAGCCTGACCGGTGAGCTGATCCTGCCCACGGGTGACCGCGACAAAGGCTTCGGCAAGGGTACAGCGATCTTCGAACCGTTCGCCGCCTTCGGACAGATCCTGCCCGGCGACGGCTTCTTCCAGGCCCAGGCGGGACTGGGACTGCCGGCCGATACCCAGCGCGCCGGGCGCGAGGCTTTTTGGCGTCTGACCGCCGGCAAGACCTTCAACCAGAACCGGTTCGGCCGAAGCTGGTCGCCGATGGTGGAATGGTTGGCCGCCCGGGAGCTGGAAAGCGGAGCCCCGGTGGTCTGGGATGTGGTGCCCCAAATGCAGGTTACGCTGAGCACCCGCCAGCATGTCCGGTTCAACCTGGGATTCCGGCTGCCTCTGACCGAGCGGGAAGGAAGGGATTCGCGGCTCGTGTTTTATCTGTTGTGGGACTGGTTCGACGGTGGGCTGACCGAAGGTTGGTGATCACATCATGCGAAAAGTGGCGATCGTGGTGATGGCGGGCGCTTTGGGTCAGGCGGCCGGGCAGGGGGGAGACAGAGCGGTTGCAGCGGGGCCGCCGGCAGGACTTTTTGTCTCCTCCCAGGAATGTCTGGCCTGCCACAACGGCTTGACCACACCCACCGGCGAAGACGTGTCCATCGGAACCGACTGGCGTTCTTCCATGATGTCCAACGCGGCCCGGGATCCCTACTGGCATGCAGGGGTACGCCGGGAGGTGCAGGATCATCCGCAGGCCGCGGCTGCCATCGAACACGAGTGTGCCGCCTGCCACATGCCCATGGCGCGGTACGAGGCCAAGCTGCGGGGGCTCCAGCAACCCGTGCTGAGCAATCTGCCGGGGGACGGGAACACGACTGCCGCCGCCCTGCTGGCGGCCGACGGCGTTTCGTGCAGCCTGTGTCACCAGATCCAGCCCCAGTCTCTGGGAGACAAGGAAAGCTTCAACGGAGGCTTCACGGTTGACCACTACCAACCACTGGACCGACGGGTGGTGTTCGGCCCCTATGAGGTGGACGCAGGCCGCCGCACCATCATGCGCTCCGCTTCAGGGTTTTCGCCGGAACAGGGGGCGGTGGTCAGCAGCTCTGAAATGTGTGCGAGCTGCCACACTCTGTTCACCCACACGCTGGGTCCCGACGGCCGCGTGCTTCGGGAGTTTCCCGAACAGGTCCCCTATCTGGAGTGGCGGCACAGCCGCTATCGTGCCGAGAAGAGCTGTCAGGCATGTCATATGCCCGGACTCGAGGTGGACGTACCCATCAGTTCGGTATGGGGACAGCCTCGGCCGGGTATGTCGCCTCATCGCTTCCGGGGCGGCAACTTCTTCCTGCCCCGAATCTTCAGCCGATTCGGCCGGGAGCTTGCAGTCACGGCCACGGGTCCCGAGCTGGACGGAATGGCCCGCCGCACAATCGACCACCTGCAGACTGAAGCCGCCCGGCTGACCGTCGATCGGATCAGCCGCCAGGCTGACCTGCTCCGGGTCGAGGTACTGGTCGAGAATCTGGCCGGACACAAACTCCCAACCGCCTACCCGTCCCGCCGGGCCTGGTTGCATTTCAGGGTGGTGGACGGGCGCGGCGTGACGGTGTTCGAATCGGGTCCGTTCCGACCCGACGGGTCCATCGGCGGCAACGACAACGACCTCGACCCGGCGGCTTTTGAGCCGCACTGGGAGGTTATCTCCGAGCCGGCCCAGGTCCAGATCTATGAGGCGGTGATGGCGGACCATCAGGGCAGGCTCACCACCGGCCTTCTCTCCGCTTGGGAGTACGTCAAGGACAACCGCCTCCTGCCGGAAGGCTTTCGACCCGAGACCGCTCCCGACGAGATTGCGGTCCGCGGGCGGGCCAGCCTGGACAAGGATTTCCTCGGCGGCAGCGATCGTGTCGTCTATGAGGTTCGCCCGCAGGATGCCGCCTCGCCGATGACCGTTGAGGTCGAGTTGTGGTTCCAGCCCATTGCCTACCGCTGGGCCCGCAACCTGGCTGGACGCGGTGCTTTCGAGACGGACCGCTTCGTGGCATGGTTCGATGCCATGGCCGACTCGTCGGCGGTCCGGCTGGCGCGGGCGGAGCGGCAGATCGGCGCGGAGCCCCGGTAGCCGTCCGTCAGCGTGGGGTAGCCGCGGGAATCGACGGAACACGGGGATCCAGGACCCCGGTTTTCCTCCCGCAGCCCGTCAACTTTCCCGACTCGTGCGTTATATGACTGTGAAAGGAGAGTCTGCCATGATGGAGACCAAACCGGTCCTGAGCCGGCACAGCATCGACGAGTCGGAGGAGGAGTTGCGAAGGTACTTCGGGGAAGAGGCGGTCATCACCCGGGTGGGCCGCTTCAACCTGATCCATCTGGATCACCCATCCGAGGAGGAATTGGAGCGCCGGGTCCGGGAGTTCGATCCGGAGCGCTTCCTGGACCGTGACTGTGCCCTTTGCCGGCTGCTGAAGGAACAGGGAGGGAGTTTTGTCTTCGACGAGTTCCACTGACTCAGCTGCGGACCAGCACTGGATGGCGGAGGCGCTGGCAGAGGCCGAACAGGCGGCCCGGGAGGGAGAGGTTCCCGTCGGAGCGGTGGCGGTGGCGGGCGAGGTGCTGGTTGCCCGCGACCACAACCGCAGCATCCAGCTCAAGGATCCCACCGCCCATGCCGAGATCCTGGTGCTGCGGGCGGCGGGAGCCCGCCTGGGCAACTACCGCCTCAATGGTCTGCGGATCTACGTCACGGTGGAACCCTGTCCCATGTGTGCCGGCGCACTGGTCTGGGGACGGGTGGCGGAGGTGGTCTACGGCACGGCGGATCCCAAAGGCGGAGGTGTGGAATCGAGGTTCCGCATCCTGGAGCCGGGCCGTCTGAACCACGACGTACGGTTCCGTTCGGGCGTCCTTGAGGAGCGGTGCCGTGCTGTTCTCCAGTCCTTCTTTGCCGAGCGGCGCCCAGGCCGGGGCCGCTGAGCATCGACCCGCCGTCAGGCGGCGGGCGGCTGAGCTTTCCCTTCTCCGGGCGACGCAGCCCCTGCGGCTGCGGGACCCGACAGGCGGGCGACGTCCAGCAGCAGCGCCACCACGGCCAGCAGTGAGATCACCGAGGTCGTCGCCCCCTGGGTGATATTGAGCGTTGGGATGCGCAGGATCAGGCCCGCCGCCAGAAGAACGTTGCTGACCAGTAACGCCCACCAGGCCCAAACCTCGCCCCGGCGATACGGCACCACCACCACAATCAGCATCAGCACCGCGAAGGCGACCGCAAACGACGCCGCCGTCCCGTGACGGCCCTGAAGCGCCCGGACGACTTCAGGCGTCTGACCCATGCTGCCCAGCGATACCGTCCCCGTGACCACATTTCCGGCAGGATCGCCGAGATATGCGAAGAAGAGGGACGACACGCTTCCCAGCAGGATCAGCAATGCGACCAAGGCAAGAACCAGCCAGCTGACTGTCCGCATGCAGGCACCTCCGCTTTGTGTCTGGGAACCGGAATCGAGGATAAAGGCATTGTCCGGGAGAAGCAACCGCAAAACGGAGGCACGAGCCGGCCTGCAGCCGCCCGTCCGTCAGCCCCTCCCGTTCGCCGGAACCACCGTGAAACTCTCCGACAGCTCGACGGTTTGGCGGCTGAGCTGGTCTTCCACCTCGACGCTCACCTGGTAGTCGCCGGCCTCCAGGCCTTCCAGCGTCATCAGCTTCACCACCACCACCCGTTGGCCTGAAAAGTATTGGATGGAAGCTCCAGTGGGATCCGTGTACTTGCGCACGATCTCCCCGTCCTTGCGCAGCCGGTAGGTGAGGTGAAGGGAGGGAGCCAAGGTCGACTGGTCCAAGGTTGCGTTGTAAAGGTGGAAATACAGTCCCAGCGCCTCGTCGGAGGTAAAACGGCGGTTCAGGTTGGGCCGCACCCGCACATCACCCAGCACGAACATTTCATCGCGATCGGGCGCCCGGTCCAGGACCCGCAGCGAATCGGTAACCAGAAACGAACTGGCCGCCAGGCGATTGCTGGGGATCGAGGGGGGCACCAGAGCCCGGCGCACGGCCCCGACCCGGCGGCTGTGGGTGTCCTGGACCACCAAATCCAGTTTGTACTTGAGCCGGGCCTCCAGCGGGACAATCTTCTGGTAAATCGAGGCCCGTTGCAGGCCGGCCTCCATCTCCCGGGGGCGGAAGGAGGTCACCAGGTCGTCTTCGAACTCCAGGACCACCCGGTTGGTGATGCTGGTGACGATGCCGTAGACCGCCACCCTTGCCACCATCTGGTCGCCTTCCTGCTGGAAGCTGAGGTTCCGGTTGTCCAGTTGCAGGGTGATGGGCACCAGGACCTGCTGATCGTTGAGGCGGAAATAGTCCTCACGCACCGTCAGCGGCAGGTTGTCGAAGCTGACGTTGACCTTCACCATCTCCTTGAGGTCCTGGTACTTGATCTGGGCCGGACGCTGGACCATGGCGTAGGTCTCATAGCGCTGGAACGGGTTGTCCTGCGCCCGCTGCGTCATCAACGGGTAGCGGTCGCGGTTGCCGGGCGAGAAATAGGGTCGGTCGGCCCGGGTCGCCAGGCCGAGTTCCTCGGCCAGGGTCTGGCCGGCGCCGGGCGTGTGCAGGAACGCGTCCTTTTCCTCCGGCATCAGCGCCAGCCGGTATTCCCCGCTCATGGAGGGATCCACGAACTCCAGCTCAATGTCCGTACCAATCCCTTCGATGTAGCGGTAGCGCCAGATTTCGAAGGGGTAGGTGACGGTCGAGCCGCCCCCTTCGTGCATCGGCCGGTCATAGTACCCGCCGGCCGGATGCGGTTCGATCTCCGCCGGAGGTCCGTGGATGATGTAGATCCGTCCCCGATCGGTCATCCAGCCGGGAAGCCCCGAGGAGAACCTCTCGTTGGCATAGGCGATCCGGCGGTAGTGCTCTTCCTTGAACTCATTTTCGGCGGTGGATGGATCCGGATCCCTCCGGAACCAGAACTGCTCAATGAACTGTTCCTTCTCCTCCGGGGTGGCCAGCTTCCTGAAAACGGCTTCCTCCTCCGGGGTGATCAGGTAGAGGACGTCTTCCTTGAGCCACTTCTCGTAATAATCCGTCCGTTCCTCGCGGCTCAGATCGGCCCGGGACTGCGGTGTCTGGGAGAGCATCCCCCCGCCGGACAGCCCGACGCCCAGAAGCAGGATCAGTCCGCGTCCCACCATGGTCATGCCGCAGCAAATTATAGCCGCTCGCGGGCCCTGACTTGGTCACCCTCAGTCCGCATCGGCGCGTCTGCGCGAGTGGATCAGGAACAGGTTGCGGACATAGATGAAACCGTTGAAAAGGTAACTCAGGATGAACACGGGATCACGTTTGACCACCGCATAGGCCAGCAGCAGCAGGCTGCCGATGATCGAGAGGTACCAGAAGGAAACCGGGATCACGCTCTCCCGCCGTCGCTCCGAAACGATCCACTGGATCACAAAGCGGGACGAAAACACGCCTAGGCCGAGAAAGCCGACAACCTCCCAGAAGCCGATCCCCTGGGCGAGGATCTCACTGATCTTCTCCATCTGAACCACCTGTCTGCGGCGACTGGGCGCCGACCCGGTAAACCCGCATCACTTCCAGCGGAGCGGAACCATGGAACCGATAGGGCAGCCGCTGCCGGATCACCGCGTAAAATCCGGCCTTGGCTTCCATGCTCATGGTACGTACGGGAATCACGCCGGGATACACCACACGTTCCACCATGCTCAAACGCTCCCGGAAACCCTCGGCCCCTGAAAAGACATCTCCGATGTGGACCTTTTCCGGCCACAGCAGCAGGTCACCCGGCGGCGGTTCCTCACCGCGGTGGAGCTGTCGGAAGCCCGCCCGCTGGGCGTAGAACATCCAGCCCCAGTGGCCTACAAACCACGTTCGCTCCGGATCCCGCTTCAGGGACTGCAGCCGCGCGAAGTCCCGGTACACGGCGGCGTATTCCCAGTCGGCCACCGACACGGTCAGGGTGACGGCGGCCTGGATGGTCATGAGCGCCACCAGCACCAGTTTTTGCCGGGGACGGCGCCACGCCTCCTGCAGACGGCGCGACAGCAGGAGCAGGAGCGGAGGCAGGGCGGGCATCAGGTGCCGGACCGCCTGAAACGGAACGAAAAAGGTACTGAACACGACCGGTGCCGCCAGCCATGCCGCCCAGAACAGGCGTTCGCGCCCCTGTCCGCCGGCTGGGGCGGCTTCCTGTGCCGGAACTGCCCTTGCGTCCCGGACCGCCAGAAGGCCATAGGCCAGCAGGATGGTCCCTGCCGCCAACCAGAGCTGGTACTCGGTATCCCACGGCTGCTGGTAGAACCCGTGAGCCCATAAGGCCACCGCCCCGGCGGCGGCCAGCACACCGGCCAGTTCCACCCAGGCCCTCCGCATCCAGCTCTGCAGCAGGCAGAGGGGAGCGAGATACAGTCCGGAACCCAGGATCGTCAGGCCGCTGAAGAACTTGTCCTGCCACAGGATGCCGGGACTGGAACTCCGCTCCAGCAGGAGGTACACCGGGTGCGGGATGCCGTAAGCCCACCAGGTGAACCCGCACCAGATGCCCACCAGTATCGACGGAACCCAGAGATGGTGCAGCTCCTGCCACCGCCGCCGCAGCAGCACCCGCAGTACCCAGACGCCCAGCAGGACCGCCACCGAGTACTTGGCCAGGACCGCCAGACCCAACAACAGACCGCCCAGTAGCCGGCGTGTGCGGGAGTTAGGTCCCTCCAGCCACAGCCACAGTCCTCCGGTGGCCAGGGCTGATGCAGGTACATCCCGCATCAGGTTGCCTGACACCAGGAACGGCGCCGAGGAAACCAGCAGCAACGTCAGCAGCCAACCCCCGCCGCGATAGTGTTGCGCCAGCCGATACATGGCCCATGCCCAAAGCAGGTAGAACGGCACCATCGCCAGGTGGAGCACCCGCTCGTTGTAGTCCGAAAGGGCGGCAAACGGCGCCAGCCAGTAGCTGATGAACGGCGGATTGGTGGTGGCTTCCGCCACCGGCCGCAGGTGGCCGAACCAATCGATGTCGAACCCGAAGGGATCCCCCGGCTTTTCCAGGATCTGTCGGCTGATCTGCAAGACAAAGGTGTCGTCAATGTGGACGGGCTTGTCGAGGAAGGGTAGGGTCACCAGCAGCACCAGCAGTGTCAGCAGCAGACTGTCCCTTCGCATGCGGATCGCCCCGTCAAAAGATGAAGCCCACCGAAAAATACGCGCGAAAACGCCCGCCTTCTCCCCAGCTTGACCCCACGAAGACCGGGCCCAGGATGGAGTCAAGCACGAAACCTGCGGAGCCCAGGTGCCGCCAGCGGAGCACGTCCCCGCGGTTCCAGGCCGATCCGCCCTCGTACCATCCCCCCACGTAGGTCCGCGTGCCCAGGATCCCCGGGCCTTCACCCAGCTCGTGCAGGTATCCCAGGCTGGCGAACAGGAGGCGGGAACCCCGCAGTTCACCCTGACCGAAGGAGCCGAGGCGCAACGGGCCGCCCAGACTGAAGGCCAGCGACGGCGGGAGGTTCCGGTCGAAGCTGGTGGCGGCTTCGCCCCGCAGGAACACCCGGCCGTCGGGTCCCACGGGCTGGAAGGCGGCAAGCCGGCCGAGGAACTGCCCGTAGCCGTCCACGTCCTGGGGAGCGTCAAAATACTTGCGAACTTCCAGGTCCCAGCGCAGCCCCTGGCGGGGGACGGTGGGACTGTCCAGCCCATTGTGGACCCACCGCAGGTGAGTTGAAGTCAGGGTACCTTTCAGTGCAGGGAACAGAGGATCCCCGATGCGGACCTTCGAGTCGACCCTGGCCACCTCCCAACCCAGGCGAACCTCATCCCGCCGCAGGCCGAATCCGTACCCCAAATCGAAGCGGCTGCCCACGGTTGCTTCCCGGTATTCGGCGGCCCGGTTGTCGGCGATGTAGAAATCGCTGCTGCGACGCCGGCCGAAAGCGGAAGCGGCGACAAACCAGCGCCCGCCGGCCGGCAGGTAAAACTCGCCGGCGAGCCCGAAGGGGCTGCCCAGGTGGAGATCCAGGCGGGTTTCCGAACCCGGGCGGATGAAGTCGAAAAAGGTCGTCCGGGAACGCAGGACAAATCCGATGTCATCCAGCTCGGAACCGTCGATGTTGAGCCCGAAACGCAGGAAAGGCGGGCCGAAGCCCTTTTCCTGGACATCCAGATGGAGTTCCGGGCCGCCTTCCCGTTCGGTGACCTGGTAGCCCACCGCGTCGGTGCGCCCCTCACCGTAGACAGCGGTGAGCACTTCCTCCAGGGGGATCAGTTGCAGCGGTTCCCCCAGCTCGGGAACCGCGATCCTGGCGATGCGCCGGGCCTGTCCTCCCCCGACCCCTTCCACCACCACGGTGGTAACGCCGGGTACGTCGGTACGGGTTTTCATGCGTCGGGCCTCGAGCCAGGACGCCCAGGTTTCCTCGTCTACGGCCAGGGTCTTCAACAGCAGGGCACGGGCTTCGGCTGCTGCGTATCCCTTGTCGATCAGACCGGAGAGGTCCCTGAAGTCCAGGCTGCCGTGCTCCTCCAGCTCCGGAACGAGCAGAATGTCCGACTCCCGGATGCTGCGGCGGACATTCTCCAGGATCAGGATGTTGAGCGTCTGGTCGACCACCCCCAGCAGGGAACCCAGGGACTCACGATCGCGCAGGGGGGAGCCCACGTCCACCGCGATCACTATCTCCGCGCCCATCCGGCGGGCCAGATCGGCAGGGACGTTATTGAGCACGCCTCCGTCCACCAGCAAACGCCCTTCATGCTCCACCGCAGAGAAAACCCCCGGGATCGCCATGGTCGCCCGCAGGGCCACATTGAGGGGGCCGTTGGAAAAGACCACCTGCCGGCCGTTCTCCAGATCCGTGGCCACGCAGCGGAAAGGAGTCGGCAGCGCGTCGAAATCGGGAATGCTGTAGTAGGGTACGGCGAGCCGGTCGATCAGGAGCCCGATGAAATGACCGGCGTTCAGCCGGGCCGGTGCGGTGGGGCCGTTCCTCCAGCCCAGCTCAAACTGGGTCGTATAGTCCGTGTGGTCTTCCTTGCGGCGATAGGTCAGGTAGCTGTACGGTGGAACGGCGCTGAACAGTTCGTTCCAGTCCAGGCTCTCGATCAGGCCCTGGATCTCGTCCGGCGACCAACCCATGGCGAAGGCGCCGCCCACCAGTCCGCCCATGCTGGTGCCGACGACGAGGTCGACGGGCACCCGGTGCTGCTCCAGCCAGCGCAGCACGCCGACGTGCGCAACCCCCCGGGCGCCTCCCCCGCCCAAGACCAGTGCCACCCGAGGCCTGACCTTCGGGGCGGTGCAGAGACCGGGCTGCAGGACCAGGGCCGGCACCACCGCCAATCCGATCAAGACACGGGCAGCGGAGAGGGTCCACTTCCCCCGGACTCGGCGGGCAACCCAGGCTGCTTCCAAGATCAGAGACCCCCGAGCACCTCCGCAACCTGAGCGGCTTCGTCCGGCGTCAGGCCCAGGGCGCCGGCAGCCGCGTTGGCGCGGGCCTGTTCTTCGGTGCGGATCCCCACCAGGGCGTGCGTGACCCCGGGCTGGGCGATGGTCCAGGCGATGACCAGCTGCGCCACATCGACGCCCCGATCCCGGGCCAGCGGCCGGATCCGTTCCAAGGCGGCGTTGATCCGCAGTCGGTTCTCCCGGGAGAACCGGGGATGGGAACGGCGGAGATCACCGGGCTTGAATTCCCGGTCAGGGTCCATCCGGCCGCTCAGCAGGCCGAACGCCAGCGGAGAGTAGGCCAGAAATGCAATCCCGTGTTGTCGGCAATAGGGAAGATTGGAGTTTTCCAGCTTGCGGTCCAGGGCGGAGTACTTCTCCTGGTCCGAATCCAGCGGCCCCACTTTCCGGTACTGCTCCATGTGGTCGACCGTGGCGTTGCTGACTCCGATGGCCCGGATCTTGCCCTCCTCCTTGAGGCGAAGCAGGGCTCCCATGGTCTCTTCAATGGGGGTACTGCCGTCCTGCCAGTGAGTCTGGTAAAGGTCGATCCAATCCGTCCGCAGCCGCCGCATGCTCTGCTCCACTTCCCGACGGATGGAGTCCGCCGCCAGATAACGGTAGACGTGATACGGGGCGCCTTCCCGTTCCTGGATTCCGGCTTCGTCCGCCGAGAAGTGGTACTCGCCCCTTCGGGGTTCGGGGCCTTCCCAGATCAAGCCGCACTTGGTGGCGAGGATCACCTGGTCTCGACGGCCTGCAATCGCCCGGCCCACCACCTCTTCCGACCGCCCGTAGCCATAGATGGGCGCGGTATCGATGAAGTTGATCCCGGAATCCAGCGCCGCCTGAATGGCCCGGATCGAGTCCGATTCCTCCTGACCGCCCCACATCCAGCCGCCGATCGCCCAGGCTCCCAGAGCCACCGCCGACGCCTGCAAACCCGACCCGCCGATTTCTCGATAGATCATCCAGCCTCCCTCACGCAAAGACCACTTTTTGGATCACGGCTTTGGTCCACAACACCGCCTGCCAATCATCCTGTTTGGCCTGCTCCGGCCCCGGTGTTATCTCCCCTCGGGGCCGCCGCATCCCGGACTCGATACCCCAGAAACCCTTGAAGCCGGAGTCGAGGGAGATTCTCAGCAGGCGCTCCAAGTCGTAATCGGGATGGCTCCCGTCCGGTCTCCAGCCGGCCTTGACGGAGACGCCCTTGGCGTAAGGCATGGCCAGGCGCACCGCCTCGTAGATGTCGGTGCCGGGGTTGTAGTTGCCGTAGTCAGGCAGGATGCCGAAGTGCGGGCTGTTGATCTTCCGGACCAGCTCCGGGAGCCAATGGGGATCGGACGACAGTCCGCCGTGGTTTTCGATGACGATGTTGATCTTGAACTCGTTGGCATATTCGACCAGGGCCGAGAAGGACTCAGCGGCGCGATCGAGGGCGTCGGGGTCCTCCTCCGGCCGGTTCGCGCCGCCCCGGGCATTGCAGCGGATGGCGTGGCAACCCAGGTAGGCGGCGATTTCCACCCACTTGCGGTGGTTGACGGCAGCCTGCATCCGCACGGCGCGGTCGCGGGCCACCATATCGCCTTCGTTGTCCACCATGATCAGGACATTGCGGACCCCGTACTGCTGGGAGGCCCGGTTGAGCCGATCCAGGTAACCGGCCACCGGGGATTCGAAGAAGTTGGTGACGTACTCGACTCCATCCAGCCCGAAGTCTTCCCGGCAGATGCGGTGGATGTCCGTCAGCTTCCAGACACCGGCGGTGAAGCTGCGGATCAACGACCAGGTGGCCAGCGAAATGGCGTTCTGGTCCGGCGAAGGGTGGACGGCAGCGGCGAGCCGGGGAACGGACGTCCCCACGGCGGCCGATGCGACCAAGGCGCTCTGAATGAAACCCCTGCGGTTGACTGGGTTCATGTTTTCCTCCAGGCAGTACAGGTTAGAGCACAACCCGCCGGGCGGCAAATCCGGCCGGGACCTGTGTTGCCGAACAGTTCTCCCCTTAGCTGACTTTTCTGCGTTCGGAAGTCGCCGCCGGCCGCCTGCCGTTATGGAACCCCTATGTCCTCAATGGAGCACTCATTCTGGCCACCAGGGTCTCCGCAGGCCTGTCGCCGTTGACGTGGCTGCTGCTCCGGCGTGATGGGAAATTCAGCCGGGAGGCCCACTCGCTGGCCGCGCTGTTCGGAATGGTGGCGTGGCCGAGTCGGACGGCTCTCCCGGGCGGATCACGAGCCAGGCGAGATGTAAGCTCGACTCCCGCCGCTCTCGTCGCCGGTTTGTGGTAGACAGGAGGTCACATGTCCGGAAGAGTCCTGGCCATCTGGATCAAACGCTTTCGAAAGGGCCCCATGGACCCGGTCGCCGCTGCCGCCGCCCGCCGGGATCTCGGCTTGGTGGGTAATGCGAACCAGGGGGGAAGACGCCAGGTGACGGTGATCAGCCGGGAGGCCCTGGATGCCGCCGCCCGGGAACTGGGGAGGCCGCTGGATCCTTCAGTGCGCAGGGCCAACGTGCTGGTGGAAGGAATCGATCTCAGGGAAAGTCGGGGCCGGGTCCTGCGCCTGGGTAAGCTGAGGCTGGAGGTGGGCGGCGAGACCCGTCCCTGCGAACGCATGGAGGCCGCCGTTCCCGGGCTTCGCGCCGCGCTTGAACCGGATTGGCGGGCCGGTGTCTACGGCGTCGTACTGGAGGATGCCGAGCTGAGGGTGGGGGATCCGGTGGCGTGGGAGGAGGGGTGAAGGTTCAAAGGTTCTAGCGTTCAAAGGTTTAATGGGTAACGCCCCGGGGTTTTCGCCGGCAAAGGGCAGCGACGACGGCGCCTTGGGAGAGTTGCCCGGGCTTACGGGGCGTGCTCCGCAGGGGTACGACAACGGCAGCGCGCGGCCGAGCTGGCAGGCTTGCCGATCACTCCGCGGCCGTCCCGGCCGTCCAGCACCACCGTCAGCGGCTGCTCCAGCCGTACCAGCCGAAGATGCTCGGTCTCCCGCATGGCGGGGCAACCCTCCAACCACTCCCAGTCCAGGAAATGTTGCGCTTGAGGATCGGTCTTGTCGGCGCCGGGAGGGAGCGTCAGGTAGCCCACCCCTTGGGCCGTGATGTTGTGGAAGAAGTGTGTCCCCTGGGAGGGGTCGACGTTGCAGCCCGCCGGTGAAGCCTCGATGATCACGCGGGCCGAAGAAATCTGGGACCATTGCACGGGAATGCCCAGCCACTCGTCGGCGGTTCCCCAGCGGCCGGGTCCGATCAGGACATAGGGCCGGCCCGACTCGGCCAACCAGGCATTGAGCTGACCTACCTCCCCGGCGATCCGCCGGTTGCGGGAAGCGTCCCAACGGTCCCGCCGGACATACAGGATGTCCCGGATCTCCCGCATGACACCGTGTCCCAGACTTCCGCGGGAAGAACAGAGCGTCTGCTCCCGGCTGAAGATGATCCCGCTGACCTCGGACAGAGCCGTGCGGCTTACCAGGGGACGCAACTGCAACAGGTACAGGATGGGGTCCCGGCGCAAACCGCCTGGTCGTCTGGTCCGACCCCAGTCCCCCATGTCACAGGCAAATTCGACCTCCACCGGGCAGGCCAGGCCCCGCTCGGTGACTCTCAGGATGCCCTCCAGTGTTTCCGCCAGCGGCAGCATCCGATACTTCAGGAAATTGTTGAAGGTGATCACCCGCGGTCCGGGGGTTCTCAGATCGTCACGGATCTGCTGATCTTCCGCACTGTAGACGCCCGCTACCAGCGCCAGCGTGCCGTCGTCCTCAGCCGCTTTCAGAGGGTAGTATTCCAGCGTGTCGGTGAGATCGGTTTCCAGCCGGCTGAGCTCCCGCTCCAGGTTCAGTGCCCAGAAGCCACGCTGGGTGCTTCGCAGCAGGGTCCGGGCATCCGCAAATTGGGGAATCACCTGGGGATGGCGGGGACAAAAGCGCAATGCGAGGCCGCCTTCCGCCACCTGACGGCCGAGGCCCAGGGCCAGGAAAGCGATTCCGTCGTCCGGCTTCTGGGGCCCGATGGGATAGTAGTTACGGGACTGGGCGATTCCGGCGAAATGAGGGTAGAAGCGGCCGTTGTGCGCCGCCCCCACCAGCGGCTGGATCACCACCGCCATCTTCTCCTCCTCCACCCGGTTTCCGGTGGCGGCCAGGTAGGAACGGGCGTTGCGGGAGAAGGTGGAAGCGTAAACCAGCTTGACCGCCGCTGCCAGCTCTCGAAGACGGTTGGTGGGATCCGGATCCCGGTTCGGGATCATGAGGGTGCTGTAGATGCCGGCGAAAGGCTGATGCAGGGAGTCTTCCAGCAAGCTCGACGAACGGACCGCCAGCGGACCCTCCATGCGGTCGGCGATCAGTTCCAATGCTTCCAGCAGGCTTTCCTGCAGCCGCCCGGCCACAAAGCGGGAGGCGATCTCCTGGTCGTCGCCGCAGGACACGGCGAATTCGGCGAGGTCGTTGTCGGCCAGAAAGGCGTCGAAGGCGTCAGTGGTGACGACGATGGTCTTGGGAACGCGCACCGGGAGCCCGGCGAACTCCCGGGGATCCACATCAGCCAGGAGCTGGTACAGGAAAGCAATGCCGCGGGCCTTGCCGCCCAGGTAGCCGCCACCGATCCGGGTGAAAGGGTCCCGCTCGAAATGGTCCGCCGTGAAGTCGGAGACGATTCCCCGGTGCACCCGTTCGTGGTTCTCCCGGATCGCCTGCAGCAGATGAGACCGACAGGCCTCGATGTTTGGGAAATCCGACAGCTTTCTGGGTCGAAGTTCCTCAGCCAGTTCGAACTCGCTGCGGGCCATCAGCCAGATGGAGATGTGGTTGTGGGAGGCATGGTAGGCAAGGATGTCGCCCGGGATGGTGGCCAGCTTTTCTTCCAGCTCCCGCAAGTCCCGGGCGCGGTCGAACTCCCGGCCGTCGGGCGTGCGGAAAATGAAATCTCCGAAGCCCAGCCGGAATGACAGAAACTCCCGGATTCCGCCCAGCAGGCTGGGTGAGGACTTGTCGATGAAAGCGGCGTTGAGAGCCCGGGCCTTCTCGCGGTTGGCGGCTTCCGCCGACTGCAGCAGCAGCGGCAAATCCGGATCGAGCTCCCGCGCCAGTCGGGCAAAGGCCAGTCCCGCCTGGGGATCAGGGGCGCCCTTGCGGGGAATTCCCACATCGCTGATGACCGCCAGCACGTTGGTGCGATAGCGGTCCAGCAGCTCGACTCCCTCCTCGTAAGAGCGTGCGTGCAACACTTTGGGGCGCGACTTCATGTACATCCGGCGATACAGCTCGCTGAGGCCTTCCGAGTACAGGGAGAGCGACTGGCGCATCAGTTCCTTGTAGAGCACGCCCAGAAACGAGGAGTAATACTGGGGGGAGTCCTCCAGCATGATGATGACCCGGACGTTGCCGTGGGCGACGTCGTGGTCGACGTTGCGGCGGTCCTCCACCGACTTGATCACTGCCAGCAGGATCAACAGATCACCGCCCCAGACGAAGAAGCCGTCGATGGCCGCCGGATCGATCCGGTCCCGCAGGTGCACCGCATCGTACCGGTCCAGGGCCAGCAGCGCCACCGGCAGTCCCGGCCGGGTGCGCTTGATGTCACGGGCGAACTGGTTGAGGTCGGCGGCGGCAAGGCTGGTCATGGCCAGGATCAGGTCGAAATGACGGCGCTCCAGGAGACCAAGGGCCTCATCGGGGGTGGCGGCGTGGGTGAAGCGCGGCGAGGAGGAGAGGCTGATCTCCTTGTATTCGAAGAACATCCGCTCAGTCAGATGACCATCCTCCTGAAGGATGAAGGCGTCGTAAGGCGAGGAGACCAGCAGCACCTCGTTGACCCGGAAGGGGATGAGATCGTTGAAACGGCGGACGCTGGCGGTCTGACGGGAACGGACCATGGTCACACGCAAAGCCGACCGAAGTCGGACGGGAAGACTGCCAGGGGAGCCGAGGGCGGACCGGGCATCCTACACCAGGCCCTGATCCAGCAGGGCGTCGGCGACCCGGATGAAGCCTCCCACGTTGGCACCATCCACATAGTTGACGAAGTCCCCGTCCTTACCATAGCGCACACAGGTGGCGTGTATATTCTGCATGATCAGGCGGAGGCGGTTGTCGACCTCCTGGCGGGTCCACGCCATCCGCATGGAGTTCTGGGTCATCTCGAGTCCGGACACCGCCACCCCGCCCGCGTTGGCGGCCTTGCCGGGTCCGAACAGCACTCCGGCAGCCAGCAGCCGCTCAACTGCCGCCGGTTCGCAGGGCATGTTGGCGCCCTCCGCCACACAGAAGCAGCCGTTGTCGATGAGAGTCTGGGCGTCTTCTTCAGTCAGCTCGTTTTCCGTGGCGCAGGGCAAAGCAATGTCGCAGGGAACGCTCCAGGGCCGCTGGTCCTCGAGGAACACCGCGCCGGGAAACACCTGGGCGTACTCCCTGATCCGTCCCCGCCGCTGGTTCTTGAGATCCTGCACGTATTCGAGCCGGAGCCGATCGATGCCCTGTTCATCGACGATGGTGCCGTTGGAGTCGGAGAGGGTGACGACCCTGGCACCGAGTTCGATCAGCTTCTCGGCGGCGAACTGCGCCACATTGCCGGAGCCGGAAATGGCTACCCGCTTGCCGGCGAGGCCCTCCTTGCGACCGGCCAGCATTTCCGAGACGAAGTACACCATCCCGTAGCCGGTGGCTTCCGGCCGGATCAACGACCCGCCCCAACCTGCACCCTTTCCCGTCAGTACACCCGTAAAGCGGTTGGTGAGTTTGCGATACATGCCGAACAGGTAGCCGATCTCGCGCCCGCCGACCCCGATATCGGTTCCGGGAACGTCCGTCTCAGGGCCCACATGCCGGTACAGCTCGGCCATGAACGACTGGCAGAACCGCATGACCTCGGTGTCGCTCTTGCCCTTGGGATCGAAGTCCGAGCCTCCCTGCGCCCCGCCCATCGACAGCCCGGTGAGGCTGTTCTTGAAGGTCTGCTCGAAGGCGAGGAATTTCATGATGCTGAGGTTCACACTGGGGTGAAACCGCAAGCCGCCCTTGAAGGGGCCCAGGACACTGCTCATCTCGACATGGAAACCGCGGTTGACCTGAATCTCGCCCTCGTCGTCCATCCAGGGGACCCGGAACATGAGGACACGCTCGGGTTCCACGATCCGCTCCAGGACCTTGCCCGCCTGGTAGCGGGGGGAGGACTCGATCACCGCCTCCACCGACTCCACCACCTCACGGACGGCCTGGTGGAACTCCTTCTCTCCTGGGTTGCGGCTTGCCACTCGGAACATGAATTCATCGGTCAGAGCTGTCACGGAAGGATTCTCCCATCAGGCGAACATTGTGCCGGGTCCACAGGGTTTCAGGAGGCACAAACAGGGATCCCTCACACCGTGCCGAAGAACAGGGTGCGCAGTTCCTCGAGATACTTGGGGACCGCCTGGAAAGGATCGGCGGCGGCTTCGTACTCCAGCACGATCCACCCCCGATAGCCGCTGCGGACGATGATGTCCCGCATCAGTCCCAGGTTGGCGGGGATCTGCCGGTCTCCCTCCCAAATCTCCACCTTCACCTGGATGTTGACCGCCCTCGGGGCAGTCATCTCCACCTCCTCGTAGGGCAGAACCCGATAGTTTCCGGTGTCGAGGTTGACTCCGAACCACGGGTGGTCCCCCACCTGGTCGCAGATCGCCAGCAGGTCCGCGGCCCGGGAGGTAATCCCGCCATGGTTCTCCAGGCCCAGGATGATGCCGCGGGCGGCGGCATGGTCCAGCACCGCCTTGACACCGTCGGCGACCCAGGTGATGCCGGTTTCCTTGGGAGTCCCCGCAGGGAGATCGCCGGCAAAGATCCGGATGTGCGGTGCGAACAGCTCGGCGGCGTGGTCGATCCAGGTCCGGACGTGGTTGATCCAGCGTTCTTTTTCCGGGCCCGGCGGCAGACAGAAATTGTTGCGCACGGCAGTTCCCGAGACGATCACACCGAGACCGAACGCGTGGCGGCGCAACCGCCGCAGGTAGGCGGAGTCGAAGCCTTCGGGAAAGTAGTAGGAAGTCAGCTCCGCTCCCGTCAGGTCGAGTTCGGCACACCAGTCCAGGAACTTGAACAGGTCCATGCTGCCGCTGGTCAGCGCCTGGCGGACCGAATACGCCGCCAGCGAAAGGTGCATGTTCTTCGCCCGCGTCAACGGTGCCTGCCCCGGCCCCTGCGCCGTCTGTCCGGAGGCGATCCCGCCGGCGGCCAGGGCAGCGCCCGACAGCCCGGCCCAGCGCAGCAGGTCGCGACGAGTGGCCACCGTCTGGACTTGGAGTTTGTCGGCCATGGTCAGAAATCCTCTCCTTCTCCGAAGCGGGAACGGTTCCAGCCGGGAAGCCGGTCGGGGGGGATCTCCTCCTCTTCCCGTTCGGCCAGCTCGACCAGTTCGTGATCGCTCCAGCGTTCGCCACACCGCAGCAGGCGGTATGGCTGGTCCAGCTTCCTGCATTCCTGGACGAACTCGTCCGGCGAAGCCGTGTTGAACTCGAACATTTCGTAATGGCAGGGGATCACCAGCCGCGCCTCGATGCGGGCGGCCAGGCGGGCGGCTTCCGCCCCGGTCATGTTCCCGGCCACGCCCCTTGCCGGGTCGCGTCCGTTGATGGGTAACAGGGCGATGTCGATGTCGAACTTCCGCAGCCGCTCCTCCAGTCCGTCGTAAACCACGGTATCGCCGGAATGGTAAAGGGTCCAAGGTCCCATCTGGACGATATAGCCCAGATGCCTGTAGCGCCCTTCGGCGTCCTGTTCGAGTTCTTCGTGAGCCGCCGCCACCCCGGTGATGGTCATGGAACCGATGCGGGTGCTGGTTTCATCGTCCAGCCCCACCGGAAAGTCTTCCGGGCAGCCCAGGCGGCCGGCGACGATTTCCCGGTTGGCCTCCGGGATCACCAGGGTCACCTTCGGATTTGCCTGCAGGATGGGCTTCAGGGTTTCGGCGTCCAGATGGTCGGTGTGACAGTGGGACGAGGTGACGACATCCACAAAGCTCAGGGCCGACGGCTCGACCACAGCCTCTGTCATCCGGACATGCGGCCGATCGGTGTTCTGGTACTTACAGGTCAACGAGTCGGACAGGTAGGGGTCCAGCAGCAGGTGTTCCCCGTTCCATTGCACCAGAAACCCGCTTTGACCCAACCACCACAAGTACAGGTGATCCACGGAACGGGCCGAGGTTTGGACGTTCCTGAGAAAGGCCTCTCCTTTCAGAACCGGTTTGATCATATTCCCAACTCTTCCCTTACCCTCTTCACGCCCTCCACCAGGTTGCTCAGCTTGAGCCGCGCGGCCCAGCGGGCGGTCTGGCTCAGGCCGCAGTCAGGCGCCAGGGAAAGGCGCTCGGCGGGGACATGTCTGAGACAAAGCTGCACGCGACGCTGAATCTCCTCCGGAGGCTCGATCCAATAACTTTTCACATCCACGATTCCTACCGCAACCGACTTCTTGTCGGCAATCATTTCGGTGACCTCAATTTCGCTGAACTCCCGGCTGGCCATTTCCAGATGGATCTCGTCCACCTGGAGTCCCAGGAAAGCCGGGAAGAGGGGAGCATAGCGGCGCGGCGCCACCGCCCTGGCCTTGTAGTTCCCGAAGCACAGGTGAGTGGACAGGCGAACCCTTCCAGCCACCGCAGCGACCGTGCGGTTGAAAATGTCCACCAGCCGATCCGGATCCTCCCGGTGTCCGTAACAGCTCATCGACGGTTCATCCACGCAGATCTCCCGGCAGCCGGCCGCGGCGAGTTGCTCCAGTTCCCGGCCCACAATGGGGATCAGGGCCTCGGTGACCGCATAACGGTCGGGATAGGGTCCGCCGGGCACCAGGCGTCCGGCAAGAGTATAGGGTCCGGGGATGCTGGCTTTCAGGTCGACCCCGGTCGGAGCAATCCGGACCAGACGGCGGAACTCCTCGGTCGTCCCCAGTCCGGCAGGGGCCCGCAGTTCGCCGACGATTCGGTGTTTCCCCCGCTGGTCGTGGGCGGGCGGCCCGAAGCGCCGTGCCGGGGCCTCCTCCCGCTCGATGCCTTCCAGGAAGGCGTAGAAGGAGAGATTGAAGTCGGCCCGCGCCTGTTCGCCATCGGTGATGACATCCAGTCCCGCGGCCACCTGGTCGTGGACCGCCGACGTCACCGCGTCCTCGATCATCTCCCGGCGGTCGTCCGCACCAAACTCGGAGATATGGGCCATCCCGAATTCCAGCCACCCCGGGAAGGGATAGCTCCCCACCACTGTGGTTCTCAACGGACGAACGTTCACTCGCTCTGCCTTTCCCTCTCCGGGGTTTCCGGCTGATCGAACAGTCGGGCCAGCCGGCGGGAATGCTCGTCATAAGCCGCCTCGAAGACCCGCCGCGACTGTTCCCGCCCTGCCAGGGCCGGGGCGGTGAGCACCAGCGGCGGGTAGCCGGCGCGGGCGAGACGGCATGCAGTCTCCGCCTTGATGCAGTTGACGAGCATGCAGCCGCCCACCGTCGACAGCGGCGCCACCGGCCAGGGCCAACCCGGGACCTGGACCGCAGCGTCGCCCGCCGGCGCTCCGGTGTCCAGGATCAGGTCGGCGCAGTCGGTGAGCTTGAGACCCTGCGGATGAGCGCTGGACGAAGCCCGGCTGTGGGCCAGGCTGACGATGGCCGCCACCCGGACACCCCGTTCCCGGAAACCCTGGGCGATCTCGATGGGCACCACATTGCAGCCGCTGGACGAGATCACCAGCGCCGAGTCGTCGGCGGAAAGCGAGAAGTTTCTGAGAATCCGCTCCGCCAGGCCGGGAACGTTTTCCAGATACATGGCTTGGCGCTGTCCGTTACAGCCGACCACAGGATGGTGGTAGCTCAGCGACAGTTCCACAATCGGATTGAAACCGGGGAAGGAGCCGTAGCGCGGCCACATCTCCTCGACCATGATCCGGCTGTGACCGGAACCGAAAACATGTACCATGCGGCCGGCCCCGATGGTGGCGGCGAACCAGTCCGCGCAGGTGGAGACGGCGGCCGCCTGGCGCTCGATCAGGTCCACCAGGGAGCGACAATGTTGCAGGTATTCGTCGGCTGGGTTCACCGGGATGTTCCTTTCACGGTGTCGAACCGGCCGCTGACCAGCCGCCGTCCACCGCCAGCACCTGACCGGTGACGAAGGCCGACTGGTCGGACAGGAAGAAAACCACCGCCGCCTGAAAATCCTGCGGCTGCGCGGCGCGGCCTCCGTCCAGAGACTGTCGTCTTCGCACCGTAGCCATGACGGCGGGGTCCGCCAGGGCCCGGCGAGCCATGGGAGTGTCGGTAAGACCGGGGGCCAGCGCGTTGATGCGAATCCCTTGTGCTGCATAGTAAGCGGCTGTCGCCCTCGTCATCCCCAGCACCGCGGCCTTGGCTGCGGTGTAAGCGTGGGTCGCGAAGCAGTGCGGCTCCGGCGCGTAAGCCAGTACCGAAGTCAGGTTCAGGATCGAGCCGGGCTGTTGCTTGCGCACAAAATAACTCAAGGCCGCCCGGTTCGAGAAGAAAACGGAAGTGAGGTTCAGCTCCAGCGTGCGTCTCCAGCCGGCGGTCGGGATCTGGTGCAGCGGCCCGTCCCCCCAACGGCGTCCGCTGCCCCCGGCCACATGAAACAGGCCGTGCAGGCCACCGAAACGGGATTCAGCCTCCGCCACCGCGGCTGCGGCGGTCTCGAAGCGGCGGGCGTCGGCAAAGCGGAAGGCCAGGGTGTCGGGATGGCGGTTCTGGAGGCGCCGGAGTCCGGAGGCGCGCCGGCCGACAGCCAGCACGCGGGCGCCCGCCGCCAGGCAGGCTTCAACTCCCGCCAGACCGATGCCGGAAGTGCCGCCCATCACCAGGATGACCCTGTCCGCCAGAGGCTGCATCGACACGCGCCTAGCATAGCGGTTCATCCCTGACGGAGAAACCGGGCATGGCTCCCCAAGCGTCCCGACCGCAATGGGCGGTGGGCACGGGCAGGCGAGCGCGGATCGCCACGACTTCAGCCGGGAGGCCGGTCGAAAACGCCTGAACTGTGGGAGTGCCCGGCGGGCGACCACTACCGCCGGCGCCCCGGCAGCTTCACCATCGGGGGTGCTAGAATCCGGCCTGCGGGATATGACCGATATCAACAAGGCGTGGGAGAAGCTGGGCCTGAAGCCGGGTGCATCCCTGCGCGAGGCCATGGAAGCCCACCGGGACCTTTCCGCGGTCTGGCAGCCGGACCGTTTTGCCGATAATCCGCGACTTCAGCGCCGGGCCGCCGAGGAGCGGGCCGCCCTCGACGATGCTTTTGCCACCATCCGCGCCGCGCTGGCGGCTGAGCCTTCGGACCGGAGGGAGGAGCCGGTTCGGGCGGAGGGCCCGTCGCCCGCCGCCGCAACGGAACCTCCGGTTTCGGTGCGGCCGTCGCTGTATGAAGAATCGCTTGCGGACCGGTCCTCAGCCCGCAAGATCCCCTACGGATGGATCACTATCGGGCTGACACTCGTGGCCATGGCGGTCAGCCTTTACATGGGTACCGGGCGAGACTCTGGGCCTGCGCGGTCCACACCTCCCACAACCGGGGTGAGCGAGCCGGCGCTTCCGGCCGCGCCGGCGGAGGCTGTGACGGAGACCGCGCCCGCCGTCAGCCCCCCAGGAGCCTCCTCCGGGGAGACCGTTCAGGCTGCGCCTCCCGAGACGCCAAAACCGCCCCCATCGGCCCAGCTCCGCCAGGACCGGCCCCGGCCGGCGGAGCGGGGCGAGCTTCCCGCCCGGGTGGAGACGGCGGCGCGGACGGCGGTCCCGCCTCCGGCGGCGGGACCGTTTACGCCTCCCGCTTCCCCGCCGGCCCAGACGCCTGTAACGGCTGCGGCGCCGGCGGCGGACTCTCCGGCCGGCAAAGCTTTTGAAGTTCTGCGCGGCCAGTCCAGCCTGGTGGACCGGCTGGCCGCCGAGGGCCGCTTCGGAAACCTCGAGTTTGTGGAGTGGAAACCAGTCCGCTCGCAGCCGCCGGAGATTTACATCGACGTCGTCGCCCGCCGCGAGGGACAGGTTCTGCATTACATCTGGGCGGTGGACGTGGAACGGAAGACGATCCGCCCGCTCAGCCAGGCGGCCCGCGAGCTGGACACCGGCGTCCGACCCAAACTCGAGCGACCCAGTTGACCCCATGTCCGTGGAGTACACCTACCGGGCTACGGTCCAGTACCTGGGCACCCGTTACCGCGGCTGGCAGATCCAGCGGAACGAGCCCACGATCCAGGGTGAGCTGACTCAGGTGCTCTCCCGGCTGGCCGGAAAGCCCGTATCTGTGATCGGCTCCGGACGCACCGATGCCGGCGTCCACGCCTTGGGCCAGGTGGTCTGTTTCCGGTTTCCCCGGCGGGAATCGGTACCGGATCTGCGGCGGGCAATGAATGCCAACCTGCCGTGGGATATCCGGGTGGTTTCGGTGCGCCGCGTCGGTGCCGGCTTCGATGCCCAGATGGATGCCCGACGCAAGCGCTATGAGTATCGGATATACAACGGCAGGGTCCTGCCGCCGTTCCTGTACGGGCGCGTCTGCCATGTTCCGCTCCCTTTGGACTCCCGGCGCATGGATCGGGCGGCGAGGTTGGTGGAGGGCCGGCACGACTTCTCAGGTTTCGCCGCCGCCTCCACCACCGCCAAGACCCGGGTGCGGGAGGTTTACGTTTCCCGGGTGCTGCGCCGGGGACGGCTGGTGGTCTACCGGGTGGAAGCCAACGGGTTTCTGCACCATATGGTGCGCAATATTGCCGGGACGTTGCTGGAGATCGGCCTCGGCAGGCGGCCGGAGGACGACCTGAAGTGCATCCTCGAAGGCCGCGACCGCACCTGCGCAGGCCCCACCGCCGAGGCGCAGGGTTTGTATCTGGTACGCGTCTGGTACTGAGGGGCGGGAGTCGGGAAACAGGAGTCAGGAAACAGGAGTCAGGAAACAGGAGTCAGGAGTCAGGAGGCGGTTACAGGCGCAGCATGGCCGTTCAATCTTCGGGGGCTGGCCCGGCCGCCCACCGGTGCCGGGACGCCTCCTGACTCCCGACTCCCGTTTCCTGACTCCCGTTTTCTCCCCCTCCCGTCTCCCGCGGTTGTTCGCACTGGACCACAGTGGTAGATTACCGCCACCCCTATGTCCGACCTGAGGAGGAATTTCGAGGGCATCGTCGAACCGGGGAGTATCGAGGCTGAGTTCCTCCGTCGCATTGATCCTGAACGGCTGCCCCGCCATGTGGCCGTCATCATGGACGGCAACGGACGCTGGGCGAGACAGCGGGGGCTGCCCCGGGTCGAAGGCCATCGCGAAGGGATCCACGCCGTCAAGGCAGCGGTTGAGTTCTGCGCCCGCCTCCGGATTCCCGCCCTGACGCTGTACGCTTTTTCCGCCGAGAACTGGAAGCGACCGGCGGACGAGGTCAATACGTTGTGGAGCCTGCTGCGCCACTACCTCCGCCAGGAGCTGTCCACCCTCCAGCAGCATCGGATTGCGTTTACCCCCATCGGACGTCTGGAGGGACTGCCTTCCGCGGTCCGCCGCGAGCTGTCCCGTGCCGCCGCCAAAACCCGCGCCAACGATCGCATGCGACTGGTCATCGCCCTCAACTACAGCGGACGGCTGGAACTGGTCGACGCCGTCAACCGCTGGCTCGAACAGGGGGGCCGTCCTCCGGTGACCGAAAAGGACATCGAGGCCCATCTGTACACGGCGGGGTTGCCCGACCCGGATCTGCTGATCCGCACCAGCGGCGAAATGCGTCTGAGCAATTTCCTGCTGTGGCAGGTGGCCTATTCCGAGATTTACGTCTCCGACGTTCTCTGGCCGGACTTCCGCGGCCGGCATTTCCTGGAGGCCGTACTGGCGTTCCAGAAGCGGGAGCGACGGTACGGCGGGATCCTGACTCCGTCCCTGCAGGGCGCTCCATGATGCGGCGGGTGGCGACCGCGGCCCTGCTCATTCCGGTGACGCTGGCCGTCATTTACTGGGCCCCGGTCCCGGTGTTCCTGGCCGGTCTCAGCGTGGTCATCCTGCTCGCCCTGCGGGAGTTCAACGGGCTGCTGGGCAGCCAGGGGGCACGGGTGCGCCCGGTCAGCTACGCCGCCGCCGCCCTGATGCCCTGGCTGGCGGCCTTTCAGCCCGGCCTGGTGCCGGCAGCGCTGGTGCTCACTCTGCTGGCCGTGCTTGCCGCCTCACTGCTGATTCCCGATCTCTCCCGTGGTATCGCCGAGGCTTCCGGAAACCTGTTCGGGATCCTCTACCTGTCCCTGCCCCTCAGTCTGGTACTCCTGTTCCGCCCCGACCCAGGCCCGGCCTGGAACCCCCGTCCGGGTCACGAAGTCCTGGCGGTGTTGCTGGTGGTGTGGACCAGCGACAGTTGCGCCTACTTCGCCGGCAGGACTCTCGGCCGGCATCGCCTGCTTCCTTATCTCAGTCCGGGCAAGACCCTGGAAGGATTCGTTGCCGGTCTGGCGGGTCCGGTGCTGCTGATGCTGTTCGTCGGCCCCGCGCTGCTCCCCGGACGCTCGGGCGCCTTTTGCGCTGCCGCCGGTGCCCTGCTCGCCATCGCCGGGATGGCCGGAGACCTCTTTGAGTCGCTGCTGAAACGCAGCGCCGGGGTCAAGGATTCGTCCACGCTGCTGCCGGGTCACGGCGGAGTCCTGGACCGCATCGACAGCCTGCTGACGGCGTTTCCCGTCTGGTACCTGCTGGTGACTCTGCTAGAATCCCCTACGGGTCGTCCATGCTGAAGCGGCTCGCCATCCTGGGATCCACGGGATCCATCGGAAGCAACGCCCTCCGACTGGTGGAACTTTATCCGGAACGCCTGGAAGTGTCCGCCTTGGCCGCACGACGGGATTCCCCAGCGTTGCGTGAGCAGTGTCGCAAGTACCGTCCGCGGTTCGTGGCCCTGGCCGACGGGGGAGACCTTCGGGATTGGCGGTGGGAGTTCCCCGGTCTGCGGGTCGGGGTCGGACAGGACGCCCTGGTGGAGGCGGTCTCTCTGCCCGAGGTGGACCTGGTGCTGGTGGCCACCAGCGGGTCGGCCGGCTTGGTCCCTACCTACCACGCGGTCCGGAACCGGAAGACCGTGGCCTTGGCCAACAAGGAAACCGTGGTGATGGCCGGGGAGCTGCTGATGCCGCTGGCGCAATCCCAGGGAGTCCCGATCATTCCGGTCGACAGCGAACACAGCGCCTTGCACCAGTGCCTGCGGGGTGCGCAACCGTCGGAAGTGAAGCGCCTGATCCTCACCGCCTCGGGGGGACCCTTCCTCAACCATTCCACCGAGGAGCTGGGCCAGGTGGAGGTGGAACAGGCGCTGGCCCACCCCACCTGGTCGATGGGTCCCAAGATCACGGTGGACTCCGCAACCCTGATGAACAAAGGGCTTGAGGTCATCGAGGCGCGGCATTTTTTCGGGGTTCCTCCGGAGCGGGTCTCGGTGGTGGTCCATCCTCAATCGGTGGTCCACTCGCTGGTGGAGTTTGTGGACGGCACCCTGCTCGCGCAGATGAGCATCACCGACATGCGCTCGTCCCTGCTGTACGCTTTCGCCTTTCCCGAGCGCTGGGACTCCCGGCTCCCGGAGCTGGACCTCTTCGCACTGCCGGCTCTGCGATTCCAGAGGCCGGACACCGAGCGTTTCCCGTGCCTGGAACTGGCCTATTCGGCCCTGCGGCGGGGCGGGACCGCACCGACCGTCCTGAACGCCGCCAACGAGGTGGCGGTGCAACTCTTCCTGGCTCATAAGCTTCCCTTCCTGGGAATCCCCGCGGTCATCGCCCGGGTGCTTGAGGATCATCGCCCCGAACCAGTCCGGAACCTGGATCAGGTGCTGGAGGTGGACCGCGTCGCGCGGCTCCAGGCTGCGGATCAGGCTGCCCGGCTGACCGCTCAAGCGGTAAGATAGGAAGGAAACCGATCCCCGGGTTCCGCGTCTTTGTCGGTATCGAGACGCCGGTCCCAGGGACCGGCGAAAGGACCTGACATCGTGACCCTGTTGACCTCATTCGGGTGGACCCTTCTCTCCTTCATCTTCGTGCTGGGGATCATGATCTTCATTCACGAGCTGGGCCACTACCTGGCCGCCAAGTGGCTGAAGATCCGGGTGGACGTGTTCTCGCTCGGCTTCGGCCCGCGGCTGGTCGGATTTCGGCACGGCGACACGGATTACCGGATCAGCGCCATTCCGTTGGGCGGTTACGTGAAGATGAAGGGCGAAAACTTCGACGAGGACCTGGAGGGGGCGCCGGACGAGTTCCTGTCCCGCCCGAAGCTCCACCGGTTCGCCGTGGCGGTGGCCGGTCCGGCGATGAACATCGGCTTGGCGGTGGTCCTGCTGGCCGCCAGTTACATGATTGGCGTACCGGTCCCGACCTTTCTCAGCGAGCCCGCGGTGGTCGGCTACGTGGCGCCTGAATCCCCCGCTCTGGACGCAGGCATCCAGAAGGGTGACCGCATCCTTTCCGTCGCCGGCCGCGAGACCCACACCTGGGAGGACCTGCAGTTGGTGGTTGCCACTACCCCTGACCAGGCCGTTCCGGTGCGGCTGCTCCGGGACGGGCAGGAACTGGAAAAGATCGTCCGGCTGGGCGAAGAGGAGTCCACCGGAACGGGCTACTTGGGGGTATTCCCCGAGACCATGACCGTGGTCAGCCGGGTCGATCCCGGACCTGCCGCCGAGGCCGGACTCGAGCCCGGAGACATCATCCTGTCCGTGCGCTCCGGTGACCAGTCGGCTTCGGACCATGAGGGGATCCTCGCCGTGATCGGTGCCAGCGAGGGTCGGGCGGTGGAGTTCGCCGTCCGGCGCGGTCAGCAGGAGTTCCAGCGGTCCATCACCCCGGTGATGATGGATGGCAAGGCCCGGGTCGGTGTGGTCATCGGACCGGTCCCCAGAACCGAGGTCCGCCTGGAACGCTACGGTCCCCTGACGGCGCTGGTGCGGGCGGTGGATCGCTGCTACCGTCTCACCACCTTGACCTTCCGGATCATCGGCAAGCTGTTGACCGGCGAAACCTCGCTCAAGATGATGTCGGGCCCCATCGAGATCGCGCGTTTCTCGGGGCAGGCTGCCTCCCAGGGATTCCTCGCCCTGATCGGCTTCATGTCGCTGGTCTCCCTGCAGCTTGGAATCTTCAACCTGCTGCCGATCCCGATCCTGGACGGGGGCGTGATCACGCTGCTGGCAGTGGAGGCGGTGCTGGGCAGGGATCTCAGTTTGAAGCTCAAGGAACGGATCTTCCAGGTCGGATTCATCTTCCTGATCCTCCTTATGAGCATCGTGATCTTCAACGACATCTCGAAGAATATTTGATCCGGTCGGCGGCCATCCAGTAGTGCATCGCAAGTGCAAGGCTGTTCAGCAGTTTGCCAAGCGATGTCAATCCGCCCCAAATGAGTTGAAGAGATAGTCCTAGGTTTTCTGACAGCCCCCCCCCCCCGCTTACTCTGGTTTCTGGCTTGGGGCTAACCTCCTCCGGACCAAGTCTCCGGAGAAAGGAAGGGGATTGTCATGGTTCATCCTTCTGCTTCTTCCCATCGGGTGATCCTCCTGTGCTTCGCTGTCCTGTCCGGAACGCTGCTGGCCACCCAGGATCCCGCTCCGCCGGGCTGCGCTGATTGCCGGTCCGCCGAAGAACACATGGCCTTCGCCACCTTCTACGACTTGCGATCGTTCGAGGCTTCCCTCATCCTCAACAACAAGGGCCCCGAGGTGCTGCCGGTCGACGCCACCGTCTACGCCCTGGACGGGGACCGGCTGGACCTCGGGACCTGGGAACTGGGCGGGAATACCGCCTCCACCGTGGACCTGAACCGGGCGCTGGCGTCGGCGCCGCGGCGGTTCCGGCAGGGCAGTCTGGAGCTGCGCTACCGCTACGGCGGCTGCCCGTTGGTGCTGTCGGCAGGGCTGATTTTGGCGGACCCGGCGGCGGGGGTGAGCTTCGACGAGCTGTTGGCGAGGCCGACCGGCTATGCATCCAGCCGGCTGGAGGCGGTGTGGTGGGCGCCGTCGTCCCGGGCCCGCATGGAGCTGATGCTGTCCAACCGCAGCGAGGAGACGGTGACCGCCACGATCGAGGTGCGCAGTCCGGGCGCGCCGGCCGAGCGGCGGACGCTGGAGCTGACGCTGGGTCCGCGCCAGACGCGGGTGGTCAACGTGCCACAGGCGATGGTGATCGACGGTTTC
>FWPU01004729.1_pt1 | contig 31155 bp, 29 predicted proteins | sample 2228361 | NCBI WGS metagenome assembly FWPU01 (sample SAMEA103939777, study PRJEB20133) | metagenome | reverse complement strand
ATAAAGATCGCTACCAAATCTCTGCAAAAATGCCAGTTGAATATTCCTATAATTTCGCAGGCAAGCCCTTGGGGCATCCTGAATACGGCAAGGGACAAGCCCTTGCCCTACATTTTACTAATAAGAGCATTAAATGTTTTAATTTTTTATCAATCATTTTGTATTGTAATAGGAAGCTCGAAAGACGTGGCGCACATGGGCTTTTGCCCCACGTATCAATTGGAGGTATCTCGCCATGACTTTATCATAGGGTAATGCCTTGAAAAAATAAATTCCCTCACCCCGCCCTTCTCCCCAGTGGGGGAGAGGGGTAACATATGCAATATATTTCAGAGGCGATCCAATACGAAGTAAAATATAATTTGCTCCCATTAATGAATCTTAATTCCGCATGAATGCCTGTCTCCGGCCTGCCTTTAGCCTGCCTTTGAACCTCTTGCTTAACTATGTTACCCACTAATTGGCCTACATCCTCTTAGTGGAAAGGAGTATATATTTAAACGGTGGTAACGGCCGATGGTAAATCTTCCGGAAGAGATCGGTACTGGAAAGATAAGCTTGTGGATAATTCTATTAAAAAGAGATCTTTTCTTTGGAAAGGAAAATAGAAAAGCTCGGGCTCAGTCATTTCCAGTTGGCAATTTTTCAGCCATCTCCTGGCCTGGCGGCTGGCCGATGGAATCATATATCCCAAAATAGCTAAGCCCAAGTCCTTAGCATCTTCCGCTCTTAGACTTCCCCCTATGGTTAGAGCACGATAACCATCTGGAAAGGAAGTGGAATTAGTTTGCGGCTGAAAATAAGTCATCCGGCTGGCAATGTTTAAGATTTGCTTGGGGTCACGGAATTTTACTGCCGGTATATAAAAATATATGGGCTTTTTCTTTTCTTCCTGGTGATTGATAGCCCGGGGTGGAGGAGCCAATCGATAAAAATCCATCATGGTTTCTAAGCGCTCCTTATTTACTACTACCTGTACCCGCCAGCGCCAAAATGGAACCCAGAAAAAATCTTTTCTAAAATTTTCTGATGTAGGGAGACATACTTGATATTCTACCTCTCCCCATATGCCCTTTCTTTCTGCCCACAGGCGTTGGCATACTTCACAAAAATGGAAAAAACTAAAGGGGCGATAAGGAAAAGGCCACCCACAATTGGGACAGCGGAGGGGCAAAAAAATGAGTTCACTAAACCCTAAAGCTGAGCGATCTTCCTTCTCTTTAAGCTTGCGTATTATTGCTTCCCCTTCTTCCGCCATGGGAATTATCTTTTTTTCTAGAGCATCAAGAAGGATAAATTCTTTAGGCGATGCTTGGGTACTTCGCCTCAACCAAATGGGCGCATATATTATGGAGAATTTTTCTCCTATTCTCTGCTGGAGCAAAACCTCGGTTTGAACATCTTCTGCCTCAAAGAAGATATTGGCATATTGAGCGGCGGCAGATTTAGCTTTATCTAAAGGAATATCTACAGGGAGGAGCTTTATCCCTTTTTCCAGATGCTCTCGATTTAAGGGGCGGAGGGGAAGGGCTTGGGTGCGTACCCCCAAATTAGTTAAACCCAACTTAAGGTCACTATATCCAGGAATAGTGTGATCCATAAGGCGGGTAAGTAGAATCTTTATCTTCTCCAGGGGCTGAGAAAAGCCAGAAGTTGGAGCATCTATCTTCATCGGCTTCTGACCAAATATCCACCGGTAAACATTGGCCTGCATGCGCCAATAAGGCGCATAAAAAAGAAAGGTTTCTTCTTCAGAGGATAAGGACCTGCCGTATCTTTGGCATAGATCATCTCCAATTCTTTGGGCTTCCTCGCCGGCCGTAATTTGGGCCGGAAGGAGATAGCGCATTATTCCTTCCCGCCCCCCGATAAAGAGAGAAGAATTACAATAAGGACATTGGATGACTTGGCAATCTTCTAAAAAATCAATTTCGCCCCCGCACTGCGGGCATTCAGTTTTTATTTTGACTGGTGATGTCAGAAAGGATTCCACAGTGATTTTTTTTAAATAAATTCTTCATTCATCTTTAAAAAACAGAAAAGGCTTCGCGTCCTGGCCAGTAAAGAAAGCGATCACCCTAACATCTTTATTCGCCGCTAATTGATATTTACAATTTTTCTCCACATTGATTGCAATAAACAGCTTCTGTTAAAGCTTTAGCGCCACACTTAGAACAAAAACGTTCTTGCTTTTCTACCTTTGCTCCACAAACCATGCAGAAATTAGCTTCTAAAGGAAGATCCGTGCCACATTGGAGGCACTTGTTTAATTTAAGAATCTGATACCCACAAGAAGGGCAAAAGCGCGCTTCCAAAGAAATTTTGGCAAAACATTTTGGACATGTAATTTTTTTGCGGCTGGGAGTAGTCTTGCTCCCCTCTTCCATGTTTTTTAAAAGCATACCCGGAAGAATCATACCTATTCCTGCACCCATGCCCAAACCCATTCCTGATATAGCCGCTGCTCCTCCTTCCCCTTTAGCCGCATCACCCATAGCTTTGGCTGCCTTATATTTCAAGAAGGCATCCAGATCTCCTACGGCCTCTAAGCCGCTCCGTTCGTCAATCATCCGTTGGACATCATCCGGAGGAGTGACATTATTAATAAACAAATCAACAAGCTCCAGTCCATATTTCTGGAAGTCTCTCTGCACTAAAGCTTTCAGGGCAATGCCCATTTCTGTATATTGGGCGGGCAGATGAAAAATGCTTTTCAAAGTCTCTCCTAATAAATCATTCAAGCGCGAGACGATTACATCCCGCAGATAGTTGGCGATCTCCTCGGTTGAAAAAATTCCTTGCGTGCCTACTAAGGTATTGACAAATAAAAGCGGCTGCACAATACGCGTAGTATAATTCCCAAAGGCGCGCAGACGAATCAATCCTAATTCTTCATCTTTGAAGGCCACCGGCTCTTGGGTCCCCCATTTCAGATGCGTGAAAACTTTCATATTGATAAAAAGAATTTCGACGCGGAAGGGGCTTTTAAAGGCAAAAGGTAGACTTAGAGCTTTGGTCAATAGAGGCAAGTTTAAAGTAGAAAGAGTGTGCCGACCAGGGCCCAAAACATCATAGCCTTTACCATCGCGGAAAAAGACAGTAGCCTGATTTTCCCGTACGATTACTTGCGCGCCGAACTTTATTTCTCCTGATCCGGACTCGGGAACACGGTGGACCATCTCCCGGCCAGATTCATCAAACCATTCGATGACTTCCAAAAATTGCCCCATAGGTTCCTCCTTTTTGGCTCAAATGCTCTTCTTGGTTTGGCTAATTCCTAAAAATTTTTTCCCTTGCAGCCGCGGAATGGCTAAAGAGCCAGAGATCCTTGAGAAGAAGCTTATCTAAGTTAAAATATCAGTCGGGCTTAATGAGAAAATCATGGCGTTGCCCTAACTTTTTCTCCAAGGCATTCAAAAATTCTTTTAACTCCTTGACTTTATTAGTTAGAAAATCAAAATTACTGTTTTTGCTCATCTCCTCCACTATCTCCCGTACTTTCTTAACCTCAGTCACTAAAGCCAGATCAAAGTCATATAGTTTTTTTAATTCCTCCTCGCGGATCTTCTTTAAAGCAAAGATGCCTCCATATCCATAATTGGCATATTTAATAGTATCGGCTATTTGCTGTAATTGGGAGATCACTTCTTCCAGCATGGTCAAAAGATCAAATTTTTTAAGTAAAGAAAAATCCAGGACAATCTTTTCTAACTCCGCTTTGACTTCTTTAAGGTTTTTCGCTAAATAAGCGCGCAAATTGTGATCTGTCTCTCTTAGATTTTCTCTCTTCCGATAAGTGCCAATCCCCGGAATCATCCCCAGCCATTTTTCCACGATCTCTGTGCCACCTTTATTTGAGCTCATATAAACTCCTTTCCCCATGGTCATGGAGTAAAATGTTTTTCAAAAAAAAATTACAGATTAATGATCAAGAAATATTCGATTTAAAATTTATATCGGCAAAAATATCAGAGGATTTAAAAATTTTATTGTCTTACTCTTCGGAAGGGGCCTAAACGGGGGGCAGCAAGCCATAAACAGATAGCGGCAACTGCCAGACAGATCATACAAAGGATAAAGGAAATGAAGTAATGGCCATATATATCGAATAGGTAACCTCCCAGCCAAGGACCAATAATTCCACCCATGCCCATGCCCATCAACAAAAGTCCGGCAGCAACTCCGTAATGCCGCCCAGGAAATATATCTGCCGTGGAGGCGAAAAGAGTTGGCGAATAAAGACCAATGCCATAGCCAAAAGCAACCGCAAACATGTAAATTAACCAAGAATGGGAAGTATCCCGAACCAAAATAAGCGCTAATAACCCCCCAATGGAAAGTAAAGATGCTAACGTTACCGTCTTTTCTCTACCTAAAACGTCTGATAAGAATCCGGAAAGTTGGCCAATAACCAAGGTAGTTCCTAACAGGGCGAAAATAGAAGCGCTGAAAAAACTATCATAACCAATGTCTTGCATGAACCGTACCTGATGAGCAAGGATGAGATAACAGCCGATACCCCAGAAAAGGGCGTAAGATAAGACTAAAAGCCAAAGACGACTGCTTTTTAAAACTTCTCTTAACCTGCTCTCTGGAAAAATATAGTTTGGTTCAATTTCTGTTTTCTTTGCCGATTCTTTATAAAAAGAAATCTCCTGCCCATAAGGCTTCAGCCCTTTTTCTTCAGGACGGTAGTGAAAGAAGAATAAATATAAAGGAAATAAAAAGACTCCTAAAAACAAAGCCAGCATTAAAAAAGCATTCCGCCAGCCTAAGGAAGAAATGAGGACTTCGACCAAAAGACTGTAGAGGAAGCTCAGCCCTCCACCCATCTGTCCAACTCCTAAGACTAAACCCCTTCTTTGTCTAAACCAATTTATTAAAGCCGGGGCCATAATGGGCCAACCACTTAGCGCACTCCCTAAGGGCATTAGAAAACCAAAGAGGAGATAAAAATGCCATAATTTTTGCGCTAAAGCACATCCTGCTGTGGCCAGCGCGAGAATAGCGATACCCAAAGGCATTATTATTTTGGGTTTCCAGTGTTCAGCCATGGAGCCGGCTAAAGGAGCAAAAATCCCGTAGATAAAAACGTTTAAAGAAAACATCATGGCCGTATCACCTCGACTCCAGCCAAATTCAGTCAAGATGCGCGAAAAGAAGACCGCAAAGGAATGGCGAATACCGTAAATAAGCATCATGCTTATTCCGATAATGAGCACAATAAACCACCCGTAGAAGATCAAGGGACGTTCTTTCATGAGTTTTTCTTCTGGTTATCGCGTGCCTGGATCCGTCCAGCGCTAATTTCTTGGACCAGATCTTCCTCACTAAAGATGGGCCTTTCAAAGATGGTCACGCATCGACCTACTTCATGTAGTTGGTGGGCGTCACTACTGCCTGTCCCCGGCAGACCAAGCTTAGCCATAGCCTGCCGCACTTTTGTTAAAGCCTCTTCATCGTGGTCGGGATGATAAAGTTCTAAGGCATCAAGTTCTAATTCGTAAACAAGCTCCCCGGCTCCGTAATATTTCTTCTTGCTTAAGCGAGATAATTTAAAGGGATGAGCTGCTATTAGAATGCCTCCTTCGCCATGGACTCTCTTCGTTAATTCTCGCGCAGAGAGATCAGCGGTGATGCTCCGCTTAAGACCAAAAACCAAGAACTCTCCTTCCGGCCCATTTGTTGACGAATAGGTAGATATCTCTTGGCCGCGTAAGAGGACCAGCTCCAAAGAATCAGCAATTCGGCGCAAATGGTCATACTTTTCATCTGGCCAGCGCAGCCCATGCTCGGTAAGAGCTATACCATCTAAGTTTAATTCAGCGGCCTTTCCAATTAATTCTTCTGGATCGATTAAAGAGCAGCTCGAATAAAAGCTGGTATGTAGATGCAAATCAAAAACTTTCAAGGAAATAAGGAGATCCCCCTTTGTTCATACCATTGGCGAATATAATTCCAAATCTCTTCGGCCGTCTCGGCAAAATAGAAGAGATCTCTATCTTGAGGGTCAATGGTGCCTTCAGCCACCATGAATTCAGCATCAAAAACCCGGCGCCAATATTTCTTGCCCACTAAGATAACCGGCAGCGCCTTAATTTTTCCCGTCTGAATCAGGCATAAGGTTTCAAAAAGTTCATCAAGAGTGCCATACCCTCCTGGGAAAGCGACCAAAGCTTTGGCGCGCATCATAAAGTGCATTTTACGCAAGCCAAAATACCTAAATTGGAAGCATAATTCCGGGGTGATATAGGGATTAGGAATCTGCTCGCGCGGTAGAAATATGTTTAAACCTGCGGATTTGGCACCCACCTCATAGGCTCCTCTATTGGCTGCTTCCATTAATCCCGGTCCACCACCCGTAATAATAATTAATCGGTTATCACAAATTCCTGCGCCAGCTTGGCCTACTAGGCGGCCGAATTCCCTGGCTACCTCATAATAATGGCTCTTGGCCAATATTCTCTTGGCTATAGCCAGTTGCTCTTTTAAAGATTTATTCCGGGGGTGCTTCTTAAGCAATTGCTGAAGTTCAGCTAATTTCTCTTTCGCCTTAGCTTTCTCAACGATGCGCGTCCCCCCAAATACTACAATAGTAGCTAAGACCCCATTTTCATCAAAGATAAGATCTGGTTTTAAGAATTCTAATTGTAATCGTGCTCCGCGCAACTCCTTTCTTTGCAAAAGATCAAGGTCACAATCAGCCCGACAATAGCTGGGACTATTTAGAATTTTTTGGAGGCGCTCTTGAATCTCTTTTTCTTCCTCCAATACAGTTCGGGGCTTCTGGCGAGCTGAACACTCAGGAATTTCGGCTTTAGCTGAAAAGGATGACGGAGCAAAGTTTCTGACCTTCATTTTTCCTCCTCTGGGGAAAGTAATCCGGAAAGGAAACGCATCTCTCCATGGCCAACGCTCTTTTAATCAAAGAGGTCATTTCAAAGAAATTACTTCCGCCGTGCCGCTGAAGGAATCCAAGAAAAAAAGGCGATGGCGCAACGGTTGTCCTAAGCCCGTTATAATTTTTACTGCTTCTTGAACTTGTAAGGAGGCCACTGCCGAAACGATCCCTGGCAAGTTCCCTAATTCTATTTCGATCCCTTTCTCGGGAACATTTTGCGGATCTCCATAAATAAGCTGCAAACCGAGATCTTCGGGATAAATAACCATAACTTGCCCACTAAAACCCGCTACAGCACCATGGACTAAAGGGATTTTTGCCTGGCGGCAAGCTTTCTCTAAGAGAAATCTACTGGGCAAGTTATCCAGTGCATCAATGGCGACACTTGCTCCTTTGATCAAAGAACTTAGTTCCTCTTCCTTTACAAATCCCGCATGCGTTACCGTCTCCGTGGCCGCGTTAATCTTTTCTAACTCTTTTAAAGCCACTTCCACCTTCATTGTCCCCACATTATTTTCGGTAGCCAGGGCTTGGCGATTTAGATTATCTTCGCTAAAAAAATCACCATCAGCTATGACCAAACAGCCCACCCCTAAACGAGCCAAAAGCAAGACCACTGTTCCACCCAAACCTCCTGTGCCTAAGACGAGGACCTTGGTCTGGAGCAAGCGTAACTGCCCAGCTACTCCCAAGGAACCTATATTGCGGAGGTAACGAAGAGGAATGACTCCCGCTTCCAAAGCCGCGATCTCCACTTCTCTCTTCCGCAAACCGAAACGGGTAGCTATCTGATCGCGGTCAGATAAAGTAATGGTGGGCCAGGTCTTTTTGTCAGGGGCTAAATGAGGCTGAGCACATTGGCGAATATATTCCTGGATATCCATAGCTTTCTCGTTTTTGGGTACCATTTCTTAAATTCTTATGTTTTTAGGGGGGGCGGTAATTTTAGCGCGCTAAATAATTTTGAGCAAACTCAGCTCCTTTCTGGATGGCCGATTCATTTAATGGGATGAAGCTGTGATAGCGTTCTTCAAAAATTAAGGGTAAAGCGGAAATCAAAGCTTCCCCTTTTACGACCCTGGTTTTTTCCACGAAAGCTCCGATGAGAATCATGTTAGCCAAACGTTCCTGACCCAGATCTTGCGCCATTTCCAGGGCCGGCACACCTAAAATCTCCAAATCAGATCGGCCCACTTCTTGGAGATCGATAAGCGAACTATTGAGCATGATTAACCCCCGCGGCTTGACTCTCTTGGCGAATTTTGTTAGGGCTGACCTGCTCATGATAATGGCTGCCCGGGGCGCCCACACGATGGGCGATCTTATTTCTTCGTCAGAAATTACCACGGTACACTCCGCATGCCCTCCTCTTTTCTCCACTCCGTATGAGGGAAAATAAGTTACCTGCAAATTTTCAAGGAAAGCAGCCTGAGCCAATAAGGTACCAATGACCATGACCCCTTGGCCGCCAACCCCTGCCACAATAATTTCCTGGTACATAAAAAGTCACCTCGAAACTTCTTGCCCCAATATTTATTCTTTGGGCTCTTTGAAGATCCCTAAAGGAAAGAAGGGGCTTAGTTCTTTCTCAATACGCCCTAAGGCTTGCTGGGGGTTCATTCCCCAATTCGTAGGACAGGCAGCAAGAAATTCTACAAAAGAAAAACCCTTTCCCTTTATCTGCGTCTCAAAAGCTTTGCGGACTATTTTTTTGGCATTAAGCACATGGGCCGCGTTATGCAAAGCTACCCGAGCGGAGTAAGCTGTTCCTCCTAAATTGCCGATTATTTCGGCCATGCGGAAAGGATAGCCAGCCTGCTGACTATCTCGCCCGTAAGGAGAAGTAGTAGTTTCTTGGCCTAAGAGAGTAGTGGGCGCCATCTGCCCACCGGTCATGCCATAAACTGTATTATTCACAAAAATTACCGTAATATTCTCCCCCCGGTTAGCTGTATGCATAATTTCGGACATCCCAATGGAAGCCAAATCTCCATCTCCCTGATAAGTAAAGATGATCCGATCTGGAAGGACCCTCTTCAAACCTGTGGCCACGGCAGGCGCTCGACCATGCGGTGCTTCCAAGGCATCGAGATCAAAATATTCATAAATAAATACTGAACAACCTACCCCGGCTACGCCTATCGTCTTTTCTCGCAAATTAAAATGATCTATAGCCTCAGCCACTAAACGATGAACAAGGCCATGGTGGCATCCTGCACAAAAATGAAAAGGTACATCTACCAAACTCTGGGGACGACGAAAAACTTGCGGCATACTATCTCCTCAATAAACTTTTTTAATCTCGGCCCAGATCTCTTCAGGCACCGGCGCTGAGCCTGGTGGGTGACCGTAAAAAAATACTTCTCCTTCTCCGCAGACTGCTAGCCGTACATCTTCTGCCATTTGTCCCGTATTCATTTCTACGGTTAAGATTTTTTTTCCGGCCCGAGCCATCTTGGCCAAGGCCTCTTCTGGAAAAGGAAAGAGCGTAATCGGCCGAAGAAGTCCTACTTTCATTCCTGCTTCGCGGGCCATCTCAACGGCTGACTTCGAGACCCGCGCTGCCGTGCCAAAGGCCACGATTATCAAATTGGCGTCTTCAACCCTTTGGGTTTCGAAGCGCACCTCTTCCTTTTTCATTTGCTGGTATTTAGCAAATAGTTTCCAATTATGGCGCTCCATCTCTCCTTCTTTTAAATAGAGGGATTTAATCAGCCGCGGTTTTCTTCCACAAGTTCCCGTTAAGATCCAGTCTTTAGGGGGTAAAGACATTGGTGGAAGAGGACGTTCTACCATGTTTTCCTGCATTTGGCCTAAGACAGCATCCGCCAGAATAATTACTGGGTTACGGTATTTATCCGCCAAGTCAAAGGCTAAAAATGTTAAGTCATGCATTTCTTGGACAGAGTGCGGAGCCAAAACAATCGTCCGGTAATCTCCATGACCTCCTCCTCGGGTGGCTTGAAAATAATCACCTTGAGAAGCGGAAATTCCGCCTAATCCCGGACCACTGCGCATGATATTGACAATTACTCCCGGAAGTTCACTTCCCGCCATATAGGAAATTCCTTCTTGCATCAGTGAAATCCCTGGGCTGGAGGAAGAAGTCATTGCGCGCGCACCGGCGGCTGCTGCTCCCAGAAGCATGTTTATAGAGGCTATCTCGCTCTCTGCTTGAATGAAGCAGCCTTCCACTTTAGGCATATGCTTGGAGAAAAATTCCGGAATGTCATTCTGCGGCGTAATGGGATAGCCAAAATAATAGCGACAGCCGGCCTTAATCGCTCCCCGACATAAAGCTTCATTCCCTTTTATAAAAAGCCTTTTTTCCACTTCTTAAACTTACCTCCAAACTTCAATACAAACATCTGGACATACTTCCGCGCAGAGGGTGCAACCTGTGCACTCCTCTTTCTGACCATCACCAAATTCTGCGGGATAGACTCCTTGCTCGTTCATTTGCTCGCTAAATTTAATCAATTTTTTTGGACAAGCTAATAAGCAAAGTCCACAAGATTTACAACGTTCTTGCTTAATAACAATTCTCCCCATGGTTCACCAGACTTCCAAAAATTTTAATAAATTTTAATTTAACATGGTCATTAAATAATGATCAAGAAGAATCTGGATTAAAGGGACCTCCTTTTGGTAAAATATAATTAATTTGAGGCTGGCCTTTTAGATGTTATAAATTAATCATAAAAGGGGAGAGATATGCTAATCAAAATTAATCCACAAAATCCGCAACGTAAACTTATTAAACAAGTAGGGCAAGTCCTCCAAGCCGGTGGTGTTATTGCTTATCCTACGGATACGGTTTACGGGTTTGGGTGTTCCCTTTACAATAAGAAAGGCATTGAACGTATTTATCAAATTAAGGGCATTGAAAAAAATCGTCCTTTCAGCTTTATTTGCGCTGACTTAAAAGACATAAGCATGTACGCCAAGGTCTCCAATTATGCCTACAAAACAATGAAAAGGCTTCTTCCCGGACCATACACTTTTATTCTCGAAGGGACCAAACTCGTTCCTAAAATCATGCTTACTCGCCGCAAAACAGCAGGTATCCGAGTACCTGATAACCGGATTTGTTTAGCCTTAGTTAAAGAGCTGGGGCATCCAATAATTAGTACTAGTGCTACTAATTCCGCGGGTGAGATCTTTTATGACCCGGCGGAGATTGAAAAAAAAGTGGGGAAATTACTTGATTTGGTAATTGACGGAGGGATGCTTATTTCCGAACCTTCCAGCGTCATCGACTTAACTGATGAAACGCCGCAAATTTTGCGGAAAGGCAAAGGAGATGTTACTCTTTTCCTTTGAAGGTAGTTAGCTTATTTTAGCAAGTGATTTTCAGCTCTACTCTCCTTGTCCTGGCGGAGAGTAGAGCTAACCTTCGATTTAATTAGGCGGCTAATTTAATCACTTTTTCAGTTCTAGGAAGGAGGTCCCCACAGAAACGAGCCGGGCAAGATTTTTGCAGATGGCCCTCGTATTCAGGGCGAAAATATCTGAGGCTAGTGAGTAAGGGAGTCATAACCAACCTGCCAAACGAGCAGCGGGCCTCTTTAATTAGGCGTGTGGCCAAAATCTCTAAAGTCTCTAAATCTCCTTCTTCACCAAACCCTTTAATTAAGCGATTCAAGATGGCCAGGACGCTGCGGATGGCTTGGGCACAGGGATGACAACGCTCGCATACTTCCGCAGCCAATTGCGAGATAGAATAACGAGCCATATCCACGATACATACCCCTTCATCCATTAAGACAATATAACCGGAACCAACTTGCCAACCTAAGTTTCCTAAAGACTCATAATCCAAAGGAATATCCTTGAATCGGGCCGGAAAAATACCACCGCCGGCGCCACCCAACTGAAACGCCTTTAAATTTTTCAACAAAAACTCATCTTCCCCTTCAGCCATTCTAATCAGCTCTCCTAAAGTGCTTCCTAAGGGCGCCTCGATTAAACAGGGATGATCTATCTTTCCCGTAAGGGCATAAATTTTTGTCCCCGCTGCTTCTCCTTTTCCCAAAGCTTTGAAATAATCGGCTCCATGATTAATGATGAGCGGGATATTCATATAGGTTTCCACATTATTTACATAAAACAGGTTGGGCCATTCTTTGCCGTATAGGAACTTCTCATATTTCTCTTCTTTCAGATGGAAAAGGGCCCGAGCGCATTCCCCACAGATAAATGGATTACTTTCTTTGGGCAGATGATCTTCATTGATCGCTTCCCTGATCTCTATATCAAAACTGAAAGGTTGGGCCAGAATATTCCGTCCTAAAAACCGACGGGCGCGCGCTGCTTCCAAGGCGCGGTGCAAGCGACGAAAGGCTAAAGGTTTATAGGCAGAAGGAACATAAATTAAGCCTTGGCTTACCCCACCCAGGGCATAGGCGCTAATGGTCATTCCTTCAATAAGGGCAAAGGGATTACTCTCTAAGAGAGTTCTTTCTATCCAAGCTTCTCCTGACCCCCCCAACTTCGCCGAAATTACATAATGAGGAAGATGCGGAACGCGCTGGTAAGTCGCCCATACTTCACCGGTTAGTTGCCCATTAATTCCCCGATCCCTAAGACCAGCTTCTTTTACTTCCGCTACTACTTTTTCCGCGGGGACCTTCGTTAAGACTTTCTCCAAAGCCTTGAATCCTCCATAATCTATATATGCTTCTAAGTCTTCAGGGTTAATTAATCCACAATTTTTCATTATTGCGCGTTTTTGGCGCGAAATAAATTCTTTATAGGCGCTCGCTTCCATAAGGCGAATTGTTGATCCGTGCCTCAAATAATAATCCGCTGTATACGTTTTTATTTTTTCGACTTTCATCTTGCCTTCCTCCTTTGCGCGGAATTTTTTTCCGCCAATCCCAGATTTTTTATCAGGCCGCTTTCTTCTCTTGCGCTTCCTTCTTTTTCATTTCTTCGTACTTAGCTATAGCCTCAATGGCTGAAGCAGGAGTGCGGTTGCCGTAAGTTTCTTCGTCAATGGTCATCACCGGAGCAATACCGCAGGCTCCCAGGCAGGCCACTTCTTCCAAGCTGAATAGGAAATCCTCTGTAGTATCTTCTCCTGCCCGAAGCCCCAGATGATCTTTAATCGCTTGGATAATGGATGGAGCTCCCCGAAAGTGACAAGCGGTACCTCGGCAGGCCCTTATAGTATGTTTGCCACGGAGCGTTAAATGAAAACGGTTATAAAAAGTTAAAACCCCAAAAATCTCGCTTCGGGTAACTCCCAGAGCTGAGGAAACTTTGGCAAAAGTTTCCTCAGGAACATAACCAAAAATTCCTTGAATTTTTTGCAAAACAATTAACAAATCCCCCCGACGCCCTTCATGCCGAGCACAGATCTCTTCTACCCGCTTAAATTTTTCATCTTCGGTATATCTATCTTTTTCTTGGAGCGGGAGTTCAATTACTTTGGCCATCTTCCCATTCCTCCTTTGTTCTTGAGCAGTTAACATTCTTAAAGCATCATTTAGAGCCATATGTATTTCTTTGATATCAATTGGCTTCATGGCTAAGAAAAATATTCCTTCTTGCCGAAGCTTTTGCGAAGTCTCTAATGAAGAATCCTCAGTTAAAGCAATTATTGGCAAATGAGGATCACTTTTCTTCAAGAAAGGAACAAGGTCATAATTAGGAATACCTTCTACAAGGCTATCGATAATCAATATATCAGCTTCTTTTTCTCTTATTTTTAAAAAAAGATCGCTTAAAGCATGGATTCTAAAAATCTTTATTGGATAAATGGAAAGTTGAAACAAAAAGTACTCTGTAAAAGCTTCATCCGCACTGGCAACTAAAAGGCTTCTTTTATTAACTCTTCCCCTCATTTCCATAACCTTTCCCTTTCGCTTAATCATTAAAACAATTTTCATGCCATTTAGCAGCCAACTCTTTTAAATTATAAGTTATTGATTTTATTAGTTATTTTTAAAATAAAATTTGGCTGGTCCACTTTTGCAAATAGAGGAGAGCATTTAAAAAATATGCAATATTTTGTTTCTTGTTTAATTTCAGGAGCTTTTAAAATATGCAGTGCATGAGATTTTTATGCGGGGGTTAATCTTCTCTTTCATGCGGTCGGATATTACACTTGCGCATGAGGGCCTGAAAATTTTGACGCAACATTCCCACATCTTTAGCAGCTTTAGTTACATTCCAATCATTGCGCGCTAAAGCTTGTAAGACAAATAGTTTTTCTGCTTCTTCAGTGGCCTTATCCCGCAAATGTCTCTTCAGTTCTTTTAGCTCTTCACTCGTGCGCGGAATTTGGAAAGTTATTCTTTCCCCTTGGGGCGGAACTGGAATCGGAAAATGTTGGGGTTGAATTTCTTCCTCATCAGTCATAATAACTATACGTTCAATAATATTTTCTAACTCCCGCACATTTCCAGGCCAGGAATAACTTTTTAGCAAATCTAAAAAGGCGGGGGAAATTTTCTTTAAATTTTTCCTCATCTCCCGACAATATTTGAGGAGAAAATGTTCTGCTAAGAGAGGAATATCGTTGGGCCTCTCCCGCAAGGGAGGGAGATGAATAGGCACGATGTTCAGACGATAAAAAAGATCCTCGCGGAAAGTACCCTCCTTAATCTTTTCTTGCAAATCCTTATTAGTAGCCGCAATTACACGCACATCCACCTTTTTGATCTTCGTGCCCCCCACAGGAGTAAATTCTCTTTCTTGGATAAATCTAAGGAGTTTACTTTGCATAGCAAAGCTGATATTCCCAATTTCATCCAAAAAGAGAGTGCCTCCGTCCGCCACTTCAAAAAGTCCGGGTTTGGTCACGATGGCTCCTGTAAAAGAGCCTTTGACATGGCCAAAGAGTTCGCTCTCTAAAAGATTCTCCGAAAGAACGCCGCAATCAACTGGGATAAATTGACGTTCTTTGCGCAGACTATGAAAATGAATGGCCCGGGCAATCAATTCTTTGCCTGTACCCGATTCCCCCGTAATCAAAACGGTACTGTTCGTTGGGGCAACCCGCAAGATTAGCCGATAAACCTCTTGCATTTTTTCACTTATACCTACAATATTTTCAAAATGGTATCGAGACTGAAGTTGTTCCCGCAAATATATATTTTCCAGCATCAAACTCCGGCTGTCTAAAGCCTTCTTCACCACTAAGGTCACTTGGTCCGGAGTAAAAGGTTTGGGCAGATAGTCAAAGGCGCCCGCTTTCATGGCCTCTACCGCGGATTCTACTGTGGAAAATCCCGTAATCATAATTACTTGCACCTGAGGATAGTCCTTCTTTATGGCCCGCAGCAGGTCCATACCATTTAACCCAGGCATCTTAAGATCTACGATGGCCAGGTCAAAATGCTCATCAGCCATGAGCTGCAAAGCCTCCTGGCTGTTGAGAGTGGTCTTCACTTCGTATCCCTCTTCCGTAAGCACTCTTTGGCAGCTCAAGCAAACTATTTCTTCATCGTCTACAACTAATATTTTGGCGGATGGCATTGAGCCCTCGAAAAATTCTTGCGCACCATCACGGGGAAACTTCCGCGACTGCTTGCACGGGAAGCTTAATGACGAAAGTTGTCCCCTGGCCTACTGTACTTTGCACCTCGATATGCCCGCGATGACGCTCAATGATTCCATAACTGACAGCTAAACCCAGGCCGGTTCCCTTTTTGTCAGACTTGGTCGTAAAAAAGGGGTCAAAAATCTTATCTAAATTCTCCGTTGGAATTCCACAACCGGTGTCCGTAAAGATAATTTGCACATAATCATCACCTGGCTGATAGAGAGAACTAACCTGGAGGTTACCCCCTTCGGGCATGGCATCAGCCGCATTCAAAAGAATATTCATAAAAACTTGCTGAATCTGGTTAGTATCTACCAAAAGTATTGGCACCTGTTGATCCAGGTTTTTAATTATTTTTATATTTTGGAAAGCGGCTTGCCGCTCCACTAAGGAAAGGGTATGGATAATCAGCTCATTGATCTGACATGGTCTTTTCTGAGGTTTACTTTCGCGGGCAAAATCTAAAAGGCCCCGCACGATAGTCGAAACCCGCGTAGTTTCGCGGACAATCAGCTCTAACTCCTTTTGCATCTCTGGATTATCTTTGAGCTTCCGCATGAGCAAATGGGAAAAGGTGAGAATCCCAGTTAAAGGACTATTAATTTCATGGGCCACACCGGAGGCTAATCTTCCCAAAGAAGCTAATTTTTCTGACTGCATCAATTGGTTTTGAATTTTCCTTAACTCTTCCGTCCGTTGCTCTACTTTCTGCTCGAGGGTCCGTCCATATTCTTCCAAGGCTTGATGACTCTCTTTTAGCCTTTTAAGCATATGGTTAAAGGAGGCTGCTAACCTCCCAATCTCGTCTTGAGCATCTATGGGGATTTCCAAGGAAAAATCGCCTTCGGCAATCTTGGTGGTGGCCCAAACCATATTCTTTAAGGGGCGAATAATTCCCGTAGTTATGAAAAAAGAAAGCAAGAGAACTAAAAAAACTCCTAATACCCCAATGCCAAAGAAACTATAGACGACTTTGTTGCGCAGATCAGTATAAGGAGCCTCCAAGATACCCACATAAAGAATACCAATTATCTTGCCGGCAATATCCCGGATCGGTTCATAGGCGGTAAGGTACCAATCTTTGACCACAAAAGCCCGATCTAACCACGGCTCTCCTTTCTCTACCACCACCTCATAAACTTCATCCGAGATTAATGTACCGATAGCTCTCTCACCCTTTTCTCCCCGCACATTAGTAGAAATCCGTAATCCACCTTGGAAGATGGTAGCTGTACCTATCTCCTTCTCCCCATAATGGGTCTCTCCATATAAGAGGTTGCGCACTTTATCTACGATCTCATAATTACGATTAAGGAGTATGCCCCCATAGAGAACTCCCAAGAGTTTATTGGCTTCATTATAAACTGGGACAGCTGCTTTGAGTATCATTCCGGAGGTTTCTCTATCACCCTTAATTTTCTTGGCTTTTGGTGTAGGTATAAAGAGCGTAAAAGCCCTCTCGGCTAAATCACTCCCTTCTTTCTGAAGCTCTTCCTGGGGCACGATGGCGGTTGCCGCTATTCTTTCTCCTTTTAATGCCTTCTGCACAAAAAGATCAGCAGACTGATCGTCTCCCACGAAAAAGGGATGGCGCGTACGAATAATTACTTGCCCGCGGGCATCGGTAAAGGTTAAAATATCTAACCCATATTCCTTGCGCCGCTGAATCAGGAATTCACTTAATTTTTTTAGGCGCCCAGCATGGAGATAATCAGGAATGGTTCGCCCCGAAGCTGTCAGTTGAACTACATCCTTTATCTGGCTTAATTTCTGATTATAGACTAACCATGCTGTTTGCAAGTCATTCTTAACCTTGTGGCGGGCCTGCATGACTATAGTATCCCCTACAAGTTTAGTCCCTATCAAAGAAGAAAGCACTCCCCCCATAATGACTACCAAGAGGAAACTAATTACCAATTTTGTGCGCAAGGAGAGGCGGCTAATGAAAGAATGTTTGGCTAACCAATTTAAAGAATTCATAATTATTTAAAAATTTTGCTTCAATTACGGGCTGCTTAAATTATAGCACCGAACCCATTTATGTCAACGAAGCCAGGCGGCCAGCTCACCAATCTTGCTCACTATCCATTTTCAAAAATAATGATGATTTTAAAAGATTAATTGCCAGAACTTTATAAAGAGGCCAGGGGGTGAACCAGGGATAATCCAGGGATGAACCAGGGGTAAATGAGGAAGCATCATTTATCCAATAAGCCCTGGCCACTTATACGTCCCAAGATTCGGACCCCAAAGTGAAGGTGGGCAAGCTTACCAATTCCTTGACGGGCATTCTTTTCTCGGTTATATTCAAAATGATAAAAAATGAGCAAAAGGAGAGCTCTTTGGTTATGAAAGCAATCCGGGGGTTCAAAGATATTCTTCCCGGAGAAGTAGAGAAATGGCAATTTGTAGAAATGAAGGCGCGGGAGATATTTAACCTCTTTGGCTTTGCTGAACTGCGCATTCCCGTCTTAGAGCGTACAGAACTATTTGCCCGCTCTTTAGGCGAATCAACGGATATTGTGGGCAAAGAAATGTACACTTTTGCTGATCGTGATGGCGAATCGATTACTTTGAGACCAGAGGCCACTTCTTCCATAATGCGCGCCTATCTTGAACATGGCTTATATTTAAAAGAGCCCATAGGCAAATACTATTTTATTGGGCCTATGTTTCGCTATGAACGCCCACAGAAGGGCCGCTTGCGCCAATTTCATCAGATAGATGCCGAGATTCTGGGCGTCGAGGAAGCCACAGCGGACGCAGAAATTCTGGTTATGCTTATGCGCTATTTAGAAAGTCTCGGCCTAAAAGATCTGGGTCTACAAATTAATTCCCTTGGTTGTCCCACCTGCCGGCTTCCCTATAAATTAGCCATCCAAAATTTTCTGCAGCATAAGAGAGACTCTTTCTGTGGCGAGTGTCAAAGAAGATTGACAACAAATCCACTGCGCGTTTTTGACTGCAAGCAGGAGGCCTGCCAAAGTCACTTAACTTCGGCCCCGGTTGTCTTAGATTACATCTGCGACCCTTGCCGGGAACACTTTGCTCAAGTCCAGAAACTAATCACCGAAGTAAATCTTCCTTATTCTTTAAATTCGCGATTGGTGCGGGGTCTCGATTATTATACCCGAACAGCTTTTGAGGTAGTGGCTCATAATTTAGGAGCCCAGAATGCAGTTTGCGGCGGCGGCAGATATGATAAATTAGCTGAAGATATTGGCGGACCATCTGTGCCCGGAATTGGTTTTGCCATAGGGATGGAACGTTTAATTATGTTGCTTTCTCCCTCTCAAAATTATGCGCGCCGACCAGATGTTTTTCTGGCCTTTCTCGGACCAGAAGCCCGGCAGCGCGGCTTTGCTTTGGCCCAAGAGTTGCGCCAGGCTGGCCTGGGAGTGGAAATAGATTACTCCGCCAAAAGTCTGAAGAGTCAAATGCGTAAGGCTGACCGGTATCAATGCCCTTACGTGGGCATTTTAGGTACAGAGGAGTTAAGCAAAGGAATTATTGTTCTGCGGAATATGATCACTAAAGAGCAAGAGGAAGTTCCCATAGAAAATCTCCCCCAGAGATTGAAAATTAAAAATACCCCTCCCCCCTCACCAGGGGCTAATAATTAACAGTAATTTGGCAAATAAGCCGTTTTATTATTTTAATCGTAAGGTCGATATTCAGCTTCAACAACGAAGGGAGAAGAAAAATTGGGCAAATCAATGGGTAATCTCAAACGCACTTGTTATTGCGGTCAAATAAGCAATCAGCATATTGATCAGGAAGTTGTGCTCATGGGTTGGGTTCATCGCCGCCGTGACTTGGGCGGATTGGTCTTCATTGATCTGCGCGATAGAGAAGGTATCGTCCAAGTTGTCTTTAATCCAGAAATTAATGCCCCCGCTCATGAAAAATCAGCTGCTTTGCGCAGCGAATATGTGATTGCTGTGCGCGGGAAGGTGGTGCCTCGTCCCTCCGGAACAGAAAATCCGCAGCTTCCGACAGGGCATTTGGAAGTACGAGCTGAAGAGTTGAGGATCCTCAATGAATCAAATCCTTCTCCTTTCCCTATCGACGAGGAGAGAGAAGTAGCTGAAAATATCCGGCTTAAATATCGTTACCTTGACCTGCGCCGCCCCAAAATGCAGAAGAACATCATTCTGCGTGATCGGGCCGCCCGCTCCGTTCGGCGCTATTTGCAAAGTCAGGGCTTCTTAGAAATTGAGACCCCATTTCTAACCAAATCAACGCCGGAAGGAGCCCGAGATTATCTTGTGCCCAGCCGGGTAAATCCAGGTCAATTTTATGCGCTCCCTCAATCACCGCAATTATTCAAACAAATATTAATGATTTCTGGATTTGACCGCTATTTCCAAATTGTGCGCTGCTTCCGGGATGAAGACCTAAGAGCAGACCGCCAGCCTGAATTTACCCAGATTGATATTGAGATGTCTTTTATCGACCGCGAAGATATCTATTCCTTAATAGAAGGGATGATGCAGACTCTCTTCCAAGATACTCTGGGGGTCTCGCTCTCCATCCCTTTTCCCCGTTTAACCTATGCCGAATCTATGCATCTTTACGGTGTGGATAATCCCGACCTAAGGTTCGGTTTGGAACTGCGCGAGGTTACCTCTATATTTAAGGCTACTGAATTTACTATATTCGCTGATAGTATAAAACGGGGTGGCATAATTAAAGGTCTTAAGGTTCCCCAGGGCCTTTCCCGCAAAGATCTTGACGAGCTGAACGAATTCGTGAAAGAAGCAGGCGCCAAAGGTCTGATCTGGCTGCGGGTCGGCGAGGAAGGTTGGCCAGCCTTAAGCGGACCTTTGGCTAAATTTTTAAGGGAAAAAGAACAAGATTCCCTAAAGGAAGTATTCCATCCGCAATCCGGGGAAACGCTCCTCTTTATCTCTGAATCCCCCAAAATGGTTAATGATATTTTAGCCCGCCTCCGCCTAAAATTAGCTAAACAATTAAACCAAATTCCGGAAAATAAATTTTCTTTTGTGTGGATCACTGATTTCCCCCTTTTAGAATTCGATGAGCTGGAGGGAAGATTTACTGCTAAACACCATCCTTTTACCTCCCCCTTAGAAGAAGATCTCCACCTTCTTGACGAGGCTCCTGAAAAAGTTAGGGCCAAGGCTTACGATTTAGTGCTCAACGGTTCGGAGGTAGGAGGCGGAAGTTTGCGGATTTACCAAAGGGAAATCCAATCTCTTATCTTCGAAAAATTAGGAATCAGCAAGGAAGAGGCCCAAAAGAAATTTGGTTTTCTTTTAGAAGCCTTGGATTATGGAGCTCCTCCTCATGGCGGCATTGCTTTTGGTTTTGATAGATTGGTTATGCTATTGGCTGGGGCTGATTCTATAAGAGAAGTCATCGCCTTCCCTAAAACTCAGAAAGCCACTGATTTAATGACTGAAGCTCCCTCACCAGTCGATAGTCGCCAATTAGCTGAGCTATCGATCAGGGTCTTAACCCCCAAATAGTTCGCTCTGCTTTTTCCTAATCCCTCCCCAATGGAGGCTGGGCCACAATTGCTTATGAGCATAGTTAGGCGAAAGGGGCAGAGGCAAGTCAGAGGCAGGCACACATGCGGAATCATGATTTAAAACGTAGGTCAAGGGTTTATCCCTTGCCGTAATCGGCAAGCTCCAAGGGATTGCCCTATGAATATGATTTTTTAACTTGCTTTCTTATGGCGGAGACTCGGCGGCAATCTTTGTCTATCTTCTTCTCCTGCCGATTCTTCCTCAATTACCCCTGGTTCATCCCTAGTTTATCCCTGGTTCATCCCCTGGACTCTTTATAAAGTTCCGGCAATTAATCTTTTAAAATCATCATTGTTTTTGAAAAGGGCAGGTAGGCAAGGGGGCATTTGTTCTTGACAAAATGAGGGAAAATGATATAAAAGAGATTAAATTTTAGGAGCGCACAGGCGAAATTTTCATAACAATCTCTTCAAGTAAGAGACCCACGGCCTGTTTAAATTCACAGAAAGAAAGGAAGCTTCATTAGCAACTTCCAGTCGCTAGAGCAGCAAGATGAATATTACATGACCTTAGCCCTCCAGGAAGCTCAAAAAGCAGGAACTAATGGCGAAATTCCGGTTGGCGCCATTTTGATTCAGGAAGGAGAAATCATTGCTCAAGATCACAATCGGCCAATAAGCCTAACCGACCCTACGGGGCATGCCGAAATTTTAGTATTGAGGGAGGGGGCTCGCCAATTAGGAAATTATCGCCTTATAGGATGCACTCTCTATGTAACCCTGGAGCCTTGTGCCATGTGCGCCGGAGCCATTGGGCAGGCACGCATAAGCCGCTTAGTATTTGGTGCCCCGGATCCAAAAGCCGGGGCTGTAGTCTCCCTTTACCAATTGCTCAGCGATAAACGTTTAAACCACCAAGTAGAAATTGTGGCCGGGGTTTTAGCTAAAGAATGTGCAGAAATTTTGCGTCTCTTTTTTGCGCGCCTTAGATAAAGCTCTTTGAAGAATAGGAGGAGCGGTATATAATTTTTAAAGGAGAGGTACCGAAGTGGTCGTAACGGGGTCGACTCGAAATCGACTTGGGGGCCAAAAGCCCTCACGTGGGTTCGAATCCCACCCTCTCCGCCAGGATCAGCAGTCTAACATTGAGTAAGAGAATCATGGTTATTAACCAACGGAGAGATGCCCGAGATGGCCGAAGGGGCACGACTGGAAATCGTGTGTTCCGCCAAAAGCGGGACCGAGGGTTCGAATCCCTCTCTCTCCGCCAGAAAAAGATATATAAGACGCAGATACCTGTAGACCTTGAGAATTTTTAAAGACTTTATCCGTCCCCATCTGCGTCGGACATAAATCTATGATAGCCGGGTCCCGCGCAACGGAGAGTTACCAACCCCGTCAGGTCCGGAAGGAAGCAGCGGCCGTAACTAACTCTGTGTGCCGCGGGGTTGCCTGGCTATCACCATCATCTGTCCCTGGTTTTCCAGGAAGCAAAAACAATAATCATCCAAGGAAAGCATGGCCTACATTGTTTTAGCGCGCAAATGGCGCCCCCAGAATTTTAGCGAAGTAATTGGGCAAAAACCAATTACTCAAGCCTTACAGAATGCTCTGCTTACCCAACGAGTGGCCCACGCCTACCTCTTTGCTGGACCCCGGGGAGTAGGCAAGACTTCGGTGGCCCGCATCTTAGCCAAAGGGCTCAACTGTCAGGAGGGCCCAACAGCTAATCCATGCGACCGCTGTTCATTTTGTTATGAAATCCGCGAAGGAATTTCCGTTGATGTCTTGGAAATTGACGGCGCTTCCAATAGAGGCATTGATGAGATCCGCGAACTTAGAGAAAACGCCCGTTACCTTCCAGCTAAAAATAAATACAAAATATATATCATTGACGAAGTTCATATGCTAACCGACCAGGCCTTCAATGCTCTCTTGAAGACCTTAGAAGAACCTCCACCCCATGTAATCTTCATCCTGGCTACCACGGAGCCGCACAAAATTCCTTTGACCATTCTCTCCCGGTGTCAAAGGTATAATTTTAAGCGCCTCCCTTCCAGCTTAATTGTCCAGCAATTAAGAAAAATTAGCCAAGAGGAAAAAATAGAGATCAGTGACCATAGCCTTTATCTTTTGGCCCGCAAGGCTGAAGGTTCACTCCGGGATGCGCAAAGTCTTTTTGACCAAATTCTTTCCTACGCTGGAAATGCTATTACGGATGAACAGGTTTTAGAAGCGCTGGGGTTGATCGATCAGAAATTGCTGCGCCATATGCTGCAAGCTATAGCCGAAAAAGACAAAGCTGCGCTTCTGCAAATGGTTGCTGAGGTATGCCAATTTGGTTATGATCTTAAAGAATTCTGGGCCGAATTAATTCGTTTAACCCGGGATCTCTTGGTATTAAAAACTCTTCCCGCTCCGGAAATTACCCGACTTAATTTAATCGATCTGCCCGCCGAAGAAATTCCAGAAGTAACTCACCTGGCCGATAAGTTTTCCATGACCGAAATGCAAAGTATCTTGCGCGCGCTCATAACGGCCTATGATGAAATTGCTCGGTCAACATTTCCCCGGCTAATAATGGAGATGATTTTGTTGCGTTTAGCCACCCGTCAGTCAATCCTCTCCGTGCCGGAGGTATTGGAAAAGCTCCGCCAACTTGAAGAACGCCTAACCTCGGTACCGACCGCCTCTCCTTCTTCCCCTGCTCCTCCATCATTTGCGGAAGCGGAACATTCAGCCAGGAATTTATCTGTCGCACCGCCTCCCCTGCCCAGTCAAGATGATTATGGTCCGACAGCTCCAGTCAAGGAAGAAATAATCTCTGAAAAGGGCTTAGAAAAGAGTGCGTTAGAAGAAGAAAAATGGAAAAGTTTTGTGCAGTTCGTGAAAAAGAAAAAACCACCCTTAGCTTCCTTGTTAGAGCATGGTTCTCCCTTATCTATAGGGAAAGAATCCTTGGAGATCGGATATCCCGCTAAATCTTTTTATCTAGAACGGATGCAGGAAGCCGAAACGCGAACGCTCTTAACCAATTTAGCTCAGGAATTTTTCCAGCAACAAATACGTATTAAAATAGCCGGCATCTCTAACCATAAGCCAGACAACTCTCAGTCCAAGAGCAATAATACCCAGAACTTCTCCAGAAATCATCAAGAAGAAATATTAGATCACCCGCTCGTAAAAGAAGCTCTTAATATTTTTGGCGGCCGCGTGGTCGAAATTAAAAATTTATGAGGAGAAAAAGATGAGTAAAGGATTGGGCAATATTATCAAGCAAGCTCAGCAGCTGCAAGCTAAAATTCTTAAGGTCCAAGAAGAAATGGCCAATCGCACGGCCGAAGCCTCGGCCGGAGGTGGAATGGTCACCGCTGTAGCCAACGGCAAGCAAGAAATAGTCTCCCTCAAAGTTGAAAAGGACGTGGTGAATCCGGAGGACGTAGAGATGCTCCAAGATCTAATCGTGGCCGCAGTCAATGCGGCTTTGAAAAAAGCGCAGGAGATGGTAGCTGAAGAGATGAAGAAACTGACGGGCGGCTTATATATACCCGGCCTAATGTAGAAGAGAAGATGGCTTTAGCACAACCGATTTTACGTTTAATTAAGGAATTTACAAAACTCCCTGGCGTGGGGGAAAAGACCGCTTCCCGCTTAGCTATGTACATCATTCGTTCTTCGCCAGAAGATGTAGAAAACTTAGCCCGCGCTCTACGGGAAGTAAAAGAGAAGATCCGCCTGTGTTCCCGGTGTTTTAATCTCACAGAACAAGACCCCTGCCCAATCTGTGCTGATCCCCGTCGGGATAATAAAATCATTTGCGTAGTAAGTTCTCCTGAAGATTTAATGGCCTTAGAAAGAAGCCACAGCTATCACGGTCTCTACCATGTTCTGCACGGAGTGCTCTCTCCTTTAGACGGCATCGGTCCACATGATTTAAAGATTCACGAACTGCTTACGCGTTTAAAACAGGAGAAAATTGAGGAAATTATCTTGGCTACAAACCCCTCCGCGGAAGGAGAAGCTACAGCTCAGTATCTCGCGCAGTTAATCAAACCCTTACCGGTAAAAGTAACGCGGATCGCCCGCGGCGTGCCTATGGGAGGAGATCTGCAATACATTGACGAAGCGACCTTAGGCAAGTCTTTGGAGAATAGAGTACCTTTTTAAAATTTTCTTAGGCGAAAGGTAGGAAAGCAGCCCATGGTGGTGCAAGTTTATAACTCTTTAACTAAAAGGAAAGAAGAATTCATCCCTTTAGTAAAAGGGAAAGTTTCTATGTATGTCTGCGGCATCACCGCCTATGACCACTGCCATATTGGTCACGCCCGCGCTGCTTTAGTTTTTGACATAATTTATCGCTTCTTCCGTTACTTGGGTTATGAAGTTACTTATGTCCGCAATTATACTGACGTGGATGATAAGATAATCAAAAGAGCACATCAAGAAGCTGTCTCTTGCCAAGAGATTGCGGAGCGCTACATTAAAGAATACGCCACCGATATGGCGAACTTAGGAATGTTTCCTCCCACTTACGAACCTCGAGCCACGGAGCATATTCCGCAGATTATCGAATTGATTAAAAAATTAATGACCAAAGGATTTGCCTACCAAGTGGATGGTGATATCTATTTCGCTGTAGAGAAATTTACTTCTTACGGCAAATTATCTGGCCGCAGCCTCACCGAAATGCGGGCTGGGGCCCGAGTTGAAGTTGATGAAAGGAAAAATAACCCCCTCGACTTTGCCCTGTGGAAAGCTAGTAAATCTGGCGAACCGACCTGGGATAGTCCTTGGGGGAGAGGCCGCCCAGGATGGCATATAGAGTGTTCGGCCATGAGCCAATACTTCTTAGGGGAAACTTTTGATATCCATGGCGGCGGTCAAGATCTGATCTTCCCGCACCACGAAAATGAAATTGCTCAAGCGGAGGCGGCGAGTGGAAAACCTTTTGTGCGCTATTGGCTGCATAATGGCTTCGTAAATATAAATAAAGAAAAGATGTCCAAATCTTTAGGCAACATTCTCCCCCTCCGCGACCTATTGCAGATCTATGAAGGAGAGGTGGTACGTTTATTTCTTCTTTCCACCCATTACCGCAGCCCTTTAGACTTTTCCTTCGAAGGCTTAGCCGAAGCGCGTCTCGCCCTGGATCGCTTTTATGCCACCTTGCAAGAAATAGAGCAGAGCATTCCCTCGTTGAATTCTTACCTTTTTCCGCCTTTAGCAACTTTGTCTCCGGCTCAGCGGGAGCTCTATGAAAAAATAACTCAGCTAAAAGAAAAATTTTTAGCAGCCATGGCTGATGACTTCAATACTGCCCTAGCGTTAGGCTACCTCCATGAAATCGTTCGTGCGCTTAACCGCATTTTGATCCCCAAAAATCTCCTGGCGGAACCTTCACTTATCGGCATCTGCCAAATGGGCCAAAGAATTATTTTAGAAATTGGCCAAATTTTGGGCCTCTTCCAAATGTCTCCGGCCTTATATTTTGGTCGTCAAAAAAAGAGGTTTTTAGAGTCGCGGGGATTAAAAGAAGAAGAAATTTCTGGATTAATCGTTCAGAGAGATAGAGCTCGTCGATCACGTGACTGGGCCCTTGCTGACCAATTACGGGCCCAAGCGACTCAATGGGGCATCATCTTAGAGGATGGTCCAACAGGGACAACTTGGAGGCCAGCTTAACTATTTATAATTTTAGCTGTATAATATAATTATGAAAGTTTGCCATCACTGCCAAAAACCAATTCCAGATGCCGAGAAAATTGGGCGGCAAGATACCTGCCCTTACTGTTTAAGTGATTTGCACTGTTGCGCGAATTGCGCCTTTTATGATGAGTATGCTTCTAATAAATGCCGCGAGCCGGCCGCGGAATGGGTGAGCGATCGGGAAAAGAGGAACTTTTGCGAATTTTTTTCCTTTAGGGAGGTTAGCGAATTGACTACCAGGGCTGTCCGCGTCGAGGAAGCCCGAGCAGAATTAGAAGCTCTCTTTAAGAAAAAGAAGACCAAAGGAGGTTGCTAAAGATCCAGAAAGTTTTTGGAAATGTCCTGGGATTGAAACCTTCGCAAAGCAAAAAAATTGCGGCCCTTTACCGCCGTAAAGTCGCCCCTGATCGCATCATCTCGCTAGAATTAGCCCGCACTCTTTGTGAATTGTCTTGGGACACCAAAAGGCAGATCGGGCTTTTATTGGATCGAGCGGGCAATGTCTGCTTCGTCATCGTTGGTGGACCCTATGGCATCTGGATTCCCGACCTTTCTTCATATCGTTCAGGCAGCGGACCACGTTTACGCGGATTGCGCTGCATCCATACCCATCTAAAAGGAGAACCGCTTACCCAAGATGACCTTACTGATTTAGCCCTTTTGCGGCTGGACCTGATGGGCGCGGTGGAAGTAGGTGAAAGAGGCCTTCCTGGAATGATCTTTATCGCCCATTTACTCCCCCAAAACGAAAAGGGCGAAAATTGGCGCTGCTTCGAACCTCTTCCCATGGCTAACTTAAATTGGAACTGCCTGCAAATTATCCAAGCCTTAGAAGATGAATTGGCGCGCACCCAAATGAGCCGAGAAGCTGGCGATCAGCGGGACCGAGCCATCTTGATTCATGCCTCTCCTGCCCCGCGTGCTCTTATCGAAGATTCTTTAAACGAACTATCTGCTTTAGCTGAGGCAGCTGGAATAGTTGTTTTAGAAAAAATTAGCCAGCGGCGGCACCAATTCCATCCCCGCTACTTAATGGGGCGAGAAAAACTTAGGGATCTTTCTATGCGGGCTTTCCAACAGGGCGCAGATTTACTGATCTTTGATCAAGAACTCAATCCCAACCAGAGGCAAGTCATTGCTGATTTAACGGATTTAAGGGTCATTGATCGAACGCAGTTGATCTTGGATATTTTTGCTCAGCGCGCCCACAGTCGGGAAGGCAAATTAAAAGTTGAATTGGCCCAATTAAAATATCTACTCCCTCGGCTAACCCAGCGAGACAGTGGTCTCTCTCGTTTAACCGGTGGCATAGGCGGGCGTGGACCAGGAGAGACTAAATTAGAAATTAACCGGCGACGGGTGCGGGAACGGATTCATCAATTAAGCCGAGAATTAGAAGCTTTGAACCGCCAGCGGATGCTGCGCCGCCAATTGCGCCAAAAGAATAGAATTCCCATTGTGGCTATCATTGGATACACTAATGCCGGCAAATCCACTTTGTTGAATGGTTTGACCAAAAGCAATGTGCATGTCGCGGATAAGCTTTTCGCTACTCTTGATCCTTCCAGTCGGCGTTTACGCTTTCCTTATGAAAGAGATGTTCTTATTACCGACACGGTGGGTTTTCTGAGAGATCTTCCCCGAGATTTACTCGATGCTTTCCGAGCTACTCTGGAAGAGATCAAAGATGCTGATTTGATTCTCCATGTTATTGACCTTAGTCACCCCCGCTTCGTAGAACAGATGGCAGCGGTGGAAGGAATTTTAGAAGAGCTGGAAATAACGCGTATTCCCATGATTAGAGTTCTTAATAAAATTGACAAAGTGGGTTCCGAGATTGCCGCCAGCTTAGCTAACACCTATCAAGGTATTTGTCTCTCAGCTTTAGATCCGCAAACTTATTTTCCATTAATTGAGAAGATAGAAAATACGCTCTCTTTACCTCCGTTGCCGAGTGCGCACCTTGTTAAAGAAGCGCCTCAGCCTATGACGCAGAGGCCGGTTACCTTGCCTCATGCTTTATAAGAGATTCTTTAGGAGAAGGGAGGGATTCTGGCCTTATGCCTATCTATGAGTACGAGGCTACTACCTCTGGAAGAAATTGTACCAAATGCTCGTTTCCTTTCGAAGTTATTCAAAAGGTGATGGAGGAGCCATTAAGTTGCTGTCCCGAATGCGGCCAAGAGATAAGGAGAAAGATTTCTTTGCCCCGGGTACTCCTTCCGGGAGCGGCCAAAGGAAAAGATGAAATTGAAAAAAAGGTGGCCGAGTACGAAAGACAAGGGATGTATAGCCATGCTGCGGAGTTAGCTGATAAAGAGAGCGAAAAACCTGAAAAAGCCTATCTCAAAGAAAGAGCCATAGAAAATTATCGCAAAGCAGGATATGATGTATAGAGAATTTTGCCATCTCCCGGGGGTGGAAGTTTTCTGTTTTATTAAAGAACCTTTGCTTGTCAATCTTCAGTAAAATAAATTTTCCAGCTCCAGGAAAAATAAGAGTATTTAATTTTTTTCTCTTAATTAGCAGGCAAAAATGGAGATTATTAACCAAGAAAAGGATTTTCTTCGCCCCTTTAGAAAACCAGTCTTAACCATAGGTAACTTTGATGGGGTCCACTTAGGCCACCAACGTATATTTCGCCAGGTTAGGGAAAAAGCTAAGGCAATTGGAGGTGAAACCATTGTTTATACTTTTGACCCCCATCCTCTAACAATTTTAGACCCCCAGCGGCCACTTTTATTAATTACATCTTTAAAGGAAAAACTCAGATTAATAAACGAAGCAGGCATTGATGTAGTTATTTGTGCTCCCTTTTCCAAAGAATTTGCTAACTTAAGCCCCGAAGATTTTGTTAAAAAAATTCTCTACGAGCAACTAAGAATGCAATATCTTTTTGTCGGCCATGACTATAATTTTGGCAAAGACCGAAAGGGAAATATTGCCTTGCTGCAAGAAATGAGCGCAAAATTAGGATTTCAAGTTGAAGTAGTTGGACCGGTCCGGGTGGATGGGGAGGTGGTGTCGAGTACGCGCATTCGTGAGTTTATCCAACAGGGGCTAATTGAGGAAGCTGCTAAAATGTTGGGCCGGTTTTATCTGCTTCAAGGCCAAGTAATCCCCGGACATGGCCGAGGTGCTAAGATTTTGGGGTTCCCCACGGCTAATATCAAGCCAGACAGTTCCCTCCTTCCCAAACCGGGAATATATGCCACTTGGTCTTTCTATGAAGGAAGAAAATATGCCAGTGTGGCCAACTTAGGCTGGAATCCCACCTTCGCTGATCAGGAATTTTCTATAGAAGTTCATATTATAAATTTTCATCAGGATATATACGGAAAAAATTTGCGGGTGGAGTTCGTAAGAAGGCTCCGGGAAGAAATTACCTTCTCCAGCCCCGAAGAATTAATTAAGCAAATCAAGCAGGATATTTTGACCGCGCAAAGAATTTTAGGTGTGGAAGGCTTGTCCCCTTTTGTTTCCTGAGCTGCTAATCTCTTCAAAGCTAATTCCGCTTTTAACTAATCGTCTTGATGCTTAAGGGGAAAATCACGTTCATTTAAAAATTTAATTACTCTCTTTTTTTATATCTAAGATCTTCCTATATAATTCCCGCTTGGAAATATTCAACTCAAATGAGAGTCGAGTGGCAATATCTTTTAAAGAAAGCCGGCCATCATTTAAATATTCTTTGATGAGCTGAAGGAGGATGGTTTCATCTACCTGCTCCGCTGGGGGCGCGCCCGCAACCACTAAAGTAATTTCCCCTTTAATCTCTTTTCCTTCAATTTCGTTTATAATTGTCGATAATTTTCCTCGATAAACTTCTTCAAAGACTTTAGTGATCTCCCTGGCCACCACCACTTGCCGATCACCTAAAGTTTTTAAGGCGTCATGTAGACAAGCTTTAAGGCGCCTAGGGGATTCAAAAAAGACTAAAGTCTCCGGCCGATCTTTTAAAGAAGTGAACATTCTTTGGCGAGCTGTTTCTTTCGGGGGAAGAAAGCCATAAAATATAAAACTTTCTGTGGGTAGCCCTGAAATACTTAGAGCGGCAATAAGAGCTGAAGGCCCAGGGATAGGCACAATGGAAATGGCCTCCTTAAGAAACCTTTTGACCAAACTTGTCCCTGGGTCCGCAATCCCTGGCGTGCCGGCATCCGTAACTAAGGCCAAATTTTTCCCCATTTTTACCTGCTGCAGAAGAAAGTTCTCTTTCTCCTTTTGGTTATGTTGATGATAGCTGATCAGGGGTTTATGAATATTATAATGAGCAAGAAGCTTGCGGGTATGGCGGGTGTCCTCCGCTGCAATGAGGTCAACTTTTTTAAGGATGCGCAAGGCCCGCAAAGTAATATCTTCCAGGTTACCAATGGGAGTTGAGACGAGGAAAAGTTTGCCGGCTAAATTAGCTATCGACATAATGATATTTTTTAATTTTTATTTTATTATCCTGTTGCGAAATCTTTGCGGAAACAAATACAATCACTCCAACAAATACAG
>FWPU01004725.1_pt1 | contig 31189 bp, 27 predicted proteins | sample 2228361 | NCBI WGS metagenome assembly FWPU01 (sample SAMEA103939777, study PRJEB20133) | metagenome | reverse complement strand
AAGTGAGAGTTGGTGTTGGGCTGGTGGCTAGCCTTTGCCCAAGATGGACTTGCACCATCAAGAGACAGTACGCTTTGCTCGGCGCACTCATCGGATACCTCCTTCGAAAGAGTCAATCTCGCTTTTGCGACTCTATCGTAAGGAAAATCCAGGCCCCCTGCCAACTCTTTTGGCCAAAGTCCAGTTGTACTGATCTCTTTGTAACGATTCCGAAGACGATTCATGATTTCAGGGAATTTATCTCTGGCCACCTGCGCTCTGACAGCCCAGCGGTTATTGAGACTCGGAATTGGAGATCTCAATTCCAAGATTAAGGCAATCATACACAGGGCGTACCTTTTAAACTCAACGAACTTTTCCTGATGTACTGTGCATCTCCTGAAATATTTCTGGCGTACTTCTTTGATCAACACCCGTGATGGTCCGACGGTCTTTCTGCGAAGACGTGTAAGTTCGGTAGCGAATCGTGGCGCTGGTATCGTCTCAAGGTTCAGGAGCGGCTCCTTTTTGAAGGGTACCTTCTGTGCGTTCGCTACGGGGGATTCTTCAACTACGTTTGGCTGATCGGTATGAATGATAGCAACAACTCTCTCATCACCCCCATTGTCACGCTTGATCCAGATCTTTAGGGAATATTCTTGCGTGTGGTCTCCCACTTCCTGAGAATCGCCGAAGTCACGAAGCGGAATGGCGACCGTGTTCTCTGTGACTCTCACCTTGTACGTCCTCGATATTGATGGTTGGAATCCCACGAGGACGCTATCGACCCAGCGGCGTCTTGGGAGCCGTAACCATAGTGCTTTCTTGGATGTAGCAGCGAAGTCGTCGCGAGTGAGAGTAAGAGGTCGGTCTTTCCACTCAGATGGTGGGGTGTATTCCTCGCCTATAGTCCACCAAAGCCTTTCTGCCAGGATGGTCACCTCTACTTGGGGCCCGCCCTCGGGACCCACCAGCCAGCGGGTCTCGTCATAGGTAGGGTCGGGAGGAATGGTCAGGATCGTTTTGTCATACTGGCGTTCAATCTGCATGTTTGTGAGCCCGCCAACCGGTTGCACGGCACAGCCTGGCTCGTGGAGGAATTCAACACGCACTGGCTTGTGTCCGCCTCCAGACGGTAGAGGAGCTGGTTGGAATATCCTGATATCTCTTAAGGTGGATATGAATCGGAAGTCTGGGCTTTCCACGGGAGGCCCCAGTTTCTTGTCATAGATTCTGAGGGAGAACCACCCCGCCTCTCGTTGTTGGAGTTTCTCCCCAAGATCAAGTTCCACAACATCCTCAGACGGGGCAATCACGTCCCGCCATCGCTTTTTCCCTTCTATTTTCCCCTCTTCAATAATCACTATGCACTCGATGTCACTCCATGTCTGATCACCTACGGTGCGGATTTTCGGGGGTCTCTCGCCGAAGAGAGGCCCCATGTCCTCACTTGCATCATCCAGTCGCTTCCCAACCAGTTCGAATTGCAACGCCTTCGATTCGACTATTAAGGGCTCGCCCGTAGGGGTACGGAAAGCAATCTTTCCATCACCGTCTTTCCCAAGTTCGTAGAAGTGCGCTTGATACCCGGTGAGGGACACAGGCGCCGGCGCCACCGGTGGAGGCCCCGACAGCTTATCGTCGCGCTCCCAGTTGTCTGGAACCATCACAAGGTATGACCCAAATGAAGGGGATTTGACCCGGCGTCCCAAATTCTGGTTCTTGCCACTCAGTTTGAACAGAAGATACTCCTCTTTACCGAGCACGATCGGCTCTCTTGCAACCTCATCTTCCTTCCACTGGACTTCCACTTGACCGCGAGCCTCCGTAAGGCGCCAGCAACCTTCCTTTGATTCGTCTTTTGTCAGGTGCACCCCATTTTGAAGCACCGCCAAACTGGAGTTTTCAAGGAGCTCCTCTGGCACCTCTACCGCCGGTATCCACTGCGTTTCCCTTTTCCAGCAAACGATTTCAGGCTTCGGACGGTGTGGCTTGGTTTCTTGTATTGGCCTTTCCTCACGGCCTTGGGCAGGACCCCGAGGTCTGCCTCCCCTCTCCTCAGGTTTTCGTCGCCCCCCTTCCGCCTTCCGTGATACTTCCTCCGCAACCTGTGGTTGGGCTTCTTCTGCTACTGTCGGCTTTGTTTCCTCCGGTGCTGTGGGTTGGGCTTCCACTACTACCGTTGGCGGTGTTTCTGCCACTGTCGATCGCAATTCCTCTACTGCTATCGGTTGTGTTTCCCCTACTGCCGCAGGTTTCGTTTCCGCCATTGCCGTTGGCTCTGCTTCCTGGACGACCATCGGTTGCGCTTCCGGTTCTGCTCCCGCTTGGGCTTCCTCTACCGGTGCTGGTTGCATTTCCTCCGATGCTGTTGGTTGTGCTCCCTCCGCCAACCCCGGTTGTGTTTGCGGCCGTCTCTTGCGGTTATAGATCGCGAGGCAAGCAATGACAGCGGTCGCGGCTGCAACAAGCGAGAGAAGCATCAATAACATAGTTATGGATTCCATCCGGACACTTGCCCCTGCTTCGTCAACCCACCGCTTCCTGCGATGGTGATGATCGGGCTAACGGCTTTGCGATCAGCCGCGCCGAGCACGCGTTCTTTGCGTGCGAGGGTACGAGGAGGGACGCGACAGCGGCCCGACTCGCGCCGGCTGCATCGCTTGGTTAGACCGCTTTTCGCGAGCGGCAGCCTCATACAAAGTCTCAGGTGCGATGTCAGCACCATTCGGCCATGCGACAGTGCCGCCTTCGACAAAGAATCGTCGAAAATACGCAGCGTCCTGAAGCGGCTCGAAAATCGGGCCCTCCAACCACTGGCGGAAATCGATTGTTTCCACAGTGCCGTCATTAAAGGTTAAACGAATGCGAAAATCGCCGCGATACTCAGCACGGACGACGGACGGTAAGAAATTCATGAAAATCCTCACTCCAGAGGTGCAATCCTCTCAAGAGGACGACCTTCCTTAATGATCGGCATGCATTCAAGCTTATTGCCTGAAGCAAAATCATGGACGGTCTAACTATTGATTATATGGTTTCCACATAAGACGCTTACAGCGTTTTTAGCCAGCATAATACGCCTCTGTGGGTTGATTGTCAAATCCTTTGTTTTCATGGCATTCGCCATGCTTTGAATACTCGTTTGTCATGTTAGATGGCTTCCGTCTAACACGCAAATACCTTCGCTCACAACGCATCGACCGGGCTCTTGACTCCTCGACCGCCCCGGTTCAACACGTGCGTATAGATCATCGTGGTCCGCACGTCCTTGTGGCCGAGAAGCTCTTGCACGGTGCATGTGTCTGCCGGATTCTATCAAGTGCGTGGCAAACGAATGCCCGAGTGTGTGAAATGTTGCCCTTTTCGTCAGTCCTACCTTCTCAACCGCCCGCTTGAATGCCTTCTGGAGAACGGACTCATCAACGTGATGGCGCCCTTGCTCACCAGTCCGTGGATTCCTTCACCTGTTCGCCTGCGAGAACACCCACTGCCAGCGCCATCCGCCAGAGGCGTTCGGATACTTCCGATCCAGTGCCTCTGGCAATGGAACCCGGCCATAGCCGTCGCGCAAGTCTTTTTCATGGATAGCCTTGACCTTTTGCAGATGGTTCTGTAGCGGCGCCTTGAGCGATTCGGGTAGCATCGTCACCCGGTCTTTTGCGCCCTTGCCGTCCCGAATCGGGATTTCATTCCGAGCGAAGCACGCGCAGCCGCGAGCACTTCATCAGCCGCAGCCCAGCGCCATACATCAGCGAGGCGATCAGCCACTTATCGCCTTGAAGGCGATTCAGAACCGCCTTGACCTCCTCGCGCGTCAAGACTACGGGCAACGCTTCCTGGCGCAAGCCCGAGGTCGCCGACCTCACGACCAAGCTCATGCTGGTAGAGGAATAGCAGAGCCGAGAGAGCCTGGTTTTGCGTCGAGGCGCTGACCTCTTTGTTGACGGCCAAGTCCGTCAAAAACTGGTTGACCTCCCGCTCTCCCATCTCCATTGGGTGGCGCTTGCCGTGGGAAAAGATGAACCGCTTGATCCAGGCTACGTACGCCTCTTCAGTCCACAGGCTGTAACCGCATCGCTATTTAGACCTGATCCAGCCGCTTGCGCGGCTGCGTGCCACCTTGCTATCCGCCGATAGCGTTCTGAATCATATCCCTACCTGCCGCTCAAAATCAAGTGCCCGGAGCCTCGAACCCATTATATAACTGTCGTTCAGGCTGATTTGCGAATCGTTGGTTGGACCGGCACTTTCTTAATAATATAGGCCAGCATCATTCAATACGCATACCCTGAGTGACCGGACACTTGAACAAATCGCCGAATCAGAGGACTTACCACCAAGCCGGACAGTTGAAGGTGCGCCGGCTCGATTGCCCGTTCGTGTTTCATCGCAACGGGCGACCGATCCGCGATTTTCGCGGTGCCTGGAATAAGGCGCTCGGGCAAGCTGGAATCGAGGGCAAGATTTTCCATGATCTTCGCCGGACAGCCGTCCGTAACCTGGTTCGCGCCGGCGTGCCGGAGCGTGTGGCTATGCAGATTACAGGGCACCGAACGCGCAGCATCTTCGACCGTTACACAATCGTCAGCGAAAACGACCTGCGCGAGGCCGCCGAGAGGCTAGAGGCTTACACCCAAAGCCGGCAGGCTGCCGGCCGCCGATGGTTACAGAATGGTTACAATCGTGCCCTTCGAGCCGAGGGGGACCGAGGATGCGTGCCGCTAAAGTATTGATTTTGAATGCCGGGAGCGGGAGTCGAACCCGCACGGAACTTTCGTTCCCCAGGATTTTAAGTCCTGTGCGTCTGCCGTTTCCGCCATCCCGGCATCATGGGGTTGTTTTTCGATACCTGCGAATCAATCGAGCAGGCTTCGTGGAGGTTAACTTCATCTCCTGCCTTTATCGGCAGGACAGGTCCGAACGTCTCCTCAGCTTAAAAGGCCGGGGAAAAAATTGGAGGCGCCGGGCGGATTCGAACCGCCGAATAAAGGTTTTGCAGACCTCTCCCTTAGCCACTTGGGTACGGCGCCTCAGCTTTCCGATCTAAAGCCAAAGAACATTGTGCGCTAGAAGTTACTATGCCAACCGAAATGTTAACAAAGCGGCTTGCGGGTGTCAAGTTAACTGCGCCGGTTACAACATCTTGCAGCGCTGGTCGCTCATGGCCGCGCTCAGCCGCCGGTGTACCAGCGCTTGAGTCGTTCCGGGGAAACGCCCAGTGCAAAGCAGCAGGGGAGCAGCCAGTTGAGCAGAGCGGTGGCGATGATGCCGTTCTGCTCCCATCGGCGCGCCGAGGCCAGGATCCGACATTCTATAAACGAGATCTTCCCGGCTCGCTTCAGGCGCCGGCTGAAATCGACGTCCTCCATGATCGGCAGTTCGCGAAAGCCTCCCATCGCCTGAAACACCTCTTGCTTGACGAAGATGCCGTGATCACCATAGGGGAGCTTGAAGGCCCTGGCGCGCAGCCGCGAAAGATAGCCGATGGCGCGCATCGCCGGCCGCGCCGAGTCGATCTGCAACTCGAAAGCGCCGCCGACGACGCTAGGATTTCGGCACGCCTGCGCGATGGCCGAGAGCGCTCCGCGCGGCAGAATGCAATCGGCGTGCAGGAAAAGCAGGATCGAGCCGGTGGCCAGCGAGGCGCCCAGGTTCATCTGCCGCCCGCGGTTGGCGCGGCAGCTTACCAGGATATCGGCGTAGCGGGCCGCTATCTCACAGGTGCCGTCGGAGCTGCCACCGTCGACCACGATTATCTCATGCACGGGCTCGGCCCGCGCGCTCCGCAAGGCCCTTTCGAGCAGCCTCTCCTCGTTGAGGGTTGGAATAAGGACCGAGATCTCCATTCCCGACCTCTTATGATATCAAATCGCCTGGGAATAGAAAAAACGCAATGACGTGGACCGCTATCTGCTGTGGCTAGCTGTCCCCGGCATGCCCGCGATGTTTTATAATATTAGCCGAATCGTTCGGGGCGCAGCCGGCATCAAATGGCGCTTTGGTCAAAGCGCAGTTTAAAATGGTTTGGCTCGCGCAGAGGAGGAAGATTATGAAGAAGGTGGTTGTTTACACGCAGCCGGGTTGAGGCGATTGCGACGCAGCGAAGGAGTTTCTTTCGCATAAAGGGATTCCGTATGAGGCCAAGGACGTGCGCGCCGATGCGGCGGCCCGCGACGAGCTGGTCAATCAGCTGAACAGCCGCACCACGCCGACCCTGGTAATCGACGGGGAGGTGTTTCGCGGCTTCCGCGCCAACCGGCAGCGTATTGAAGAGTTGCTCGCTTCCTGATCGAGCCAAGAGGCTGTCTCATTCTACTGCAAAAAGGCTCGCGTTTTTGCGGCGCCCGCGGTTATTAACTATGGCGGGGTATTCCCCGCGCCCGCTGGAAAAAATGTTATTCAAAGTTAACAGCGCCGCATTGTTCGGCATCGACGCCTACCTGGTGCGGGTCGAGGTCGATCTGGCCGTCGGGCGCGAGCTTACTTTCATGACCGTGGGATTGCCTGACGCGGCGGTCAAGGAGAGCCACGAGCGCGTCTCGGCGGCGATTCGCAACTGCGGCTACCAGATGGCGCTCGACCACTATACGATAAACCTGGCGCCGGCTGGCCTGCGCAAAGAGGGGGCGGCCTTTGATCTTCCCATCGCGGTCGGGATTCTCGGCACCAGCGGCTACATACAGTGCTCGAAGATGGACGAGTATATTCTGCTCGGCGAGCTATCGCTCGACGGGGAGGTACGTCCCGCGCGCGGCGCGCTTGCCGTGGCCGTGCTGGCTAAATCCTGCGGCATATCGAACCTGATCGTGCCCGAGCAGAATGCCAGGGAGGCGGCAGTGGTCAGCGGCGTGAACGTCCTTCCGGTCAAGACGCTCCCGCAGGTGGTGGCGCTGCTCAACTCGCTGGAAGAGCCGAGGCCGTTCCGTACTGACCTCTCTTCCCTGCTCTCGGCGGTCTCGACCTATCCGGTCGATCTCAAGGACGTGAAAGGGCAGTACAGCGCCAAGCGCGCCCTCGAGGTCGCCTGCGCCGGCGCGCACAACATACTGATGGTTGGTCCGCCCGGCTCGGGCAAGACCATGCTGGCGCGGCGCATCCCGACCATCATGCCCGATATGACCTTCGACGAGGCGATCGAGACGACCAAAATCCACAGCGCAGCCGGAATCCTGCCGGCCGGGCAGGGATTGATAGCAACGCGCCCCTTCCGCGCGCCGCACCACACCATATCCGATGCCGGGCTGATCGGCGGCGGAGCCATACCGAGGCCGGGCGAAGTCAGCCTGGCCCATAACGGCGTCTTATTTCTGGATGAGCTTCCCGAGTTTCACCGAAACGTGCTCGAAGTCCTGCGCCAGCCGCTCGAGGATGGCTCGGTGACCATCGCGCGCGCCGCGATTACCCTCACCTTTCCGGCCCGCTTCATGCTCGCTGCCGCCATGAACCCCTGCCCCTGTGGCATGCTCGGCTCGCCCGCGGCCGCATGCCAGTGCTCGCCTGCGCAGATCCAGCGCTACGTCTCAAGGATCTCGGGACCGCTGCTTGACCGCATCGATATCCACATCGAAGTCCCTGCGGTGAAATACAAGGAACTCGCCGCCCAGGAGCAGGGCGAACCTTCGCCCGCCATTCGAGATAGAGTGGCGCGCGCCCGCAAGGTCCAGCTGGAGAGATTCAAGGGCGAGAAAATCTACACCAATTCGCAGATGAGCCCTAAACACATCAGGGCCTATTGCAAGATCAGCGATGAGTCGCAGCGGCTGATCGAGACCGCGGTAACGCGGCTCGGCCTCTCGGCCCGAGCTTATGATCGGATACTGAAAGTGGCGCGCACTCTGGCCGACCTGGAAGAGAGCGCCGAAATAAAGCCGGCTCACGTGGCCGAGGCGATCCAGTACCGCACGCTGGACCGTAACTACTGGAGCAAGGAGTAGCAGCTCTAGCCTGAACCGTACGGAAACGAATTCACGCCAGTTAACACCGGTTAGACGGCTGCAGGAAAACCGCCTTTAATTTCAACTGCTTTATCTGGCGTCCTATGTTCAAATTTTAATTGAACTCCCGCCCGAAGAATGATAGATTTCGCTAAGCAACGAAGTTGCGCCTGGGTAAAACAGATCTGTTGGAGGCTAACGTGAAAGCCAGATGCCTCTCTTTAGGCACTATTTTCGCCCTATTTCTCATTTGGACCCCCTGCGCGGCGGAGGAAGCCGAGTCTGATGAGCTAACGGCTTCCGTCTCTGCAATGGCGCGCGTGCGACGTGCGTTTTCGCCACGCTTTTCTCCCGATGGAAGGCGCATTGCCTTTATTTCTGACCTGAGCGGGGTCCCCCAGGTCTGGGTCGTCCCGGCGGAAAGCGGCTGGCCGCAACTTGTTACCTCGCTCGACGACCCGGTCGGCGCGGTCGAGTGGTCGCCCGATGGCCAGTGGCTGGCGATTTCGGTTCTGCCGGGAGGCGGCCTCAATTCCCAAATCTACCTGGTCCGGCCCGACGGGTCCGGCCTGCGCCGCCTCACCGATGGCGGGAAAGAGAACAACTGGCTTGGCAAGTGGACGCGCGACGGCCAGCGCATCACCATGTCCTCTAACCGCCGGAACGCCGCTTCCATGGACTGCTACCTGATAGACCCGGCGACGGGCAAACTGGAACTGATCAGCGAGAACCCCGGCGTCGGCGTATTCGTCGATGTAACCGGCGATCGTCGCCATGCCCTGTTGCTGCGCGTGCGCAGCCGTGGCGACAACAACCTCTACCTGGTTGACCTGGCGACGCGCAAAGAGGTGCTGCTAACCCCACATGAGCCTCCCGCTCAGTTCGACGGCCGCTTCGCGCGCGACCGCCGCAGCGTTTACCTTGTCTCCAACGCCGATCGTGATTTGTTCGGATTCGGACGGATTCGGCTTTCGGCGGATGGAAAGCCCGGCCCGATAGAGGTCCTGGCCGAACGAGCGGATGCCGAACTCAGCGGCTTCGAGCTAGATGATCAGGGAAGAATCGCAGCGCTCGTCTGGAACGTGGCGGGCCGCAACGAGTTAAGCATATTTGATCTGGCGACGCGGAAAACTATCGACTCGCCCAAGCTGCCCGCCGAACTGGCCGGCGGCCTTACCTTCGCGCGCGACGGCAACCTGCTGGCCATGGTGGCCTCGGGCCCGGCCACGCCACTTGACATCTGGATATACGACCTGCGCAAAAAGCGCTTTCATCAAGTCACCTTCAGCCCGCATCCCGGCGTCGATCTGAGCAAGCTCGTGCGCCCGGAGCTGGTGAGTTTCTCGGCGCACGACAGGTTGAGGCTCACCGGCTGGCTCTATCGCCCGCGGGGCCAGAGCGGTCCCGGCCCGGCGGTGATCAGCTTCCACGGCGGCCCGGAGGCACAGGAGGTGCCGGTATTTCGCAGCGACTACCAGGCGCTGCTGAGCCAGGGAATAGCTGTTTTCGCTCCGAACGTGCGCGGCTCTGCCGGCTTCGGCAAGAAATTCGTCAACCTCGACAACGGCGCGCTTCGCGCCAATGCCGTGCGCGACATCAAATCCTGTGTCGATTACCTGGTGCAAAGCGGCATCGCCGACCCCAGGCGCATTGGCATCACCGGCGGCTCCTATGGGGGCTACATGACCATGGCCGGACTGACGGAATATCCCGAGCTTTTCGCCGCCGGCGTCAACCTCTTCGGCATCGTGAACTTCGCCACGTTTTTCGAGCAGACCGAGCCCTGGATGGCCGCTATATCCAGGGTCGAATACGGCGATCCGGAAACAGAAGCCGAAATGCTGCGCAACCTCTCGCCGATTCACAAGCTCGACCGCATCAAAGCCCCCACCATGGTGCAGCACGGCGCGAACGACACCAACGTCCCGGTGGTCGAGGCTGAACAGATCGTCGAGGCGCTCGAGAAGCGCAACGTGCCCGTCGAATACCTGCTCTTTCCCGACGAGGGCCACGGCTGGCGCAGGGTGCCCAATCGCATCAAATCGACGGTCGCGCTCGTCCACTTCTTCGCCAAGCACCTGAAAGGCGAAGGACAACCGGCGGTACGGAAAGAGTGATCCTCCACCTCCCGGCCTGATCCTGTAGCAGCGACTCGATCTGACCCGGCCCCAAAACTGATCCGCTCGGTCCATGCCATGCGTAAACATACCGCAAAAGAAATCTATTTTGGCGGCGCCTGTTCTGCACGGCCTGCCGTCTCTCCCCCCGGCACGATCGAGACCAGGTGGCCGAACACTCGCCCGAACTTGACCTTGGCGTCGAATTTCACCGGCATGCGCCTGGAATCTCGGCTGACCCAGACGTTAAGCTGGCCGCCGGACCTGAACAGTCCGCCGAAAACCGATACCGCCTGGACCTTCACCGCGTTGAAGACGTCGAGCGGGGTTTTCACCTTTTCTTCCTTTAGCGCTCTGACCTCGATCTCTTTGAGCTTACCGTCGTCGCACAGCATCATCTTCCAGCTCTTTCCGGGGACCAGCTCCCGAGTCCGCGCCGCGTACAGGGCGGAAAGAATGTCGTTGAAACAGGGCGGCACGTCATCTAAGGTCTCGTTTTTCTTCTCCTCCGGCGGCTCGACGGCCAGATCAACTTCGCGGACGTGAAGTCTTGCCTCATCCTTGTAAAACACCATATCCACCGCCCGCTTCCTTTTTCCCTCGTTAATCCGCTTGACCATCTTCAGCATGCACAGGCCCTCAGCATCGACCACCGATTCGAAATAATCATCCACCTTGACCCTGGCTAGGCTGCTCAGGAAGCCGGACGATTTCACTTCCGCAATAAACCGGAAGGCGCTCCCGTTCAATTCGCTCTGAGGGTCGGCCACACGCATGGTAATATCGCCCGCATACATGCTGGGCAGGAAGAACAACCAGGCCGGAGGGTCCCAATTGACTTTATATACGAGAGTCTCCCCTGTGGCGAAGGGAAGATTATCGGAAGATTCGCCAGCGGCTCGAGCCGGCGTCGGCAGCAAGAGCAGCAGAGCCGCAACCGCTCTCTTCAAACTTCTCGAAAAGGTATTCCTGTTCATCGTTTTATTTCGATAGCACCGGGAGTCTTTTGGGTTCGTCCCTACAGTTGATCAGCGCGACAGCAGCATTTTTAGCCAAATTATGGCGATGGCAAGGGCAAAACCGAGCAGCGAATTGTATTCGCGGTTTTCCAAGGCGCGCCTGAGGCTGAACCCGAGATCAGATTCTCGTTTTACTGATGTGAGCCGTGGCAAAAAGAGCGGCACGCGCCGCGAGTAGTCGCGATAATCGTCGCCGAACTGTTCGAGCATCTCAGCCTCCTCCTGTCTCATTACCGGCCAGTAGACGGCTAGGAAGAAGGCCAGGAATAAGAGGACGAGCCAGGTCGAATTCGCAGCGACGGCGAAGCCGAGGCCTATACCGAAAGTCCCGAGATAGAGCGGATTGCGCGTGTGGGCATATGGGCCCGCTGTGGCCATTCTCTTTCCCTTTTCTATGTAGCCGGCTGCCCAGAGACGCAGCATCAGCCCGGCGAACGCAAGCGCGCCCCCCGCCGCCAGGCTTAACGACGTCGGCCGGCTGAACACGAGCAGCGCGAACGCCAGGGCAAATCCCATTGGGACGCGGGCTGTTTGGGCAAAGCTTCGATACCTTAAACTCACAGCTTAGCCCCCTTCAGCCTTCGCTCAACCATCTCGAAGACGCGCTCTGCCGGAATATCCAGGCACTCGTTGGTCTTTATCGGGCAAACTCTGCTGTGACATGGGGAGCAGTCTATACCCCGCCATATGACACTGTGGCCGGGCCCAAACGGGCCATAGCGAATAGGGTCCGTTGGACCGTATATGCCAACGACCGGAGTGCCGACAGCGGCCGCAATATGCAACGGCCCGGTTTCGCCTCCGACAAAGCAGAGCGCGCGCCGGCAGAGGACGAGCAACTGCTTGATATTGGCGGGGAAGTGGCAGAGCGGCGCGCGCCGCAAGCCGGCGGCCAGCCGACGCACCAGCTCCTCCTCGCCCGGCCCCGCGACCACCACCGAAGGGAGCTTGAGCCTCGTGTAGACAAGCTCGATAAGCTCGCTGTACCTTTCCACCGGCCAGAGCTTGCTGCGCCATCCGGCGCCGGGATTTACGACGATAAAATGCGAAAGGCCATGCTCCGCCAGCCTTTCCGCGATATAGCTTTCATCCTGAGACAAAGCGACCAGAGGAAAAGAGACCTCGCGCATCCGAGCACCCAGCGGCTCGACCAGCGCTGCGTTCAGCTCGATGACATGGCCCAGGGCCGGCGCCGGGGTGACCCGGCAATTGTAGAAAAGTTCGGCCGACGCCTCGCGCACGCAACTGCGGGCAAAGCCGATACGGAGCGGGGCTCTCGATAGAAAAGCAAGCAGGGCTGATTTAAGCAGTCCCTGAAAGTCGATGGCCGCGTCGAACCTCGCTCGAAACAGCGCGGCAATGGGCATGGCTCCCCCGCCATCGACGCGGCGTATGGAATGACGGTCGAGCCGGAGCAATTTATCAGCCACCGGCGAGCCTTCCAGGAGCTGAGCCATCCTTCCTTCGACCAGCCATTGGATTTCGGCCTGCGGCCACGCGTTGCGCAGGGCGGCCACGGCGGGCAGCGCATGCACTATGTCGCCAATCGAGCCGAGTTTAATTATCAGAAAACGCATGTTGCGCGAGACCCTGAGCCTGCAAAAATTCACCGCAGAGGACGCAGAGGGTCAGGGTAGAAATTCCTCTGCACACTCTGTGCGCTCTGTGGCGAAAAATCTAGCATTGGTCCTCATGGTCCAGGATCCAGGCAACAGCCTCCAGCAGGTTTTCCGCGATGAAATCGGGCTTATTGTTCCAAGATTCGCGCTGCTCAAGCTGACGCCGGCCATGGCCGGTCAGGACCAGCACGGCCTTGGCCCCGGCGTTGCGCGCGAGCACGATATCGCGATAGCTGTCGCCGATGACGTACGAGCTTTGCAGGTCGAGGCCGAACGCCTCGGCCGCCCTCATGAGCATGCCCGGCTTGGGCTTGCGGCATTCGCACTCCAGGCGGTAGGCAGCGACTTCGCCCTCCGGGTGATGTGGACAATAATAGATGGCATCCAGACGCGCGCCGGCCGATTCCAACTGTTGCGCTAGTTCGGCGTGAATGCGCTTGAGCATCGGCTCGTCGAAGTAATTGCGGGCAATGCCCGACTGGTTGGTGGCGACGATTGCCAGCTTGCCGCTCCTGTTCACCCTGGCAATCGCCTCGAAAGACCAGGGGTAGATGATCAGCTTTTCCGGCCGATCGAGGTGGCCGATCTCCTCATTGATCGTCCCATCGCGGTCCAGAAATATAGCCGATCTTGCGGGTCTCTCCATATAAGGCGAGTTCGTTGGCGGACCGGGGTCGGTCCAAATCACCACGGCAAAGAGGGCCTATTGTTCATCCAGCTTGAGGGCGCGCCTGAAGTTCTCTTTGGCCTTATCCAGCTGCCCCTGCTTCTGGTATATATAGGCAAGCTCGCGATACAGTCGAGCCTGGAGGCTTTTGACTTCAACATACTTCAGCCCCTCCTCGACTACTTTTCTGGCAAGCTCGAGCTGCCTCTTGTGGCGCAGCATATCGCTGACTTTTTCGACGGCTTCGGTCAGGTGCCGCTGGCAGGGGGGAGAAAATCCGAGGTCGTAGATCCTCTTCATCTCCCGGAACACGCCGTCAAAGTTCCCCTTTTCTATATCGGTTACCACGATCTGGTACTGCATCTCCGCCCTGGCCAGCTTTCTCTTATCGCAGTCTCTCGCAGCCGCCGGCGCGGTTGCCGCCGCGAGCGCTACTATCCAGAGCAGAAGCGAAGCGCGGTCGCGCCGCCCTCTAAGATTTGAACGGATTGCTTCCATCATGTCGATCTTCTGTTACGAATGGGTTTTGTTTTTCATCCGCCAACTCGGAAATCCTGTCGCTCGAACCATGTTCTTCTTCCAGTTGATCGCGCGCCTCAATGAAGCTATAGAAAAGGCGCTGAAGGTCCTGGTCGCCTCCGATGCGATCGTGGTACAGGCTAACGATGGCGGCGGAGGCGATAACTACGATAATGGTCAGCGCAGCAGCGGCCAGGGCCGGGCGCAACGTCGCGCCTGAAAAGACCGAAGCGATTCCCTCGAACAGCCCGGGCGCCTGCCGTGGCCCTTCCACGATCCGGGCCCTCACTCCCGCCCAGAGCGCAGGCGACGGCTCGAGGACGAAGAGGCCACGCGAAACCAGGTCGCTGGTCCTGGCTAGCTGCCGGAACTGCTCGCAGCAGATCGCACAGCCTGCCATGTGCTTCTCAAGCTCGCTGCGTTCTGCTTCGCTCAGTTCCCGATCCAGAAGCGCGCTAAGGTTTTCCTGACACGCTTGGCAGTTCATCCCTACCCTCCCGCAAATAGCGCTTTACTCGGTCTCGAACTACAAGCCGGGCGCGATGTATATCGGTCTTGACCGAAGCCATGCTTCGTCCGGTGAGCTCGGCGATATCCTGATAGCTCATCCCCCGCATGGCTGCCAGGATGAAGACCTCGCGATATTTCGGAGTCAGGCTGGCGATTGCCCTCGATATGACCTCCTGCAGTTCGTCCGAGAGCGTCTCGTCTTCCGGGCTCTTTGCCTGGGCGGCCACGCGCTGGATCTCGGCTCGCTCATCTTCGTTCCGCGGCGTGTCGAGCGAAACCAGGGGGGCTGATCTCGAACGATAGCGCTGGAAGATATAGTTCCTGGCGATAGTGTAAAGCCAGGGCTCGAACCTGGTGTCGTCCCGGAGGGTATTCAGCTTCTGAAAAACCGTCACGAAAGTTTCCTGGGTTAGATCCTCCGACTCCTCCCGCGAGCCGGTCATATGATAAATGTAGTTCAATATCTTCCGGCCGTAGACATGGTATATTTGCTCAAAGGCCGAGATATCACCTTCCTTCGCCCGCTGCACCAGGTCGCGTAAGTCGGCCCGCGAGCCGACGCTCAGAGCATATCCCTCATCTGGGCCTAACGGCGCATTCAATTAGTTGATCCTACCTTGATAGCAAAGTTTCAAAACCGATTATCCCGTCCAATTATATACCAGGAGCCCGGTCCACCGCCACGAGCCGGCCCGATTTGTCTCTGAAAAAAGGGGCCAATCGGGTATAATCCTTCTCGATATGATCAAGGAGATCGTTTGCCTGGTCGCCCTGTGCGGCGCCTGTTCTCCTCTACTGGCCCACGACCTCTGGCTCAAGGCCGAGCCCAGCCGGGCCGATTCCGGAGGCAAGGTTCTGCTTTATCAGATGCTGGGAGAGGAGATCACATCCGCCAAGCCGCAACCGTTCAATCCCGAAAGGAGCGCAGCCCTAGCCGTCTATACAGCAAAGGGACGGCACGACCTGCTCGCCTCAGCAAAGGCCGGCGCGTCGCCGCTTGCCGAGGCAGAGCTTTCCGATGAAGGAGGCGCTCTTGCGGAACTCCTGATAAGGCCGAGGCTGATTACCCTCGGCCCATCCGTCTTCAACCGGTATTTGAGCCACGAGGGGCTGGGTTCGATACTTTCGCTCCGCGCCAGGCGGGGCGAAATGGCCAAACCGGGGCGCGAGCGCTACTCGAGGTTCAATAAGGCGTTGGTCTGCGGGGAGAGAGGAAGCCCCTATGAGCAGCTGCTCGGCCATAAGCTCGAAATCATTCCGGAGCGAGACCCCTGCGCCAGTTCGCCAGGCGACCGCCTTCCGATCAAGGTCCTGTACGAAGGAAAGCCGCTCGCCGGGGCGCTCGTCTCGGCCGGCTTCGTGGGCTTTAAGCCGAAGGGCTACGCCTTCAGCGGGCGAACTGATAAAGAGGGCCGCGCTGAAGTTCCTCTATCCAGCGAAGGGCTCTGGGTGGTCCGGCTGGTGCACATGATCGAGAGCCCAGATAAGCAGGAAGCGGAATGGGAGAGCTTCTGGGCCACGCTGAGCTTCATGGTGAACAGGAGCCAGGAGTCAGGAGACAGTAGAAAAGCTGTAAGGCGGCAGGTGTAAGTGGAAGAGAAATTCCACTCACAGCTGAGGAAAAACGGCTTGCGTATGAATTTTCGAATCCTTGACAAGGGCTGTTGTTTAAAATAATATCAACTAGTAAGCCGGGTGCGCCGGGGAAACGTTCGGAATAATTTAGCGGATGGCGATGCCAGCTGTGGTCGGGACTTTATTCTGTCGCCGCCAATCGCTGCGGCCACTCATTTGGCAAAACAGCCTTGAAAGGAGCTAAAATGGCAAATCCCCCCTCGCAGAAAATTTGGCACAACGGAAGGTTGATCAAATGGGACGACGCCAAGATCCACGTGATGTCGCACGTCGTCAACTACGGCTCCTGCCTGTTCGAAGGGATTCGCTGCTATGATTCCAAGCAGGGGCCAGCGGTATTTCGGCTGGACAAGCACGTTCAGCGCCTGTTTAATTCCTGCAAGATCTACCGGCTGGAACTCCCTTTTTCCCGGCATGAAATCAGCGAGGCGATCCAGGAGACGATTCGCGCCAACAAGATGCGCGAGTGCTACATCAGGCCGATTGTTCTGCGCGGCATGGGCGAGTTTGGGGTGAACCCATTTTCGTCTTCCGTGGAGGTTTACATTGCCGTGTGGCAGTGGGGAAAGTATCTGGGCCCCGAAGCGCTCGAGCGCGGCGTTGACGTCTGCGTATCTTCGTGGACGCGCATGGCGCCCAATACCCTGCCCGCCCTGGCCAAAGCCGCGGCAAATTACATGAACTCGCAGCTGATCAAGATGGAGGCGATAAAAAACGGCTTCGTCGAAGGGATTGCCCTCGATGAGTTCGGCTTCGTGAGCGAAGGAAGCGGCGAGAACATTTTTCTGCTATTCGAGGGACGGCTCCACACGCCGCCGCTCAGCGCTTCGATTTTACCCGGCGTTACCCGCGACAGCATCATAACTCTCGCGCGGCAGCTCGGCCTGGAGGTGGTCGAGCAGCCCATCCCGCGCGAACTCCTCTACACCGCCGACGAGGTTTTTCTCACCGGCACGGCGGCCGAAATCACTCCGGTCAGATCAATCGATCACATCGAGATCGGCAGCGGAAGCCGCGGCCCGATTACCAGGATGCTCCAGGCGGAGTTCTTCGCGATCATTAACGGCGACAAAGAAGACCGCTTCAACTGGCTGACCCCGGTTTACAAGACGGAGGCTGTCTCGAAATCGCTGGACGGCTCAAACGATCTATGAACATTAACGATCTTCTCGCTTCGGCCATAAGGCGCGGGGCCTCGGACCTGCACCTGAAGGCTGGCGCCCTCCCCCACGTGCGGATCAACGGCGAACTAGCCCCGCTCGCAGAGTTCTCGCAACTGAAACGCGAGGATACGGTGACGCTGGCCCTCAGCATCATGAACAGCCAGCACAAGCAGAGGTTCAACCAGCAGAACGACGTCGATCTCGCCTACAGCGCGCCCGGGCTCGGCCGTTTCCGAATAAATATTTTTCAGCAGCGGGGCAACGTTTCGCTGGCGATTCGTGCCATACCCGACCGGATTCTCAAGTTCGAGGACCTGCTGCTCCCTCGCATCCTGGAAAAAATATCCTGCGAGCCGCGCGGCCTGGTGCTGCTCACCGGCACGACCGGAAGCGGCAAATCGACCACCCTGGCCTCGATGATCGATTACATAAACGAGCGGTTCACAAGACACATAATTACCATAGAAGATCCCATCGAGTTCGTCCATCACGACAAGCTGAGCATAATTAGCCAGCGGGAGGTCGGAATCGACACGCCGGGCTTTGCCGATGCCCTGCGCGCCTGTTTCCGCGAAGACCCCGACGTTATCCTGGTGGGCGAGATGCGCGATAAGGAGACGATCGAGACCGCGCTCATCGCCGCCGAGACCGGACACCTGGTCCTCTCCACGGTCCACACCCTGGATGCCCCCGAGACGATCAACCGTATCATCGCCGTCTTCCCCCCCTACCAGCATGACCAGATCAGGCTCCAGCTCGCCTCCGTGCTGAAGGCGGTGATTTCCATGCGCCTGGTCAAACGCTCGGACCGGCCCGGCCGCCTGCCCGCGGTCGAGGTCATGATCGTTACGGAACTGATTAGAAACTGCATCATCGACCCCGATAAGGCAAAGCTGATCAAGCCGGCGATCGCCGCCGGCACCTCGCAGTACGGCATGCAAACCTTCGACCAGTCCCTCTACGAACACTACAGCAAAGGGCGCATAAGCTATGAAGATGCCCTGAGCTACGCCAGCAACCCCGACGAGTTCAAGCTGCGCGTCCAGGGGATCTACAGCGCCTCCGACTCTGCCCTCGAGGCGATGGAAAAAGAGCTGCAAAGCAGGAAGAGCTGAGCGGTCGGAATAGTGGCACGCCGTCGCAACTGCCTTGAATAAAGGAAACGTTGTCGATCTCCACTTCTGTTGTATATTTCTGTACATTGTAGCGGCTAGGGCGCAGTAAACTGCGCTCCTACAGCTCGCCAGGGTGGGACACGACATGACGTCGTACACCTGGCGGCCTAAAGGCCGCCGCTACATTGCTCTTTTCCACCAACTCCTACCTGGCGCACCCTTCTGGCTACCAGTTCTGGAATCCCCTGCCGCGCAATGTTAAAATATTTCAGATGCAGGAGGATATCGATCCCAAGCTTTATTCTCGCGCCCTGAAGCTTCTCTCCTCGCGCCCCTACAGCGAACGGGAGCTGCGCGACAAACTGGCGCGCCGCGGCGACGCTGCGGAGATCGAGAAGATCGTGCTGAAGCTCAAGTCGAGCGGATTGCTGAACGACCTGGACCTTTCTTATAATTTCGCCTCGTATCGCGCCAGGAGCAAGAACGTAGGGCGGGCGCGGGCGGCGCTTGAGCTCAGGCGCAGGGGGGTATCGCGCGAGGTCGCCGAACGGGCGCTCGAACAGGTCTACCGCGAGGTGAGCGAGGCTGAGCTCATCGATCGGGCGATCGAGAAATGGCTGAGGCGCAGCGGCCCGCCCCGCGACCTGAAGGAGCTGGCACGCCTGCGCGCTTACCTGGAGCGACTGGGCCTGTCGGGTTCCCTGATAGGGCGAAAGACCCTGCGCTTCCGTCTGGAGCTGGAAGGGCGGCGCGACGATGAATCGCTATGAGAGCTAACGAGATAAGACAGCGGTTTCTGCAGTTCTTCGAAAAGCGGGGCCACCGCATCGTTAAAAGCTCGCCCCTCATCCCGGAGGGTGACCCTACCCTTCTTTTCACCAACGCCGGGATGAACCAGTTCAAGAATGTATTCCTCGGCGTCGATCGGCGCGACTATAGCCGCGCCGCCACCGTGCAAAAATGTGTGCGCGCCGGCGGCAAGCACAACGACCTGGAGATGGTCGGGCGCACCCTGCGGCATCATACCTTCTTCGAGATGCTCGGCAACTTCTCATTCGGCGATTACTTCAAGCGCGAGGCGATAGCCTGGGCCTGGGAGCTGGTGACCGGCGACTTCGGGTTGCCTCCCGAAAAGCTTTATATTACGGTATTCGAGACTGACGACGAGGCCTTTGACATCTGGAACAAAGAGATCGGGATTCCGGCCGAGCGCATCTTTCGCTGCGGCGAAAAGGAGAATTTCTGGGCCATGGGCGATACCGGGCCGTGCGGCCCATGTTCGGAGTTGCATTATGATCTCGGCCTGAGCCCGCTCGGCCACGGCAACTGCCTCTTTCCTTGCGATTGCGGGCGCTACGTCGAGATCTGGAACCTGGTCTTCATGCAGTACGACCGCGACGAGGAGGGGAATCTGACCCCCCTGCCGCGGCCTTCGATCGACACCGGCATGGGGCTGGAGCGGATCGCCGCTGTGCTTCAGGGAAAGATATCGAACTATGACACCGACCTCTTCCGGCCGCTGATCGAAGAGGCCTGCGAGCTTGCCGGCAAGGAGCACGGCACCGATCCCCAGGACGACGCCTCGCTGCGCATTATCGCCGACCACAGCCGGGCCACCGCCTTCCTGATCACGGACGGAGTGCTCCCCGGGAACGAGGGGCGCAACTATGTGCTGCGCAAGATCATTCGGCGCGCGGCGCGGCACGGGCGCAGGCTCGGCCTCGAGCAGCCTTTCCTCTTTCATATGACCGGCCTGGTGGCCGAGCTGATGCGCGAGCCTTACCCGGAACTCATCCCGGCACGCGACTACGTCGCCCGCGTCGTAAAGAACGAAGAGGAGCGCTTCTCCACGACCTTGACTCAGGGGCTCAAACTGCTGGACGAAATCTGCTTGAAGGTCGCCGAGCGCGGCGGCAGCACTATTCCTGGTCCAGACCTGTTCAGGCTCTACGACACCTTCGGTTTCCCCCTCGACCTGGCCGCCGAGATTGCAGCCGAGCGCGGCCTGGCCATCGACGAGGCCGGATTTCAGAGCGAACTCGAAAAACAGCGGGAGCGGGCCAAGGCTAGCTGGAAGGCCGCCGAGAAGAGAGTCCCTGAAGTTTACCTGGAGCTTTCCAAGCACATCAGCTCGCAGTTCGTGGGCTACGAGACCATGGAACATCGCGACTCGCGCGTCATGGCGATAGTCTCCGGCCCTCAGTTGCTGGAAAGAGCGCAGGCGAGAGATGAGGTTGAGGTGGTCCTCGATATCACGCCGTTCTATCCGGAAGGCGGCGGACAGGTCGGAGACAAAGGCACACTCAGCGGCGAAACGGCCGTGGCCAGAGTGATCGATACCTATTCTCCGGTGACCGGTATTACCGCGCACCGCTGCGTGATCGAGCGGGGCCAGCTCAAGGTCGGGGATAAGGTCGTCGCGGCGGTGGACGTCGAGCGGCGCCTGGCGACCAAGCGCAACCACACGGGAACCCATCTGCTGCACGCGGCGCTGCGCGAAGTGCTCGGCGAGCATGTCAAGCAGGCGGGATCGCTCGTCGCCCCCGACCGGCTGCGCTTCGATTTCACACATTTTGCCCCTTTGAGCATGTATGAGATCGAGAGGATCGAAGAGCTGGTAAACCAGCAGATCGAACTGGATAAGCCGGTCTCGATCCACATCATGGATCTGGACCTGGCCCTGAACTCCGGCGCCCTCGCCTTCTTCGGCGATAAATACCAGGGACAGGTGCGAGTGGTGAGCGTCGATGGCTTCAGCAAGGAGCTGTGCGGCGGCACCCACGTCGCTCACACCGGCGAAATCGGCCTGCTGAAAATCGTGGAGGAGTCGAGCATCGCCGCCGGGGTGCGGCGCGTCGAGGCGGTAACCGGGGAGAACGCGCTCAAGCGGCTGCAAGATGATGAGAAAATTCTCGATCAGCTCGGCCAGATGCTCAAGGCGTCGAGGCCGGGACTGGTGGAAGCCGTCGAGCGCTTGCAAAATTCGCTGAAGGAAGCCCTGAAGGAGATCGAATCGCTGCGCGCCAGGCTGGCCGAGAGGGAGGCGCGCGCATTCGCCGCAGAGGTGCGCGAAGTTAAAGGGGTTAAAGTCCTGGCGCAAAAAGTAGGGGAGATCGACCGCGCGGCGCTACGCGACCTGGCAGACCGGCTGCGCCGCAAGCTCGGCTCCGGCGTCATCGTGCTCGGAGCGCCGCAGCCCGAAGGCAAAGTGGCCCTGACCGTCATGGTCACGCCCGACCTGACTGCTCGGCTCCATGCCGGTAAGATCATAAAAGAAGTAGCGGCGCGCGTCGGCGGGGGCGGGGGCGGGAAACCCGAACTGGCCGAGGCGGGCGGCCGCGACCCGTCCCGGCTCGACGAGGCGCTCGAGGCCAGCTACCGAATCGTCGAACAGTTCCTTACACCCTAACCTAACGCGAGCTTTCACGGCGCAGCTTGCTGCGCGCTGCTGTAAATCTCTTCCTCTCTCAAGGCTTTGGCCGCCAGCGCGGTGGAGACCAGCCGGCCGAGCGAATTGATTGGAGTATTGAATTTCCCGAGAAACGGAATGCCGGCGACCAGACCGATGGCCGCGAGCGGCAAACCGGCCTGTTGCAGGACCAGGCCGAGGATAATAAATGCACCGCCTGAAATGGGAGGCGTCGCGACCGAACCGAGAAAAGCGAGCAAAGCGATCGCCGCTTCTCTGCCCGGCGAAAGGTTCGAACCCGCCATGTTGGCCGCAAAAATTGCGACCACGCCGAGATGGGCCGCCGTGCCGATCTTGTGAACGCTGACGCCGAGCGGCAGGGCGAAGCTGAAGATGCTCCGGTCTATTTTAAGCTCATGTCGCGCCACTTCCATCTCCACCGGCAGCGTGGCCGCGCTGCTGCCGGTAACGAACGCCGTCATCAGAGCGTCCCTGGCCTTGCGAACGAAGCCGAACGGCTCCATGCGGAACGCCATCAACAGGGCCAGGCATAGAGCGCAGGCCAGCGCCTGCGCCAGGTATACCGCCGATATCACCCGGGCAAAATGGGCAACGGCGCTCAACTTGTACTGGCTAAAAGCAATGGAAATTAAGGCAAGGGTTCCAATCGGAGCATATTGCATGACCCAATGCAGGATGGTGTACATGCTCCGGGCGCACAGCTCGAACAGCTGGCGCAGCGCTTCCGCCGACCTGGCCGCCCCATCCCAGGTCGAGCGCCGGACGCTGTCGAGGGCCAGCGCGAAGAGTATCGAGAAAAAGATCGCGGGAAGCAGTTGGCCTTCGGCGACTGAGCCGAACAGGTTCTCGGGAACAATCCATGAGAGGAGATCGCCTGGAGAATAACGCCTGGCAGCTTCGGCCTGCCCCGCCGGCAATCGGAGGCCGATTCCAGGCCGTATTACATGAGCTACGGCAACTCCCAGCGCCGCTGCCATCGAGGCCGTAGCTGTGTACCAGAACAGCAGCCCTACTCCGATACGGCTCAGCTTCGCGGCAGAGATCGACGACAATCCAACCAATATCGTCGAGACAACGATAGGCAACACCAACATCTTTAAGAGCCGTATCAGCAGGTCTCCCAGCGGTTGCAGGGCAAGGGCCCGCGGCCCTAAGGCGATTCCCATCGCTGCGCCGAGCAGAAAGGCTACAGCCATTCGCCTGGTCAGAGAGGAATTCAGATAGTGCCTGATCCAGGTCTTTATCACTCGCTGCTCGCCCACAAAGAATGGCACGCGGACATAACCTGATTTAGCGGACCGGCTTGATCAGGAGAGATTTTTTGATGCCGAACAGCTTGCGCCAGAAGACTCAGCTTCGTGGCAACCGCAATCCGGCTCGTTGCACTCGCCGTGTCCGCCGCGGCGCAGCATCGGTTCGAATTCGTCCAGGAACCGGCGCTTCCCTTCATGCAGTCCCAATTCCGTAAGGCGAAAACTCTCCCCGGCCACAGGTTCCACGTAGCCTCTCGCGCCGAGTTCTTCCAGGCAGCGGAGCAGCACCGGCCGGTCGGCCGCCAAAAAGCAGAGCATTTCATCGGCCGTTACGGCTCGGCTTAGCCCTTCGCCGTGCATCCAGTACATTAGCTGGAGGATCTCATCGCGCAATCGGAGGTTGTGCGGGTCTTCCCACGAACTATTTTTATCGTCCTCATTCCACATACTAAGGACCCACGGCGGTCAACCTTCAGTTCTCGGCCTAATGCTGGCGGCTGGGGGCTGATTGCCGATGGCTTAACTATACAGCCACTTTGACCACATTGTCTTGGACAGCGACCGGCAGCATCTCGAGACGCAGGCCCGGCATTTCCATGCAAGCCCCTTCGCGCCGAAGGTCGTAACGGTAACCGTGGCAGGAACAGGTGAGCATCGGGCTCTCGAACAGCGCGTCATCGAGCGGGCGCTTGCCGGCGGCGCAGCCGTTCCGATAAGCGTAAAATGCGCCTCCGATATTACACACGATCAGATTGAACTCGCCGAAGCTGACGATGCGCAGCCGCTCCGGCTCGAGGTCCACGGTCCTGATAATCGAGAGCCACCTGCCGCTGGCCTGCGGCGCCGCGCCAATCCGAACCAGCTTCGCAACATGGGCCGCTGCGGCGCGGCCCGGAGCGAACGGCGTTGCGCCCGCGCTGGCCGGCCCGGCCCTTTCCGGCTCGACCTCAGCAGCGGGCAGCAGGCCGTGTATCAGCAGCAGCGCGCGGACGACCTCATCCTGGGCCAGGCGCGAGAGCATTTCGTCCTTCAGCGACAGCGAATCGAGCGCGGCGAGAATGCGGCGCAGCCCCTCGCCGTATAGCTTCAGGATCAGCTGGATAAGGTCAAGGGCTTTCTCGCGTATTTCCGGGTCAGGGTAGCGTTCAAGCTGCTGGGCGAGCGCATTTAACTGCCCGGCCAGCTCCTGCGCCTCGCGTGCTCCCATCTCGCTCACGTCAAGACCTCAACGCTTCTTTTTTGATGATCTCGATCGCCTCATCGATCCTGGCGGCGACCGCCGGGCTGAATTCCATCCCCCACCCCTGGTCGCGCGGCTCTATTTCGACCACCACTACCTTTTCCGGCAGCACGCCGAAATACTTACAAATGATGAGCAGGTTGTCGAGGTCGATCACTCCGCTCACCGCCTCGCCGATTCGCGCCTGTATCTCGGCCGCGTCGGGGAGGGGACGTTCCCACGAATAGACTTCGAGCGTTCCAGGCTCCCTTCCCCGTTTGGCAGCCGAAATGAATATCGCTTTCTTGTACTTTGCCGGAGCGTCCTGCAACCAATGGTATACCATTATCGGCCCGTAGCTCAAGTCTTCCACCTGCACATGATCGGGCCAGGGGAGCTTGGCCAGCTCCCAACAGAGGACGCGCCCGAAAGACATGTCCCTCAGGTTCGAGTAACCGACTCCCGCAATCAGAACCATAAAACCGTTTGCCGCTTTCGAGCCATCAGCCGTCAGCTTTCAGCCTTCGACCGAGCAGGCGCATGTATTGACCTCGCGCACTATCTCGCGCCCGCCGCCGTATATATGGGTGGTGCAGGGCATGCAGGGGTCGAAGCTGCGGATGGTGCGCAGCATGTCGATGCCGGTAAAATCCTCCGGCCGCGAGAAACTCTCCAGTATCGGCGTGTTCAGCACTGCCTCTTCGTAAGCGCCGCCGTTGCCCCACGGGTCCTTGGGCGAGGCGTTAAAGGTCGAAGGGGTTATGATCTGATAGTTGACGATCGCCCCCTTGTCGAGCACCAGATGATGCGAGAGATAGCCGCGCCCGGCGCCCCAATATCCCACGCCGCGCCGCTCGTTCTTCGGCACCTCGAACGGGGCGCTCACCTTGTCCTGTCCCTTCTTCATGTAGTCGAAGGCGCGCAGCACCATCATAGTGGCGATCATCAGGTTAAAGGCCATACAATAGGCGCGCGCGCGGTTGCGCTCGAAGGCGTTCCAGACGTCGGGAATATGCCACTCCAGCTCCATTTCCGGCAGCACGGTCTTGGGCAGGTACATCTTGAGGCTGTGGCCGGTCGGCTCGAGAAAATCGTTTTTCGGCATTTTTTTGGCGGCCGCCGTCGTCCATATGCGCGCGTAGCAGCCGGCCTCGACGACCTGTCGGTCCCAGCGCGGCGAGGTGGCCCAAGTATAGCGGCCCGCCCAGCTCTCTCTGGTCGGTTTGGGCATGGTCTCTTTATTCCACGGGTGATTGGGCGAAAGCGGGGCGCCGAGCGGGTCGGTCCTGTAGCGCGGCGGCCGGCCGTGGTTCCAGTCCTCGTAATAGGAGTGCTCGACGAACTCCTCGAGCCCTATGTTGATGTGCTGAAGCTTGGTGGTCACAAGCTCCCCGTCGATAATCACGCCCGGCGTCGCGTAGCGCCGCTCGCCCCATTCGTTGCACCGCTTGTAGCTGGCGTCGTAGCTCTCCGGATCATCCCACATGCCGAGGTCGATCAGGTTCTTCCGCCGCGCGCCGACCTTCTTGTACTCGGGGTTGTATTCATAGAAGAAATCGGTCAGGTCATCCCAGAGCAGGACCATCTGTTTGGTCCAGGCGATCATCTTATGCAACCGGGTGTAGGTCTCGTTTAAGTCGGTAATGGTCAGCGTGGTCGACATGCCGCCCGGGACCACGGTCTGCGGGTGGGGATACTTGCCGAAGAGGACCGAATAGGCTTCGCGCGGCGGGCGGGTCATGCGCAGGCCGTCCAGGTAGCACTTGCCCGACAGCGGGTTGAGCGACCTCATTATATCGCCGATGGTCTTAAAGGTATGGACCTCTGCATGCGGCGCCTCGCTCTTCTGCGCTTTTTGCCACATGTCGGGATTAGTGGCCTCGACCACGACCTGAGAATAATCCGGGCCGGCCAGCAGAAAGAGGTGCAGCGGGTGGTCGTAGAGGAAATCGAGCGCCAGGGCCAGGTTGCGCAGCACAGTGCCGAGCGGAGGCGGGCGAATGCCGAAGGCCATCTCGATCGCCTCGCAGGCGGCGGTCGAGTGGACGCCGCCGCACACGCCGCAGGCGCGGCTGGCTATGAACATCGCGTCGCGCGGGTCGCGGCCCTTCAGTATCACCTCGTAACCGCGAAAGAAAGTAGCAACCGAATTAGCCTCATGGAATTTTAATCCCTTCAGGTCGGCCACCGCGTGAAAGGCGAGCGCTCCCGCCACGCGCGTCACCGGAGAGATGTTTACATCTTTGATATGGCCGTTGCGGGCCAACATCTCCTCGATCTTTTCGCGGTTGATCTCCTTCGGCTGATAGCCATAAGGGTCAGCGACCCCGCCCTTCAGTTGAGGATTTCCCTGGCTGTCGAACTCGATGGGAAGATTTTTGAAGCACATCGTTCACCCTCCAGCTCTCGGACGACGATTGCAAGCGCACGAGTTATGCGAATCATTTTTTTCCGGCCCTTCTGGCGCGCTCCTCGGGGAGCACCTGGTAATCCTCGCCGTAGGCCTCCTCGGGCGGCACGCGGTAGCCAGTCGGGAACTTCTCTTCAGGCAAGTGCCGCCCCGGCCGGTTGGCGCCCCAGAATTGCCATATGTTGTAAAAGAATTCGACTATCTTGTGCGACAGCGTCACGTCGCCCTGCTCGATGGCCCAGCCGCTTGGCACCGTTTTAGTCCAGCGGATCTCACGGTTGCGGTCGCGCTGGGTAATGCGGCGCAGCGGCGTCACAAGGGCGCCGAGCAAACGCGAAGCGTTGGTCGAGAAGACCGAGCCGGGCGGCGTTTTGTAAAAGGGCGAGAACTTATCGGGGAAGCCTGGCATCGTGCATCCGATGCAGGGCCCGCCGGCATTCATGCACCCACCCATATTTGAGATCGCTCCTCTTTCCGTGATATTGCAGTTGACGACCGGTCCCCAGCAGCCCACTTCCACCAGGCACTCTTTGTCTCCATACTCCTTGGCGAAGAAACCCTCTTCGTAGTAGCCGGCACGCACGCAATGGCGATGCACGGTCTCGGTGAACTGCCATGCCGGGCGGCCCAGCTCATCGAACTCCGGCAACGGCCCGAGCCCCTGCAGGAACAGAAGAATGGCCTGGACCGCATCGGTGAAGTTATCTCCGATCGGCGCGCACCCCGGGATGTTAATCACCGGCAGGCCGAGCGCGCTGCGATAATCCCTGCCCAGAAAGTCCATCACGCTCATCGCGCCGGTTGCGTTGCCGTAGGCTGCCGGGATGCCGCCCCAGGTAGCGCATGTCCCGATGGCGATCACCGCCGCAGCGCGCGGCGCCAGCCGCTTGACCCACTCGGCCGTTGCGATTCGCCTCCGCTGCTCGTGTGGCTCCCAGAGCGGCAGGGCCCCTTCCGATGCCCATGGCTCGCCATTAATGGTCAGGTTCTCATCGGGTATCGAGCCCTCGTATACGATCACGAAGGGGCCGTCCAGCTCGCCCCGCTCGGCCTTTTCCATAGTGCGCATGTAGTGGTCGCCTGCTTCAAGCTGCAAAACATAGTGGTGAAGGACCACGAGCGGCAGTCCCGGTATGGAACCGGTAAGCAGGTCTTCGAGCGATGGCTCGGTGGCACCGGTGACCGATACCGTGCAGCCGTCGCAGCTCATGCCGGCCAGCCAGAAGACGTAGACCTTCTCGAGGGGCCCCAGGCTCTTTTTGCTTTTTCCCTGCGAAGCGATGATATCTTCCGCAAGTTCCTCCATGGTCCGGCGCCCCACGTTGCCGATCTGGTCTGGCATATCCGCCGTCTCGGAACGACGCGCCCGGGGGCCTCCAGCTTCGCCAACTTCTTTCTCAGGCATGTGCTCCCCCTTTCCGGCTCGCAGCCTGCGCTAGGAGCCAAGCAGCGCCTCGCTCACTGCGCCGAGGTTGCGGTCCAGGTTGATGAAATGAGTCGATGTGGAGTCGAATCTGCCGGCAAGCGCGCTCAGCCTGCCGTTGAGGTTATCGATACCGGCAAGCATCTCGGTCTCTTTTTCGATCGCACGCACCCCGAAGGTGATCTTTTCGAGATGCTGGCGGATGGACCGCAGAACCCTCATGATCAGAAGGAGCGAAATCGCAAGCACCAGCAAAAGCGCCCAGACCGCCAGCCCGGTCAGGATGGTAAGCCATAACTCCACGGTCACCGCCTCCTTTCCCCAAGCTTGCGCCCGAGCGAGCGCAGTTTTTGCTCGATCGAAGCCGTGTTCGACTCGATGGCCTTGGCAGCCGAGGCGATTTTAACCGCTGATCCCTGCGCTGTTTCTAATTTCGAGATCGTGGAGGTGTTGGCGGCAATGCCGCGCGCGGCAACCGCGGTCTTTTGCGCCAGCTCGAGGATATCCCTTTCGGCCCGAATTATCAGGAAAACCAGCTTGAGCATTACGATGATCAAAACGATCGCGCCGATGAGCGCGACCCACCAGACTGCCAGAATCGCAGTGTTCATGGTTGCCTCGCCGACTCGCCGGTTCGTTTGCGATAAGTCGATCGATTCATCTCACCGTCTGCCCGATGCCCAGTTGGCCGGCCACCTGGCTCAAGCCTTCATCGGCAGCGGCGAGATGCCCATCCACCGATCGCAAGCCTTCGGCAGCGCTGATCAGACCGCCGTTGATCGCCTCGATTTGGTCCGCCAGGCGCGCGGTGTTCGACTCCGCCTCGCCCAGAACGCGATCGACTTCAGAGAGCGCTCGGCTGATGCGCACCAGGTACAATAGAATGGCGGCGAGGCTAACCGCCAGCGCCAGGACCAGCACCGCGACGTAAATAAGGGTGATGGTTGTGAGCAGTTGCATCGCTTAACTCCTTGACCTCAGCGAATTGGCCAGGGCTGAAATCGTATCGTCGATCGATTTAGCTCTGGACTCGATCGACCGCGCCGACTCCAGCATTTGGCCGGCAATCGAGTTGGTTTTTTCCAGCATCCAGATGGCAGCGGTATTGCCGGCGATATTCTTCCCGGTCTCCCAGATTTTGGCGGCATGATGGTCTATTCGCTTGGCGGCGCGAATGATAGCCATCAGCAGTAGAGCCACGATCAGGATCACCAGGAGACCGGCTGCGAGCGAATAAGCCCACAAGGTCGAAGCTGGGAAATCTGCTAACGCTCTCGCAATGGCCTCCATAGCAGCCTCCTCTTTCCAGCAATCAGCCGTCAGCTTTCAGCTTCAAGCTGATAGCTGATTGCTTGCCCTATCACCTGCGGTCTTGTCAGGCGTTCTTAATCCCGGCTCCTCTCTTTAGCAGATTCTCGGCAACTGTTCGCCGACGAGCATATCGACGATGCGCGTGCCGCCGAAGGCGGTTTTCATCACAACGTACCCTTTCGGCTCTGGCCGCACCTCGCCGATGATTTGCGCCTGGCGACCGAGCGGTTGGCGGCGCATGCGCTCCACGATTCGCTCCGCCGCATCGGGGGCCACGACGGCCACCAGCTTGCCTTCGTTCGCCACGTAGAGCGGGTCGAGCCCGAGGATCTCGCAGGCGCCCCGCACCTCGTCGCGCACCGGCACGCGCCCCTCCTCGATCTCGATGCACACGTCTGAACCGATAGCGATCTCGTTAAGCGTCGTGGCCAGCCCGCCGCGCGTCGGGTCGCGCAGGCAATGGATATCGCTGCTCTCCTCCATCATCTCGCTCACGAGCGGCCAGAGCGGAGCGGTATCGCTCGCGATCTCCGTTTCCAGTTCCAGCTCGCCGCGCGCGATCAGAATCGTCGTGCCGTGCTCTCCGACCGGGCCGCTCAGGATGACCTTATCGCCCGGCCGCGCGCGGGCTGCTGAGATCTGCACGGGCTTTTCGATAATTCCTATCCCCGAGGTGTTTATAAAAATCCGGTCCGCCGCGCCCCTGTGCACCACCTTCGTATCCCCGGTAACCACCTGCACTCCAGCCTGCTCGGCGGCCCGCTTCATAGACTCGAGGATGCGCTTGAGATCGGCGACGGGAAACCCCTCCTCCAGGATGAAACCGGCGGAAAGGAACAGCGGTCGGGCGCCGCTCATTGCCAGATCGTTCACTGTGCCATTTATTGCCAATTTTCCGATATCGCCCCCCGGAAAGAAGATCGGAGTAACCACGAAGGAATCGGTGGTGAAGGCTAGGCGCAGGCCCTGGCCGCCGTCGCCCAGCTCGAACACCGCTTGGTCTTCGAGCGGCTCGAGCAGCGGATTGCGCAGGTATTCGAGGAACAGGCCCTCGATCAGCTCGCGCATCGCGCGGCCGCCGGAGCCGTGGGCCAGGGTTATGCGCTCGTCGCGCACGCGCGGCTTTCTGCGGCGCACCCGCTCGACCTTCGAGAGCAGTTCGCTCGTCCTGAAGTCTTCACCCATCTCATCCCGCCCAGTTACGGGAGACCTGCGACAGCCGCCCGTAGTTATAATAGGCCGCGCACGCTCCCTCGGACGAGACCATGCACGAGCCGATCGGCGTTTCGGGAGTGCAGGCGGTCCCGAAGACCTTGCACTCCCACGGCTTCTTCGCCCCCTTTAAAATCTCGCCGCACTGGCACGATCTCGGATCGGCAACCCTCACGCCCGGCACTTCGAATTTCAATTCGGCGTCGAACTCGACATATTTTCGCCGCAGCCTCAGGCCACTGTGCGGGATAGAACCGAGCCCGCGCCATTCGAAATAGGGGCGCGGCTCGAACACTTCGCAAATGGCCGCCATCGCCCTGGGATTCCCCTCGGGCCGCACCACCCGGTGGTACTGATTTTCCACCTCCGCCCTCCCTTCGACCACCTGCCTGACCACCATGTAGATCGACTGAACCAGATCGAGCGGCTCGAAACCCGAAATCACCACCGGCTTTCCGTAATCCCGCGCGATGAACTCGTAGGGGCGAGTGCCGATAACCGTGCTGACATGGCCGGGCCCGATGAAGCCGTCGAGCTTCAGGTCGGGGGAATCGAGCAGCGCCTTGAGCGCCGGGATGATCATTAAATGTTCCGACAAAGTCTAAAAGAGGTGCACCTCACCTTGCTTGCCTTGCGGCAGACATACTTAAG
>FWPU01004724.1_pt1 | contig 31189 bp, 21 predicted proteins | sample 2228361 | NCBI WGS metagenome assembly FWPU01 (sample SAMEA103939777, study PRJEB20133) | metagenome | reverse complement strand
GCGATGACCCATCTGATGGTGAGGCGCTTGGGACGTGCGAGCACTACTAGCCCGTGACAGAATTTTTAGACACGCTCTTACGAAGTCCCGATGCATCGGGACTGCCGGGGGCGACCAGCTTACCCCTTTTTCAGCCCCGATTCATCGGGGCTTTGTGAAAGTAGCCCACGATTTCAATCGTGGGGCAAAAGGGAGCGACACAGGTTTTGTGAGGCATTCTCAGAGGCTATCCCCAAAATGTCATTCTGAACGCAGGGAAGCATCTCGTCGTTGATCAGGGTGACAAAATTGGTGGCGACCTACTGTTCCGTCAAGCGAGGATTGACCAGTGGGAGCGTGAGGCTCCTACCGAACTCCCTCGGCGCGGCGGGAGCCTTGCCCTCCCTTTTTTCAACCCGTCAATCCTCCCTTGACAGAACAGTAGTGCTGCGTCAAGGTAGGTTTGACAGGTTCATCCCGATACATCGGGATTCATCTGAACGTAGCCGCAGGCTTTACGCCTGCGATGGGACGCCCCGATTTATCGGGGCGGCTACCCGTCAAACCTACCTTGACGGAACACTATGTTGCCTCAAGAACGTATTGCAGCGGCTTTTGAACATCGTCCGACGGATAAAGTGCCCGTGCATCACATTCAACTCTCGTCGCGGATTGCCTCAGTCGTGCTGGGGCGGGAGGCGTTTGTGGGGGGCGGCATCCAGCAGTGGCGTGAGGCGGTGGCGCTGTGGCGGGGGGAGGACGCGCATCAGGAATTCTTGGAGCGTTCGTTTCAGGACGCGATGGATATTGCATTGGCTCTGGACCAAGACATCATCCGCCCCGATTACTGGCGCATGGCGCGGAAGCCAACGAAGCGGTTGGACGAAAACACTTTTCTCTACGGCAACGAGGATAACTATTCCGTCCTGCGCTTCGACCCCGACACGGAGTTGTATCAGGAGATTGACCACTCGCCCAGACCAGAACCCACGATTGAGCAACTGGAGAAGCAGGTTGCCGCGTCGGAGAAGTCTGTCTGCGATTACAAACCCACGGAGGCGACCTTCGCCTTCGCGCTGCGGGCGCAGGAGTTGTGGGGCGCGGAACGCGCCGTGCGTGTCGGCGCGGTGGGACTTGGTATTCCCTACAAAGAGCCGTTCTGGTTAGAAGCCGTCGTCGCCCGCCCTGACCTTGTGGCGCGACATCTGGACGTGCAGGCGGAGCGGGCGGCGCGCAACGTGGCGTTTCTGGCGGAACGCGGGTTTCGCTACTTCTGGGGCGGTGGCGATTTTGCGTCGAATCAAGGTCCGTTCTACTCGCCGCGAGCGTTTCACGAATTGATGCTGCCGCGCCTGCGTCGCGTCTCGGAGGCGTGTCATCAGCACGGCGGGTATCACCTGTTTGCCAGCGATGGCGATTTGTGGTCGGTTGCTGACGATTTATTTGGCGCGTCGGGCGTGGACGGTTTCTACGAGATTGACCGCCGGGCGGGGATGGACTTGAGACGGCTGCGCGAGCGGTTTCCGCACCTCACGCTTCTGGGCAATATCTCCTCCTACGTTCTGCATCAGGGCACGAAAGAAGAAGTCGCCGCCGAAACGCTGTCCTGTCTGGAAGAAGCCAAACGCAGCGGCAGCATCATCGTCGGCTGCTCCAATCAGGTCGTGTCGCAAACCCCCATTGAAAATTTCCTCACGATGATTGAAACGATTGCGGAGTGCCGGTAATGTAGGGAATTCCCCTTAGAGAACCTCCCCGCAGAAGTTTAGAATGTCATCCTGAGTGCAGGATTATTCATCAGGAATGGGGCGATGGATGGGGAGGCTAACTCTGTGAGTTATGACATCGGCATCAGCGCGATGCGGCTGGGGAGTCCAGAGCGACTGGCGCACACGGAGTATTGCAGCAACTACGCACTCGTCCGTGCGGTGACGGGACTGGATCCCACGAAGGACGGCAACGCGTGGCGAAGATTTCACGAGGAATGGCAGATAGATTTCCTGTGGGTGACGAACGACGGACCCGTCGGGTGGGGGCAGCGCGGCAGGGTCACGGACATGGGGCACGCGGAATTTCTGGAAGGCGGCGTTGACTGGCGCGATACCGTTCATTGTCCGTTCAAAGACGTGGAGGACGTGCTGAACTTTGACGCGGTGGAAGAGTACGGTTTGCCGGACATGGACGAACTCGCGCAGTATTACGAGCAGTCGTATCGCCAAGCGCAGGCGGCGCACCCCGGACAGGTTTACCCCGGCGGCTACTACAAGACCATCGTTTCGGGCGCCATTCAGACTTTCGGCTGGGACATGCTGCTGACGGCTGCCGCCGACCGCCGGCGTTTTGACAGGGTGTTGGAAAGTTTCTACCGCCTCACGCTGCACCACGTCAAGGCGTGGGCGAAGACCTCGATTGAGGTGTTCATCCAGCACGACGACATAGTGTGGACGGAAGGGGCGTTCATGCACCCCGACTTCTACCGCAGCGCGATTTTCCCACGATTCAAGAAACTGTGGGACGTTCTGCGTGAAGCGAACAAAATCGTCCTCTTCTGCTCCGACGGCGATTTCACGGAGTTCGTGGACGACATCGCCGCTGCGGGCGCGCACGGGTTCATCTTTGAACCGCTCACGAGTCTGGAGTACGTCGTCGAACGCTACGGCAAAACGCACGTGATTATGAGCAGCAAAGTCGACTGCCGCACGCTGACGTTCGGGACGAAGGACGAAATCCAGCGCGAGATTGACGCGACCCTCCCCCTCGCCAAAAACTGCCCCGGCTTTGTGTTCGCCGTGGGCAATCACATTCCGAGCAACGTGCCCGTCGACAACGCGCAGTTCTATTTTGATTACCTGAGCAAGCATTGGCGGCGGTGAGTGAGGCGGAGGTGGGGAGGGGTTTTTTATGATAAGGGGTCAGCGATACAACGCATCAAACTCGAACTCGAACTCGGTTGTCCCGACAAGTCGGGACGGCTTAAACGTCCGAGTTCGAGTTCGAGTTCGATTGTTTCTAAAGGAGCAACAGATGAGAAAAGTCTTGACGGAACCAGGGGTCTGCATGGCGTGTCGGCTGTGCGAAATCTGGTGCGCGGTGCAGCACTCTCAGAGCAAGGACATCATCAAGGCGTTCAAGTTTGAGCGCGTGAAGCCGATGCCGCGTCTCGTGGTGGAGGAGTCGGGCTACGCTTCGTTTGCGCTCCAGTGCCGACACTGCGAGGAGCCGATATGCGTCTACGGCTGCATTTCCGGCGCGCTCACGAAAGACCCCGTCACGGGCGAAGTGCGGCATGACGCGTCGCGGTGCGTGGGCTGCTGGACGTGCGTGCTCGCGTGCGCTTACGGGGCGGTGGCGCGAGATGAACGGGGGCACGGGATTGCATCGAAGTGCGACCTGTGCGCGGGAAGGGACATGCCGATTTGCGTAGAGAAGTGCCCGAACGAGGCGCTGACCCTTGCCGTGATTTGAACGAGAGAACTGCCATGGAGGTTCATCATTTATGGGTGAGTTGAGAGAAGTCAAATACGCCATCATTGGCAATTCAGCCGCCGGCGTGGGAGCCGTCGAAGCGATTCGGTCGGTGGAGGCGGAAGGCTCCCTTGCCGTCATCTCTTATGAGCCGTACCACACCTATTCGCGCGCGCTCATCGGGCACTATCTGTGCGGCGAGACCACGCGGGAACAACTCCTCTATCGTCCGCTGGATTTCTACGAAAAACACAAGGTCATTCCGCTTCTGGGCAGAGGGGTAACGCAGCTGGACGTCAAGAAAAAAACTCTGCTCTTGTCTAATCCCGAAGAAGAAATCCGTTGGGAGAAACTCCTCATCGGAACGGGCGGCAAACCGATGACGCCCAAAATCGTCGGTAGCGAACTCGCTCTGACCTTCACGACGCTGGACGACGCCGAGCGACTGAAAGAGGCTGCCCGTCATTCCAAGAGCGCGGTGGTCATCGGCGGCGGCTTGATTGGGATTCAGGCAGCGGAGGGGCTGCAAAAGAGGGGGCTGGTCGTCACCATCGTTGAACTGCTGGACCGAGTGCTCGCGCCGGTTCTGGACGAGGAGACCTCGCGCACCATCGAAGCCATTCTGGAGGAACACGGCATCCGACTCGTTCTGGGAAAATCGGCGTCGTGCATCGCGGGCGTCAACGGCAGGACGAAGAGAGTGACTCTGAACGACGGGAGTGAGATTCACGCTGAGGTCGTGGTCATGGCGGTGGGGGTCGCGCCGAATCTCTCGCTCGTGTCGGGCACGCCCATTGAAACGGGGCGGGGCATTATCGTGGACGAGCATACGATGACGTCCGTGCCGGACGTTTACGCGGCGGGCGACGTGGTGGAGGTCAGGAACAAAATCACGGGCGTCCGACAACCCATGCCGATTTGGCCCAATGCCTACATGGGCGGGCGCGCGGCGGGCTTCAACATGGCGGGAAAGGAAACCGTTTACGACGGAACCTACGCCATGAACTCCGCCGTCATTTACGGCTTTCCCGTCGTCTCCGCCGGACTCGTCAACCCGAAGGCAGAAGACGGCTGCACGTCACTGGTGAGGAAAGAACCCGACCGCTCGTTTTACAGAAAAATCCTGTTACGCGACGGAAAGGTCGTCGGCATGGTCGGCTACGGCAAGGCGGTGGACCGCTCCGGCGTTATTGTCGGACTGATGCGCGATGAGGTCGACGTGACGACGTTCGCGGAGAAACTCCTGTTGGAAGGAGCCGTTCCGCCTTCGTGGAACGCGCCCCAGCCCGGCAAGCCGGGGCGGAACGGAGAGCGACTGGGGTTGATGAGTCTTCCCGAAGATATGAGAGCGAAGAGGTTGAGAGAGGAGGCAATCTGATGAAGGATTTATCGTCTGTCAGCAATCCCTACGGGGATGATAAGGTGATACACAACTGCGGGCTTTTCGGGGCGATGAACCTTTCCGGGAAAGTGTTTTCGGGCAGCGTCGTCACCCGCGCCATCGCCCTCATGCACGACCGGGGCAACGGTCTGGGGGGAGGCTTCGCCGCTTACGGGATTTATCCTGAATGGGAGGAACTCTATGCGCTGCACATCATGTTGCAGTCGCCCTCTGCCAAAGACGAGGTGGACGCCTTCGTGCGGCAGCATTTCGCCATTGCCCACGACGAGCGGATTCCCACGCAGCCCACGGCAGGCATACAAAACCCGCCGCTGCTCTGGCGGTATTTCGTGGAAACGCCGCGCGAGCGGGACGGATTCCAGTCCCCGGACGATTACGTGATGGACAAAGTCATGGTCATCAACACGACCCTCAATGACGCGTTCGTTTTCTCCTCCGGGAAAAACATGGGCGTGTTCAAAGGCGTCGGCTTTCCCGAAGACCTCTCGCGCTTCTTCTGCCTCGCGGATTATGAGGGCTATATCTGGGTCGCGCACAGCCGCTTTCCCACCAACACGCAGGCGTGGTGGGGCGGCGCGCACCCGTTCTGCATCCTGGATTGGACGGTGGTGCACAACGGCGAAATTTCGTCCTACGGAATCAACCGTCGCTTTCTGGAAATGTACGGCTACTATTGCACGATGCACACCGACACGGAGGTGATTGCCTACGCCGTTGACCTTCTGCGGCGCAGACACCGCCTGCCGATGGAGATGGTGGCGAAGGTGCTTGCCGCGCCGCTGTGGAGCGAGATAGAACTTCTGCCCCCGCCGGAGCGGGACGTTTTGATGCGGCTGCGTCAGGTCTACGGCAGCCTGCTACTCAATGGACCGTTTGCCATCATCGTTTCCCACAACGGCGAGATGATAGGACTCGGCGACCGCGTGCGCCTGCGCCCTTTGGTTGCGGCGACGGGCGGGGACATGTTCTACCTCTCATCGGAGGAAGCCGCCGTGCGGCTGGTGGACTCGAAGGTGGAGAGAGTCTGGATACCCAAAGGCGGAGAGCCAATCGTGGGCACGCTGCAACGCCGCGAGGTGCGCTATCACAGACGGGAACTGGTCAGCGCGGCGGGGTAAGTCTTCTGTCGGCGTATTTGAGAATGACGGCATAGGATGCCGTCGTGGACTGCGTAGACAAACCAAGTCAGCATTCGTGGACTGCGTAGATAAACCAGGTCGGCATTCGTGGACTGCGTAGACAAACCAAGTCGGCATTCGTGGACTGCGTAGACAAACCAAGTCGGCATTCGTGGACTGCGTAGATAAACCAGGTCAGCATTCGTGGACTGCGTAGATAAACCAAGTCGGCGTTCGTGGACTGCATAGATAAACCAGGTCGGCATCCCATGCCGACTGCAAGCCGTTATTTTCTGAGGGGGAAAAGAATGGTTTCTTACAGACTTTCAGAATTCATCGTCCAACGAGACGATTTCCGATGCATCCGATGCCAAGTGTGCGTGAGACAATGTGGCTTTGGCGTTCACGCCTACGACGATGACCTTGACATGGTGCGGGAGGACGAATATAAATGCGTGGGGTGTCAGCGATGCGCGGCGATGTGTCCGACGAACGCGCTGACCATCATGCCCAACCCCGCCGCGTATCGCCCGAACGCCAACTGGACACGGGAAAAAATCTCCGACCTGAACCGTCAGGCGGAAACGGGCGGCGTCATCCTGACCGGCTCTGGCTGCGACAAACCGCACCGCATCTACTGGGACCATCTGCTGCTCAACGCCAGCCAGGTCACCAACCCTTCGATTGACCCGCTGCGTGAGCCGATGGAGTTGACGACTTTCATCGGCAGAAAACCCGACGCCCTTGAATTTTCGGAGGACGGGCAACTACGCACGGAGATTGCGCCGCAGGTCATGTTGCAAACGCCGATGATGTTCAGCGCGATGTCGTATGGCGCCATCAGTTACAACGCGCAAAAAGCGTTGGCAATGGCAGCTAGCGAATACGGCACGATGTTCAACACCGGCGAAGGCGGCTTCCCGCCCGAACTGCGAAAGTTTGGGAAAAACGCCATCGTGCAGTGCGCTTCGGGGCGATTCGGTGTTGACATAGACTACCTCAACGCCGCGAGCATCGTGGAGATTAAAATTGGTCAGGGCGCGAAGCCGGGCATCGGCGGACACCTGCCCGGCGAAAAGGTCAGTGCGGACGTTTCGCTGGTGCGGATGATTCCCACCGGCACCGACGCGCTCTCGCCCGCGCCGCAGCACGACATCTACTCCATCGAGGATTTGCGCATGTTGATTTACGCCTTGAAGGAAGCGACGGGGTATCAGAAACCCGTGTCGGTCAAAATCGCCGCCGTGCACAACGCCGCCGCCATCGCCAGCGGCATGGTGCGCGCCGGGGCGGACATGATTGTTCTGGACGGCATTCGCGGGGGAACGGGAGCCGCGCCGAAAATCATCCGCGACAACGTGGGGATACCGATAGAACTCGCGCTCGCCGCTGTGGACACGCGACTGCGCAGCGAAGGCATTCGCAATCACGCCTCGCTCGTCATCGCCGGCGGCATCCGCAACAGCGCGGACGTCATCAAAGCCATCGCGCTCGGCGCCGATGCGGTCTATCTCGGCACCGCCGCGTTGGTGGCGATGGGCTGCACACTCTGTCAGCAGTGCCACACCGGAATCTGCAACTGGGGCATCTGCACGCAGAATCCTTATCTATCAAAGCGACTCAACCCCGACATCGCGGCGCGGCGGCTGGTCAACCTCCTGCGCGGCTGGAGTCACGAAATCAAAGAGATGCTGGGCGGTATGGGCATCAACTCCGTCGAAAGTCTGCGGGGCAACCGTTTGCACCTGCGAGCGATTGCGCTGGAGGATTGGGAACTCGAAGTCTTGGGTGTGCGGGGAGGGGGGATGTGAAAGTTTGTAGTCAGGCACGGAACAACGTGAAGTGCCGTTTAGACGCCACTCCGTTGCACTTCGTGGCTTACTACGAACGCTTTTAACATGGCTGAAATCATCCGCGAAAATGGCACGGTCAAAATCATCGCGGGCGCAACGTATTACCGCGACCTGAATAATATCGTCAAGGACGTTGTCGAAAAGTACCAGCCACAGCGCGTGGAGTTGCGCGAGGTCTTCGGGCAGCGATACATCGCCACCCGGCTACGGCAGGCGGTGGAGGTTCACATCTTCGGCACGCCGGGCAACGACCTCGGCGCGTTTATGAAGGGACCGCGTATCACGGTTTGGGGCAACGCGCAGGACGGCTGCGGCAACACGATGGACGACGGCGAAATCGTCGTGCACGGCAACGCGGGCGACATTTTAGCGATGTCCATGCGCGGCGGAAAGATATTCGTCAAAGGCGACATCGGCTACCGCTGCGCGATTCACATGAAGGAATACGGCGAGAAAAAACCGCTGGTGGTTGTGGGCGGAACAGCGCAGGATTTCTTGGGCGAATGCATGGCGGGGGGCACGCTCGTCCTGCTGGGACTGACGCTGAGCAAGAAAGCCAAACACGAGATGAGTTTCATTGGGACGGGCATGCACGGCGGAAGCATCTACCTCCGGGGCAAAGTGGACGACCATCAACTCGGCAAGGAAGTCGGCGTCGCCGCGCCCAGCGAGGACGAGTTCCAATTCCTCAAAAAAGCGGTAGAGGAGTTCTCTACCCATTTCGGCTACGACGCCGAAAAAATCCTGAGCGAACGCGAAATCGTGCGGCTGTATCCCAAGCACTTGAGACCGTACGGGCGGTTGTATGCGTATTGAGCGATGTAGCGCAAGGAGGACACCATGAAAGCCTCAGCGTGGACAGCGTGCATCACGTTCTTTCTCCTCTCCCTGAGTTCTGCGGGAACTCAAACAGCACCCCTTATCTTCAACGGCTCCTTTGAGCAAGACGCCGATGGGGATGGCGTCCCCGATGGATGGTCGACCTCTGGACGCGCGGGCGTCGAACAGAAATTGAGTATCGCCACTGACCCCCAGCGCGGGCGCGTTGCCAAACTCGTTTGCACCAAATTTGAGCCCGGTTTTCCTGACAGTCACGCCATGCTCGCGCAACTGGACAAAGTCGGCGTGAAGGCGGGGCAGTGGTATCGGCTGCGGCTGTGGGCGAAGGCGGAGAATCTGGAAACGGGCGGGGCGCAGATTTCGCTGACGAATCGAAAGGTCTGGCGCGAGGCGGGGCTGGCGGATTTCTTTTCCGCGTCTGAAACGTGGGAGCGATTTGAATTTCACTTTCAGGCGAATCAGGATTTGAAGCCGGAGGACAGCCGCTTGCAAATCTGGTTCAACGGCACGGGCACGCTTTACGTGGACGACGTCACGTTGGAACCCATTGAGCGATTCCGCCGCGAGTGGCATCCGCAGTTGCCGATGACGGGCGTGACCAACGCGTTGCCCAACAGCAGTTTTGAGTGCGGCGGCGCGGGCTGGGGATGCTGGGCGGTCGGTATCCCCGGCTGGGGCGGGCAGATTTTTCGGCGACTGGGCGATTGGGACGACCAGCGCGCCTTTCACGGTCAGCACAGTTGGAAACTTTCGCTTTCGCCCCAATCGCTTCCCGTTTGCTACTTCGACTACTTCGACCCGATGGAGTCACCCGTAAAGTCGCTCCTCATCGGACACGAGGGATGGGTTCCCGTTGAGCGCGGGCAGTCTTACGTTTTCTCTGCTTACACTATGGCGGACCGCGCCAACTTGCCCGTGCGCGTGAGCGTTTGGCAGGCGGACGGGCGAAACATCGAGCGCACGTTTTTGACGGGGCAACAGTGGACGCGAGTTCAATTGACTTTCACCGCCGAAACCGATTTCGCCTGCGGCTTTGTCGGGCTGGATTTGCGCGAAGCCGAAACGCCGGCAGGCGCGTTGTGGGTGGACGCCGTTCAATGGGAAAAGGGCAAAGAACCCTCGGCTTACCAACCCAGAGAAATGCTGGAGGCGCAGATTGAAACCGACAAACTCGGCAACGTTTTCACCGAGCCGCAAAACGGACTGACGTTCCGCCTGGGGGCGTTCAACGCGGCAGACACGGCGCAAACGCTGAACGGAACTTTGACTGTCACCGACTACCTCGACAAACCCGTGTGGCAGCAAAGCGTGAAACTGCCCGTCCCCGCGAAGCAAACCGCTCAGACGGAACTTCGCGGCGTGCTATCAGGACGGCGCGGTTTTTTCCGTTTGCAGTGGAAGCCAGAACGCGGACTTTCTCAGACATTGCGCTGCGCCGTCATCGAGCCTTCGCCGGAGCGCGACAGCGTGTTCGGCATGAACCACGCTTTTTCGTGGGAGTTTCTGCTGCGCCTCTCGCACCTCGCGGGCCTACGCTGGTGGCGCGATTGGTCGGCGAAGTGGCATACGGTTCAACCCGAAGCGGGGGGCGGCTTCAACTTTCGCATTCCCGACACGCAGATTCAGCGCGTGCTGGACGCCGATGGACAGGTGGACGTTCTGCTGCCTTTCCCCTCCGCGCCGTGGGCGACGAAGCCTGACATGGAGAAGATTCGGGCGCAGGCGGGCAACAACCGTTATCTGGAACAGCGGCTCATCGTTGCCCAAAAGCCGGAGCGGCTGGAGGACTTCGCCGCTTACGTGCGCGCCACCGTCCAGCATTATCGCGGGCGGGTCAAAGTGTTCGAGATTCTCAACGAGCCGCTTTACACCACCTACGCCGTGCCCGCCGCGTTCGGCGGCACGACGGCTGACTACATCGCGCTCCTGCGCACCGCCTACGAAACCGCGAAAGCCGTTGACCCAACCTGTATCATCGTTGGCGGCATCGGCAGTTCCCCCGATTCAAAATGGGTGAGCGAGTTCGTCGAGCAAGGTGACTTGAAGTGGTGCGACGTGATGGACTTGCACACCTACCCGCATCGCGGCGCGCCGGACTCCTACGAGGTCGGGTATCGCAAGTTGTGGGAGCGCATGAAAGAACGCGGCGCGGCGAAGCCGATATGGATCACCGAAGTTGGGTTCTATGGAGATGACGACCCTGCCTACACACCGTTGACCGTCGGCGACCCGACGATGACGCGCGCCATGCGCCCCAATGAACTGCGCACGTCGGCGGACTTGGTCAAGTTCGCCACCATCTTCTGCGCGAACGGCGTGAAGAAGATTTTCTATCACGCCGGAACCTGCTCCGCCTTGAACCAGAACGACGCGGGCAACATCTTCTTCGAATACGGCGGCGCGCCGCGCAAGATGTTCGCCGCCCAAGCCGCGCTCTCGCGTCTGCTTGGACCGGACGTAGAGTTCGTTCGCAAGTGGACGGAACCCGACTGGCTGCAAGCGTTTGAATTTCGCTCGCAGGGAAAGACCGTCGTCGTCCTCTGGACGCGCAAAGCGAACGTTCCCGCGCTGAAGATTCCCGAAGGTTATCGCGCTTTAGATTTGATGGGCAATCCGGTGGCAGGCGCGCAGGTGACGGTGAGCGATGTGCCGATGTATTGGGTAAAGTAAAAGGGGATGGCTTGGCTGAGGACGATAGTTCTCAGGGCGGTTCACCGCGTCAAGTCCGCTATGATTTTCTCGACCAGTCGGGGCACGTAACTGCCCGTGCGCGGGTTGGCGGGTTGATAGTTCTTGCCGATGTCCTGCACAGCGGGAAGCAGGGGGGCGGCTTTGTCGTCCAGTGCGTCAATCGCATTGAGAGCCTGCACGGAAACGTAATAGTTGCTCCTGTGCGCCTGCGCCAGTTCCAGCAACACGGACAGCGACGTTTTGACGTCATCGCCATCGCCGTGCTTGCCCAACGCTTCGGCAGCGACGATGCGCACGCTCGGCGCGTCGTCCGTCAACGCCTTGCGCAGTTCGCTTCGCGCTGCCGCGACCTCTGCCTTGCCGCGCATGAGAATCCCCATCGCCGCCCAGTAGCGCACCGCGCTGTCTTTATCCTGAAACGCCTGCTTGAGTTGCGGCAGAACGTCGGGGCGCAATGACGACGCTAAATCGGCAACGGACAGAATCCGTTCCAACGGATACTTCTGCGGGTCATGCCCCATCGCGTATGGCGTCGAACCTTGCGAGCGGGAGTGGATTTCGTTTTCAGGGAGGAAACCGACGTCGCGCACTTTCAGCAAGTGTTCCCGCAACGCCAGTCTCATGCGTTTCAGAACGTCCTGATGCTGCGGCGAATCGGCGAGGTTGTTCACCTCATCCGGGTCGGTTTGCAGGTCGTAGAGTTCTTCGGCGGGTTTGGTCTGCCAGAAATACGTCTGCGGCGGTTTGAGGTTGCCCGCGTCAAAGAGCCGCTTCCACACCCGCGTCGTCGGCGTCTCGAACATGTAAGCGACGTGCTGCCCGTAGGGTCTGTGCGGCATGAAGTTGCGGACGTAAATGTATCGCTTGTCGCGGACGGAACGAATCAGGTCGTAGCGTTCGTCCATCCGCCCGCGAAAGCCGAAAATGTAGGGCTGCGGCGGGGCTTCAAATTTTCCCATGAAGGCATGTCCCTGCACGTAATCAGGCGGCTGAATGCCAACCAAACTCAACAGCGTCGGCGCAAAGTCGACGAAACTCACCAGTCGGTCGGTTGTTCCGCCGGGCGCGTAGTCTTTTGGCGCAAGGTGGCGCCACTTCTCCGGGAAATACACGATGAGCGGCACATTCAATCCTGAGTTGTAGGGAAACCGCTTGCTACGCGGCATCCCGGAGCCGTGGTCGGAGTAGAAGAACACGATGGTGTCCTCGGCAAGCCCGGCGTCAACGACTTCCTTCAATCGCATTCCGGCTTGCTCGTCCATCGTGGCGATGTTGTCGTAGTATTGCGCCCAGTCGTGGCGCACTTCGGGCGTGTCGGGGTGATAGGAGGGCACGCGCGCTTTTGCTGGGTCGTGCGTCAATGTGTGCGGGCGGCGGCGAATCTGGCTTTCGTGCGTGATGGTGAAGTTGAACACGGCGAAGAACGGCTGCCCCGGCGGACGGTTTTTCCAGTGCGCCTGCGGCGAGGACTCATCCCAGACTTGACCGGGCTTTTCGAGGTTGTAATCCTCCTTGCTGTTGTTCGTGCAGTAGTAACCCGCCTCGCGCAAAAACTGCGGATACATTTTCATGCCGGCGGGCAGGCGCGTCATGCTGCGCATGTGCTCCGAGCCGGTGGCGGTCGGATACATCCCCGAAATCAACGCGGTGCGAGCGGGCGCGCAGACGGGCGCGTTCGACCAGACGTTCAGGTATCGCATCCCGCGCGCGGCGAGGCGGTTGAGGTGCGGCGTCGTGGCATAGCTGTCGCCATAGCAGCCCAGGTGCGGTCCCATGTCCTCACAGGTCAGCCAGAGAACGTTCGGTCTCTGCGGTTGAAAAGCAGTCGTGGATGTCGTCGGCATAATACCTCCTGCGGTCAAAAGCCCCATTGTGACAAACCAAAGAAGAGCCTTGTGATGTGCCATTGAATTTGCTCCCTGCGCTTTTTCCCTTGCTTCGACGCCCCGCCTTGTGTTCCTCGCCATTTGCGAAAACGAAACGCCTGCGGTATACTTGCCGCAACGTCAACGGAAGGAGCATCGGCATGAAACAACCCAATCGTATCAAAGCCGCCATCCGCGAAGGGCGCATCGCGCGCGGGTTCAACCTGAACTTTCCCTCGACGCACATCATCGAGATTTTAGGGCAGCTCGGTCGTTCCGGCGAGTCGGAACGCTTCGACTTCGTGTGGATTGACGGCGAGCACGGACCGTTTTCGCTGGAGCAGATTGAGGAGGTCTGCCGCGCCGCCGAACTGGTCGGCATCACGCCCATCGCCCGCGTGCCGAACATTCACCCGTCCACGATTCTGCGGTTTCTCGACCGAGGCATTCAGGGCGTCATGGGACCGCACATCGCCAGCAAAGCCGACGCGGAACAACTCGTCAAAGCCTGCTACTTTGGACCTCGGGGGGAGCGGTCGTTCGGCGGCAACCGCGGCTGCGACTATGACCTCGAAATCGGCGACAAAGCCGCATATTATCAGCAGTGCAACGACAACCTGCTCGTCGGCGCGCTGCTCGAAGACAAAGGCGTGCTGGAAAACCTCGACGAGATTTTGAGCGTGGAGGGCATTGACTACTTCAGCATCGGACCGAACGACTTCGCGCAGGGACTCGGTTTCCCCGGCGAACCGAACCACCCCGAAGTCGTCGCTGCCATGAAGGAACTCCATGACCGCATCCGCAAAGCGGGTCGCCGCGTCGGCAGCGACATCATGCGGAGCGTATGGGTGCGAGATTTGCTGGTTGACTCGGCGCGGAGGTTTCTCGCTGAGTAGTGCAGCGGGGCGGAACCCTTCGACGATGCTCAGGGCAGGCACTGTCATTCTGAACGAAGCGAAGAATCTCAGCCGTCACGACAAGATTCTTCGCTTCGCTCAGAATGACAAACTGCTGCGTTATTTCTGCCGCGCTGCACAAGTATACTGTTTGACGTTGTTCTTCTTTTGGCAAGTTGCTCCAGTCGTGATTCGGAGACCACAATACACCGGAGAAATCGTGCGCATCTAATATCGCCCCAGCACGCGCAAGTTGTTTTCCCACACCGGCAACTCTCGCGTTCTGGCGTAGACGTTGCCCAGGCAGGTGTGCGGTTTGGTAAGCGGTGCGAGGCGTTCATCCTGACGCGCTAATTCCTGAAAGTCCAGCGATGCCAACTCGCCCAGCAAACCACTGCGGCGGCAGATGTCCAGCAGACTTTGCTCCCGCACGTTGCCGCAGCGGAACGCGGAGTCGGTCAGCACGTGACACGGAAAGACATCGCCGTTGGGCATGATGTTGAGAAAGTGTCCGACCCCGCAGTGGCATTGCGACTCTAACTCCGGCGGCTCCGGCGGCGCGGGCTGGTTCGGATAGCACCGCTTCCACGCCCGCCGCACGGCGGCTTGAACTTCCTTCTGATTTGCCATCCACTCCAAGTGCCCCTTGCCCCGCCCGATGGGGCGAAAGCCGTTGAGGTTGATGCGGGTGATTTTCTTCCCGATGAGGAAGCAGAGCAGTTCCTCTAAGTCGGACAGACTGACGGAGGTGATGGTGACCAGAACCTTCGGCTCAAAGCCGACAGCATAAAAGTATTCCAGCGCGCGCACAGCGGCGTCGAAGTTCCCTTCCCCGCGCAGGGCGTCATTCCGCTCGCGCAGAGCGTCCAAACTCACGCGCACTTCGTCCGCCAGTCCGACGAGTTCCCGCGCCAATTCGGGCGTCACTAAATGTCCGTTCGTGTTCAGGCAGCGCAGGACGTGATGCTCCGGGTCAGCCTCTTTCAACCCGCGCAGCAAATCCAGAATATCCGAACGCAGCAGCGGCTCGCCGCCGGTGAAAACTACCTTTTGCGGTCGCAAAGCCACCATGTCCCGCCACAGCCGCGTGAACCCCTCCGTCGTCATCTCATCGGGCAGCGGCTTGCGGGCGGAGAAGTAGCAGTAGGAGCAGTGCAGGTTGCACGCCTTCGTCACGTGCAGGAAGACGTTGCGCAGAGGGACTGTATTGGTCGCTGATGTCTCTAATTCTATCTCAGGAAAAACAAACGGTTCCATTGTTTCGTCTCCAACTGAAGAGTTCACTGCGCAGGGACAACAACTATCCGCCCGCACATGCGACATTTGCCACTGCGACCGGCATACTTTGCGTCCACGTCCATCTGCGCTCCGCACTCGCATTTGACGAGGATGGTTGTCGGTTTCGCGGCAGGGGATGGCGCAGGTTCTCCCCGCTCGCGCCGCAGCAACTCCTGTCGCGCGAGTTGCCTGAGATGTGAGCAGTCTACAGCCTGAGTGTCATAATTACCACATTCATTTGCCAGGACGATGCGGACCTCTCCGAGATTCGCAATCGCGTTGAGATCATCCTCCGCGATACTGACTGCGTTTGCCTTCAGCAGGATGAGCAGATGCTTAATGAGGTATTCTGCATCGGGCGTATACTCCAATCTGCTTCCAGGGAATCCACCAATCTCCGTTTCCCCCTTGCGATTCAAGCGGTCTATGAGCAGGCAAGCAGCGCGCGGGTCGTGAAGTTCAGCCAGCGCTCCTGCGGCACGCCTCACCGCCTCTCGGTCGCCATCGTTGACTGTTGCCGTAAGCGGGGGTATCACCACGCTCCCCAGAGCAACGGCTTGGTCGAACTCTCCTAAACCCACCAAATACCAGGCGCGCTGGTCGCCATTTGTCGGTTGCCACCCCATCATTCTGAGTGCCTTCGCTGCCCCTTGCCGTCCTTTAAAAGATGATGCCTTCATCGCTATGACCAGAGGAGCGACCGCTGCCTGACCGATATCACATAACGCACTTGCTGCCATCACCGCCTCCATGGTATCTCCACGTTCCATCAACTCTATCAGAGGTTTGACCGCGCGGGCGTCCCGTATTTTGCCCATCGGTTCTATTGCTGCCCTGCGCACTGACTCATCTTTATCCTTGAGCGCTGCGATGAGTGGCTCGACCACTCGTGCGTCCCGAATCCGCCCCAGCGCTTTCACCGCATTCTCACGCACCTCCCAGTTGTGGTGTTTGAGCGCTGCGATCAGGGGTTCCACCGCTGCCCGCCCAATTCTGCTTAGTGCTTCCACTGCCGCGTCCCGCACATCAGAGGCGTCTCGGAACGCTGCGATCAAAGGTTCCACTGCTCGCGTATCCCTAATCTTCCCCAGCGATTCTGCTGCCAATGTCCGCGCGCTACTCCCGTTACTCTGCTTAACCACCGCCACCAGCGGCTCCACAGCCCTTTCGTCTAAGAAGTTCGCCAGTGCCTTGATCGCCGTCTCCTGCACCCTCGAATCTTCGTCCTTGAGCGCCTCCAGCAGTGGCTCAACCACATGTACCTCCCCGATCTCTCCCAGAGCCTCCACTGCTCTTTTCCGCACATCCCAATCCTCATCTTTGAGCGACAGCACGATCGCATCAAAAGCGCGCGGGTCACGCGACTTTGCCAGTTCTGCAATCGCCTCTTTGCGAACATCTCTATCTTGCGACTTCAGTTTCCGTAAGATCAACCACAGCATCGTGTGACTCCTCCTTCCTCAGTCGTCCGCTGACGCCAGCCAGCGACTCAGCACCTCACGCGCCACCCGCGCTTTATCTTGCCAGTCTCGTTCGACATTCTCAATCAGCACGTAACGGGGATGCCCGCTCCACGCCTGAACACACAGGCGGTCTGTCTCGGCGGCTTGCGCAGGCGTCTCTGGTCGGTGCGCATCGGGGAAGCGGCGGTAGTGCGCCTCTGCGCCAATCGCCGCTGTTTGCAGATGGAGCACCCCCAAATAGCGCGCGAAAAGTTCTTCACGACTCATTTCGACGCAGGCGAAGAATTCCCTCTCATCCCAGCCATTACGCAGCCAGTAAGCCAGAGGGTCAAGCGTTCCGCGGTGGCATACCAAAACCTGACCGGGGCGGACGGCTTCCGCGCAGGCGTCCTCCATCGCTACCTGAAGGCGCACTACCGCCCGCTGAAAACTCTTCTCGCGTCCGTCCCAGCCCGCCCGAAACAGCAGCGGCGCGGCTTCGGGGACGAGCAACCAACGTTCGGCGTGCGGGTTTTCCGCGCGCAGTTCGCGCATCAGAGCGGACTTCCCGCCACCCGGTCCACCAGTGAGAACGATGACGGGAACACGATTCATTGGGAGACCTTCGGTCAATCGTGTGGCGAGGTCGGGAAACCTCGCCACATCATCACCCTAACTTATTTCCCCGCGCGCAGTTCGATCCCTCGTCCGTCCTTTCCAGCCGTCACGAGGAGGCGGTGCATCTGCAGGTCGGTCACGCCGGGTGGGGTCTTTGTCGGAGACCAGATGCGTCCTTCGCGCAGCGGCGACAACATGCGGCGAAGGAAAGCGTCGTCGGCTGCGCCGCGATTGTCCAGCGCGCCGTAGCCGCCGTTTGCAGGTGGAGGACTTCGACTCTCACCCGCTTTGCTCTGCCACCAGACGCTCCTCGACGCGGCGGGCGACCTGCCGCAGTTCGTCGGGTTGCAGGTGGTCAATCGCCTCCAGCAAAGCCCACAACGGCACGCGCACCGACACCACCCGTTCTGCCTGTTGCCGCTGGTGGAACCAAGCGCGCAATCGCGCGGCGTCCTGAATAGCATCTTCGGCGCTGAGTAGTTCTGCCTCTGGTTCATGCACAGAACCTATCTTAGCCATCTTTCTCACCTTCCTTCGCTGCCTGATAAATCTGCTCGATAAAGGCGTTGCTGTAGTGCGTTCCCTGCTGCTGGCATCGCATCAGCCTCTCTCTCACCTCATCAGCGGTGAGTAACCCCTCATCTACCGCCAACAGCAAAACACCGGCAAAGCCTGAGATGGTCAAGCCAATCTCTGTGGCGATGGCGCGGGCAGCCAGTTCGTCCAGCAACAGCACCGCCCCCGCAAACTCCGGTCGCTGGACGAGAACCATCACCTCAGCCTCGCCGATATGATGGCTCGACTCTGGATCCTTCGACGCGGGATAGGCAGCGATGCGTGCCGCCAGCGATGCTGCCTGCGCTGTTTCGGACTCTGTCAGACGGTGGCTGACGACGTGCGAGCCGTGCTGCGTGAGCGTTTCTTCCCAGCCGTGTCCGACCAATTCAGCGATACAAGCCTCGGAGGTGTGAACCGTGCCAAACAATGCCGTCATCAAGTCGAGGCTGTCCGACTGAAACGCCGAAATCAGGGGACCGGTGTTGCTCACCACCATAGGTTCTCCTTCTCCCCAAGTGCCATTATATCAGACTCCACCCAGCGGTTCAGCACCTCACGCGCCACCCGCGCCTTATCTTGCCAGTCCCGTTCGGCGTTGTCAATCAGCATGTAACGGGGATGCCCACTCCACGCATGGGCGCACAGGCGGTCAGTCTCGGCGGCTTGTTCAGGCGTCTCCGGGCGGTGCGCGTCAGGGAAGCGGCGGTAGTGCGCCTCTGCGCCAATCGCCGCTGTTTGCAGATGGAGCACCCCCAGATAGCGCGCGCAAAGTTCTTCACGACTCATTTCGACGCAGGCGAAGAATTCCTTCTCATCCCAGTCATTACGCAGCCAGTAAGCGAGAGGGTCGAGCGTTCCGCGGTGGCATACCAAAACCTGACCGGGGCGGGTGGTTTCGGCGCAGGCGTCCTCCATCGCCATCTGAAGGCGCACCACCGCCCGCTGAAAATTCTTCTCACGCCCATTCAATCCAGCGCGAAACAAAAGGGGCGCGGCTTCGGGGACAAGTATCCACCGTTGAGCGTGCGGGTCGTCAGCGCGCAGTTCGCGCATTAGCGCGGACTTGCCGCCGCCCGGTCCGCCGGTGAGAACGATGATGGGGATGCAAGTCATCGGTGTAGCCTCCCTATCAGGGGGCGACTTTCATCGCCTTTAACTCGCCCCTGTCCGTTCCCAATAACACCAGCGCGCCGTTGTCAGCGCTGATGACTTCGACGTGCGTCGGTCTTCCCAGAACCTTGCCTGTGCGAACAACGTTTCCCTTGCCGTCAAGAACGACAATAGTGCCATCTTCGCAGCCGACGAAAATCTGAGACTGCGCAACTTTCAAAACAGTCGGCGGGCTGGGCAGACGCCTTGCCCAGAGTTTTTCGCAGCGGTGGTTCAGGGCGACGACTAAGCCGTTGAAGGTGGCAGTGAGAATTTCCTTCTTCCCGTCGCCGTCGAGGTCGGCAATATCAAGGTCGCGCATGTTCGCCCCCGGCGTGGTGTTCTGTCCCGGTCCGAACTGCGCGTTGTAGAGCGGTGTGCCGTCGGCAGCCCAAACGGTAACGCGGTTCCAGAAGCCGTTGATCTCGCTGACGACTTCTTTCTTTCCATCGCCGTCCACATCTTCGTAAAAGATGTGCTTGCGGTTCATGCAGTCCCAGCCGCCGATGTTGGAATGACCCGACGGCACGCCGGCAAAACCGCGCGGGTTCGGGTCCAGCGTGCGGTTATTGATGATTGCCAGAGCGTGCCCGTCGTTGTGCCACCTTGCGATGAGAAGGTTGATGCTTCCGTCCGGCGCGTCCACGAGATTAAACTTCATTCCCGGACCCCAGAATACTGGCAGCCGCTTCGCAAGTTTACCGCTCTCGTCCAGAATCTCCAACGTGCACGCGCTGCCGACGAACGCCTGACTTTTGCCGTTCAGAAAAACGCCCGTATGCAAGCCGTGAATGCCCTCGTGTCCCGGCGCGGTTTTGAACCAGTAATCTTTCGCCGCACGGAACACGGCGGGGTCCATCTCGGAGACGAACACCCACTTACGGTTGCCGTCGCGGTCGAAGGCAATCACTTTTTCGTCCGCGCAGCCGACCAGCAGAAGGCTATGCTCCTGCCACCAGCGCAGGCAGCGAACGTTGCCGTCCGTCTGAAGTTTGCGAATCTCCTTGCCGTCGGGCGTCAGAACGTGAACCGTCTTTCCTTCGGCGGCGAAGACGATTCCGCTCCCTGATGGTCGCGGCTCGGACATCGCAACGAGGTCAACGATGCCTCCCCCCACGTTTGCCGTCCACGCTGTCGCTAGTGGCGGGGCGTTCAAAGTCGTTGGAGCGACTGACGCAGCCGCGCGCCGCTCGCGCTGCGCTTTGGCGTCTTTGAGAAGCGCGGCAAGTCGTTCGCCCATCTGGTTCAACGCGGGTTCTGAGGGTTTGGCGTTTTCGATGACGTGCCGTCCCGCCGTCAGCGACAGATGGGCAAGTCCGTCCTCGCCCATGACCAACTTCTCCACTTTCCCATCCACGCTTACAGCGGCGACGTTCGCCAACTTCAAACGCAACCGCGTGTCTTTTTCAGCGACGACGTTCAACTGACCGGCGGCAAAGTCCCAGTCCACGTTCACAGGCGAGTCGGCGACCACCAAAGTTGCATCCACTCCCGCTTTTGTGAGACGTTGCCCATAAAGGTGGTCTTTCGCCAGAATCACCAAATCACCCGTCGTCTTCTGATGTTCCCCGACAACCGTCAGCGCAGGCTCCGGCAGCGCGAGCGCAGCCGCGTTGTCAGCGACCTTCGCGCACGCCGGTAGCGCCGACATCTTGTCGGCATTTTGCAGGCTGGAAGCCTGCGCTACGGTTCTGCCAATGACGTTGAAGAAGACTTTGTGCTGCCCCTGCTTCACTGCCCCAACCCATTCCATCGTCGCCGCGCCGCCGCTCGTCGTCGTTTGAACGACGTCAGACGGATGAACCTCAAACGCCGTGGACTTAGCAGCGGGGGGCGCGCCGTCGGGACGGATGACGACGCCCGCCAAACCGACGTAACACTTTTCAACTCCTGCGTGCTTGCCGATGACTTCGACGCGCAAACGGTGTTCGCCTGCTGTGAGTTCATGTCGCCCCAAAGCAACTCGCCGCGTCTCCACGCTCGGAGCGTAGTGGTCGAATTCCGCGCTGACGGGTTTGCCGTCCAGCATCATACGCACGATGCCTCTGTCCAGATAGTTGACAAACTCGGCGAAAACTTCGCCCGTCGTTTTTTGAGCCAAACGGAACGGCATCTCCAGCCACGCGCCCGTTTCCGTCGCACGCAGCACCATGATGCCGATGTTGTCCAGTCGAATGAGCGCATCCGCGCCAGCGGGTTGTGAAATGCACGCGACATCGAGAGAACGCACGCGCTGCCAACCTGCAGGCAAAGAAGGCGTGCCGCTGCTTTGCAGTCGCAGTGAGCCATCCCCGCGATGTGTCGGACGCATCCCCTGACCTTCCCATTTGATTTGAACCTCCATGTTCTCGCTGTCATTGCGGAACGTCAGGTCGTCCACGATAAGCGCGTATCGCCCGACGCGCTGCGCGAGCGTGCGCCGCCAGTAGCAGTAGGACGCTCTGGGCACTTCCGCGACCGCCGTTGCGGTCTGCCCAATCACGTCGCAGAACTTCAGCGCGGAGTCCATCGGCACTTGCGGCTCCACCATGCCGTCAGCGCGGGTCAGCAGTTGGTTTCCGAAACCCTGCAAAAGCGTCTGTCCGTCAATGCGCAATTCCAGAAGCGCAAAAGAATGATAGGGGTTGCGAACGCCCGCGTTGTAGCCCTTGATGAGAACGAAGTCGCCCGAAGCGTCCGTCGCGCTGCGGAAACTGCCGAATTGGAACGACTCATTGAAAGGCAATCCCGTGCTGCGCGCTTGCCACATCGGTTTGGGAAACGGGTGAAGGCTCCACTTGCTCACGAGGTCGGTTGGCAGTTTCGGCGCGAGGCGTTCTTCGGGAGTGAACGACTGCCCAACGCGAAAAGTATTCAGGTTCACGCCCGTGCGATTGCGATACGTCAGCCACCGCCCGTCCTGTGTCAGATAAGCGGCTTTGTGCAAGAAGGCGATGGACGCAGAGTTCAACGCCCAATCGGGCTGACGACCGGAGACGAGAATCTCCTGCCCGCGCAGCAAAGTTTGCAGCACGCCGTTCCGCAGGGCTTCGCGGTCGCCCGTGAGAATCATGAAAGTCAGAATCGGCTCCAAGCCGGTGTTGTACCAGAACAGGTGGTCGAACTCGCCCGACACCCACGCATGTTTATGCAACGGCGCGAAGTGGAGTTTTGCGGAATCTATGCAATGCTGCCAGATAGGGTTTGGGTAATCCTTCTGAAAATATCTTCCCAAACAGTAAAGCGAAACCGCCGACCACATTCCATGACGTGAGCCGACGGCGGCGGGCGGCTCGACGAGTCCGTAGATGCCTTCGTCCTTGCGGTGGTTGAGTTGCCGCGCAAAGGCGTTGGTCACGCGCAGGCGTTCCTCGTCGCTGAACACGGGACTTTCCTCAATCAAGTCCCACAGCAGAATCATCGTGTGCGCGTTGTAGTGATACGGACCAGCCAGCGGGTCATCTTTGTTCTCAATGCGCTCGCCGTCAATCTGCGTGATTTCTTTTTTCGCCTGCTCATCAGGAAATGCGAGGCGCAGAAACTCTCGCGCATGAAACGGGTCGCCGGTCATGTAATACAGCGCCATGCGCTTGCTGAGGCTGTTCCAGCCGAAATAGCCCGTCGAGCCGTAGCCCGCCGACGCCTCCCAAATCTCAACGTCCTTGATGTTCTGCGGAACGTTGACGCTCTTGCCCAAGCGAATCTCAGCCAACCAGCCAACCGCGAGCGAACCTCTCTTCGCTCCCGTTCCCTTCAGTTTTCGGATGAACACATCCGTCGCCGCCTTCACGCCCCCGTGGTCGCTGCCGCCGACGAAGACGACGTTGTGACCATCGCCAAACGGATTGTGCAGGGTGCGCACTTCGTAGGGAACGGACGCTGTGCCGTTCCTCTCCGCGCCGGGGTATCTGCCATCAAGGAAGGTGTAAAACAGGTTGTAAAGGTCGCTGATGGCGCGATTCGTGGAGCGGTTGCCGAGAACGATGAGATTACCCTTAATCGGCACAGCGGATTCAGGCGCGTCGTCCTTGACGACGGGAACTTCAACGCCTGTCAGGTCACGAATCGCCCGCTGAATCAGTCGCGCTTCGTTCGCATAAACGCCCGAAGACGGTTCGACGATGGCGATTTTCGCCTGACCGTCTTTGACCAAATCCGTCGTCAGGTAAAGGTTCTTCAGTTTGTCATAAACGGGTGGAACAGGCGCGGGGGGCGGCAACGGCGGCGGCTCAACGCCGGACACGAGGCTCACGCTGTCCACGACGAACTTCGGTGTCGGGTCGCGGTGCGTGTAAATGTAAAGTTGCGCGTTCTTCGTATCGGGCGGCGCAACGCCAAACGACGCATTGCGCAGCAGGTTCGACGAAACCGCGCCGATGCAAGCCGCTGTCATCAACAGAAAAAACACAAACGTCGCTCCTGAGCACGACATCCGCAGCAGGTCGTTCATCGCGTTCACCCCTTCAAACCGTTGGTAGTAAGGCACGCAACGGAGTGGAGTGCCGTCCCGACAGCGACGGCACTCCACTCCGTTGCGTGCCTTACTACCAACGACCTTCTTACGCATACTCCGCCGTCATGTCCGCCGCGATTTGCGCCCACTCCCACAGGCGGCGGGGTTCGTAGCGCACGGTGCTGATGTCTTTCATAATGACTTCGACAACGCAGCCGCGCGTTTTCTCCAACGTCTCGCGCAGTTCGGCGCGGGCTTGGTCTGGATTCCAGACGTCCGCCGCAAAAATCGCCGGGCTGGGCTTGCGCGAGAAGACGTAGCGGTCACCTATCGCCTCCGCCGCAACGTCCAAATCAATGAATGGACTCATGGAAATTTTGCGCAAGTTGGGGATGCTTTTGAGAATGTCCACCTTCCGATGTAGCGGCTCGCAGCAACCGTAATAGGTCAAGCCGAATCGCTCCAGCCAGCGCCGCTCGTATTGCAGCGCGAACTCCTCGTGCATCGCCGGAGACACCGCCACGAAAATCTGCGCGGTGGCGCAGCCCCACAAGTCTTTGGCGCGAACGTGCGACGGGTCGAAGCCGTCGGCGGGCAGTTCGTCACAGTAGCCCAAACCGCCTGAACCGATGCGGAGGTTGTTGTTGTTCAGCGACAGCAGATTGAGTTGCTCCCATTGGTCAAGCCGCGCTATGTAAGCGTTGACCAATCGCTCCATCGCCAGATGCACCAACTCCGGTCGCATGACCAAATCCGTCAGCGCTTCTTCCACACCCCACCACTGCACCAGCAAATCCCACGGCGCGAACCAGTAACCGGCAATGCCGCGTTTCTCAATCCGCAGGAGGTCGCCGAAGACGTTGTTCAGCAATTCAAAGCGTCGCTGCGATTCCGTTTCATCGTGCGTGACTTCGGGCACGCAAATTCTCTCAACGTCCTTTTCGCTCTGAATCTGAGGCTGATAGTCCCACGACAGCACGTCGCTGGTCGGGTCAATCCGTGCGGTGCGCGCGTTGGGGCGGATGCCGAACCCCGTATCGTGAATGGCGAGCGGACAGTAGAACACCGGCTCAACAATCATGTCCACTGGCAGGTGCGCCCATTGATAAAGCGTCCGTCGCAGCGTCAGTTCCACACCGCGCAAAAACGGGTCGCTGCACTCCAATCGCAGTTCCGGTTCGTCGCGGAACTCGCTCCAGCAAATCTCGTTAATCCACACCATCGGCTTGCCGCGCTCCAGATTGTTGACGCGCCGCCAACCTTCCATCGTGTGCTTGTGAACGGGCAGCGCAGCCATCTCCGCCTGCCGCTCCGCCAACCGCCGGAGAACGGTTCGGTCTTTTTCGTACGGGGTCATATTTCACATCCCAAACAAGAATGCCGCCGCCGCTTTCTGACTCGTCTCCTTCGCGCTGAACGCGGTCACTGCCGTTGAGACGTGCGCGAAACGCCGCGATTCGTAGGGCGAAACGAGACTGATGAGGAGGCTACGCGGATGTTGCCTGAAATACTGCGACAGCTTTTCTTCGCCCTCCGGCACTTTGCTCCAACTCGGACACCTGCGCCAGTAAACGGCGATGAATGTGTGGCTGCGCTGAAGTTCAGATGCCATCCGTGATGAGTCTGCTGGTGAAACGACGACTGTGTTCGCGTGGTTTTCGCAGACGATCTGCGCCAGCGGTTCGGCTTCAGGCGGGCAGAGCAGGAGCAGTCGCGCGTCGGCGGGCAATCGCAGAGGCAGAAGGTTTGCTTCGTCCTTGATGACCGTCACCGCGTTCGCCGCCACCTGTCGCGCAAAGGCGATTTTGTCTTTCGTTCCTACGACGTCCGTCACCACGTCAACGTCCACGAACGGACAGTCCAGCAGCCCCAGTTTCTCTTTCGCCCTCAACACGCGTAGCACGGATTGGTTAATGCGTTCCTCGCTGATTTCACCCAATTGTGCCGCTTTCAACACCGTCTCAAACGCCTCAACGGGCGCGTCGAAGGTGTGGCAGACAATTGCCACGTCTCCCCCCGCCTTGATAAACTCCACCGCGCCCCGCGCCGTTCCAACCGTCTGCGCGATGCCTTGCATGGTCAGACAATCGGAGAAGACCAGACCTGCGTAGCCCATCTCCGTTCTCAGCAAATGGCTGATGATTTTGGGCGAAACGGTCGCCACCGTGTTGGGCGTATCGTCCAGCGCGGGATAAAGCGCGTGGGCGGTGCAGAGGCTTTTGACGCCCGCAGCGACGGCAGCGCGGAAGGGCGGCAACTCCACACTTTGCAGTCGTTCAACAGGATGCGCCACCATCGGCACGCCGAGATGAGAGTCCACCGCCGTATCGCCGTGACCGGGAAAATGTTTCGCCATCGCTATCGCGCCCGCCGACTGAATTCCGCGCAGCGTCGCAACGCCCAACCGGCTGACCAACCCCGGCTCCTCGCCAAAACTGCGCACGCCAATCACGGGATTCTCCGGGTTGTTGTTCACATCCACAACCGGTGCGCTGACGAGATGGACGCCCAACGCCCGCGATTCCTCTCCCACAATCTGCCCAAAGCGACGACAGACCTCCTCCGAGCCGATGACGCCCAACCCCATGTTTGCCGGAAACGTCGTGACCGCCCCACACTCAAAATCGCCCCAAACGAACAGCGGCACACTCAGCCGTGTCCTCTGCGCCAACGCCTGAAGTTGGTTCGTCAACTCCGCGACTTGCCGCGCGCTCTTCACGTCCTCGTGGGTCAACTCCGCACCCGCCGTGCCCCATTGACTAATGCGCTTGTTCGCAAAGTTGCGGGCGTAAAGAATGACCGCGCCGAAATGATATTCCGTCATCAGCCGCTCAATCTCCCGCGACGGCTCAGTGCCCTCAAACCCTGCCAGCAGAAGTTGACCGACCTTCTCACGAAGGGTCATGCCTGCTAAAAGCCTTTCGGCTCTCATGGTGTTTCGTCCTTTCCGCTTTTCCGTTCTGCGTTCCGTTGGCTTTTCCTTCAAAAGCGAAGGATTCTTGTGATATAATCAAAAGCCATTCATCATCAGGAAAGGACATGGCAGGATGACTTGCAAATCTTGTTTGTGGTGTCTGAGCGTCTGTCTCGCCCTGACGCTCCTCAACGGATGCAGCAATCCGCCCGCGGAAAATGCGCCACCGCCCAGGCAAGACGCGAGGACGCCGCCGACCCGCGCCGAGAAGAAATACAAAATCGCGGGCGTCGGTTTTCAGGAGGACCAGTTTTTCAAACTCATCGAGGTCGGGATGAAATCGGCGGCGGAGAAAAACGACGTCGAACTTTCGTTGGGAACGAGCGCGGGGTCGCTGGACAAGGAAATTTCGCTGGTGGACGCCTACATCGCGCAGAAGGTGGACGCCCCCGCCATCGCGCCCATCAGTCAGAAGGGTTCTATCTCTGCCTTGAGACGCGCCCACGACAGCGGCATTAAAATCGTCACGTTCGACAGCCACATCGAAGCCGACTTCCCCGTGAGCAACATCAAGAGCGACCAGATTTCTCTGGGCAAATTGACGGGCGAGGAGGCTGTCCGCCATATTCAGGGAAAAATGGGCGGCAAGGCCAAGGTGGCGATTATCACTTACGTTTCGCTGTTCCCCGAAGCCGCGAGCCAGCGCACGAAAGGATTTGAGGACGAGGTGAAGAAACTGCCGGGCGTGGAAATCGTCGCCACGCAGGATGCCTGGATCGCATCAGCGGCGGTGGACGTCGTGGAGCAAGTTCTCGCGGCGCATCCCGACGTGAACCTGATTTGGGCGGCGAACGAAGGCGGCACCGTCGGCGCGGTGACGGCGGTGAAGAACTCCGGCAAGGCGGGCAAAATCGCCGTGTTCGGCACCGACGTCAGCGAGCAGATAGCGGACTTCCTGCTGTCGGATGACAACATTCTGCAAGCCGTGACCGGACAGAAACCGTTCGACATCGGCGCGCAGGCGATAGAGACAGCCCTCAACGCGCTGAAGGGCGAGAAGGTTGAGAAGAAAGTCCGGCTGCCCGGCGTTTTGTTCACCCGACGCGAGAAGGACAAAGTCAAGAAATACAAAGATTACCTGCACGGATTGACGCGATGAGAATTCGCAATCTGCTGTTGAAGGTAAGGATGGAATTCATCCTGCTGGTTCTGTGCATCGCGCTCGCCATCAAAGCGCCGAACTTTCTCACGTCGGATAACTTGCTGTCCGTGCTGCGCTCCATCTCCATGCAAGGGTTGATTGCGTTCGGCATGACGCTGGTGATTATTTTGCGCGAGATTGACCTGAGCGTGGGGATGAACGTCGCGTTTTCGGGTTGTCTCATCGCGTGGCTGACGAGGCGCGGCGTGCCGATTCCGATAGGCGGCGTTCTGACGCTGATGGTGGGGAGCCTTCTTGGGGTTTTCGTCGGCGTCATGCGGTCGCGTTATCTCGTTCCGTCCTTCATCACGACGTTGGCGCTGATGACGGGATTGAAAGGCGGCGCGCTGATGATCACGGGCGGATTTCCGCTGACGCCGTTTCCGCAGTGGTATTCGTTTTTGGGCGGCGGCTACGTGCTGGGGGTTCCGTTCCCCGCGCTGGTGCTCATCGTCGCGTTCGTCGTTTTGCATCTGTTGATGAACAACACCGCCTTCGGGCGGGCGGCTTATGCGGCGGGCGGCAATCCCGAAGCCGCACGACTGAGCGGCATCAACGTCTCGCGGGTGCGGACGAGCGCGCTCGCGCTGACGGGCGCGCTCGCCGCGCTCAGTGGCATCATGCTTTCGGCGCGCATCATGTCCGGGACGCCCACCGTCGCGCAGGGCTGGGAATTAGACATCATCGCCGCCGTCATCATCGGTGGCACCAGCCTCGCGGGGGGAGTGGGCACGGTCTGGGGCACACTCGTCGGCATCGTCTTTATCGGCGTCATCATCAACGGCATGACGCTGCTGGACGTTCCCGTGTTCATGCGATACGTCGTGCAAGGTCTGCTGATTTTCGCGGCGGTGTTACTGAACCGCGCGCAAGGGATGAGGGAGTAGTGCTCTTTCAAGGTAGGATTGACGGGTTGAAAAAGGGAGGGCAAGGCTCCCGCCGCGCCGAGGGAGTTCGGCAGGAGCCTCACTCTCCCACCCGTCAAACCTACCTTGAAAGAGCAGTCGTCTTGCGGGGGAATTGCTTTCCAGCTCCATTGGAGTTAAACTGAGACCCGCTATTTTCGGTGGAGTCACGTCAACCTTTGCGGAGAAGACAGTTTCTCAAATACCTTGAAGGAATCGCCTTGCTGCCCTGTCGCCCTACGCTCATCGTGCCGACAGCGGCAGCCGCGCAGCCCAAACCGACCATGACCGTGAACGACCCACGGCACATCAGCAACGGATACCGAATTCCCTGTGAAAACTACTGCGACCAGCCCTACGTTGTGAAGACCGACGATGGCGCGTGGTTGTGCGTTCTCACGACGGGCAGGGGCGTGGAGGGCGAGCGCGGGCAGCACGTCGTCGTCACGCGCAGCACGGACATGGGCAGAACGTGGTCGGAACTGATTGACGTCGAACCCGCCGACGGTCCCGAAGCCTCTTACGCCGTGCTGCTCAAAACGCCGGGCGGTCGCATCTACGCTTTCTACAATCACAACACGGACAACCTCCGCGCGGTCAAGGCGGATGACCCACCTTACCAGGGCGGATGGTGTCGGCGCGTGGATTCGTTGGGTTACTTCGTGTTCAAGTTCTCCGACGACAGCGGGCGCACGTGGTCGCCGCAGCGTTACGTGATTCCCGTGCGCGAGTTCGCCATTGACCGCGAGAACGCTTATCAGGGCAAGGTGCGGTTCTTCTGGAACGTGGGCAAGCCGTTCGTGCGCGACGGCGTGGCTTACGTGCCGCTGCACAAAGTCGGCGGGTTCGGGCATGGTTTCTTCACGCGCTCCGAGGGCGTGTTCCTGCGCAGCGACAACCTGCTGACGGAAAGCGACCCCACGAAGATTCGCTTCGAGACGCTTCCTGATGGCGACGTTGGTTTACGCACGCCGCCGGGCGGCGGGGCGATTGCGGAGGAACACAGCACCGTCGTCCTCAGCGATGGCTCCCTCTACTGCGTGTATCGCACGATTGACGGTCATCCCTGCCACGCTTACAGCCGCGACGGGGGGCGCACGTGGACGCCGCCTGAATACATGACCTACACGCCCGGCGGACGCCGCGTTAAGCACCCGCGCGCGGCGAACTTCGTCTGGCGATGCGCAAACGGCAAGTATCTCTACTGGTTTCACAATCACGGCGGACGCTGGTATGACGACCGCAACCCCGCGTGGTTGTGTGGCGGCGTCGAGCGCGACAGCCCCGATGGGAAAGTCATCCACTGGTCGCAGCCGGAAATCCTGCTCTATGACGACGACACCTTCATCCGCATGAGTTACCCCGACCTCATCGAAGAGGGTGGCAGGTATTTCGTGACCGAAACGCAGAAGCACGTCGCCCGCGTGCATGAGATTCCGACGCGACTCGTCGAAGGGTTGTGGAGGCAGTTCAACGAAAAGCAGAGCGTGACGAAGGACGGACTGATTCTATCTCTGCCGAACGGCGGAGCGATGCCGTCGGAAGTCGCCATGCCGCGTCTGCCCGAATTTCAGCAGCGCGACAACAGCCGCGCCGACTACGGCGCGAAGGACTTGCGGGCGGGGTTCAGCGTTGAGATGTGGCTGACGCTGGACGCACTCGACGCGGGGCAAATTCTGCTCGACAACCGCACGTCATCCGGTCAAGGCTTGCTGGTGTCCACATCAGAGGGGGGGGCAATCAAAATCACCTTGAACGATGGACGCAGCGAATCGAGTTGGACTTCCGACCCCGGCGCGCTGCAAGCGGGCAAGCGGCATCACGTCGTCGCCATCGTGGACGGCGGACCGAAGATCATCAGTTTCGTCCTGGACGGCGTTCTCTGCGACGGCGGCGCGCACCGTCAGTTCGGCTGGGGACGCTTCACCCCGCTGCTGCGGCACGCGAACGGCGGCGACAAACTTCGCATTGCTCGGCAGATTCATCGGCTGAGAATTTACAATCGCTCCTTGCGGACGTCGGAGGCGGTGGGGAATTATCGGGCGGAGTTGGACAGGTGAAGAGGTCGTGCAGGTAGGCGGCATCAACCGCAAACCATCAATGAATCGTCCCTACAATCGTTTAACCCTTTTGTCAACTAATTCTTGTAACTCGAGTTTAGACAAAATTTGGGCAGTTCTGCACTTGCGCAAAACCGCCCTCTGGTAGAAACTTGGGAGTATAAACACTCCAGAATCTACCAGAGAAAACATTAACAGACTCATTGCCTTTCGTCAAGCGGTGTATGCGCACGCCTTCACGGCGCGGCGTGACGCCTTATTCGAGGTGCTGGAGGCGCTCCTGTCGGCGGGCAGTCTCTCTTCCTTTGCGAGGCTCAGCCAGAACCATCGCTTTCAGCGTCAGTGGCCGAGCCTGTCCGCCGCCGTGGTCTGGTTTGCCTGGCTGCCCCCGGTGAGCGCCCCCGCCTCCCTCCCCGTGACCGCCCACACCCTCTGGAGCGCCTACGTCCAGCGCTGGACGGTCGAGCCCAGAGCCTATCCCCAAAATGTTCGTAGTCAGCCACGCAGCGCAGCGGAGTGGCGT
>FWPU01002059.1_pt1 | contig 31190 bp, 26 predicted proteins | sample 2228361 | NCBI WGS metagenome assembly FWPU01 (sample SAMEA103939777, study PRJEB20133) | metagenome | reverse complement strand
CGGCCGGCAAAGCCGCCCGCCACCCCTCCTGGCCTCACCCCTTCCCCCTCCTGACGGAGATCAGGAGAAGGGAGGGGACAGGGGGAGGGGTAAGGCTGAATGGATCCCTTTCGCCCAGGATGGTGCCGATGACCAGCATTCGTAGCCTGCCCGAATGGGCGGTCGCGTTTCATACGCATAGCTGCCCTTATCTGGCGATCGGTTTTCGCATGGGCAGCCTGGCGATGGCGGCGCTGCGCTTCGAGCGGCAGCACAACCGCGGTTTGCTGGTGCTGCCGGAGTTCGGCGAAGGCAACCCGTACACCTGTATCGTGGATGGCATCCGCGCGGCCACCGGCGCCATCTACGGGCAGATCATGATTGCCAAGACCTTCTACGGCAAGCTGGCAGCGACTTTTTTCTATCCACAGCGCGGGGGCGCGATCCGCTATAGCCTGCGGCCGGCGTTCGTGGATGGCCTGGAACGGCTGCGCTTTCATGCCCTGCGGGCGCGCGGCGTGGACCCGAGCGACATGCCGGCGCCGGTCCTCGAGGAGGCGTTGGCCTGGGTGGATGCCCAACCCGATGAGGCCGTCTTCAAGGTCGAACACGAGGTGGGTTTTCCGTATCAGCAGATGCAGCTCACCTATGCCAAGACCCTCTGCGCACGGTGTGGCGAATATGTGATGGCCCCGTTCGTGCGCGTGAAGGACGGCCGACCGCTCTGTATTCCCTGTTCGTATGAGGTGCCATGATCGGTCGGGCGGCACTGGCGGGCGTCCTGACGGGATGGATGGCGGTGCTGTCGGCAACGGCGGCAGGCTGCGGCGCGCCCGTCATGACCGCGGCGCCCATCTCAACACCGGCCGTTGTGTCGTCTCCGATTGTCACGCCGGCCGCGACGCCGCCGCTGGATCTCGTCGCAGTGCGGGCGCGTTTGCAGCGGGCAGCGACCCTGGAGGCCGCCGCGCGTCAGTGCGCTGCTGCGGCCGGCGAGACGGCTCAAGCCGTGCGCGTGCGGGTGGAAACGGCCAGGGAGCAGGAATGCGTGCCCTGTAATCGGCTGCCCATCGGCACCATGGATCGCGGCCTGCCGGTGGAGAGCGTACAGCTGCCAATTGCTCCCAACTCGTGGGTGTGGCTGAGCGCGGGCGACCTGCTCTGCGTGTATGGGTACGATGGCGCGGAGTTCACCCCTGCTGCGGTGATGAGCCGGTGATTGCCATCGCCTTTCCTGCAGTGATGTCTGGAGTGAGTCATGCGTAGATGGATTTCTGTGGTGGCAGCTGTCCTCGCCGTCCTGCTGCTGGCCGGTCAGGCTGCTGCGCAGGCGGATCGGTGCACCGGCTGCGATGAGCTCGCACAGGAGATCGGCGCGACGCGCGCGACTGCCCTGGCACGCGCGCCGGCCGCTCAGGGCGGCAACCAGACGGTGATCTACTTCTTCTGGGGTGATGGTTGCCCCCATTGCGCGGCAGCCAAGCCTTTCCTGGCGCGGCTGGCACGCACCTATCCGGGCGTCCAGATTCGTGACTTCGAGGTATGGTACAACGAGGCCAACCGGGAGCCGTTCATCCAGATGGCCGCCAGATTCGGCTTCGAGCCGACCGGTGTGCCGACCATCTTCATCGGCCAGCGCTACTGGATCGGCTTCTCTGAGCGACCCATCGGCCAGGAGATCGAGGCCTATGTTGCCGCGTGCGCGCTTTCCGGCTGCCCCGACGCCGGCGCGGGCGTGTTGAGCACGACGCCTGCCCGACCGACGGCCGTGCCGACGCTTGCGCCGCCGACGCCGGTGCCGACCCCGGCGGCCGCAACGAAGCCGACGGCTAACCCGACATCGCCATCGGTCGTCGCACAACTGCCGGCCAAACAGGATGCTGCGCTCGCCGCAGTCGGCGACCCGGCTGTGACCCGCAGCAGTGTCCTGGAGGTGCCGCTGATCGGCTCTGTGGACCTGGCAACTCAGTCGCTGGCGCTGAGTACCGCGCTGATCGCATTTGTGGATGGTTTTAACCCCTGCTCGCTGTGGGTGCTGTCGGTGCTGTTGGCCCTCACGCTGCACACCGGCTCGCGGCGGAAGGTGTTCGTCATCGGCCTGGTGTTCCTGACGGTCACGTCGCTGGTATACGTGCTCTTCATCGCCGGGCTCTTTACCATGTTCACGGTCATCCGCTTCGTCGGCTGGATCGAGGTGGTCGTCGCGCTGATGGCGCTTTTCTTCGGCGCCGTGAACATCAAGGATTACTTCTGGTACAAAGAGGGCATCTCGTTCACGATTGCCGACGAGAAGAAGCCCGGCCTGTATCGCAATATGCGCCGGGTGCTCAATGCCGGCGAGTCCATCCCGGCGTTGATCGGTGCCACAATCGTGATGTCGGCGGGCGTGTCGCTGGTGGAATTCTCGTGCACGGCCGGCTTTCCGGTGCTCTGGACGAACCTGCTGGCCAGCCAGGGGGTGGCCGCGCTGACGTTCGTGATGCTGCTGGCGCTCTACATGCTGATCTATCAGCTGGATGAGCTGGGCATCTTTCTGGCGGCCGTCTTCAGCCTGCGCGCCAGCCGGCTGGAGGAGAAGCATGGCCGCATCCTGAAGCTGATCGGCGGCATGTTGATGTTGACGCTGGCCATAGTGATGTTGATCAACCCCGGCCTGATGAGCGATATCGGCTCCGCGCTTGTTGTCTTCGCCGTGGCATTCGGCGCGACGTGCCTGATCCTCCTCCTCCATCGGGTGGTCCTGCCACGGCTGGGCATCCGGATCGGCAGCGAATATGCCGAGAAGCCCGCGCCGCCTGGGGGTCGGCGTCGCGGCCGTTGATATCTGCATCCAGGTAGCTCCCTGGGATGGTGTCGGCGGTGAGAGAAGGAGGAACGCATGTGGCGGCCCAGCGTGTCGTTTGGTCGGCCGGCGTCGCTCGAGAACGCCGTTGTTCCACTGGTGCTGTTGGCCGGCAATCTGTGCTGTAACATCGTCGCTAACGCCAGCTTCAAGATGTCGGCGGCCAGCGCCGAATGGCGGGGCTTCCTGGCCTGGCAGGTGGCGGGCAACCTGGCCGGCTTCGTGACGGTGCTCACGCTGACGGGCCTGTTGCGTTACCTGCCGCTCCACGTCGCCTATCCGGTCACGGCGGGCCTGGCCGTTGTCGGCGTCCAGGTCGTCGCGGCCCGTCTGCTCTTCGGCGAGGCGATCTCGACCGGCCAGTGGCTCGGCACCGCGCTGGTGATCGCCGGGATCGTGTTGGTGGGCCGGGGGTGATGGATGGCCTTCGTGGGCGCGCAGATCATTCTGACCGCGGACGACTTCGGCCGCTCGCCGGAGATCAACGCAGCGGTGATCCGGGCGCATCGGGAGGGGATCCTCACCGGCGCCAGCCTGATGGTGACCGGCGCAGCCTGCGTCGAGGCGGTGGCTCTAGCGCGCGCCACGCCGACGTTAGCGGTGGGCCTGCATCTGGTCTTGTCGGCCGGCCGGCCCGCGCTCGATCCTCGTGACGTTCCCCACCTGGCGATTGCCAACGGCTGTTTCCCGGACGACCCGTTACGTTTGGGCCTGCGCTACGCATGCGATCGGGCGGCGCAACGCGAACTGGCCAGCGAGATCTCGGCGCAATTCGAGCGGTTTGCCCTCACCGGCTTGCCCCTCTCACACGTGGACGGCCATCAGCACCTGCACGTGATTCCCCCGGTGTTCAATATGGTGGTATCGCTTGCCCGGCGTTACGGCGCGCACGGTGTGCGTGTGCCGTCCGATGACCTGTGGCTGGCATTGCGCCATGATCGGCGGGATGCGGCCGCCAGGATCGGCTGGGCGCTGGGCCTGGGGCTGGTGTCTGGCTGGTGTGCGCGCCGCGCGCGGGCCGCCGGCCTGCGCGTGGCGCAGCGGGTCTACGGCGTGCTCCAGAGCGGCCAGATGACATCCGGATACGTGCTGCGGGTGCTTCAGCATCTGACCGTCCCCACGGCCGAGATCTATTTCCATCCTTCGTTGACCAGATCGGGCGAAGTCCTGGGCCCTAACCCGGACGACCTGGCGACCCTGCTCAATCCGGCGGTCCGCCGCGCGTTCATCGAGTTGGGGCTGCAGCCCGCCACTTACGCGACCTTGACCCGGCCTTGAGTCGGCCCCTGTCGCAGGCAATTCGTTGATGCGTTTGATCCGAAAAAGTGGTAAAATAGTGCGATAGAAAGGAGGTTTGCAACAGCTCAGTCACCAGATCGGAGGTGTACCGATGGTCGTCGCCCTGCTGACCGCACTTATTTTGTTTAGTTGGTTTTATTGGCTGGCGGCGCTGTGGCTGGTGTTTGATTTCTTCAAGACAGACGGACGTTTCGGTGGCGGTGGAGAGCGGCTTCGCGCCGATCATCGCTCTGCCGACGCGTCGGCCTGTCCGCCTGTTTCCATTCTCAAGCCGGTCAAAGGGGTGGATGTACAGGCGTATGAGAACTTCGCCAGCTTTTGTCGCCAGGACTATCCCGACTACGAGTTGTTGTTCGGTGTAGCCGATCCGGATGACCCGGTGATCCCGCTCATCGAGCGCCTGCGGCGGGAGTTCCCCTGGATCAACATCCGGCTCTTCATCGTGCAACCGACGGGCGCCAATCGAAAGGCGAGCCTCTTGCATCATCTGGCCGGGCAGGCCCGTCACGAGACCCTGGTGATCAGCGACAGCGACATGCGCGTGACACCCCACTACTTGCAGCGGGTGGTCGCGCCGCTGGCCGACCCGGCCGTGGGCCTGGTGACGTGCCCCTACCTCGGCATGGACGCGCAGAATCTGACGTCCGGCCTGACGGCACTGCACATGGGCGTCACGTTCCTGCCCTCGATCACGGTGGCGCGCAAAGTGATCGGCATGCGCTTCGCCATGGGCGCCAGCGTTGCCCTTCGCCGCAGCGACCTGGCGCGCATCGGCGGGTTCGCCGCGCTGGCCGATTACCTGGCCGACGACTATCAGCTGGGCGCCCGCATCGCCGGCCTGGGCCTGCAGGTGCGCCTGTCGGATTACGTGGTGCGCTGCGTGCTCGGCGTCACGCGTTTCGTCGAGCAGTGGGAACGCGAGGTGCGCTGGATGCGCTGCGCCAGCGTCAGCCGACCTCTGGAGTATCCCGGCCTGCTCCTGAGTTACGCCACGCCGTTGGCTCTGGTACTGCTGCTCCTCACAGGGCCGACGCCGCAGAGCCAGCAGCTTCTCATCGGGTCGGTGTTGTTGCGCTGGGTGGTCGCCTGGCTGGTCAGCGGCCGCACCGGCGACCATGAGTCCCGTCAGTGGCTGCTCTGGCTGCCGCTGCGCGATCTGCTGAGCGCGTTCACCTGGGTCGTCGGCGGCCTGGGCCGGGAGATCGTCTGGCGCGGGGAGCGATTCGTTCTGACGGAGCAAGGCCGCATGGCGCTGGCGCCGCCGCGGTCAGTGCCGATCTGGAGCAATTGGCTGCGTCGGCTCCACTAGCGCGGCCGAGGTGAAGATGAAGCAACTCATCCGCGGCTTCGATCGCTTTCTGCGCTGGGCTCTCGGCGTGTTCGAGTTCTGCGCCGAAGACGAGTGCCTGTTGCGCGTGCGGCGCACCACGTTGAGCCGGCCGCTGACCCTTGGCAGGCAAACCTACGCGGCCGGCACGGCTGTGATCGAGTTGCACCTGTGGAACGAGCACCTGCCGCCGCTGCCGGCTGCCGGCCCCGATCTGGCCTGGGCCACCCAGACCCGACGTCGCCTGCTCAAATCCTTTCGGACCCTGGCGCGGCAAATATCCCACGATCCACGGCTGGCCGACGCTGTCCTGGTGGGCGGTGTCACCGTATTGCCGCTGGCCGGCGCCCATGCGGGCGGCGTGAAGCTGTTTCAACATCTCGGATTCACGATCCTGCCGTACCACAATCCGTTGGGCCGGTTCGGCGAGTTCTGGGAAAATCTCTACACGTGGGGCGTGATGTGGGCCTTCAACGAGCCGACCCTGGTCGGTCGAGCTCTCTTGGGCCTGCATCGCAGCGAGATCTGGATGACCGTTGAGGAGCTCTTGCAGCATTACGGAGACGCTAAATCAGGAGGTCGTCATGGCTGATCAACCGACATCCACCCGCGGCCCGGCCGATGAGGCCGCCGGTCGCACCCTGCGCATCCTGGAGAGCCTGTTCGACGCCGACGCGCGGGCGCAGATCGGCGTGCGCTTGTGGAACGGCGCATGTTGGCCCGACGACGCGCCCCGGCCGGCGACGCTCGTGCTCAAGCACCCGGGCGCGCTGCGTGCCATGCTCTTGCCCGGACACGAGCTGGGCCTCGCCGAGGCCTATCTGTACGACGACTTCGACATCGAGGGCGACATCGAGGCCGTGTTCGGCCTGGCCGACGCGCTCGCTGCGGCTACCGCGGGCTGGCGCAAGAAGCTGGTGACGGCTCGCGATCTGCTGCGGTTGCCAGAGGGGCCGGCGCGGCCGATGACGCGGCGTGGCCCGGCGCGGCTGAGCGGCAGGCGTCACTCGGTCGAGCGCGATCGCCAGGCGATCGCCTATCACTACGATGTGTCGAATGACTTCTATGCACTGTGGCTTGACCGGCGTATGGTCTACTCGTGCGCTTACTTCGCGTCGCCCGATGACGACCTCGACACGGCACAGGAGCGCAAGCTGGACTACATCTGCCGCAAGCTCCGTCTGCGACCCGGCCAGCGCCTGCTCGACATCGGCTGCGGCTGGGGTGGCCTGGTGATCCACGCCGCGCAGCATTACGGCGTGACGGCCATCGGCATCACCCTCAGCCTGCCCCAGGTGACGCTGGCCAACGAGCGGATTCGCGGCGCGGGCCTGGCCGATCGCTGTCGTGTTGAGGCGCGCGACTACCGCGAAATGGACGAGCCGGAGGGCTTTGACGCGCTGGTCAGCGTGGGGATGTTCGAGCACGTGGGCGCGGCCCTGTTGCCGACCTACTTCGCCCAGGCCTGGCGCCTGCTCAAGCCGGGGGGCGTCTTCCTCAACCACGGCATCGCCTGCCGCGCCACCGATGCCGCCGCACGGGGCCCCAGCTTCAGCGAGACTTATGTCTTTCCGGATGGCGAATTGACGCCGATCAGCACTACGTTGACGGCGGCCGAGGGGGCCGGCTTTGAGGTGCGCGATGTGGAGAGCCTGCGCGAACACTACGCGTTGACGCTGCGTCACTGGGTGCGTCGGCTGGAGGCACATCACGCCCAGGCCCTCCGATATGTGGACGAGCCGACCTATCGCGTCTGGCGGTTGTTCATGTCCGGCTCTGCACACGGCTTCACAGTCGGCCGGCTGAACGTCTATCAGGCGCTGTTGAGCAAGCCGGCCGCGCGAGGCCGCAGCGGTTTGCCGCTCACCCGTGCCGACTGGTACGCGAATTGATCTCATGGAGGCCCCTCTTGACCCTGTTCATAGACGAGGTCGGTCGGTTGCCGCTGGAGGCCGGGATCGCGGCGCGCTATGGGCTGGCCCCCGGCGCGGCGGTCGAGCTGGATGAGGAGGCGGGCGCCCTGCGCCTGCGCCGGCCGGTGACGCACCTGGCCCGGCTCTACGTCGAGCCGACATCCGGCTGCAATCTGACGTGTCGTATCTGTGTGCGGAATATCTGGAACGAAGCGGCCGGCAATATGAGTGACGCCACGTTCGCGGCGGTACTCGCCGGGCTGGCCGCGTTCACGCCCCGGCCGGCCGTCTGCTTTGGCGGCTTCGGCGAGCCGCTCGTCCATCCTCGCATCACCGAGATGGTGGCTGCCGTGAAGGCGCTCGGCTGCAGTGTGGAGTTGATCACCAACGGCGTCCTGCTGGACGAGACGATGTCGCGACGTCTGATCGCAGCCAGACTGGATCGGCTGTGGGTATCGCTGGACGGCGCGCGGCCGGAGAGCTATGCCGACGTGCGCCTGGGTGCCGCCCTGCCGCTGGTGCTTGCCAATCTCCGCCGTTTCAGCGCATTGCGGCCACCCGCGCATCTGCGCCGGCCGGAGATCGGGATCGCGTTTGTGGCCATGCGTCGCAACATCGGCGACTTGCCGGAATTGCTCAGCCTGGGCAGTCATCTGGGTGCCAATCGCTTCCTGGTGACCAATCTCCTGCCCTACACCGCGGAGATGCGGGGCGAAATCCTGTACGGCCGTGCGTTGACGGACATCGTCTATCTGCCCTCGCGATGGATGCCGCACGTGGACCTGCCCCGCATGGATGTGGACGAGGGGACGGCGTCCACGCTGTATCAGGTGCTGCGCAGCCATCATAACATCAGCCTGGGCGGACACAACCTGGGCGATGCCAACAACCGGTGTCCGTTTATTGATGCCGGCGCGGGGGCCATCCGCTGGGATGGCCGCTTCAGTCCGTGCCTGCCGTTGATGTATGAACACACCAGCTACCTGAACGAGCGCGAGCGGCATACGCGGCCCTATCTCGTCGGCGACTTGGCCAGCCGTTCTCTGGCCGATCTGTGGTATGATGCCGAACACATTGCGTTTCGGCGCCGCGTGCGGGCCTTCACTTTTTCGCCCTGCACCTTCTGCGGCGGCTGCGACTACAGCCTGGCCAACCTGGAGGACTGCTTCGGCAATGCGTTTCCGACTTGCGGCGGCTGTCTGTGGGCGCAGGGTGTGATCCGGTGCCCGTAGTGGCCAGAAGGATGCAGCCGATATGATGCCATCTCATGGCCATTCACCTCTCGCCCTCGCCGTCCGCGCCAATCTGTGGCTGGAGGTTGACGGCCAGGTCGCGCTGAGCCGCTGGCGCGTTCAGTTGCTGGAGGCCATCGAAGCCACCGGCTCGATCCGCAAGGCCGCTGCTCAGCTCAACATCACCTATGCCCTGGCCTGGCACAGGGTGGACGAGATGGAAACACGGCTGGGGGTGCCGCTGGTACACCGACAGCGCGGTGGCCCGCAAGGCGGCACGGCCCGGCTCACCGAACAGGGCCGTGACTACGTGACACGCTTCAACCGTTTTGCGGCGCAGGTGGATGCCGCAATCGCCGAGGCGTTTCAGACGTCGTTTGCGGCTTGAAGATTTGCGTTGTCGGTCAGAATGTGTATAATGAGGCCGATTGTTAGTCGGCTCCCCATTTCGCCAACCAACTCACTGAGCCGCGATGACGACACAGCAGTCCTTTGAAAACCTGTTAGCGGTGCCCAGGACAACGATGTGTGAACCGTCCGGGGGCCATGAGCAAACGAAAGGGCGTTATATTCTGCCAGTATAACGCCCTTTTTCGTTTCCGGGAATTTGCCAGCCAGATGCTTCGTTGCTTCAGTTCATTGCATAAGGAGGTGCACATGACGCTGGGAGGTTACGCCAATCGGGTGGCCTGGATTGACCTGACGACCGGGAAGGTCGAGTACAGGCCGATTGCGGAAGAGGACGCGCTGAAGTACATCGGCGGGCGCGGCCTGGGGGTGAAGTACGTCTTCGACAACGGGCCGAAGGTGGATCCCCTGTCGCCGGACAACATCTTGTGCTTCATGAACGGCCCGTTGACCGGCACCGACGCGAACATGAGTGGCCGCCTGGCCGTCGTCACCAGGTCGCCCCTCACCGGCACCGTCACCGACTCCCATCACGGCGGGTGGTCGGCGGCCCGGCTCAAATGGGCAGGCTTCGACGGCCTGGTTTTCAAAGGGAAGGCCGAGAAGCCGGTCTACGCCTATGTGGAAAACGGCGAGGTGACCCTGCACGACGCCAGCGACCTGTGGGGCAAGGGGGTCCATGAGACCATCAAGATCCTGCAGGAGCGCTACGGCGACGAGAAGAACCTCAGCGTGATCGCCATCGGGCCCGCCGGGGAGAACCTGGTGAAGTTCGCCTGCTGGGTGAACGAGCACGACCGGGCCTCCGGCCGTGGGGGCACCGGCTGCGTGGGCGGCAGCAAGCATCTGAAGGCCATCGTGATCCGGGGCAAGCACGCCGATCGGCCGCGGCCGGCGGATAGAGAGGCGTGGAAGTCGGCCCATCAGCGCGCACTGGCCACCATCATGGACGAGGCCAATGTCACCTCCCCGCGCAAGGGCGGCCTGTCGGTGTACGGCACCAACGTGCTGATGAACATCACCAGCAACATGGGCGCGCTGCCGTCGTACAACAGCAAAGTGACGAGCTTCGGAGAAAACGCAGAACTGATCAGCGGCGAGTGGGTCAAGGCGAACATCCTGGTGGACGATCCCACCTGCCATGCCTGCCCGGTGGCCTGCAAGAAGGAGGTTGAGGTCAAGGAAGGCCCCTTCAAGGTCCACATGGAGAGCGTGGAGTACGAGCCGGCCTGGTCGTTGGGCGCCAACTGCGGCAACAACGACGTCGGTGCCGTCGCCTACATGATTGACCGGGCTAACGACTACGGCTACGACGCCATCGAGATCGGCGACGTCCTCTCCCTGTACATGGAGTACAGCGAGAGGGGCTATGCCAACGGGGACGGCCTGGCCTGGGGTGACCGCCACGGCATGGTGGAGGTCATGCGCAAGATCGCCTATCGTGAAGGGATCGGCGACATCCTGGCAGAGGGCACCGGCAAGGCGGCGAAGAAACTGGGCCATCCGGAACTGGGCATGCACGTCAAGGACCAGGGCATCCCGGCCTACGATCCGCGCGGCCTCAAGGGCATGGGCATCGCCTATGCCACCAGCAACCGCGGCGCCTGCCATCTGCGCGGCTATACCCCCGCCAGCGAGCTGGGCCTGATCCCGCTCAAGACCGATCCGCTGGCCTGGAAGGGCAAGGGCGAGCTGCTCAAGCTGCTGCAGGACCTGCACGCCTTCTCCGACAGCCTGGACCTGTGCAAGTTCTCCGCCTTCGCCGAGGGCGCAGAGGAGTACGCGCTGCAGTACAGCGCCATGACCGGCCGGCCTTTCACCGCCGACGATGTGCTCAAGGCCGGCGAGCGCATCTACAACCTGGAGCGCCATTACAACAACCTCTGCGGCTTCGACGGCAAGGACGACACCCTGCCGGAGCGCTTCCTGAAGGAACCCTCCACCATGCCCGGCTCTCAGGGCCATGTATGCGAGCTGGACCTGATGAAGGAGGAGTACTATCGGGTGCGTGGCTGGGATAACGGCGTGGTCACCGAGGCTAAGCTGAAGGAACTGGAGATCATCTGATCTCGTAAGACGCCGGTGGGGGTGTTCTGGGCGGCCGCGGCCACAACACCCCCACCGATCCTCACTCAGAGCCGAAGCGCTTTCCTACCGGCCCGGCGGGAACATGCTCAGCCGGTCCCCTGGCTGCACGGGCACATGCAGCCCACCCACATACTCCAGATTCCGGCCGTTGAGGCGGATGTTCCAGTCGCGACGAGGCCGGTATGCGTGCTCGACCCGAATCCACGGCGTTCCCTGTGCATCCAGGCGGTAGTCGTCTACCCACATCTCATCGAACACCTCGCCCCGTGCCTCCGGGAAGTAGTTGAAGAACTTGCGCAGCACGTGCCCGGCGCGCGCACCGCGCTCCAGGTGCACCACAACCTCGTCGGAACCTACCAGCGTCCGCAGCCGGCCGTACAGGTTCACCGGCACGGCGAAATCGCCGGCTTCCAGGGCGCGCGCTGCGTGATAGCCGGCCGACATCAAGTGCTGGTGCATGGCGAGCAGCTTGTTCCAGCCGGTCAGGGCCTGGGCCACCAGCCTGGCATCCCGCAGCTCGTCGGCGATGTAGCGTGCAAAACTGGCCTGGGCCAGGCTGATGGCGCCGGTGACGTACACCTCCGGCACATGGATGCGCCGGGGTCCGTGGCCGGCGTGATATTTGCCGGCGCGAAACAGATAACGCGCCAGGTCATCGCTTAAGTCCATGCCGATGGTGCGCGCCAGCCAGATGGTGAAGAAGCGCCGGCGCTCGGCCAAATGCTCGGGATCGGCGCCCTGCTCCCACCCCAGCACTTCGGCCGTCTCTTTGAAGTGGAGCAAGTAGTCATAGGCGCCGGCCACGAACTCCGTGCCGTGGCGCATCAGCGCCTCGACCGTCTGGGCCATGGCCGCCAGGTCTTGCTGGTTGAGGTCAAGGAAACTGCGCAGCCGCCGCCATTCCTCCTCCGGCGTCGGACTCAGATGGGTCAACACCATCGCATCACCATGCCCGTTCTCCTCGCTGATCATTGCTGCCTCCCTCGCTGCCTCGGAAAAGTCTGTGGACCCTCTCACCCGCCCCCGCGGATAGCCTTCTTTTGCAGGCCCGCTACGACCTGCTCCACGGCTGCAGGCTCACCGCTGAACACGACTTCGGTAACCCCCAGCCGCAGTGCGTGAATCTGTACCGGCTCGCCAGCCCATACCTGAGCCCGCCATCCCGGCCCCTCGATCCGGCCCGGTGCTGTCTCCAGGCCGCCCAGGTCGGCCAGATAGGCCACCACAATCGGCACGCCGATGCCGCGTAGCGAAAGACGCATCCATCCGCTCCTTTCTACAGAGCGGGCAGCTCGGCCGCCCTGGTGAGCACATCATACCACATGCGGGTCGCATTCGAAGTGACTTTTCTCATGTTTCAACCTGGCTTTTGGCCCCGGCGCAGGTGGTTGGATCTGCCCCGGCCGTGCTTCAGCCGCCGCCGCTATGTGTTCGTTGTGAATTTCTCACCCGAGGCCAAATCGGGGATAATAGCGTGAGATACCATTTAAGGAGCGGTGTTCGTGGACGAACGTTCTCTGGCATTCTTGAAGGATCTCCTGGCAGCCCCGAGCCCGTCGGGGTTTGAGCAGCCCGCTCAAAAAGTGTGGCAGCAGTACATGGCACCCTATGCCGATCGGATCACGACCGACATGCATGGCAACTGCATCGCAGCGTTGCAAGAGGGACGCCCCACGCGCATCTTGCTGGCCGGCCATGTGGACGAGCTGGGCTTTATGGTCAATTACATCAGCGATGAGGGATTCATCTTCTTCAAGACGATCGGCGGCTTCGACCTGAACATCATCCCCGGTCGTCGGGTGCGAATCCACACCCGAAACGGCCCTGTGCCCGGGGTTACCGGCAAGAAGGCCATTCACGTGATGACCGAGGAAGATCGCAAGAAGAAGCTAGAGATCCAGGATCTCTGGATTGACGTCGGCGTGAAGGACAAGAAGGAGGCCGAGTCGCTGGTGCGCGTGGGCGACCCGATCACCTATGCCGAGAGCTTTGAAATCGTGCGCGGCTCGGTGGCGGCTTCGCGAGCTTTCGACGATAAGGCCGGCAGCTTCGCGGTGGGCGAAGTGCTGCGGCTGTTGCAGGGCAAGACCTTCGACGCGTCGGTCTACGCAGTTTCGACCGTTCAGGAAGAGGTCGGGCTGCGCGGGGCGCGCACCAGCGCGTTCGGTATTGATCCGAAGGTCGGCATCGCAGTGGACGTGTGCCACGCCACCGATCATCCGGACATGGATCGCAAGCGGGTGGGCGAGATCAGGCTGGGCGGCGGGCCAGCTATTGCGCGCGGGCCGAATATCAACCCGGTCGTCGAGCGCATGTTGATCGAGACGGCCGAGGCGGAGGGCATTCCCTATCAGCTCGAGGCTGCGCCGGGCGGCACCGGCACCGATGCCAACGCCATCCAGCTCACGCGCGCCGGCGTCGCCACCGGCCTGGTGAGCATCCCGCTGCGCTACATGCACACTGCAGCTGAGATCATCTCGCTGGAGGACCTGGAGAACGTCTCCCGGCTGCTTGCTGCGTTCATCCTGCGCGTGAAGGACGACACCGACTTCACGCCGTGACCCGTGGGTTGTTTTGTGAGCGTGCCAGACTGCCGGGGCGGGGGCGGGGCAACCCCGTCCCCGCCAGGGCAGTCTCATCACTCTGGCGCACCTGCATTGTCTTCAGGAGAATGCTATGGCTATCACCCCCATCCGACCGAAATGGCCGGGCACGATGACCGACCGCGAGCGTTTTGTCCGCCAGATGCATTATGCTCCCGTAGATCGTTGTTTCAACATGGAGTTCGGCTATTGGAACGAGAACTTCACCCAGTGGCCCCTTTTCTACGAGAACGGCATCACCAATAACCAGGAGGCCGACATTTTCTTCAACTTCGACCGCATTTACACGATCGGCGGCCGCATCTGGATGAACCCGCCGTTCGAGAATGAGGTCGTGGACGAGACTGAGACCACGAAGATCATCATCAATGCGGACGGGCTGCTGGCGGAAGTGCCGAAAGACGGCCACGATACCATCCCTCACTTCATCAAGTCCAGCATCCAGACGCCGGCCGACTGGCAGCGGGTGAAAGAAGAGCGCTTCCGCCGCGATGATCCGGCGCGCAAGGTGGACGTGCAGTTGCTCAAAGAGCTCCATCCCTCCAGCCGCGATTACCCTCTCGGTGTGCATTGCGGTTCCATGATCGGCAAGATCCGCGATATGCTCACCTTTCAGGGCCTGGCCTATGCCATCTATGATTATCCGGAGATGGTCGAGGACATGGTCGAGACCGCTTGCGTTCTGGTGGAGGACTTCCTGGATCAGGTGCTGGGCCAGATTGATTTCGATTTCGCGTCGGGCTGGGAGGATATCTGTTTCAAGAACGGCCCCATCGTCTCGATCAGATTTTTCAAGAACGTCGTCATGCCGCGCTACAAGCGCATCCACGCGAAATTGCAGGCGGCCGGCATTGATCTGTGGTATACCGACTGCGATGGCGACGTGCGGCCGATCCTACCCTACCTGATGGAGGGCGGCATCAATTGTCTCTTCCCCTACGAGGTCAATAGCTGCGCGCATCCCGGCGAGTTGCTCAACAAATACGGTCGGGAGCTACGCATCATGGGCGGGGTGGACAAGATCCAGCTCGGCGCGGGTCGGCAGGCAATCAAAGCCTACCTGGAGACCCTGGTGCCACTGGTCGAACGGGGTGGCTACATCCCCTTCTGCGACCATCGCTGTCCGCCGAACGTGGACCCGGACGACTATCTGTATTATCTCGACCTGAAGGAGCAGATGTTCGGCATGCAGTGAAGCCGACATGCAGCCAATTTACCCCAGGAGCACACAGATGTCCACAGGAACCATCATTCAGTCTGTCATCGCTCGCCAGGTGTACTCGGATCGAGGCCATCCCGGTGTGGAAGCGACCGTCACCACGGCCAACGGCGCGCGCGGGGTCGCGATCTGCACGGCGGGCATCTCGGTAGGCACGCACGAGGTCGAGTTCGCCTATGACGGCGGGCCTAAGTGGCGCGGCAAGGGCGTGATGCGCGCCGTCAACGCGGTGAACGAGCTGATTGCACCCGTGCTGAAGGGCATGGACGCCGCCCATCAGCAGGCCATTGATCAGGCGATGCTCGATCTGGGCAAACAACGGCTGGGCGGCAACGCGACCGCGGCGGTCTCGGCGGCCGTGTTGAAAGCCGGCGCCGCCGCGCTCGGCATTCCTCTCTATCAGCATATCGGCGGCGTGAACGCATGCACCCTGCCCGTGCCCGGCGTCATCTGCCTGGTGGGCAGCGATCGCTACGGCAGCGGCGAGCGCTCGGGCGGCAAGCCGAGTTACGCGTTCATGTGCTACGGCTTTGCGACCTTCTCCGAAGCTTCCTATGCCGGCTGGGATATCTCGGTCGAATGGTCGGAGGTGCTCAACAAGAAACTCGGCGTGCCCAAGCATTCGGTCGTCCATGCACCAGGGGTGCCGCGCGGGATCGTCAAAGACGATCGGGAGATCTGGGACCTGATGGTGGAGACGATCACCAAGCTCGGCTACGAGGGCAAGATCGGCATCCAGGTGGATGTGGCGGCCGAGACCTATTGGGAAGAGTCAGAAGGGCGTTACATCGGCCTCTTCTCCGAGACGCCGAAGACGCGCGACGACCTGTTCGAGCTCTACCATCTGATGGCCACCGAGTACCCGTTCGTCATCCTGGAGGACCCCTTCAACGAGGACGACTACGAGAGTCACGCCGTTCTGACGCGCGACCTGGACATTCAGATCGTGGGCGATGACCTGTTCACCACCGATCCGGCGCGCGTGCAGAAGGGCATTGACGCGGGCGCTGCGAACACCGTGCTGCTCAAAGTCAACCAGATCGGCACGATCTCCGAGGCACTGGACATGATCCAGCTGGCTTATCGCCACGGTTACGGCGTGATGCCGTGCTCGAGCCGCGGGGAAGGCGCAGACATCGCGGATTATGCGGTGGGCATCAATGCCGGCACGGTGCGTGAAGGCGCCACCGGCCCGACCGGCAACCGCTTCCTGCAGATCGAGGCAGAGCTGGGCAAGCGGGCGAAATTCCTGGGGCGCCGGGGATTGAAGGGACGGCGTTTCCAGAAGTAAGCGGCTAACTACCGCCCACGCGGAGACGCCGGGGTGATCGTCCTTCTGCACCTCGGCGTCTCTCCGTTGGATCTTCCTGTTCGGGCAGGTCGCCGACTGCGGCCGTTAAGGAGGACCCGACGATCACCTCCGGATGGCCGGTCGGCTGTTCAGCACGCCGCATCCACGTCGCGGCGAATGGCCTCCATCCGGCGTTCCTTGTCGGCCACGAAGCGGCGGATGCCTGCCAGCAGCCACTTCGGCGACAGATGGGCCTCCTCGATCACCTCGTCCACGGTGCCGCCTGTTCGCCAGCGATTGTCCCAGTCTGCGGTCATGGCATACGCTTCGGCCATCTTGTTCATGATCCACTGGCGCATGGTCAGCCGTGCCTGCGTGCAGATCACCGTTGAGTTCACCCGGTCGGCCGGGCTGATGACCTGCTCTCGATACGCCTCCGGCTGGCGATCGAACAGCTCCCGACTCGTCGCACAGACGATCTTCACATTCAGGTCGAGCTCATCCAGCTGCGGCAGGATCTGGATGATGCCGTTCACCGCGCTCGTGCCCTGGACGATGAACGTGCCGTCGCAAGGGCGGCCGGGCCGGTAATCGCGCATCACATAGGCCCCGCGCGCGGCCTCGAAGTGCGACGGGATGCCCAACCTGGCCCGATCCGGGATGGTGATTGGTGGCCGGGTCAGGTGCAACGCCACGATCGGCACGTCGGTCGCCAGCGCCGCGGCCAGCAGCACCGGCACTTCGTTGTACTCCCACGGGTGCAGGTTGATGATCTGCCCTTCCGGGAAGAGCTGCGTCACGCCTGGAGCAAAGATGCCGAAGTGTGTGCGGCTGTCTTCGGCGGTCTCCGGCCCCGAATGCCCTGCGATCCACAGCACTTTGCCGACCTTCAGCTCACAGTCCTGGCTGAGCTGACTGAACAGGCGCATCGGGCCGTAGAGCAAGTAGGAGAAGGAGCCGTAGGTCGAGCTGGCGGCCCAGAAGCCGTCGAATTCCTGCTCCGGGTCGGCTGCCAGGTTCACGCCGGCGATGCCGGCCATGATGCCCGAGTTGGCGAACTCGGTGATCTCCTGAGGCAGAAGCGAGCCTTCGTCGGTGCCTACCCGCTCGTACCAGCCATAGCCTTTGAAGTCACCGAAGCCTTCGGCGAAGCCGCTGATGTTCGTCGAGGCGGCCAGGTCGGCCGAGGATGCGATGAAGATCGGCCGGCCATATTCCTGCGCGCCGAATGCGTTGACCCACGCGCTCCACTTTGCCAGTGCGTTGCGGTTGGCGGCCGATTTGCCCGGCGGCAGATACAGTTCGGCCGGATAGTTGCGGTAGTCGAAGAGCCGGGCATCTTTGAAGGGGTTGCCGCGCTTGCCGAGACGAAAGGTGGGAACCTCGTCCGGCACTGCATCGCCGAGCGCCACCAGCGTCTCAGCCAGGTAGTCCACAAGCGCCTGGTCGCGGCGCAGCACATCTATGACGACCTGGAGGTTGGCGCGGCATTCGGCCTGAAGCGCGGCCGGATCGGACGGGGCCGGGCCGCCGAAATTGACGAACTCGACGCCGTATTTCTCCATGAACGGCCGTTTGGTGTTCCAGAAGAGCTCGCTGTTGAGCGGGTGCGGCACGCCGTGCGATGCGAAATCGTATTTGCCGTAGCCGCGGCCCTTGCGCGTCTTGAACCAGGCCACCGACGGTCGCTTTTGAGGGTCTGTCTCGGACACCATGCTGAGCAGCGCGCGCGCCACCGGCTCCCACTCGCTGCCCTGTTCGGTGCCGTAGACGCGCCAGCCGTGGCTGCCGAACCAGTCGGCCGGCGTCCCATGGATCACCGCGCTGATCGAGTGCGCGTCAATGCCGAAGTCGTTCCAGTCCACCAGGTAGTGGAGATTGTCCAGCGCCAGGCCCCAGGCCGAGTTGAGCGTCTCGTGGGTGACGCCGGTGCTGAGGCCGCCTTCGCCCTCCAGGGCAAACACTTTGACGCTGCCCAGGCCGGCGCGCTTCAGGGCCAGGGCCTGGCCGGCGGCGACCGGGCTGCCGTGGCCTGAAGGCCCGGTGTTCGCCTTCAGGAAGAGGGTCTTGCCGGCCATCTCGGCGTGGCCGGGCAGCCCGTGCCAGCGCCGGAAGCCAAGCAGGTCCTCCCAGAAGACGGCGCGCTCGGGGCGGAGATGGTATCTGGGGTCGCCGGTCTGCTCGAACTTGATCCGCAGCGCCTCGTCGAGCACCGCCATCGTGCAGTAGACCAACGGCACCGTGTGGCCGGCGACGAGCACGAAACGGTCGGCGAAGCGCTTTTCCGGCGCGCGGATGTCCCACCGCATGGCACCGCTGAGAAGGAGCGTCAGCAGCGCGTGCACTTTCGAGCGGGAGCCGCCCGGATGGCCGCTCTGCCGGTAGTTGAGCATGATGTCGAGCAGGTTGTCAATCAGGTCCTTGGTTTTCTCCCAGTAGGGGAAAAGGGTCGCGAGTTGGGCCAGCCGCTCGTCAACAGAGGATGCCGCAGCCATCTGTCAGTACCCCAATTGTTTGTTGACCTGGTTGCGAAGCGGGAACTCGCCGCGCAGGTATTTGCTCAGGTTTTCGCTGAAGATCTCGAGCAGATATTTGCCCTCGTATTGCGTGCCGCCCGCGATGTGGGGCGTGATGAGCAGGTTCTCGATGTCCCAAAGCTCGTTGTCGGGGGGGAGCGGTTCGGGCTGGAACACGTCGAGGGCCGCGCAGGCGATCTGCTTCGTGCGCAAGGCCTTTGCCAGCGCCTCTTGATCAATGATGCCCCCGCGCGAGATGCCGACGAGCATGGCGCTCGGCTTCATGCGCGCGATCTGCGCGGCGCCGATCAGGCCCTGGGCGTCGGGCGTCCACGGCGCCGCGACGACGACAATGTCCGCTGCAGCCAGCAGATCGTCGAGCCGGTCAAGGCCCCAGAGTTCGTCCACGTAGTCCGGCCTGGCCGGCGGGAACTTGTCCACCACGATGACGCGCATGTCGAAGGCTTTGGCGCGTTTGGCCAGCGCCTGGCCGATAGAGCCGAAAGCGATGATGCCCATGGTCAGGCCGGTGAGCTCGATCAGGCGGCTGCGGATGTCACGCATGGCCCACTTGTGCTGCGGCTGCAGCTGAATGCTCTCGCGGATGCCGCGCGTGAAAGCCAGGATCATGCCCATGGCGCTCTCGGCGACGCAGGCTGCATGGGTGCCGCGGGCGCCCGTCAGGATGACGTCGCCGTCGCGCAGTTCTGGAATGGCCAGGTAGTAGTTGACGCCGGTGCTGGGCGACTGGATCCACTTCAGTTTCTGCGCGGCCAGGAAGATCTCCCGGTTCAGGTGCCCCATGTACACTTCCGCGTCTGCGATTGCCGTGGGCAAGGCTTTCTGGTCGGGGCAATGGACGAACTCGATGCCGGGGAATGCCTGCTGAAGCGCAGGAATTCCTTTTTCCAGGCCCATCATGTTGGGGCCAAACAGGACTTTCATCTGCGTACTCCCATGAATGGAAATGGATTAGCCTTTGACTGCGCCTGCGGTGAGCCCGGCCACCATGAAGCGCTGGCCGATGGTATAGAGGATCAACACCGGCACGGACATGATCAACGCGGCGGCGGTCAGTTCGCCCCACGGCACGACGTCGCCGATGATCATCTGTGCTAGGCCGACGGGCACCGTCATGCGGCTGGCGCTGTTGATCATCACGTAGGCGAAGAGGAATTCGCTCCACGCCTGGGTGATGCCGAACAGCATCACGGCCAACAACGCCGGCTTCGTCAACGGCAGGATGACGCGGAGGAACGCCTGGAAGCGATTGCAGCCGTCTATCAGCGCGGCGGCCTCCAGTTCCTCCGGGATGGAGGCATAATAACCCATCATCAGCCAGATGGCAAAAGGCAGGCTGAAGGTCGGGTAGGAGAGGATCAGCGCGCCGAGGGTGTTGGTCAGCTTGAGCCAGGTGAAGAGCTGGAAGATCGGGATCAACATCATGATGCCTGGCATCAGATAAGCCACCAACACGCCGCTCGAGATCTGGCTCGCGCCGCGCCAGCGGAGGCGGGTCAGTGCGTAGGCGCTGGCCGCAGCCAGGAAGGTGGAGATCAGCGGCGTGATGATCGAGACGGTGAGGGTGTTTCTGAGCCATACCAGGAAGTTGCGCGTGGGGCCGAGCAGCTTGGTGAACTGGTCAAGCGACCAGGGATTGGGCCAGAAGATGCTCTCGAAGCGCGTGATCTGGAGCTCGGTCTTGAAGGCCGTGATGATCACCCAGTAGAAGGGCAGGAGCTCGAAGGTGAGCAACAACGCCAACGCGATGGTCGGCGCGATCTGGCTCCGCCATTTCGCGCGACGATGCACTCGGCTGGCACGGTCGCGGTGGGCAAGCCGACGGATGAGCCCGCCGATGCCCTCGATCAGCCGTTCGACGTTGTCGTTGATGAACCAGAAGATGACCAGCAGCACGCGGCCAAGCAGGATGAACGGCCAGGCCAGGGCTTTCCCCAGGGCAGCCAGCGCGCCCGGCTCGCGCGTGGTGTGTTCTTCGTACAGCCGACGGCCGCTCATCATGTAGCGGCCGAGGATCATGATGACGATGCCGAGCACCGGCGCCATGGAGAGCGCGACCGCGATGCCGGGGCCGTAGCGGTGGCCGCCGATGGCGTAGCTGTACGAGAGGATGGCGTAAACTTTGGTCGAATCCATCGGCCCGCCGCCGGTGAGCAGGTAGATCAACGTGAAGGTGTTGAAGGTCCAGATGGTGGAGAGCAGGGTGACGACGATGATGACATAACGCAGGCCGGGCAATGTGATGTGCAGGAATTGCCGCCAGGAAGTGGCGCCATCAATCGCGGCCGCTTCGTAGAGCTCCTGGTCAATCGCCTTGAGCCCCGCCAACAGGTTAATGGTGAAGAAGGGGATGCCCTGCCAAAGGTTGACCACCACCAGGGTGGGGAGCGCGGTCTTGACGTCGGCCAGGTAAGCAGGCGGCGCGCTCACCAGGCCCAGTTCGAACAGCAGGCGACTCAGGCCGCCGTAGAGCGGGTCGAGCAGGCTTTTCCAGGTGATGGCGCGCACCACATCGGGCATGATCCACGGCAGCAGTACCAGCCCGGTCAGGATGGCCAGGCGGTTGCCCAGGCGGTGGAGCAACACGGCGGCCAGGATACCGACCACGAGCTTGAGCGCCACCGACGCAATGGTGAATTGGGCGGTGATCAGGACGGAGCGCCGGAAGAAAATGTCTTTCCAGAGCTCGGTATAGTTCGTTAGGCCGACAAACGGCCCGATCTCCAGGGTCGTCGTGTTGGTGAAGCTGATGTAGACGGCGCGCAGGAATGGATAGGCGATGATGCCCACCAGCAGGATCATGGCCGGCGCCATGAAGATGTAGGCTTCCATCCAGTCACGGCCCAGCGCCTGTCGCAATCGCTTGCTGATGACCTGTCGCGCCGCCACGCTTTCGCTCGTGGCAATCGTCTGTGCCAGTTGAGCCACCGGTATCCTCCTGGGGTAGAAATGTGGATGTCACGCAAGAGAGGGCTCCCGCGTGACATCCTGGGGGGTGACGGCGGCCCATCACCCCATGCGGCGTACGTCTACTTCTTCTCGCCGGGCAGATTGAACTCTTTGAAGATCTTGACGTAACGCTCGTGGCAGGTCTTCACCGCCTCGGCGACCGGCGTGCCGCGGAGGATGTCGGCCACCATGTCGTTCTGGATGCCGGCCTGGCCTGCTGCAGCCATCGCCGGGTTCATGGACGGGCCGGGGTAGGTGCCGGGGACGATGTCGCCCGTCGGCGCCGTTGCCACCGGTCGCTGTTCCATCGCCACCTGGTTGGTGGGGATGTACTTCGACTCGTCCCACAGTTTCTCATAGGCCGGGAGCGCGAAGCCGGGCGCGTTGGAGAAGATCTTGTCCATGCTCTCGAGCGGCAGCAGCATGTGCAAGAGCAGCTCCCGGGCTGCAGCCGGATTCTTGGCCCCGCGCAGCATCGCGAAGTAGTTGGCGCTCAGGCTGTTGAACTCGAGGTTCACCGGGCCGCCGGCCGGCGGATGGAAGCCGGTGATGTCCTTGATCGGGTTGTTGTCCAGGATCGCCTTGCCGTAGACCGTGCCGCCGTTCTGGGTGTAGGCCAGCTTGCCGGCGAGGTAGTTTTCGTTGTTGGTGGGGTCGGTCCACGCGAGCACGCCGGGCGGCAACATCGGCTTCCACTTATCCTTCAGGTAGAGGTCGGTCATCACCGTCATCGCCTCGACCATCTGCGGCGAGTTGATGGTGACGTACTGGCCCGTCTCATCCTGGACGTAGGCACCCCAGCCGTGCATCACGCGAGAGCGGAACCAATCGCCGTCACCGCAGCGGTTGATGGTGACACCCCAGCCATAGAGCTGCTTGCTGGGATCAGAGACCTCCAGACAGGCCTCCCAAAGGTCTTTGTAGTGACGGATCTTTTGGATGTCAATGCCCTTCTCCTTGAACGCGGGCCGCTGATACCAGCCGCCATCGCTGCGCTGGAAGTAGGGCACATAGTACCACTGGCCGTCCTTCACCATGTCGAACTTCTGGCGCGCCGATGGGCTGCCCCATTTGGCCGCGACCTCGTTCACGATATCCGTGACGGGATCCACAACCTTGAGGCGCACGAAGTCCACAATGGCATCGGTGTGCATGAGCAGGTCGGCCGGCGTGCCTGCCGCCGCCGCGGCCGACATCTTTTCGACGAAGGGAGTGCCACCGGTGTAGCCGGCCTCGTAGCTGATCTCGACCGGCCAGCCTTTTTCCTTGCAGAAGGCCTTGACCTCTGCCTGGAACCACTCGTTCATCGCGGGGAAGAAATCCTGCTTTTGGACGACCTGCAGGGTGCCTTTGATCTCGACCTTGGCGGCAGGTGCTGCGGTCGGCTGAGCAGGGGCGGCTGCTTTGGTGGGCTCAGCCGGTTTGGGAGCAGCGGTGGGCGGCGCCGGTGTGGGAGCCGGAGCACACGCTGCCGCAGTGGCGCCTACCGCGCCGAGGACGGCCAGCCGCTGCAGGAACGCGCGGCGACTCATGGACGCTTTGTTTGACATGGCTTCCCTCCTGGATGGTAGATGAGCTGCAACACGGTTATGAAACGCAATCTCACAGCACAGTTGTCGCGAATAACCTGTCGGCGTTCACCTCCTTTGCTCCCGCCATCGGGAGTCCCGATGCCCGTCGGACGCTCCGGTCAGCGGCGTGCACGCTGCGCCCGATTCAGTTATTATGTACCATAACACATAGAAGCAGGCTTGTCAACCGGAACGCCCCCAAAGCGCTCCGATCTCAGAGCGGTTTTACCCCTCGACGACCTTGCGCAGCGCCTCGCCGTTCGTCTTCAGGAAGTTGAACAGGATGAAGATGTCCATGCCCAGGTTGAAGTGGCGAACGCCCATGTCCAGGAAGCGCCTGGCATCGTCTACGGAGTTGATCTCGGCGCGCGCCGGGATGCCCATCTTCAACGCGGTCTCGAATACTTTCTTCTCGGCTGCTTTGACTTCCGGATGATTGCGCTCGCCGCCATGGCCGATGCTCATCGAGTAGTCGGACGGCCCCCACTGGATCATGTCAATGCCGGGCACCGAGAGTAGCTCCTCCAGATTTTCGACCGCCTGCTTCTTTTCGATCATGATCATCACGATGACATCGCGCAGGGCCTGCGTGTATTGCGGACCACCGCCATAGCCCATCAGCGCGAAGCGCCGTGGAGCCGACCCGTTGAGGCCGCCATCGGTCGGCGTATCGGGTCGCACGATGCGCACGCACTCGCGCACGTCCGCCGCCGAGCGACAGTCCACGAAGTTGATGCCCTGAAAGCCGGCACCGATGGCGCGCTGCGCCACCCAGCCCTGATTCTGCTGGTCAGGCTTGATGATGCACGACATGTCGAACAGTTCGGCCGCGCGCGCGTAGTTCTCCAGGTCATGCAGGTCGTAGTCGCCGTATTCGGCCACGAACTCGACGTAGTCGAACACGCCGGTATGGCCGATCACCTCGACCAGTTCCGGCCACACGCTGATGGTCCGGGTGCCGATGGTCGGCTTCCCCGCCTTCAGCAGCTCCCGAAATCGGTTCTTACGCATGATCGTTTCCTTTCACGCTCCACGTTCTCTCGTTCCACGTCTGACGCTTGACGTCTGGCGTTTCACGCTTCCCGTTTGCCATCTCACCTCACCCGCCAGGCGCCCTCTTGCCGGCCGAGCACCAGGGTCACGGTGAAGTCGCCGATGCTGATGTTCTGGGTGGCGACGATGCCGCTGTCCAGGGCGTAGAGGGCGGGCGAAGTGTCGTGGTGTTTGAGTGCCTCCACCAGGTCCACGCCGCGAGCTTTGGCCTCGCACACGGTTGCGCCGTCCACGATGCCGCCCGCCAGACAGGTGATCTCGCCCAAGCGTCGGCCGCTGAACTGGATGCCGGGCCCGTCGGTGCCGTCCGAGTCCACCGAGGCCATCACGATGTTGCGACTGCCCGCGATCTCCAGCGCCGCCGCCACGCAATATTCTTGATTGCGGCCACCCATGCCGCGCTCCTGGCCCACCGTCACCACGATTTCGCCAGTGCTGAAAAGCGCACAGGGCGGTTCCACCGGCTGGCCGAGCGTCTCGATGCTTTTGGCCACCGAAGCGATCGTCCTGGCGACGTCCTTCGCCTCGCCACGCAGATCGAGCGCCAACCACAACGCCTTGAAGCCCAGTTCGGCAGCCTTGCGCTGCGCCGTGGGGATCATGCTCTGATTGTAGGGCATGATCCCAAAGACGCGCCAGCGCCACTGCAGGAACTCGTCCGCTTTCACCGTCTCATCGGCCGGATCTGCCCGTTCGAGGTGGCGCCGGATGGCCGGCGCGACCCGGTCGTACACGTCCCATTTCCTGAGCATCGCCCGGGCATCGGCAAAGGTGGTGCAGTCCGGCAGGCTGTGTAGCCATAGATTGCGGTACATCAGCTGCTGATACGAGCTGGGGTCAATGCCGATGATGTGGACCGCCCGCGCCGGCTGGATGAGCCGGGACAGGCGTCCCCCTTTCATCCGATCCACATGATTTCGGATCGGATTGAGGTCGCCGGTGGGCACGCCCCGTTCGATCTGCATCATGTAGGTGAGCTGGCGCACATCCTCCAGGCTGATGCCGTCGGCGGGCAAGGTAAGCAACGCCGAAAAGCCGTTGGTGCCCACGGTGAAGACCAGGTCGTCGGCATGCAGCTTCGGTGAGCCGTCTGCCTCCCGGCACATGGCCAGGATGTGCTGGCAGCCAAGCACGCAGCCTTCATCGGGCACGGGATGCGCGCCGTGCGTCACGCCGATCCGTTGGCAGATGACCTCATCGCCATGTTTGGCGATCACATGGCCGCCGGTCAGGCGATCGCCAAGCACGTCTTCGATGGCGCGGGCGATGCGTTGCACGCCCTTGCCCGCGCCGAACACGTAGATGCGGCCCACCGCATCCAGGTCAATGACCTCATCGCCCGACTGTGGATCGCCTGCCGGCTCGAAGTCGCGGCAGCCGATCACCAGGCGATTGCCCTGGCGGCGGATGAGGCGCCGCGCGTTGTGATATGGATCGGCTGCCTGCAGGCCGGCCTCCAGGATTTCGACCAGTGCCGTGCGACCGGCCACGTTGCCGTGCGCTTTCAGCGCATGCTGGTTCAGAATACGCATTATTTCGTTGTCAGCAGTTCTGTCAGGCCCAGCCTGGCCAGCCGCTCTTGCGTCGGCACGCCTTCGGGCGTCCAGCCCATCAGGCCGTACCAGGTCTGGCGGGCATTGTACAGCGCCTCGTCGGTGATCTCGATCCCGGCCAGCGGTCCCGACTGGAACGCCTTCATCACGCGCTTCGGCAGTCGGTCATCTTTCTCGGAGAAGCCCTCGCGCAAGTTGAAGAGGCGGCACAGGTGTTGGGCGCGCTCGCCCACGGCCAGGATGTCGAGCGGCGTGTACTCGTGGCCGGTCATCGCGCTCAAAGCCTCGGCCAGCTGGACGTAGTTGTAGGGATAGAACATGCACGAAATGGCGCAGTCCTGGAAGTGCTGCCAGTTGACCTCGTAGTAGAAGAGGGTCATCTTCTCGGTGCTCAGATCGGAGGGCGGCAGCGGTCCCACTTTGTAGACGGCGTTGACCCGATCCAGCCCGCCGCCGGGCGCGGCATAGCCGGTGTCGTGGATGTTCATCATGTGATCGGCGCCAACGGGCGCCACCGCGTAGCCCACGCCGAGCGCGGCCTTGAGGCGCGGCTCGTGCATCGGCAGCTCCTGGCCTTTGACTTCGACCAGATATTGTTCCGCGCCGTTGCCGATCCACTGAGCCAGCCGCTTGGAGCCGAGCGCCATCTTGTCGCCGAAGCCGCGGCGATGGGCGATCATCTCGACGGCGGTGAGCATATCCTTTGAGCTGCCCCAGCGCGGCAGGAAGCCGCCGGTCATCTCGGCCGTCAGCAGGCCGCGCTCGACGCACTCCATGACGAAGGCGATGGTCATGCCGGTGCTGATCGGGTCGAGGCCCCAGCGCGCCGAGTATTCGTTGGCCTTCGAGACGGCGACGATGTCGTTGACGCCGCACGTGCTGCCGAACGAGCCGAGGGTCTCGTATTCCGGCCCGCCGTAGACTTTGTCAATCTTGACCTCGTCTTTGACCTGCGTCTTGAAGGCCGGCGAGTTGGGGAAGTCCTCGCCGTTGTAGCTGACCACCTGCTTGCACTCGATGGGGCAGGCCTGGCAGGTGTCGCGACCGATCAAGATGCTGGTGTGGAGCGTCTCCCAGCCGATGCTCTCTGCGTCCGGAAAGTTGGGATCCTGGAAGTTGCGCGTGGGCAGGGCGCTGGCCCGGTTGAGGCCGGTCAGACCGCCCGGCGTGCCCTTTTCATGCGCCCAGGCAGCCAGGGTCTTGTAGTTGTCGCCCAGCCACTTGCTGAGCTCGGTCAGCCGCTTGCGATCTACCACGGGCACGTTTTTGGTGCCGCGCACGGCGACGGCCTTGAGCTTCTTGCTGCCCATCACCGCGCCCAGGCCGTTGCGGCCGGCCGCCCGGTTGTAGTCGTTGATGACGTTGGCCATCAGCACCAGGTTTTCGCCGGCGATGCCGCATTGTGCCACGCGCAGTCGGGGCTCGTTCAGTTCGGCGCGGATCGCGTTCTCGACATCGGCCACATCGCGGCCCCACAGATGCCCGGCCGGTCGGATCTCGACGTTGTCATCGTTGATCCATAGATAGACGGGGGCCTGTGCCTGGCCGTGGACGACCAGCGCGTCCCAGCCAGCGCGCTTGAATTCGTGGCCCCACCAGCCGCCGGCTTCCGCGCTGCCGATGGCGCCGGTGAGGGGGCTCTTGCCGCCCACGCTGTGTCGGCCGGCACCGGGCAGGTTTGTGCCCTGGAAGATGCCCGGCGCGAAGATCAGCAGATTGTCCGGCCCCAGGGGGTCGGCGCCCACGGGCAGATCGCGCAGCAGCAGGTACGCTTCGAGCGCGCGACCGCCCACCAGCTTCAGATAGAGATCATCGGGCGGATTCTCGACCCAGATCTTGGATGTGGTCAGATCCACGTGGAGGATCTTGCCCCAGGTTGCTCCAACGCTCATGTTGCACCTCTTGATGGGATTCTGTGACGATATGGACGACTTGACAACAGGTCACCCGCCGCCGATGGTAGGCAGAAGCTGGATCACGTCGCCGTCGTTCAGGCGCGTGGTCCAGTGGGCGATCCGGCCGTTGACCATGATGATGAGCGCAACATCGGCTGGCAGGTGTAGTTGCTGAATCGCTTCGCCCACCGTGTTGACGTTGTGCAGAGTAGTTCTTGGCGGAATCTGGGTGCGCAGTGAGCCGCCAGCTTCGACTGTGACCATGCCATGACTCCCGACTGTCTTGGGCGCACTCCGGGTTGGCGCCGACCCTTCGGTCTGGTCGCCGTCGCTCACGACGCGTTCATGATGCCGAAAAGCTCCCGAAAGGCATCTGGCTGGCAGTTTCGGCCGGTTCTCATGTGCTCTCGACCGTTGAGCCGCGCACGACCAACTCGACCGGCAAGACCAGGCGCGTCGGCCCGGTCACGGTGGCTGCCTGACGATTCACCAGGGCAGTCACCGCCTGTTCGGCGATCTCGGCCAGGGGATACCGGATGGTCGTCAGCGGCGGCGTGGTCATCCGCGCCGAGCGGATATCGTCGAAGCCGATCACCGCCATGTCGCGCGGCACACGAATCCGGCGCCGATTGAGATATTGTATTACTTCAATGGCCAACCGATCATTGTACATGTAGACAGCGGTCGGCGGATCAGGACGGGCCAGGAGCGTCTCCATGGCTTGCGCGCCGCTTTCCGGTTCCAACGACGCATAGGCCACCAAATCGTCATCGCAGGGCAGGCCCATCTCGGTCAGGGCATCGCGATAAGCCTTCAAGCGGTCCTGGCTATAGCGCGAGGTCTTCACGAATGAGATGTAGCCGATACGGCGTCGGCCGCAGGTGACGAGATGGCCGAGCGCCAGACGAGCAGCCTGGAGGATATCCGGCGCGACGAAGTTGACCTCCGGGTTCTCGACAACGCGTCCCACGACGACGACGGGCATTCCTGCCGCTTGCAGGCTTTGGATCGCCGCATCTATGCCAGGGGCATCGCCCAGAATCAGCAGCCCATCCACCTCGCGCGTCTGGGCCAGCCGCGCCAGGCGACACGGATCATCCCCACTGCGCGTGTAGAGGACAAGGTTGTAGTTTCGCCTCTCTGCCGCAGCCGCCACCAGGCGGATGAGTTCGGCAAAAAACTCGTTGAAGGTGGCATAGGCCGATCCGAACAGGAGGGCCAGGCCGATCATCTCGGTGCGCTGGCGCCGCAAGTTGCGCGCCGACGCGCTGGGGTAGTAGCCCAGCTGGAGGGCCGCCTGTCGGACGCGTTTCACCGTCTCCGCAGCCACATCATCGTAACCGTTGAGGGCCCGCGAAACCGTTGAAGTGGAAAGCCCCAGGTAGGCTGCAATATCCTTGATGCCGACAACCATGTCCGGTCAACCAGCGCAAAAACGATTTTGGGGAGACGATACAAAAAAGGCCTGTAGCCCTGGGAATTGAGTGATTTTTACCACACTTGTGCGCAAATGTCAAAGTCGCCGACCCGGCGATTCCAGCCTCAGCAGCCCATCCAGAAGCGCGGCCAACGTTGTCCCGGCGGGGCGCCCCTCATATCCGCAGGATCAGCCCCTCGTTCGGCCCCAGGTCGAGCGCTTCCAGGGTCACGGAGCGGGGGCCGGTCATCGCGGTGGAGAGGATGACCTCGGCCTGTCCGGCCACGGCCGAGAGGTCCAGCCGCCGGCAGGCGTCGCTGAAGTTCAGCGCGATCAGCAGGCGGCCGTCGCCGTGGCGGCGCTCGTAGACGAAGACGTCGTCGGCGGTCACGTCGAGCGAGCGATAGGCGCCGATCGTCAGCGCCGGCTCGGCGCGGCGCAACGCGGTGAGCGCCCGGAAGAAGCTCAGCATCGAGGTCGGGTCGGCGGACTGGACGGCCACGTTGCAGGTGGGGTAGTCGTCGGCCACGGGCAGCCAGGTGCGCACGCCGGCGGGCGCAAAGCCCGCATTCGGCGACGCGTCCCACTGCATCGGCGTGCGTTCCGGATCGCGGCCGACGATGTGGGCGATCTCCGGCTGGTTGACGGCGGGCGGATCCTGCACCATGTCCGGCGGGATCGGCACATCGTGCATGCCGATCTCGTCGCCGTAGTAGCAGGTGGGGGTGCCGCGCAGCGTCAAAAGCAGCATGTTGGCCACTCTTGCCTGCCCCGCACCCACGCGCGTCGCCAGCCGATGCTGGTCGTGATTGCCCAGCACCCAGTTCGGCCAGCCATGCGCCGGCACCGACGCCATGTAGTCATCCACCAGCCGACGCACCGCAGTCGCGTTCCATGCAACATGGATCAGATGGAAGTTGAACGGCAGGTGGCATTCGGGCGCGTCCGGTGTGCCGTAGTACTTGGCCAGCTCCTCGTTCGGCAGATAGATCTCTCCCACCATCATGCGGTCGTCATATTCGTCCAGCACCCGGCGCATCTGGCGGATCAGGTCGTGCACTTCCGGCAGGTTGGCCGTGTAGATGTGCTGCAGGCTGTCGTGGGGATTGACGCCGTTCCACGCCGGATTGGGCGGCTCGTCCCGGAAGAGCGGATCCTTCATCATCAGCCAGATGACGTCCACCCGGAAGCCGTCCACGCCCCGATCCAGCCAGAAGCGCATGTTGTCGAGCATGGCGGCCAGGACGGCCGGGTTGCGATAGTTCAGCTCGGGCTGCTGCTTGACGAACTGGTGCAGGTAATACTGCCCGGTGTGCGGATCGAACGTCCAGGCCGGGCCGCCGAAGTAGCTCAGCCAGTTGTTGGGTGGGCCGCCGTCGGGCGCCGGGTCGCGCCAGATGTACCAGTCGCGCTTCGGATTGTCGCGACTGGAGCGGCTCTCGATGAACCACGGATGCTCGTCCGAGGTGTGATTCGGCACCAGGTCGAGGATCAGCTTCAGGCCGCGGCGATGCGTCTCGGCCAGCAGCCGATCGAAGTCGGCCAGCGTGCCGAAGAGGGGGTGGATGTTGCAGTAATCGGCCACGTCGTAGCCGAAGTCGTGCATGGGTGAGGGATAGATCGGCGAAAGCCAGATCGCCGACACGTTCAGGCTGCGCACATAGTCCAGCCGGGACTCGATGCCCGACAGGTCGCCGATGCCGTCGCCATTGCTGTCCTGGAACGAACGCGGGTAGATCTGGTAGATGATGCCGGTCTGCCACCAGCGGAAAGCGGGTTCCATCATTGGCCTCCACAATCTGAGATGGGGATGATCGTTGGGGCCATTATACGTCATTTTCCAGCATTGGTCGAATCTGCCGTCGGCCACTGTGGTCTGGTGCCTCTCTCCTCGCGCGCCAATTTGACACGATGAAGAAATTGACGCTCGGTTCGCTCATTTTTACGGCGGGTTTTCAGAATGGGTCGCCAGAGCGGTATAGATCGTGACTGGGTACTCCAACAGCGCCCGAAT
>FWPU01004723.1_pt1 | contig 31198 bp, 30 predicted proteins | sample 2228361 | NCBI WGS metagenome assembly FWPU01 (sample SAMEA103939777, study PRJEB20133) | metagenome | reverse complement strand
GAGGGGGTGGTCGCCGGCCGAGACCCTGAGGTGCCCCGGGGTGGGGACTTTCAGTTGGCCACCAGTGGGGACTTCTCGATGGCCATTGACACGGCGCCCGTGCGCCATCCCAGCGCCGGCGTCGGCCTTCCCCGGGACGCAGGCCTCGGCGGCCCTCGGCCGGGGTGGTTCCTTCGAGCGGGTGACGGGAATCGAACCCGCATCGCCAGCTTGGAAGGCTGGAGCTCTGCCATTGAGCTACACCCGCGCCACCGAAACGATAGCAACGGCGGGGGCGCGGCCGGCTCAGCCGAGGGCCCGGGCGAGGGCGGTGGCGGCGGCCGCGGCGACCACGGCGAACAGCGTGGGTGCCCGCAGGGCCAGGGCGGCCGCCGCGACCCCGACCCCGATCGCGCGCTCGTCCAGGGCCAGGGCCTGCCCACGCGCGAACGCCTGCGTTGCGACGAGCGCCGCCAGGACGGCCGGGCCCAGGAGCGCGATCGCGTGCGCGATGCGGTCCGGGAGCGGGCGACCCCCGAGCGCCACCGGCCCGGCGGCCTTCAGCGCGGCCGTGGCCACGCCCAGGGCGACGACGACGAGCCAGCCCTCGGTCACGCTGGGCCATCCCCCGGGCGGCGCGGATCGCGGCTCCCCCTCCCTGGGATCAGGAGGCAGGCGGCGGCGGCCGCGACGATGGGCACCCCCGGCGGCGTCAACGGCGTGAGCGCGAGTGCGATCCCGGCCCCGAGGCAGGCCGCCGGTCGGGCACGCCACGCCCGGAGCTGCGGCCGGAGGAGCGCCAGGAAGAGCGCGGGGAACGCGGCGTCGAGCCCCAGGGCCGCGGGGTCCCCCAGGGCCCGCCCGCCGAGCGCGCCCACCGCGGTACCCGTGACCCACGCCCCGTACAGGAGCAGCCCGGACCCGAGCAGGAGCCGCCGGTCGTGGCGCCCGGGGCCCGTCTGGGAGATGGCCCACGACTCGTCGACGATCAGCTGGGCCTCCAGGAACCGGCGCCACGCGGGCCCGGTGAGGGCGGGGCTCACCGACACCCCGATCGGACCGTACCGGGCGTTCAGCAGCACCCCGGCCAGCACCGCGGCGGCGACGCTGCCGCCCGCGTCCAGTACCCCGAGGGCTGCGAACTGAGCCGATCCGGCGAAGGTCGTCGCCGACATCGCGATCGGGGCCATCCACCCCAGCCCGATCGCTCGAGCCAGGACGCCGAACGAGATGCCGAACCCGCCCACGGCGACGGCGAGGGGCGCGGCCCTGCGCGCGCCCGTGCGGTCGCGGCCACGCCTTCGACCCGCCGTCACGGTCGGCCGGCCACCGTCACCACCGATCGGGGCGGGTCCAGTCCCCCGGACACCGGGAGTCCGCCCCGCCCCGCCAGGAGGCCCAGGCGAGGACGCACGCCAGGAAGAGGACCACGGCCGCCCGCCGGAGCGGGTCGGGGGCGAGGGTGAGGACGAGGAGCGGCACGGCCAGGCCAACCTCGGGCAGCCAGGCCCCGGGCTGGCGGACCCGCCGGGCCGACCTCGCCCCGGATCGAGGCGCGCGTTCGGACCGGACCGGACCACCCTTCCGGCTGTTCGCCCCCGTCACGGTGCCGTTGGCCATGACAGGGACTATGCTGGCGCGGGCCGTGACGAATGGCCAGGTCCAATCGTGGCGGATTGGTATGGAACGGCTGAGTCGGGCGAGCGACGTGGTAGGGGCCCTCGCCGGATGGACCGCGGGAGAGGGGCCGCTCTACCGTCGGCTGGCCGCGGCGTTCCGGCGGGCGATCGAGCGGGGGGAGCTCCCGGCCGGCTCGCGGCTCCCGCCGGAGCGGGACCTGGCCCGGCTCCTCTCGGTGAGCCGCAGCACCGTGATCGCCGCCTACGAGGACCTGCGACGGGAGGGGTGGATCCGGAGCCGGCAGGGGAGCGGCACGTGGGTGCGCGGCATCGCCCGGCGGGCGAGCCCGGAAGCGCCCCCCGGCCGGAGCTCGGACGCCCTCCGGGCCTTGATCGAGGCTCCGGCGGACGCGATCGAGTTCACCGTGGCCGCCCTGGCGGCGGACCAGGTCCTGGACGCAGCGCTCGACGACGACTTCGCGGGGATCGTCATCTCCGACCTCCGGTCGGCCGGCCGCCACCATGGCTACCGGACGCAGGGCCTGCCGGAACTGCGAGAGGCGATCGCTGCGCACGTGTCGGGGTGGGGGCTCCCCACCACGCCCGAGGAGGTGCTCGTGACCGCCGGGGCGCAGCAGGCGATCGCGCTCGCCGCCGCCGCCTTCGTCCGGCCCGGCGACCCGGTCGTCGTCGAGGACCCCACCTTCGTGGCCGCGCTCGACGCGCTGGCGGGGGCCGGTGCCCGGGTGCTCGGCGTGCCCGTCGGGCCGCAGGGGGTGCGGGTGGACTCCCTGCGGGAGCGGATCGCGGCGAGCGGCGCGCGCCTGGTGTACCTGATCCCGACGTTCCACAACCCCACCGGTTCCGTGCTGCCTGAGGGGAGGCGCCGCGAGGTTGCGGCGCTCGCGGAGGAGTTCGACGTCCCGGTGATCGATGATGCCACCTTGATCGACATCCCGCTCGAGGGGGACGCACCGCCGCCCCTCGCGGCGTACGCCCCGCGGGCACCGATCCTCACGGTGGGCTCGGTCTCGAAGCTGTTCTGGGGAGGCCTGCGCGTGGGTTGGATCCGAGCGGCCGAGCCCCTGATCGCCCGCCTGGTCCGCGTGAAGCTCGTGGCCGACCACGGGTCCTCGGTCCCGGCCCAGCTGCTCGCGCTCCGGCTGTTCGAACGGATGGGGACGATCCGGCCGGCCCGCCTGGCGCTGGTCCGGGAGCGGCATCGGCTCCTGGGCGAGCTGCTCCGGCGGCACCTCCCCTCGTGGTCGTGGACGCCGCCCCGCGGGGGGCTCTGCCTGTGGATCCGGCTGCCGGCGGGCGATGCCCGGGACCTTGCCCGGGTCGCCCAGCAGCACGGCGTGCTCGTGGTGCCGGGGAGCCTGGCCTCGGTGAGCGGCGGGTTCGCCGACCACGTGCGGCTCCCCTTCGTCCACGACCCGGCCACGATGGAGGAGGGCGTCCGGCGCCTGGCCCGGGCCTGGGAGGCCTGCGTCGCCGAGCCCGTCCCGCACGAGCCCGCGTTGGGGGTGGTGGTGTGAGTCGCGAGGTGGCGTTCCGGCTGGTCGACGTGTTCGGGACCGGCCCCTTCAGCGGGAACCAGCTCTGCGTGGTCCCCGAGGGCCGGGGCCTGGACGACCGGACGATGGCGCTGCTCGCGTGGGAGATCGGCTTCTCCGAGACCACCTTCGTGACGGAGGCCGGCGGGGACCGGTACGCGATGCGGATCTTCACCCCCGGCGGCGAGCTCCCGTTCGCCGGCCACCCCTCGCTCGGGACCGCCTTCGTGCTCGTGGCGGAGGGGCGCGTCGCGTCGCCGGCCGTGCAGGTGGTGGCGGCGGGCGAGTTCCCGGTGGAGGTGGACCTCGCGGCCTCCCGCGCCTCGCTCACCGCGGCCCCCGCCCCGGCCGGACCCGCCGTGGACCGGTCGCGGGCCGCGGCCGCCGCGGGCCTCGCGGGAGCGGACCTCGACCCCGAGCTCCCGCCGCGGGTGGCCTCGGCGGGGCTGCCCTTCCTCGTCGTCCCGGCCCGGGACGCCGCGGCGGTGGCCAGGGCCCGGCCGGGGGCGCCCGCCCTCGGCCCGCTCCTCGCCGAGGTCGGGGCCGACGGGCTCTACCTCCTCGCCCCGGCCGGGGAGGGCGGGTTCCGGGCCCGGATGTTCGACGCGACCCTGGGGATCGGGGAGGACCCGGCCACCGGGGCCGCGGCCCTGGCCGCGGGCGCCTACCTCCTCGCCGAGGGCTCGGCCGGGCGCTTCGCGATCCGCCAGGGGGAGGAGGTCGGCCGCCCCTCGGTGCTCGAGGTGGAGGCGACCAATGACCCGCCCCGCGTCCGTGTGGCCGGGCAGGTCCACGTCGTCGGGGAGGGGCGCTTCCGGCTGCCGGGCTGAGCTGATCGGGGCCGGCGGTCAGCGCCGGCGGGGGTCGAGGAGCCGGAGCAGGGACGTGATCGGGTCGGCGCCCGCCCTGCCCAGGGGCTCGACCGGCAGCAGCTCGACCCGGTAGGTGTCGAGCAGCTCGGCCTCGACCTCCCGCGCCGGGAGGGCCTCCCGGGCCCGCAGCCGCGCCGCGTGCTCCGTGCAGGCCGGCAGGAGGCGTTCGCCCCGGACGACGACGAGGTCGGGGATGGCGGGGAGCCGGCCCCACCACAGGCAGCGGGCGCAGGCGAGGCGGAGCCGGGCGGGGTAGACGAACTCGGCCCGCCAGCCCCGGGTGTGCTCGATCACCCGGCCCCACATGGCCACCTGGCCCACGACCCCCACCCCCCGTCCGGTCCGCCCCAACCTCGAGGGGTCCTTGAAGGCGTGGAACCCGCAGGTGCAGCCGGGCTCCGGGCTGCGGTGGGTGGGCGCCAGCTCGGGGTTGAAGACGAGGTAGAGGCGGGTGTGGGCGCCCGTGCAGGTGGCGCGCTGGGCCACCCCTGGCTCCCAGGGCTCGCGGGGGGTGGCGGGCGCGATCCGCAGGCCGCCGCGGGCGCCGATCAGCCGCCAGGTACGCCAGCCGAGGATCGGCTCGAGGGAGCGTTCGACGGCGCCGGCGCGGGGGGCCATACCACCTCAACGCTACCCCCGCTGGCGAGATACGACCCATCGGGTATCGTGCGTGCTGCGGGGCGTGGCGCAGGCTGGGAGCGCACGTGCTTTGGGTGCACGAGGTCGGCGGTTCGAATCCGCCCGCCCCGACCGAGGAACCGCAGGTCGGGGGCCCGTTCGCGGCGGACGTCGGCCGGGCTCCTCCGCCCGCGCGCCCGCCACGGTGGATGCATGCCAGCTCGCCCGCCTTGCGCCCGACGGGGTTCCCGTGTCCTGATGGGCGGGGCGAAAGGAGGGGGGTCTGCATGCCGGAGTTCATGGACGTGCATCGTGGGATGAAGGGGATCACCCCGGAGCTGCTGAAGGAGGCGCACGACGCCGACCTGGCGATCCAGGACGAGGAGGGCGTGAACTTCAAGCGGGCCTGGGCGGACCCGGGGTCCGGGGTGGTCTTCTGCCTCTCGGAGGCGCCGAGCGCGGAGGCCGTGCAGCGCATCCACGAGCGGGCGGGCCATCCCGCCGATGAGGTGTACCCGGTCCCGGTCACCACCTAGGGCAGCCGTTCACCGACCCCTCGGTCCGCGTCGGGCCGGGGTTCCGAGGGTCGAGGACGAGGTCGCCTCGGCGCGGCTCCTGGCCTGGGGTTTCGTCGCGTAGGCTCTGCTCGCCGTGAGCGCCGAGGCGACCGTGGTCAGGGCCGGGCGGCTCGTGGACGTCCGCCACGAGGACGTGCGCGAGCGGGTCCGGGTCGTCCTCCGCGGGGAACGGATCGAGGCCGTGGAGCCGGACCGCGGTCCGGGGCCGACGGGCGCCCGCGTGGTGGACCTCTCGGGCTGCACCGTCCTCCCGGGCCTGATCGACTGCCACACGCACCTCGTGGGCGAGCCCGACCAGGGCGAGTACGCGACGATGCTCATGCGGACCGGCGCCGAGGAGGCGCTCTCCGGCGTCCGGAACGCGCGGGACACCCTCCTCGCCGGCTTCACGACCGTCCGCGACGTCGGGACGTTCCGGGCCTTCGTGGACGTCGCGCTCCGCCGCGCGATCGACGCCGGGTGGACGCCGGGGCCCCGGATGGCGTGCGCCGGTGCCTACGTCACGGTCTCGACCGGGGGCGGGGACATCCCCCCGGTCGCCCCGGACGTCGGGGTCCCCCGGGAGCTGCGGTTCGGGGTGGCCGACTCGGCCGACGAGGTCCGCCGGGTGGTCCGGGAGATCCTCCACCGGGGGGCGGACCTCATCAAGGTGATCGCCACCGGCGCCGTGATGACCCGGGGCACGGTGCCGGGCGCGCCCGAGTACTCCGAGGAGGAGCTCCGGGCGGCGGTCGAGGAAGCCGCGCTCTACGGCGCGTACGTCGCCGCCCACGCCCACGGGGCCGAGGGGATCGCTCGGGCGGTGCGCGCCGGGGTCCGCTCGATCGAGCACGGCTCGCTCCTCGACGACCGGGGGATCGAGCTCATGCTCGAGCGGGGGACCTTCCTCGTGGCCGACGTCTACAACGGCGACCTCATCGCCGAGGAGGGCCGGCGGCGGGGCTGGCCCGAGGAGATCCTCCGCAAGAACGAGGAGACCACCGAGGCCCAGCGGCGGGGGTTCCGGCGGGCGGTCGAGGCGGGGGTGCGGGTCGCGTTCGGGACCGACGCCGGGATCTTCCCGCACGGGTGGAACGCCCGCCAGTTCGCGTACATGGTCCGCCACGGGATGAGCCCGATGCAGGCGATCCGGTCCGCGACCTGCGTGGCCGCCGAGCTGCTGGGCTGGGAGGACCGGGTGGGGTGCCTCGAGCCCGGGCGGCTCGCCGACCTCGTCGCGGTGCCCGCCGACCCGCTCGACGACGTGAGCGCGCTCGAGCGGATCCCGTTCGTGATGAAGGGCGGGGCGGTGGTGCGGGACGAGCTGGGGTGAGGGGGAGGGGGCGCGGGCCCCCCTCCCGGCGACGCCCCGGGAGCTAGGCCCCTCCGGCCCCCGGGCCGAGCTGGCCGCGGATCGCCCCGGCCGGGAACCTCCGGTTGTGGACGTTCACGTAGAAGCCGGCGGGGTCGGCCACGATCGCGTCGATCGCGGCGGCGTCCACGTTCCGGACGCACCCCGAGACCGAGGTGATGGTCTTGGGGATCGGGATCAGGTCCCGGGTTTCGAAGAACGGGACCACGTGGTGGCCGGACTCACCCTCGGCGCCCCGGTGGATGTGGGCGCCCCACGGACCCCGGATCTTGGACCAGCTGAGCTCGAAGCAGACCGTCCCGGCCGCCGCGTCGAGCGTGACCGTCGCGGTCCCGGTCCCGTCGTCGTCGCCGGGGCCGGGGACCACGGTGTCGCCCGTGAGCGTGGCCGAGAGCACGGTCGGGCCGTCCGCCGATGCCGGGCCGACCACGAGGACGGCCGCCACGAGCGCGGCGACGGCGACCGCCGCCAGGGCCAGGGTTCCCCTGCGCATGCCTCCTCCTTTCCGCCGGTGCGGGCGCTTCCCCTGCGGGCGTGTCCGCCGGTACTAATACTACGAGCGGGGGTGGGGGGTGGTTTCCGCCGGGCGCGCCGCGGCCGGCCGCCGGCCGGCGGTGCGCGGGCCGTCCGCCGCCCCCGTGGCCGCCGACGTGGGGACGCCGATGGCCGCGCGGACCAGCTCCACGAACTGCTCGATCCGCCGCTGGCGGCGGGCCGGGTCGTCCCGGCTGCGGTGGAACAGCCCGGGGTCGAGCTCCTCGGCCACGAGCGCGTCCTGGAACCGCTCGGCCAACCAGTCCACCATCGAGACCACGAGGTCCAGGTCCATGTCGTCCCGGACCTCGCCCCGGCGGATCCCGTACTCCACGAAGTCCAGCGTGCCGTAGGGGTCCTCGGAGAGGAGGAACCGGTTGACCTCGCGCTTGAGCCGGAGGTCGGTGCCGTGGTTGCCGATCAGCGTGACCCGGTTCGGCACCCAGTCCTCCCGCACGAGGTGCTCGGTGCGCTGGAGCCAGTAGGCGAGGACCGCGAAGAACCCCTCCTCGACCACCTCCTCCGGGGCGTCGAGCCACGCCGGGAGGGAGAGGACGGCGCGCTTGTAGCACTCGAGGAACAGCCCGGCCTTGCTCCCGAAGTACTGGAAGATCGAGCCCTTCGCGATGCCGAGCTCGCGGGCCACGTCCTCGACCCGGGCGCCCTGGTAGCCGCGCTCCGCGAAGTGGCGCATCGCCACCTCGACGATCCGCCGGCGCTTCTCCTCGGTCCGGTCCGTCCGTGACCCCTGGTCAGAGGAACCCGCCACGCCCCCTCCCTCGCTCACCGAGGCTCCGCGCCTGGGGTCACCCCAGGCCTGTGACCCCGAGTCAGGTTAGGCCGGACGCCGAGGCCGGCGCAACCCCCGGTGGGGCCGGACCGTCGGGGCCTCGGCCGCCGGAGCGCCCGGCCCGGTCCGGGGCTCGGCTAGCCTCGGCCGCCGGAACGCCGGGCCCGGTCCGGGGCTCGGCTAGCCGGGGCCACCGGCGCGCCCGGCCCGGTCGGGGACCTCCCTCGCCCCGGAGGGCGCCAGGAGGCCCAGGACCTGCTCGTGGAGGACCCCGTTCGTCGAGACCGCGCTCCCACCGTGCTCGAGGGGTCGCCCGTCGAGCTGGGTGATCCGGCCGCCGGCCTCCTCCACGACGACCTGGACCGCGGCCCAGTCCCAGAGGGCCAGCTCGCGCTCGAACATCGCGTCGGCGCTCCCCCGGGCGACCAGCATGTGGCTCCAGGCGTCGCCGAACCCCCGGGAGCGGCGGGCCTCCCGGAGGAGCCCCAGCACCCCCTCGCGCGCCGGGCCCGCGAGCCACCGCTCGAGGCTCGAGAACAGGACGAAGGCGTCGGCCACGCGCGCCGTGGAGGAGACCGAGATGGGCCGCCCGTTCAGGCGCGCGCCCCCGCCACGGACCGCCTCGTACCGCTCCCCGATCCCCGGGAGCGAGACCACCCCGAGCACGACCCGTCCCTCCACCGCCAGGGCGATGAGCGTGGACCAGAGCTGGACGCCGTCGGCGAAGTTCTTCGTCCCGTCGATGGGGTCCACGATCCAGGCCCGGCCCCGGCGCCAGCCCTCGAGGCCGCCCCCCTCCTCGCCGACCACCCGGTCGCCCGGGAAGGCCCGGCCCACCTCCTCCCGGACCATCCGCTCGATCGCGAGGTCCGCCTCGGTCACCGGGCTCCGGTCGGCCTTGGCCCGGACCTCGAGGTCCGCCGCCCGGAACCAGCGCAGGGCGATCTCGGCCGCCCGGTCGGCCATGGCGTTGGCGAGGGCGAGCTCCCGCTCGAGCACGCCGGGAGCGTACCGGGTCGCCCGCCCGGAGGTCGGCTAAGCTCGTCGTGGATGGAAACCACGCTCGAGGAGACCGCGAAGCACCGCGTGCGGCTGAAGGTCGAGGTCCCCCCGGAGGAGTTCGGGCGGGACCTGGACGCCGCGTACCGGCGGATCGCCGAGCAGGTCCGGATCCCGGGGTTCCGCAAGGGGAAGGTCCCCAGGAAGGTGATCGACGCCAAGGTGGGGCGGGACGCCGTGCTCGAGGAGTTCCTCTCCGACGCCGTCCCGACGTACTACGAGCGCGCGCTCCGGGAGCACGAGCTGGCCCCCATCGCGAGCCCCGACATCTCCCTCGAGCAGGTCGAGGAGGGCAAGCCCCTGGTCTTCACGGCCGAGGTGGAGGTCCGGCCGCGGCTCACGCTCGAGGGCTACAAGGGGATCCGGGTGGAGCGCCCGGGCGCCGAGGTCTCCGAGGCCGAGGTGGACGAGATGGTGGACCGGCTCCGGGAGCGGTTCGCCGAGCTCGAGGTGGTCTCCCGGCCTGCCCGCAGGGGCGACTACGTCGTGGCCGACGTCCGGGCCACGGTGCACGAGGAGGAGGTCCCCGAGGCCACCCGCCCCGGCTACCTCTACGAGGTGGGCCGAGGGGAGTTCGGCCCCAGGCTCGACGAGGAGCTCGAGGGGAAGCGGGCCGGGGACATCCTCCGCTTCAACCAGGTCCTCCCCGAGGGGTTCGGGGAGCGGGCCGGGCAGGAGGTCTCCTTCACCGTCCTGCTCAAGGAGGTGAAGGTCAAGCGCCTGCCCCCCGCCGACGACGACTTCGCTCGGACCGCCTCCGAGTTCGACACGCTCGAGGAGCTCCGGGCCGACCTGCGGGAGAAGCTCCGGGCGGCGAAGGAGCGCGAGGCGGACCGGGCGGTCCGGGACCGGGTGCTCCAGGCCCTCGTGGAGCGGGTCGAGGTGGAGCTGCCGGAGCGGCTGGTGGACGAGGAGACGGAGCGACGGGTGGAGGCGGCGCGGGAGCGGGCGGCCCGGATGGGGCTCACGATCGGCGAGGTGCTGGGGGCCCAGGGCTGGGACGAGCTGCGGTTCCGGGCCAACGCCCGGGCCCACGCGGTCCGGGCGATCAAGGCGGATCTGGTGCTCGAGGCGGTGGCCCGCCAGGAGGGGATCGAGGTCACGGCCGAGGAGCTGGGGCGGGAGATCGCGGCGATCGCCGCCTCCCTGGGCCGCGACCCGAAGGAGGTGGCGGCCACGCTGGACCGGACCGGTCAGGTCGTGACGCTGGCCGGTGATATCATCCGATCGAAGGCGCTGGACCTCTTGGTCGAGCACGCCGAGATCGCATCGGAGGGCGAGACGCCCGCGCGGGCCCCCGCGGCCGCCGAGGACGACGCTCCCTCCGGACGAACCCCATCGGAGGCGGAACCGTGAACCGGATCGACGACTACCTCGTCCCCGTGGTGATCGAGCAGACGAGCCGCGGCGAGCGCTCGTTCGACATCTACTCGCGGCTCCTCAAGGAGCGGATCGTGTTCCTGGGGACCCCGATCGACGACACCGTCGCGAACCTCGTCATGGCCCAGCTCCTCCACCTGGAGAGCGAGGACCCCGACAAGGACATCCACCTCTACATCAACTCGCCGGGCGGCGAGATCACCGCGCTGTTCGCGATCTACGACACGATGCAGTACATCAAGCCCGACGTCTCCACGATCTGCATGGGCCAGGCGGCGTCGGCGGCCGCGGTGCTCCTCGCGGCCGGCGCGAAGGGCAAGCGGTTCGCGCTGCCCCACGCCCGGATCCTCCTGCATCAGCCCCACGGCGGGGCCCAGGGGCAGGCCGTGGACATCGAGATCCAGGCCCGCGAGATCCTGCGGTACCGGAAGCTCCTGGACGAGATCCTGGCCCGGCACACCGGGCAACCCCTTGAGAAGGTGTCGAAGGACACCGACCGGGACTTCATCCTGACGGCGGCCGAGGCGAAGGAGTACGGGATCATCGACGACGTGATCACGAGCCGGAAGGAGGTCGCGGCGGAGCTCGCTGCAGCGGCGGCCGGCGGGGTGTAGCATCGGCGCCGGCCGGGGCCGACCCGGCCGGTCGGTTCCCGACGGGGGTGGAACGGCGAGGTGGCGAAGTTCGGCGACTCGGACCTGCTGAAGTGCTCGTTCTGCGGGAAGAGCCAGAAGCAGGTGAAGAAGCTGATCGCCGGCCCCGGCGTGTACATCTGCGACGAGTGCATCGACCTCTGCAACGAGATCATCGAGGAGGAGCTCTCCGAGACCTCCGAGCTCAAGCTCGACGAGCTCCCCAAGCCCGCCGAGATCTACGCGTTCCTCGATGACTACGTGATCGGCCAGGAGCAGGCGAAGAAGGTCCTCTCGGTCGCCGTCTACAACCACTACAAGCGGATCCAGGTCGGGAACAGGGACCAGGACGTCGAGCTGCAGAAGTCGAACATCCTGATCCTCGGGCCCACCGGGTGCGGGAAGACGCTCCTCGCCCAGACCCTGGCCCGGATGCTCAACGTCCCGTTCGCGATCGCCGACGCCACGGCCCTCACCGAGGCGGGCTACGTGGGCGAGGACGTCGAGAACATCCTCCTCAAGCTGATCCAGGCGGCCGACTTCGACGTGAAGAAGGCCGAGACCGGCATCATCTACATCGACGAGGTCGACAAGATCGCCCGCAAGAGCGAGAACCCCTCGATCACCCGGGACGTCTCGGGGGAGGGCGTGCAGCAGGCGCTCCTCAAGATCCTCGAGGGGACCACGGCCTCCGTCCCCCCGCAGGGCGGCCGGAAGCACCCCCACCAGGAGTTCATCCAGATCGACACCACGAACATCCTGTTCATCTGCGGGGGCGCGTTCGCCGGGCTCGAGAAGATCATCGAGTCGAGGATCGGGAAGAAGGGGATCGGCTTCGGGGCCGACATCCGCCGGGCCGAGGACAAGGACCTGGGCGAGATCCTCTCCCACGTGATGCCGGAGGACCTGCTCAAGTACGGGCTGATCCCGGAGTTCGTGGGCCGGCTCCCGGTGATCACCTGGGTCCACAACCTCGACCGGGACGCCCTGGTCGACATCCTCACCAAGCCCAAGAACGCGCTCGTCAAGCAATACCGGCGGTTCTTCGAGTTCGACGGCGTGGAGCTCGAGTTCACCGACGACGCCCTGGAGGCCATCGCCGACCAGGCGATCCTCCGCGGGACCGGCGCCCGCGGCCTCCGGGCGATCATGGAGGAGGTGCTGCTCAACGTGATGTACGAGCTGCCCTCCCGCCAGGACGTCACGAAGTGCGTCGTGGACCGCCAGGTGGTGCTGGAGCGGGTGAACCCCACGCTGGTCCCGCGGCAGGAGCCCCCGCGGATCCGCCGCGAGCGCACGGCCTAGCCCCCGGGGGCCGCCCACCCCGTAGACTCGGCGCCATGGTCGACCGCGCGCGGACCCGGGAGGAGATGCCGCCCCAGTACGACCCGCGGGCGGCCGAGCGGCGCTGGTACCCGACCTGGGTGGAGCGGGGCTACTTCCACGCGAAGGCCCCCACCGACCGCGAGCCCTTCTGCATCGTGCTGCCCCCGCCGAACGTCACCGGCCGCCTCCACATCGGCCACGCGCTGGACCAGACGATCCAGGACATCCTGACCCGCCGGGCCCGGATGCAGGGCCGCGAGACGCTCTGGCTGCCCGGGACCGACCACGCCGGGATCGCCACCCAGGTCGTCGTGGAGCGCGAGCTGCGGAAGGAGGGCCTGGACCGCCGCCAGCTCGGCCGGGAGCGGTTCCTCGAGCGGGTGTGGGCCTGGAAGGAGCGGTACGGGGGCGAGATCGTGGAGCAGATGAAGGCCCTCGGGAACTCCTGCGACTGGGACCGGCTGCGGTTCACGATGGACGAGGGGCTCTCGCGCGCGGTCCGGGTGGCGTTCGTCCGGATGTACGAGGACGGGCTGATCTACCGGGGCGAGCGGCTGATCAACTGGTGCCCCACCGACCAGACCGCGCTCTCGGACTCCGAGGTCGAGCACGTCGAGGTGGAGGGCGAGCTCGTCACGTTCCGCTACCCGCTCGCCGACGGCTCGGGGCACGTGGCGGTGGCCACCACGCGGGTCGAGACGATGCTCGGCGACACCGGGGTCGCGGTCCACCCCGACGATCCCCGCTACCGGGCGCTCGTGGGCCGGACCGTGCGCCACCCCCTCGACGGCCGGGAGCTCCCGATCGTCGCCGACCCCGCCGTGGACCCCTCGTTCGGGACCGGCGCGGTGAAGGTGACCCCGGCCCACGACCCCACGGACTTCGAGATCGCCGAGCGGACCGGCCTGCCGCTGCGCAACGTCCTGGCGGCCGATGCGACGATCGCGGGCGACGTCCCAGAGGAGTTCCGCGGCCTCGACCGCTACGCGGCGCGGGTCCGGGTGCTCGAGCGGCTCCGGGAGCTCGGCCTGGTGGAGCGGGAGGAGCGACCCTACCGCCACGCGGTGGGCCACTGCTACCGCTGCCACTCCGAGATCGAGCCGTGGCTCTCGGGGGAGCAGTGGTTCGTGGCGGTCGACCGGCTCAAGGGCCCGGCCCGGGAGGCGGCCCGGGACGGGCGGGTGCGGTTCGTGCCGGAGCGGTGGGCCCGGAACTACGACGAGTGGCTGGCGGGGCTCCGGGACTGGAACATCTCGCGCCAGCTCTGGTGGGGGCACCGGATCCCGGTCTGGTACTGCCCGAACGGGCACGCGTTCGCGGCGACCGAGGACCCCGAGGCCTGCCGGGAGTGCGGGAGCACCCGGATCGAGCAGGACCCCGACGTCCTCGACACCTGGTTCTCCTCGCAGCTCTGGCCGTTCTCCACGCTCGGCTGGCCCGACGACACCGAGGACCTCCGGACCTTCTACCCCACGACCGTGCTGGTCACGGGCTACGAGATCCTCTACCTCTGGGTGGCCCGCATGATCATGTCCGGCCTGTACCTCGTGGGCGACGTCCCGTTCCGGACCGTCGTGATCCACGGGCTGGTCCGGGACGCCCAGGGCCGGAAGATGAGCAAGTCGCTCGGGAACGTGATCGACCCCCTCGACATGATCGAGCGCTACGGGGCCGACGCGCTCCGGTTCGCCCTGGCCTGGATGGCCTCCCCGGACCAGCAGAACCTCCCCCTCAAGGAGGAGTCGATCGAGGCCGGGCGGAACTTCGCCAACAAGATCTGGAACGCCGCGCGGCTCGTGCTCCGGGCGTTCGAGGGCGGGCCGCCCGAGCTCCCCCCGCCCGAGCGACGGACCCTCTCCGACCGGTGGCTGCTGTCCCGCCACCAGGCCTGCCTCGCCGAGGTCGACGCCGCCCTCGACGCCTACCGGTTCGACGCGGCGGCCCAGGCGATCCACCGGTTCCTGTGGTCGGAGTACTGCGACTGGGGGCTCGAGGTCGCCAAGGGCCGGCTGTACGGGGAGGACCCGGCCGCGCGGGCCGACGCCGCGAGCCTCCTGGCCTGGGTCCTGGAGCGGACGCTCCGCCTGCTCCACCCCATCATGCCGTTCGTGACCGAGGAGATCTGGCAGCGCCTCGGGGCCGGGGAGTCGATCGTGATCGCCCCCTGGCCCGAGCCGCGGCCCCACGACCGGGACCCCGGGGCCGAGGAGGTCTTCGAGGAGCTGCGGGCCGTGGTCACGGACATCCGCGCGATCCAGGCCGGGCTGCCCCCGGAGCTCCGGGGGGCGGTCGAGGTGGACGTGGGCCTGCGCGGGCGGCTCGAGCCCTTCCTCGGGGACCTCGAGCGCCTCGGCGGGGCCCGGGTGCGCTTCGCGGACCTCGGCGGGGCCCGGGTCCGCCCGGCCCGGGCCGAGGGCGTCGACCTCTCGGCGGTCGCCGCCCGCCGCCGCAAGCGCCTCGACGAGGTCCGGGCCAAGCTCGAGCGGAAGCGGGGGAAGCTCGCGAACGAGGCGTTCCTCGCGAAGGCCCCGCCCGAGGTCGTGGAGAAGGAGCGGCGCGACGTCGCCGAGCTCGAGGCCGAGGCCGCGCGGCTCGAGGCCGAGCTCGAGCAGCTGGGGTGACCGTGCGGTTCGAGGAGGCCCTGGCCGACCTCGAGGGGCGGCAGCCGGAGCGGATCGTCCCGGACCTCTCCCGGATCCGGGCCCTGGTCGAGCTGCTCGACGACCCGCAGCTCGCCTACCCCACGATCCACGTCGCGGGGACCAACGGGAAGACCACCACCGCGCGGATCGCGGCGTCGCTCGGGTGCGCCCTCGGGCTGCCCACCGGCCTGTACACGTCGCCCCACCTCCTCTCCGTGACCGAGCGGATCTCGGTCTGCGACGAGCCGATCCCCGAGGCGGAGTTCGCCGAGGAGTACGAGCGGCTCCTGCCGTTCCTCGAGCTCGTCGACGGCAAGGGCGAGCGGGTCACGTACTTCGAGGTCCTCACGGCCCTCGCGTTCCTGTGGTTCGCGGACCGCCCGGTCTCGCTCGCCGTGGTCGAGGTCGGGATGGGGGGGCGGTGGGACGCGACCAACGTGGTGCGCGGGGAGGTCGCCGTGATCTGCGAGATCGGCCTGGACCACCCCGAGCTGGGCTCCACGGTGGCGGCGGTGGCCGGGGAGAAGGCGGGGGTCGTGAAGGAGGGCTCGGTGGTGGTCTGCCGCCGCCAGCGGCCCGAGGCCCTGGCCGTCGTGGAGGCCCGCTGCCGGGAGGTCGGGGCCCGGCTCCTCCTCGAGGACCGGGACTTCGCCCTGGCCGGGCGGCGGGTCGCCGTGGGCGGCCAGGTCGTCTCGGTGCGGGGCCGGCACGGGAGCTACGACGACCTCCTGCTCCCCCTGTTCGGCGAGCACCAGGCCCGGAACGCCGCCGCCGCGATCGTCGCGCTCGAGGCGCTCCTCGATCGCGGGCTCGGCGAGGACCCGGTCCGCGAGGGGCTGGCCGGGGCGACCTCGCCGGGGCGGGTGGAGGTGGCCGGCCGCCATCCCCTGGTCGTCCTCGACGGGGCCCACAACCCCGACGGCGCCCGGGCCCTGGCGGCGGCGCTCCGGGAGTCCTTCGCCTGGGAGCGGCTCCACCTCGTGGTGGGCGTCTCGGCGAACAAGGACGTCCGGGGGGTGCTCGAGGCCCTCGCGCCCCTCGCCGATCGCGCCTACGCCGCGGCCCACTCGTCCCCGCGCACCGCGCCGGCCGCCGCGGTGGGGGGCGTCCTCCACGAGCTGGAGGTCCCGACCGAGGTCTTCGACGACGTGGCCTCGGCCCTCGCCGCGGCGCGGGACTCGGCGGGGGAGGGCGACCTCATCCTCGTGACCGGCTCCCTCTATACTGTCGCGGACGCCCGCCGGGCGCTCGGAAGGACCCGCTGACGCCGTGGCCGTCGAATCGACGCTGCTCATCGTGAAGCCCGACGCCGTCCGCCGGGGGTTCGTCGGGGAGGTGCTCGCGCGGATCGAGCGCAAGGGCCTCAGGATCCGCGAGATGCGGATGATGCGGATCGACCGGGAGCTCGCCGAGGAGCACTACGGGGAGCACCGCGGGAAGCCGTTCTTCGAGGAGCTGGTGGACTTCATCACCTCGGGCGACGTGGTCGTGGCCCGGGTGGAGGGCGAGCAGGCGATCTCGGTCCTCCGGGCCCTGATGGGGCCGACCGACCCCGCCCAGGCGCCGCCCGGGACGATCCGCGGGGACCTGGGGCTCCGGATCACCGAGAACCTCGTGCACGGGAGCGACTCCCCGGAGTCGGCCGAGCGCGAGCTCAAGCTGTTCTTCGACTGACGATGGCGGGTGCCGCGGCGGTGGCGGCGGCCCTCCGACGGATGTGGGAGGAGCGCCGCCCGCGGCTCGACGCCACCGGGGCCCAGGTGGCGATCACCGACCGGTCGGGGCTCCTCGCCTCGGTGGCCCTGGGCGCGGCCGACCGGTGCGGGGCGCCGCTCACCCCCGAGACCCGGTTCCAGGTCGGCTCGATCTCGAAGTCGTTCGCCGCCCTCCTCGCGCTCCAGGAGGCCGAGGCGGGCCGCCTGGACCTCGGCGCGCCGGTCCGTCGGTACCTGCCCTGGTTCGAGGTCCCCTCGCGGTTCGCGCCGATCGAGGTCCACCACCTCCTCTCGCACACCTCGGGGCTCGCGCAGGGGACCGAGTTCGCGGGCGACGCCCGCGCCGCGCTCCTGCTGCTCGCGGAGACCGAGGCCGGGTTCCCGCCCGGGGAGCGGTTCCTGTACTCGAACGACGGGTACAAGGCGGTCGGGCTCGTGCTGGAGGAGGTGGCGGGCCGCGCCTACCCGGACCTGCTCCGGGAGCGGATCCTCGAGCCCCTCGGGATGACGCGGTCGGAGCCCGAGATCGCGCTCGAGGCCCGGGCCGGCTCGGCGCCCGGGCACCGGCGCCTCTTCGACGACCGTCCCGACCATCCCGGCCAGCCGCTCGTCGAGGCCCCCTGGGTGCCCTCGGCGACGGCCGACGGCAGCGTGCTCTCGACGGCGGAGGACCTCTGCGCCTACGCCCGGGCCCTGCTCCCCGGCGGGCGGGCGCCGGGGGGGCGGGCCGTCCTGTCCGAGGCGGCCCTGGCCCGGATGCTCGAGCCCCGGGCCGTGGACCCCGAGGAGCCGGACGCGCCCTACGGGTCCGGGATCCGGACCTGGCGGGAGGAGGGCCGACGCCACGCCGGGCACACCGGGAGCATGCTCGGCCACGTCGGCCGGCTGGCGGTGGACCTCGACGCCGGGGTGGGCGCGGCGGTGCTCCTGAACGGGGGCTCGGATCGGGACCGGCTGGTGCGGGACGAGCTGTGCCGGTTCGCGCTCCGGGCCGCCGCGGCGCTCGCCGAGGGGGCGGAGCCGCCCGCGCCCCCGCCCCCGGCCCCGGCCGACCTGGTCCCCGGCGCCGAGGACCTCGCCGGCCGCTACCTGGCCGAGGGGGGAGGCGGGGTGCTCGAGCTCGTCGCCCGCGGCGGGCGCCTGCTGCTCCGGTGGGAGGGCTCCGAGGTCCCCCTCGAGCCGCTCGCGCCGAGCCGCCTCCTCCCCGCCCGCCGGCCCCCCGACGCCCTCCTCGCGCCGGCCCCGGGCCTCGACCGCTTCGCGTTCCGCTTCGGCCGGGACGCCGGGGGGCGGGTCGTGGAGGTCTTCCACGGGCCCGCGTGGTTCCGCCGGGAGGGCCACCGGGAGCCCGCCCCGCCCGCGCCGGACCCCTCGTGGGGGGCGTTCGTCGGCGGCTACCGGAGCCCGAACCCCTGGGCGCCCGCCTTCGCGGTCGTCCTCCGCAAGGGCCGCCTGGCGATGGTCGCGCCCTGGCTCGAGCGCGACGAGGAGCTCACTCCCCTCGGCGACGGGCGGTTCCGCGTGGGACCGCCCTGGTCGCCGGACCGGATCCGGTTCGAGGACGTCGTGGACGGAAAGGCCCGGCGCGCGGTCTTCGACGGGGCCCCCTGGTTCCGGGCGGGCTGAGGCCGCGGTCGGCCGGGGGAGGCGATCGCGGCGGCCCGTCGGGCCCGCGGCGGCGGGTCAGCGCGCCCCGTCGAGCCGGCGGAAGGCGACCACGGCGTTGTGGCCGCCGAACCCGAAGGAGTTGTTGAGCGCGAGGCGGACCTCCATCCGCCGCGCCTCGTTCGGGACGTAGTCCAGGTCGCACTCGGGGTCGGGGGTCTCGTAGTGGATGGTGGGCGGGACGACGCCGCGCGCGATCGCGAGGACGCAGGCGGCGCTCTCCACGGCCCCCGCCGCCCCCAGCAGGTGCCCGGTCATCGACTTCGTCGAGGAGACCGCGACCCGGTGCGCGACCTCCTCGCCCAGCGCGGCCTTGATCGCGGCGGTCTCCGCCGCGTCGTTGAGCGGCGTGGAGGTCCCGTGGGCGTTCACGTAGTCCACGGCGGAGGGCTCCTCCCCGGCGTCCCGGAGCGCCCACACCATCGAGAGCGCCGCCCCCGAGCCCTTGGGGTCGGGGGCCGTGATGTGGAAGGCGTCGTCGGAGGCGCCGTAGCCCGCCACCTCGCAGTAGATCCCGGCGCCCCGGGCCCGGGCGTGCTCCTCCGCCTCGAGGACGAGGCAGCACGCGCCCTCGGCCAAGACGAACCCGTCGCGCCCCGCGTCGAAGGGCCGGGACGCCCGCTCGGGGTCGGGGTTCCTGGTGAGGGCCGTCATCTGGGAGAACGCGGCCACCGTGAGGGGGAGCGTGGCGGCCTCCGACCCCCCGGCCACGCAGAGGTCGAGCGTGCCCTCCCGGATGTAGCGCATCGCCTCGCCGATCGCGTGGTTCGAGGACGAGCAGGCCGAGACCGTCGCGTAGTTCGGTCCGGTGAGGCCGAACCGCATCGCGACGTGGCCGGCGGCGGCGTTCGCCATGAGCGCGGGCACCATGAACGGGGACACGCGACCCGGCCCCTTCTCCAGCATCACGAGGTGCTGCTGGAGGAGGGTCTCGATCCCGCCGATCCCGGTGGCGATGATCGCCCCGCCGCGCTCGGGGGCGACCTCGGGCGCGCCGGCGTCGTCCCAGGCGAGCTGGGCCGCGGCGAGCGCGTAGTGGCTGTACCGGTCGGTCCGCCGGACCTCCTTCGGGTCCAGGAACCGGGCCGGGTCGAACCCGTCCACCTCCCCGGCCACCTTCACCGGGAGGTCGGAGGGGTCGAACCGGCTGATGGTCCGGATCCCGTTCCGGCCCGAGACCAGGCCCTCCCAGAACTCCTCGACCCCGATCCCGACCGGCGTGACCGGCCCGATCCCGGTGACGACGACCCGCCGGCGCTCCGCCACGGCCCTACTTCGCGCCGACCTTCTGCGCGACGAGCTCGATGGCCTGGCCGACGGTCTTCACGTCCTGCATCTCCTCCTCGGGGATCTCGATGTTCCACTCCTCCTCGAGGGCCAGGACGGCCTCCACCAGGTCGAGCGAGTCGGCGTTCAGGTCCTCGGCGAAGCGCGCCTCCGGCGTCACCTGGCTCTCGTCCACCGCGAGCTGCTCGGCGAGCACCTTCCGCACCCGTGCCTCGATCTCCGCCCTGTCCATGTTCCCTCCTCGTGCCTGGGTCCCTACCCGTTCGCTCACGCGGACAGCCCCCCGTCCACGGGGATCACCGCGCCGTTCACGTACGAGGCCTCCTCGGACATGAGGAACCGGACCACCGCCGAGATCTCCTCGGGGTGGGCGGTCCGCCCGAGCGGCGTCTGGTCGATGTAGGAGGCCCGCGCCCGGTCGTCGAGGTGCGCGGTCATCTCGGTGTCGAGCAGGCCGGGGCAGACCGCGTTCACGGTGATCCCCTTCGCGCCGACCTCCCGGGCGAGGGAGCGGGTGAAGCCGACGAGCGCGGTCTTCGACGCCGCGTACGCGGTCTGCCCGGCGTTCCCGCGGAACGCGATCACCGACGAGACGTTCACGATCCGCCCCCACCGGGCCCGGAGCATCGTCCGGAGGGCCTGCTGCGCGCAGAGGAACGCCCCCCGGACGTTCGTGTCCAGGGTCCTCGCGAGCACCGCCGGCGGGTACTTGAGCAGGAGCCCGTCCTGGGAGAACCCGGCGTTGTTCACGAGGCCCGTGACCGGCCCCAGGCGCTCGTTCACCGCGCGGAAGGCCTCCGCCACCGAGGCCTCGTCGGTCACGTCGAGGTGGACGACGGCCCCCGCCCCGCCGGCGGCCTCGAGGGCCTCGAGCGTCTCCTTCGCCTCGCCCTCGCTCGTGCGGTAGCCGATCGCCACCTTCCAGCCCGCCTCCCCGAGGGCGAGCGCGCACGCCCGGCCGATCCCCCGGGCGGCCCCGGTCACCAGCGCGACCTTGCCCATCGCCCCCGCGCCCGTCACGACGGCCCCGGCATCGTCCATCGGATCAGGTTCGCCCCCCAGGCGAGGCCCGCGCCGAACGAGGTGAGCAGGACGAGGTCCCCCGGCGCGATCCGCCCGGCCCGCCAGGCCCGGTCCAGCGCGATCGGGATCGAGGCCGCCGAGGTGTTCCCCACCTCCGCCACGTCGATCACCGCCCGCCCCTCGTCGATCCCGAGGCGCTGGGCGACCGCCGCCATGATCCGGGCGTTCGCCTGGTGGGGGATGAGGAGGTCCACGTCCTCGGGCCCGTAGCCGGACTTCTCGAGGAGCGCCCGGCAGGCGTCCGCCATCTCGACCACCGCCCGCTTGAACACCTCCCGTCCCGAGGCCATCCGGATCACGTGCTCCCGGGCCGCCACGGTCTCGGGGGAGGCCGGCCGGGCCGAGCCGCCGCTGGGGATGACCAGGAGCTCGGCGGCGCCCCCGTCCGCCCCGAGGACCGAGCCGATCACCCCGGGCTCGTCCGCCGGGCGGAGCACCGCGGCCCCCGCGCCGTCCCCGAACAGCACGCAGGTCGTCCGGTCGGTGAGGTCGAGGACCCGGGAGAGGACCTCGGCCCCGATGACCAGGACCGTCTCGGCCGTCCCCGAGGCGACGAACGCCCCGCCCGTCGCCACCGCGTAGGAGAACCCCGCGCAGGCCGCGTTGAGGTCGAACGCGGGGCAGGCCAGGCCGAGCTTCCGCTGCACGCGGACGGCGGCCGCGGGCATCGGGGTGTCGGGGGTGAGGGTCGCGACCAGCACCAGGTCGACCTGCTCGGGCGGGATCGCCGCGCTCTCCAGGGCCCGCCGGGCGGCCTCCGCCGCGAGGTCCGAGGTGGTCTGCCCGTCCTCGGCGAACCGCCGCTCGCGGATCCCGGTCCGCTCCCGGATCCACTCGTCGGAGGTCTCCACGAACCCCGTGAACCACTCGTTGGGGATCACCCGGGCGGGCAGGGCCGACCCCACGCCCGCCACCGCGGCGTGCCGCCCGCCCCTCACGCGCCCCTCCGGCTCCCGCTCACGCCGGCGAGGATACCGCCCGGCGCCCGTCCCCTCACCCGTCCCCCCCGGCCGGGACCGAGACCGCCGCGGCCGCCTCCCGGGCCGCCTCGGGGGAGCCCACGGCGAGGGCCAGGGCCCCCGCGGCCGCCCGGCGGGCGAGCTTGGTGAGCACGTCGCCCGGCCCGGCCTCGAGGAACGCGTCGAACCCGGCCGCGGCGAGCGCCCGCATCGCGGCCTCCCACCGGACCGGCGAGACCACCTGGCGGACCAGGAGCTCGCGGAGGACCTCGGGGTCGTCCTCGAGGGCGCCCGACACGTTCGAGGCCACGGGGAAGCGCGGGGGGCGGAAGCGGGCCGCCGCCACCCGCGCCCGGAGCGGTTCGAGGGCCGGCTCCATGAGCGGCGAGTGGAACGCGCCCGCGACCCTGAGCCGGACGGCGCGGGCGCCCCGCTCGCGGGCCAGGGCCTCGGCCCGCTCGACGGCGGCCACCGACCCCGAGAGGACGGCCTGCCGCTCGGCGTTCTCGTTGGCCACGACCAGGACGTCGTCCCCCCGCGCCTCCTCGCAGATGGCCCGGGCCTCCTCCAGGGTCGGCCCGAGGAGCGCGGTCATCGTGCCCGGGCGGGCCCGGGCGGCCGCGTCCATCGCGCGCCCCCTCTCGGCCACGATCGCCACGGCGTCCGCCAGATCGAGCGCGCCGGCGGCGGCGAGGGCGGCGAGCTCCCCGAGGGAGTGGCCGGCGGCCGCCCCGGCCCGCACGCCCTCGGCCTCGAGGACCCGGAACGCCGCCAGGTCGCAGGCGAAGAGCGCGGGCTGCACGAACGCCGTCGAGGCCAGGGCCCCCTCCTCGCGGCAGCCCGCCACCACGTCCCGTCCGAGGAGCTCGGAGACCTCCTCGAGCACTGCCCGGGCGGCCCCGTGGGCGGCCCAGGGGTCCGCCATCCCGACGTGCTGGGACCCCTGCCCGGGGAACAGGACGGCGATCGGCACGTTCCTCCCTCCGTTCGCGGCCGGCGACCACTCTACCGACCGAGCGCCCCGGGGCGCGGTTACGGGGCGTCCGCGGGTTGCCAGGCCCCCGGGGGTCGTGTAGAACGTCCGGGAGCCCATGGCCGAGAGGGTTCGAGGACGCGCGGCCCCCCGCCCGAGGCCCCAAGGGGCGGAGGGGATCTTCGGGGTGCTCGGGCGAGACATGGCGGTCGACCTGGGCACCGCGAACACGCTCGTCTACGTGCGGGGCCGCGGCGTCGTCCTGAACGAGCCGTCCGTCGTCGCGATCAACACCCTCACCGGGGCGATCCTGGCGGTGGGGGCCGAGGCGAAGCGGATGATCGGGCGGACGCCCTCCCACATCCAGGCGGTCCGCCCGCTGAAGGACGGCGTGATCGCCGACTTCGACGTCACCGAGAAGATGCTCCGGTACTTCATCCAGCGGGTGCACAAGCGGCGCCTGCTGGCGAAGCCGCGGGTCGTGATCTGCGTCCCCTCGGGCATCACCGGGGTGGAGCAGCGCGCGGTGGAGGAGGCCGCGATCGCGGCCGGCGCCCGCCGCGCCTACATCATCGAGGAGCCGATGGCGGCGGCGATCGGCGCGGGGCTCCCGATCCACGAGCCCACCGGGAACATGGTCGTCGACATCGGCGGGGGGACCACCGAGGTCGCGGTGATCTCGCTCGGGGGGATCGTCACGAGCACCTCGATCCGGATCGGGGGCGACGAGCTCGACGAGGCGATCATCCAGTACGTGAAGAAGGAGTACTCGCTCGCGCTCGGCGACCGCACCGCGGAGGCCATCAAGATCGCCATCGCCTCGGTCTACCCGACGCCCGAGGAGCTCGTCGCCGAGATCAAGGGGCGCGACCTCGTCTCGGGGCTCCCCAAGACCATCACGATCAGCGCCGAGGAGGTCCGGCGGGCGATCGAGGAGCCGGTGAACGCGATCATCGACGCGATCAAGGGCACGCTCGACCGGACCCCGCCGGAGCTCGCCGCGGACATCATGGACAAGGGGATCGTGCTCACCGGGGGCGGGGCCCTCCTGCGCGGCCTCGACAAGCGACTCGGCCACGAGACGGGGATGCCGGTGCACATCGCCGACGCGCCGCTCCAGGCGGTGGTGCTCGGGTCGGGCAAGTGCCTGGAGGAGTTCGAGGTCCTGCAGCGGGTGCTGGTGAGCCCGTCCCGGCGGTAGGCCGGGATGGCCATCTCCGGCCGGACGCGGAACGCCCGTCTCCTGGTCGCGATCCTGGTGTCGATCTCGCTCGCCACGATCACGGTCGACTACCGGCAGGGCGAGTCCGGGCCGCTCGCCGGCCTCGGGCGGGCCGCGCTCACCGCGATCGCGCCGCTCCAGGCGGCGGTCTCCCGGGTCACCCGGCCCGTCGGGGACCTCCTCTCGACCCTCGCCAACCTCCCGCGGATCCGGCGGGAGAACGAACGGCTGAAGGACGAGCTCGCGGAGGCCCGGGCGGCGGTGGCCCGGCAGGCCTCGCTCGAGGCCCGGTACGAGCAGCTCGTGAAGCTCCTCGGGCTGCAGGAGGCGCTGGACCCGCCCACCACCGCGGCCCTGGTGATCGGCAGCGGGGTCTCGAACTTCGAGTGGACGATCACGATCGACGCGGGGACAGAGGACGGGGTCGGGGTGGGCTCCCCGGTCCTCGCGGCGGCCGGCCTCGTCGGGCGGGTGGTGGAGGCCGGGCCCACGTCCTCGCTCGTGCAGCTGATCATCGACCCCGACTCCCGGGTGGCCGCTCGGCTGGCCAGCTCCCGGGAGACCGGCCTCCTGGTCGGGCAGGGGGAGGACGACCTCCAGATGCGGGGGGTCGACCCCGCCACCGAGGTGGCGGCGGGGGAGCCGGTGGAGACCGCCGGGTACCAGGGCGGGCTCTACCCGCCGGGCATCCCGATCGGGGTGGTGTCCCGGGTCGTGGAGAACCCCGCCGCGCTCGAGAAGTTCGTGACGGTGCGCCCGGCGGTGGACTTCTCGACGCTCGAGGTGGTGCTCGTGGTCCTGTCCGAGGGGGCGCCGTAGGTGGCGCCGGTGGTCCCGGCCCGGGGCGCCGGGTAGCCTTGGCCCGTGCTGCGACGGGTCGTCTCGATCACGCTCGTGGTGGTCACCGCGCTGCTCCTGCAGTCCACGGTGTTCGCCGAGGTCCAGCTCTTCGGCGCCAAGCCGGAGCTTCTCTACCTGGTGACCGTGGCGTTCGCCCTGCTCGAGGGCCCGTCGGAGGGGGCGGTGGTGGGGTTCGCCGCGGGGATGGCCCAGGACTTCCTCCTCGACCAGCCCAAGGGGATCACGGCGCTCACGCTCACGCTCCTGGGCTACGGGGTCGGGCTGCTCCGCACCTACATCGTGTCGCCGTCGCCGGCGACCCCCACCCTCCTGGTGGGCCTCGGGACCTTCGCCGCGGTGCTGTTCAACCGGGTGGTGGCCTTCCTCCTCGGGGAGGTCACGGCGGGGTTCGCGTTCGTCCTCCGGGTCGCGCTGCTCACCGGGCTCTACGGCGCGCTGCTCACGCCGCTCGTCTTCCCCGTCCTGCGGCGGGTCTCGGCGCGCTCGCGGCCCCCGCGCATCGTGCGGTGGTGAGGCCGCGGTGACCGAGGGGCGGGCCGGGCTCCGGTTGAAGATCCTCGCGGTGCTCGTGGCGGGGATGTTCGGGGCCCTGTCCACGCGGCTGTGGTACCTGCAGGTGCTCGCGGCCGAGCGGTTCCGGCGGGAGGCGCAGAACAACAGCGTCCGGCTGGTCGAGGTCCCCGCCCCGCGGGGGCGGATCCTCGACCGCAACCGCGCACCGCTCGTCGAGAACCGGCTCTCGCTCGTCGTGACCGTGAACCGCCAGGAGCTCGGCGACCGGGCGGAGTCGGTGCTCCTCCGGCTCTCGGAGCTCCTCGGGATCCGGGTCCGGGTGCTCGCCGGGCGGCTCGAGGACCCGCGCTACTACTCGTACCAGCCGGTCCCGGTCGCCCAGGACATCTCGGAGGAGGCCTGGTTCACGATCGAGGAGCACCCGGAGGAGTTCCCCGGGGTCGAGGTGGTGGAGACCCCGGTGCGCCGATACCCGCACGGGCGGCTCGCGGCCCACGTCCTCGGCCACGTGGGGCCGATCACCGCCGAGCAGCTCGACCAGGAGCGGTTCCGGGGCTACGACCGCAACGACCTCGTCGGGCAGGCCGGGGTGGAGGCGGTCTACGAGCGGTGGCTCCAGGGCCGGGAGGGGATCGTGAAGTACCTCGTGAACGCCGCCGGCGAGCCGATCCGCCGGCTGGGCGAGCGCCCCCCGGTCCGCGGGTACGACGTGGTGCTCTCCCTCGACCTCGGCGTCCAGCGCCTGGTGGAGGAGGCCCTCGCGTCCGGGATGGAGCACGCCCGCGCGATCTTCGACCCGAAGACCGGGCGGTACCTCCGGGCCGACGCGGGCGCGGCGGTCGTCCTGGACCCCGACACGGGGGAGATCGTGGCCCTCGCCTCGTGGCCGACCTTCCTCCCCGCGATCTACCAGGGGGGGCTCACGACCGAGGAGGCGGCCCGCCTCGAGCGGCCCGCCGCCGGCCAGCCGCTGTTCAACCGCGCGACCCAGGGCGCCTATCCCCCGGGCTCAACGTTCAAGCCGTTCGTGGCCGTCGCCGCGGTCCGCCACGGGATCGCCTCGCTCTCGGGCTCCTACCCGTGCCCGCCCACCTTCACGGTGCCCGGGGACGAGTCGGGGACCGTCTTCCGGAACTGGACCTCCCGGGACCACGGGTACCTGTCGCTCGCGGGCTCGCTCGTGGTCTCGTGCGACACGGTCTTCTACCGGTTCGGGTACGGCTTCTGGCAGCTCCTCCCGCCCGGGGTCCAGGGGCTGACCCAGGTCGCCCGCCCCGACCAGGAGGTGCTCCAGCGGGAGCTGCGGCGGTTCGGCTTCGGGGTCGCCCCCCGGCTCGACCTCCCGTCGTCGGGCGCCGGGCTCCTGCCCGGGGGGCGGTGGAAGTACGAGACGTTCCGGGACGACTGGCAGCGCGTGGACCCCTTCAACCGGTGCATCGCCTACTGGTGCCCCGGCGACTACGTGAACATGTCGATCGGCCAGGGCTACGCGCTCGTGACCCCGCTCCAGCTCGCCGAGGCCTACGCGGCGATCGCGAACGGCGGACGGCTCTGCCAGCCCCACGTGGGGCTGCGGATCGAGCGGCCGCTGGGGCCCGGCCGGGCCGAGGTCGTGAAGCGGGTCCGACCCCGGTGCCGGCGGATCCGGGGGTACGCGCCGGAGCAGTTCGCCTACGTCCGCCAGGCCCTGGCCCAGGTCCCGGTCTCGGGGACCGCGGCCTCGGCCTTCGCGGGGTTCCCCCTCGACCAGGTGCCTGTCGCCGGCAAGACGGGGACGGCCGAGGTCCCGCCGAAGCAGGACTACTCGTGGTTCGCGGCGATGGTCCCCGCCGACGACCCCGAGTACGTGATCGTGGTCCTCGTGGAGCAGGGCGGGCACGGCTCCACGACCGCGGCGCCGATCGTCCGCAGCATCGTCGAGGGGCTGTACGGGCTGCCGTCCTCGGGCTTCGTCCCGGGCGGCGTCACGGACTGAGGAGGGGGGCGTGGACCTCGTCGCCGGCCGGACCTTCCCCGCGGAGCGCCGCCCGCTCCGCCACCTCGACCCCGTGCTGCTCCTCGTGGCGGCGGCGCTCTCGACCGCGGGGCTGTTCCTCGTGTACTCGGCCACCCACCAGTCGCTCGACGCCCTCGGCCTCGACCGGCTCACGTTCGTGAAGAAGCAGGCGACGGCGCTGGCGATCGCCGCCGCGGCGGTGGTCGTGGTGGCCTCGGTCGACTACCGGTTCGCCAAGGTCTACGCCGGGCTCGTCTACGCCGGTCTCGTGCTGCTCCTGGTGCTCGTGCACACGCCCCTCGGCGCGAGCTCCGCCGGCGCGCAGCGGTGGTTCCAGCTGGGGGGGTTCCAGCTCACCCCCTCGGAGTTCATGAAGGTCGGCCTGATCGTGATGCTCGCCGCGATGCTGTCGGAGGTGCGGGCCGAGGAGCCGTCGCTCGAGGACGTCCTGCGGGCGACGGCGGTGGCCGCGCTCCCGATGCTGCTCGTGTTCCTCCAGCCCGACGTGGGGACGACGATCGTGCTCGCGGCGATCCTGGTCGGGACGCTCGTGGTGGCCGGCGCGAGGCTCCGCCACCTCCTCGCGCTCGGGCTCTCGGCCCTGGTGCTGTTGTTCGGGGCCTTCCAGCTCGGCGTGGTGAAGCAGTACCAGCTCGATCGGATCACCGCCTTCCTCGACCCCGAGGACGCGCCGGCCGCGGCCCTGTACAACCGGGAGCAGGCCGAGATCGCGATCGGGTCCGGCGGCCTCACCGGGCGCGGGTACCTCCGCGGGACCCAGACCAACCTGGACTTCGTGCCCGAGCAGCACACCGACTTCATCTTCACGGTCGTGGGGGAGGAGTTCGGGTTCGTGGGCTCGGTGGGGCTGCTGGCGCTCTTCGCCATCCTGATCTGGCGGGCGGTGAGGATCGCGTTCCTCGCCAAGGACGCCTTCGGGACCTACGTCGCGGCGGGGATCGCGGCGATGCTCTCGGTCCAGATGTTCGTGAACGTGGGGATGGTCGTGGGCATCATGCCGATCACCGGGATCCCGCTGCCGTTCGTCTCCTACGGGGGGAGCTCGCTGCTCGCCAACGCCCTGGCCGTCGGGCTCCTGCTCAACATCCACATGCGCCGCTTCATGTGAGGGGGACGGGGATGCGTCGGTGCGACCTGTGGGGGGTCCCGTTCGACGGCGGCGCCACGCTGGGTTGGCCGGGGTCCCGGTACGGACCGGAGCGCGTACGCCGGGCGCTCGGCTGGATCACGATGCGGGTCCAGGGCGGGCGGGTGTTCGACGTCGACGCGGGGCGCCTGCGGGACGTCGGGCCGGACCTCCTCGTGGACCGGGGCGACGTCGAGGTCGTGCCGCACGACCTCCTGGCGACGCTCGAGGCGACGTCTCGGGCGGTGGGGGAGACGGTGGCGGCGGGCCGGGTGCCGCTCGTGGTGGGGGGCGACGACTCGCTCCTGTTCGCCGTGGTCCAGGGCGTCCACGACGCGACGTCGGGCACCGTGGGCGTGGTCCACTTCGACGCCCACTTCGACCTGATGGACGAGAACCCCCGCCAGGGCCGCTACAGCCACTCCAGCGGGATGCGAAGGGCCCTGGAGCTCCCCCGGGTCCGGGCCGACGCCTCGATCCAGGTCGGGGTCCGCCACTACAACTTCCCGGCCTCCCGGGCCTTCGCAGAGGAGGTGGGGCTGGAGCAGCTCCCGGCCCGGGAGGTCCAGCGGATCGGGATCGGGGCGGTGGCGGCCCGGGTCCGGGAGCGGGCGGGGAGGGCCGACCACGTCGTCTTGGGCTTCGACGTCGACGTCGTGGACCCGGCCTTCGCCCCCGGGGCCGGGGCCCACGAGCCCGGGGGGCTCACCGCCCGGGAGGCCCTCGACGCGGTCGAGCTGCTGGCGCCGGCCTGCGACGCGTTCTTCCTGGCGGAGGTGAACCCGACCACCGACGTGGGCGACATGACGAGCACGCTCGCCGCGTACCTGGTGTACCGGTTCGCGGTGGCGGGCGCTCGGCCGGAGGGCGCCTCCTAGGCCCGGCGGGGGATCCGCCAGAGGAACGTGCTGCCCCCCGGGCCGCTCGCCTCGAGGACGACGTCCCCGTCCATGGCGCGGGCCGCGGTGCGGGCGAGCGTCAGGCCGAGGCCGGCCCCCTGGTGGCGACGGCGGTTGAGCTCCTCCTCCTGCTCGAGCGGCTCGAAGACGCGGCCCTGGGCCTCGGGCGCGATCCCCCGGCCGCGGTCCACCACCCGCACCTCGACCCACCCCGGCGTCTCCTCGATCAGGACGACGACGGGGGCCGGGGGCTCGGAGAACCGCAGCGCGTTGTCGACGAGCTCCTCGAGCACCCGTCGGGCGGCCCCCGGCGAGCAGGACACCGGGGCCAGCTGGTCCGGGGCCACCACCCGCACCCGGGGGCTCGCGGCGGCCACCTCGCGCGCGAGGGCGGGGAGGTCGACGCGCTCCTCGAGCCCCGCGGCCACGGCGACCTCGAGCCGCTCCACCAGGCGGGCGAGGTCGGCCGCCCGGGCCACGAGGCGCTCGAGCAGGCGGGGGCGCTCCTCCTCGGGGACGGAGCCCTTCTGCAGGGTCTGGGCCATCCCGAGGATCACGGTCACCGGCGTCCGGAGCTCGTGTCCGAGGCGGGCCACCAGCTCCTGGCGCCGGGCGGCCCGTTCGACGAGCGCCTCCTGCGCCGCCTCGAGTTCCAGGGTCCGCCGGCGCTCGCGGTGGAGGGCCTCCGACAGCTCGTCGATGAGCGTGGGGGTGATCCGCGGCGAGATGACCCCGCGGCCCGAGGCCGCCTGGTGGATCGCGGTGAGGATGTCCTCCGCGTCGGAGTCCTTGAGCACGTAGCAGGATGCCCCGGCGACCAGCATGTCGCGGACGGCCGCGTGGTCCTCGTTCCCGGTGAGGGCCACGATCCCCAGGTCGGGGCGGCGCCGCTTGAGGCGACGGGTCGCCTCGATCCCGTCCACCACCGGCATCCGGACGTCCATGAGGACCACGTCGGCATCGACCCGCTCGATCAGCTCCAGCGCCTCCTGGCCGTTCTCCGCCTCCGCCACGACCGTGAGATCCCCGGTGCCGAGCAGGGACACCAGGGACTCCCGGAACCCGGCGTTGTCGTCGACGACCAGGACCCGCACGGGCCCGGGGGACGCCTCCGGCTGGGTGGGCGCCGCTCGCATGCGGCCCGAGTGTCCCCGGCCCGTGCTTGCCGGGGTATCCGGCGGACGCCGGGTTCTCGGCTCCCCGGGGAGGCCGACGGCGGTGTCGGCCGGCCGTCCTACCCGGCCTGGGCCCCGGCCCGGTCGAGCGCGGCCCTGCGGCCCGGCCCTCCGGGTCGCGGGTCGCCGGGCCGGGCTTGCTATGCTCGGGACAGGTGTGCTCGCCGGGACGCGCCCATGGGGGCCGCGGGATCCCCGGCGAGGAGAGGCGGCGCGCGGCCGGCCGCCGGGGCGGACCCCGACGCTCGGCCGGGCCGGCGCGCCGGAGAAGGGCGTACCCGTGCGTGGACCTGCGCCGCGGGGATCCCGGAGGGGTCCGGTGGTCTCCGCGCACCGTACCGAGGCACCACCGCCCGGTGGTCGTCGCCGTGCCCGTCCTTCCTCCGTCGCTCGCGGCCCCGCGCGCCTCGAACGGGAGGAAGGGAGCACGGATCCATGACCGACGAAACCGGGGTGGCCGCCGAGCTCGAGGTCGACGAGGCCTCCGAGGCGGGGCCAGCGGAGGAGGCCGGGGCGAGGCCCGGGAGGCGGCGTCGCCGTCGCGGCGGCCGGGGGCGGGGCCGACGGGCCGCGGTCGCGACCCCCGCCCAGCCGTCCGAGGCCGCCGAGGGCGGCGGACCGGAGCCGGGCCTCGGGGCGGCGGAGGCCGGGGACGCCGCCCCGGTCGGGACGGCCGGGGAGCCCGAGCCCGCCGCCGGGGCGGCCACGGCTGGGAGGAGGCGCCGGCGCCGAGGGGGCCGGGGCCGGCGCAAGGAGCCTGCCGAGGC
>FWPU01004508.1_pt1 | contig 31207 bp, 27 predicted proteins | sample 2228361 | NCBI WGS metagenome assembly FWPU01 (sample SAMEA103939777, study PRJEB20133) | metagenome | reverse complement strand
CAAGTATTCCTACGAAAAACATTATTGGGTTTTTCAGTTTGATAAAACGCTTGAGAAACCCTCTAAAGCCCAAAACCTGGATACTGTAGATCTGTGTAAAAATCACAGAAATCAATGCCAATGCAAGCGTGGTATTCAGGTCAGCTGATGCACCACGGAACAACGGAACAAAAACTTTATGGTGCCCATTATCAGTTGAATGATGGATGTCGCCATGTTGTTCCCCAGATGTATGCTCTATTTTTTCTTCAAATACCTGTTCCTGATGCTCTTCCCGATAAAAACCAATAGAACCCACACCCGGTAGAAGTCCAAACCAATTCACGATAAGCACAAAGAGAAATATTGTTATAACTAAAGGAAAAAATTTACGACCTCTTTCTTCGCTTCCGAAAACATCACAAATCAAATTATAGAAATACTCCATTATGTATTCCACAACATTCTGCAGACCTACAGGCACAATATTCCTCTTTGCTCTGACAAGCAAGACAATGATCAAGAACAGCAAAATCGTCAGATAAGTAACCAATAAAGAGTTTGTTATTGGGAATGGGCCGATTCTAAATAATTCCTCAGCAGCTATTGAAATGTGCATTAAAAAGTATATAAAAAAAAAAGAAAAAATCAAGTATCTATTGCACGTCCATCTTTTCCGTTGACTTTCTTGATAAAATGAGTAAAATAGACCATGGATTGGAGAAACCTATGATGCAGAATTTCCGCCGTAATACGCGGATTGTATTGTTCATTGTCGTTGCCGCATTCGCCTTGTTGATATTCTTTCAATGGGGGCTTGATATTACCGGTATCAGCGGACAGCAAGAAGTTAATATTGCCGTGGTTGATGGGATTCCTGTTTCCTACGCGGATTATCTTAGATTCATCCAGGAAAAAGAAAAGGAAAAAAGAGGTATTGCCCGGGAAGAAATCTGGCAGCTAATGCTTGATGAAGTCATGTGGAATAATCTGATAAAGAAAGAAAATATCCAAGTCGTTGATGATGAAATCTGGGCAATTATTAAAAGCAATCCGCCCCGTGCAATCTATGATTCTGAATACATGAAGGACAGTGCGGGTAATTTTGATTATAATAAGTATCTTAACCTATTGCGCGCACCTCAAAGCAGACAGTGGTTGTTAGAATACGAATTTAATCTTCGTAAGGAACTACCAAGAGAAAAACTGCGTTCCCTGATTTTCACTATGGCGTGGTCGTCTGCTTTTGAAGACAGCATGATTATTGCAAGATATTCAAACCAGTATGATTTTTCTTTCCTCAGCCTACCTTTATTTCGGTTAAAGGGTAATAGTGAAATCCTGCCAGCAGACCTGAAGGATTATTATAAAGCAAATATAAAGGAATTCACATACCCTGAATCAAAAGTACTGAAGTATGTATTCTTTGAAAAAGTGCCCTCAAAAGAGGATACAACTGAAGCAAGAGAACGGCTTGAAGATTTCTTGCAGCGCATGAAAGAAGGCGAGGATTTTCTGACCGTTGCTCAGGAGGTTTCAGACGACACACTGATTGAAAAGAAATTCAAGAATGAGAATGAACTCCTGCCTTACGAACTTGATGTATACAAGAGACTGAAGGATGGAGGAATTTCTAACATAATCCTGTCATCAAAGGGTTTTGAAATTATCAAACGTGTCAACAAAGGAACTATTTATAAGGTGCAGGCAAATATTGAAGTTTCCTCATCAACCCTGTCCGAAATAAGTGACCGAATTGAATCGTTCAAAAGTTCAGTAAAAGAAATGGCATTTGAAGAGGTAGCAAATGAGTTTGGATTAACCGTTCGTAAGACATATCCTTTAAGCACGGAAAGAATGAATTTCCCCATCCGCAATCAGGAGGCATTTGCCAGAGTTCTTGGAAGAAAAATAAACCCACAGGAAATTATTGGTCCTTTCAGTAGTTTTGGCGGCTATTATCTTTTTATGCTTGACTCAGTGATTCCCTCGAAGGTTCTCAGTTTGAATAACGAAAATGACAGGAATATTATCAAGTCAAAATACGAAAGAGAAAGATTGAAGATTCTCCTTAAAGAGCATTTGGATGGTGTTTTTACCCAGTTGCAATCCGGCACAATGTTCCAGCAGATGGCGGAAAAAGACACTCTACTATTCTTTCAGACCAACATTCAGGATATCTCGCTTATAGAAGTTGAAAACAGGTATGGGCAGGAATTTGCCGGTGTACTCGCTGGTCTGGAGCCAAAACAAGTTTCCAGCCCATTGATTACGGATTGGGCAGGTTACATAATCCGTTGTGATGGGAAAAAAGTTGTTCCTCCTGACTCTTCGATGATGCGCTATATTCAATATGCACGCCAGATCAGACTGCAAAATCTCAGTCAGTCTATTTTCACACCAAAAAAGATTATTGACAATCGGGACAAATTTTTCGAATAAAAGCTAACCGACCATTTTTATTTCAGTTTTTCTGAGTGGTCTTAGTTCAACGATTATTTCGTATTATTTTTACCAGATGGTCTGAATCAATTCCATAATTCCTGTAAAGCGATTCAGATTCATCTGAACCACCATACTGCTCAATACCAACTTTGACAAATTTTGTAGTAATACTTTCTTCGGCAATAATCTGAGCAACGATACTACCAAGCCCGGTATGGGTTATGTGATCTTCATAAGTAAGGATAAAACCAGTTTCTGCTGCTTCCCGAACCAAGTCCTTATCTATGGCAAATGGTGCTGAAACACCATATATTCTGATATGCATACCCTTTTCTTTCAATATCTCGTAAGCTTGTATTGCTTTAAAGACCATAGGGCCCATAGCAATTACTGAACAGTTATCACCCTGGCGAATCAAATCTGCTTTCTCATAAATATATTCATAATTTTCGTCAAAGAAAACTCCGCCCTTCACATTCTTTATGACTGGCAGTTTCGTGCGACCAACTCCAATCACCCAGTTTCCAGGTTGATTTAATACATACCGCACAACATGATCGGTCTGATTGGGATCAACTGGAATCACAACTCTAAATCCAAAAAGATTTCTCAAAAGCCCCAAATAATCAATGCAATGATGGGTTTTGCCATCCGGACCCACATTGTAGCCAAGATGGGTTGCAAAAATCTTCAAATGAGTATTGTTGATATCATTTAGTCTCAACTGGTTATACACTTCATCAATTGAAAACACACCAAAATCTGCCCAAATACTTATAATTCCGTTTATTGATACTGCTCCGGCAATCGTTGCGGTGTTATGCTCGCTAACGCCAGCTTCAAAAAAATTCTCAGGAAAAGCACGGGCAAACTTGCTTGTCTTGACTGAATCAGCAAGGTCACAATCAAAAACAGCAATTGCATTTGCTGAATTTAGTTTGCCGATTTGTTCAAGGGCGTCTCCAAATACTACTCTCGGATCAGTTGCTTCGCTGTATATCTTACATTTCCCGGTGTTTATTGCCGGCGGTGTAATGCTAACCCTTTTGTATTTCTGCACCTTCTGATCCTTATGTTTCAACAATTCGTCAATATTGTCTTCGACAGCAAGCTCTTTCAATGCTCTTCTGCATTCTTCTCTGGTCAATGCCTGCCCATGATATTTAGGGTTGTTCTCCATAAAAGAGACACCCTTACCAATGGTTGTTTCACAAATAATTGCATAAGGACTGCTCATATCAGAAATTGCCTCAGTAACAGCTTCATATATTTCTTTGTGATTATGACCTGAAATCTCACGAACCTTCCAGCCATCCCCCAGATAATTTTCTTTGATATTCACCGGCATCACTTCTTCCACCCTACCAGAAATCTGAAAGTGGTTATAATCAATAAGTACCGTAAGCTGGTTCAGATCAAATTTCCTGGCAAAGCGCCTTGCTTCTGAAACCTGCCCTTTTGCCTGTTCTGCGTCACTCATTACTACAAATGTCTGATAACCAAGGTTCTTTAGTTTTGAGGCAAGGGCAAAACCACACCCTGCGGACAAACCTTGACCCAGATTTCCTGAGGACCATTCCACACCCGGGACATTCCGCTCAACATGCCCTTCAAAAGGACTATGAATTCTTCTAAAACTGACGAGCAGATCTGCCAGATCAACATAACCCAGTCGGGCAAGTGCTGAATATAAACCCGGCGAAGTATGACCATGGCTTACAATAATTCTATCACGATTAACCTCACTGTAACTTTCTGGAGTAATATTGGCGAAATAAAACAGTGTAAGATAAATATCTATCGAAGACATTGAACCACCTGGGTGTCCGGAACCAGCAATAGTCGTCATTTTCAGTATGTCACCGCGACAAAGCCTTGATAGTTTACAAAGGTCTTTCCAGATTTCAGCCTCAATATTCTTTTCAAAAAAAGTTCTCTTCATATTACGGACACCTTAAAATCATCTTCTGCCATTGTAAAATCAGCCTTTATTTTGAGAATCAGATTACAGTCCCGGGAAAATTTTGCAAGAATATCAGAACCACGCGTTGTCAAGAAATCTGCAATACGCGGAGAAACCTGTAATTCAACAATCTTATTCTTGATTGAACGTGCGTTATTGAAGAACCATCTTTCAATATCACTGATTACACTCACTTTTGATATGATCCTACCCCTGCCCTTGCATATCGGGCATACCTCACTCAATGAATAGGTCAGACTTGTCCGAGACCGTTCACGCGTAAACTGAAATAGACCGAATTCGCTAATTTCACCAATACGGTAGCGGGCACGGTCATTGCGGATCAATGATTTGAACTCCCGAACAATTCTATCCAAATTCTCTTGCTTTTCAAGATCAATCAAGTCAACAACAACGAGTCCACCTATGTCGCGCAGACGTAGCTGTCGTGCAATTTCCTTAACCGCTTCAAGATTGGTTGATAACGCGAGCCTTTCTGCCTGTTTTTCTTTTGATGACTTACCAGTATTAACATCTATTGCCAGAAAAGCTTCAGTGTGATCAAGCACAATGTAACCACCACTTGGTAACCAGATCTTTCTTTCGAATATTGTCTTCAACTGCTCTTCAATTCCATATTTGAAAAATAGTGGCTCAGATTCTTTGTATAATCTGACGCGGGAGCGCATTCTCGGTGAAACATTGCTTAGATACTGAATTATCTCACGATACTTAGTATCATTGTCAACATACAAATTACGCACCTCCTGGTTAAAAAGATCGCGGACGATCTTGATCAAAGTACTTGGTTCGGGATGTAGTAAGTAAGGTGCCGATTGTGTTGTAAGCTTCAAACTCTTTTCCCACAGTGATCTCAGATAATGAACCTCTTGTTGTATCTCTTCAGGTCGGGCAGTAGCCGCAGCAGTTCGCATTATCAAACCCATACCCGGTGGTTTGACCTCTTTACCAATGCGAGAAAGTTGTTCTCTTTCGTGCCGGTTGTGTATTTTCCTCGAAACACCGATGTTCTTGGCATTCAATAATAGCACGACATAGCGTCCGGGAATTGAAATATAAGAGGTTACGCGAGGTCCTTTAACGCCGTATGAATCTTTAGTAATCTGAACAATAATTTCCTGATTCTCTTTTAGCTTGATGCCCTCGGTCTTGATTTCTTCATCAATCTCTATATCTTCATTTTCAAACAATTCGGAAAATTCTTTGAATGGAATTTCATCAAGTGGGAGGAAGCCATTCTTCTCAAGTCCGATATCAACGAACGCTGCTTTCAAACCAGACATAACATTCAGAACTCGCGCCCGGTATATGTTACCCACAAGACTTATCTGATCCGGTCGATCAACATGAAACTCTATCAGAATATCATTTTCCATCACTGCTATTCTGGTTTCCGACGTAGCAACACTAACAAAAATATCCTTTCTGATCATTTTACCTCCATTGGTGAGTGTAACAGTCCATCTTTCTTTATGAACATCAATGTTCTCGTAACTTTGTATTTCTTTGCCTGTTCAAGAGAGCTATCAGTAAGGTAAGAACATATTTCGTAGATATTGACATACTTCTCACCATAGTATAACCCGCAACTGAGAACACCATCACCAAAGGAAATTGATTCAATCGTTTCTGAAAGGTCTTTCACACGGTTCTTAGAATTGACATAAACAGGCTGATTCTTGAGGATATCTATCGGTTTATGTATTTCACTTGCTGGCAGGTTAACTTCGTAGTAAATTAGATTTACTGAGTTTGACAGAGATAATGTGCCCTGGGGAATTGCCCGGACATCGAGGATACGAAGACCTGGAGGAAATTTTGCATTTAGTTCTCTTGAGATATTTCCGAAATACTCACCATTCAAATAAAAATCAAAATAATCGGATTTGGAAATCTGACCGACGCTTTTCGGAGGTCCAAACGAAACCCTGGGAATTGGCGAAAAACCTGAGGTGAAAGCGATGGGTAGATCAGTGCGTCGTAGCGCACGATAGATGGTTCTGGTAATATCCAAATGAGATGCGTACCGGTAATCTTCGCCGATCGAGTATTTGACACGGTAAACAAATGATTGAGATGTCTTCTTTGGATACCTTCCATAACTAAGGTATTTTTCTTCGGTTTTGTGGAATTTTACAATATCCCCCTGGCAAGCACCGCAGTTGGAACACTCTTCATAGTAACAATTTGCCGTTGCAATTCCATTTGTCGCACGCTCATATTCGGATTTTAGGAATTCTTTTTTTACACCAATATCAATGAAATCCCAGGGCTGGTTTTTCTGTGCTTTTAAATAATCCACAGGATTAATTCCAGTTTTTTCAAAGGCATTTTGCCATCTTTTGAAGTCAAAAAATTCGCGCCATTCCTCGAATTTACCACCATTTTTGTAAACTTCTTCAATAACCGGAAATATCTTTTCATCACCCCGGGAAAGAAATGTCTCAATAAAAGAAACCTCTGGTGCCTGGTAATTTATGTCCACTCTGTTTTTTCTTATCCCCTTGATTACTGCAATACGCGCACTTATCTCATCAATACTCAGCATTGGTACTGCTTCAAAAGGTGTATGGGGTTTGGGGATGAATGCTGAAACAGAAAGTTTAATTCCACCCTTGGGACACATCTTTAGTACTTCATTAACGAGTCGTCTAATCTCATGGACATCTTTTTCCTGCTCAAATGGCAAACCAACCATAAAGTATAATTTTACCTGATGCCAGCCCTGCTCATAAGCCGCTCTTATTGAATTCATTAAACTCTGTTCAGAAAACGGTTTGTTTATCCGGCGTCTCAATTCTTCTGAACCGGCCTCAGGTGCAAATGTGATACCGGTTTTCTTAATCTCTCTTAATAAGAACGCCAGATCCTCGGTGAAAAGTTCTCCCCTCATTGCGGGCAATGATATACTGATGTTCTTTTTTTTCAGCAGTTCATTCAATCTTCTTATGAGATTGGTGAGACATGGATAATCAAGAATAGAAAAGGACAGAAGCGAAACCTCTTCCCAGCCGGTATCCCTGATTCCTCTTTCAACTGCCCTCAATATTTCTGAATCAGATCTAATTCTCAGTGGACGATTTGTGTATCCAGCCTGACAGAACCGACAACCGTGGGTACATCCCCTCATCACTTCAATGGCTAATCTATCGTGTGTAATATCACAAATTGGCAGAATAAAAGGAAATGGTAATGTCTGCTCAGTCAACTGATTGACAATGCGTTTCTTAATAACCTTGTCTCTGTTATGGACCTGCGGAACCCAGACACCTTCTAATTGACTGAGGGCTTTAAGCCGTTCAGATTTTCGCCCCCGGGGAATATTTAACAAAATCTGACATATCTCATCAACCACATCTTCGCCATCACCGATAACAAATGCATCAAACACCGGGCTCAATGGATTAGGATTCAATGTGCAGGGACCACCCGCGATTAGAATTGGTTCTTTCTCATCTCTTTCGTCGCTCTTATATGGGATATCTGCTAATTCAAGCAGATAGAGAATATTGGTATAATTCAATTCACTTTGAAGCGAGAAACCCAGGAGGTCAAAATCCTTGATTGTTCTCTTCGTCTCAAGACTGTATAACGGAAGATTATGTCTTCTCAAGCTCTCACCAAAGTCAGGCCACGGCAAAAAAATTCTTTCGCACTGAATTGAGGGATGTCTATTAAAAAGATGATAGATAATTTTTATACCGAGGTTTGACATTCCTATCTCATAGAGTTCAGGAAAAACAACACCAACAAAAATCCCCGGATTTTGCTTTACCTGAATATTGAGTTCCCCACCGGTGTAGCGAATAGGTCTTTTGACTAAAGGCAGGATATGATCAAACATACTCTTTGTTAATTGTCAAATTTTGCTATCATCAAAAAGCCACACTCTAAATCAATGTTTTCTGATTATTTATCAAATGGTTATAATAATCTGTATCCTATATCTAACGCCTTATCATTCAAGTTAAGTTGGTCTTCGCCTGCGCGGGAGAATCTTTTGCGTTGTGCCTTTTTCATGGTTTCAATATCAATTATTCCAATTTTCTTTATCAATGTCCCAAGCATTACCATATTCGCAATCCTGCCCTGACCAAGTTCCTCGGCAATTTTGTTTGCTGCAACCGGAATAATTTCAATATCACTCCTTTTTGGTCGGGATTTAATCAGAGTTTGATTGAAAAACAGAAGACCTTTGGATTTTATCATTGGTTCAAATTTCAATAGGGATGGTTCGTTCATTATGATCACAACATCGGGATGTGTAACAACTGGTGAGGCAATTTTCATATCAGCTATTACTACCGAGCAATTTGCCGTACCGCCTCGCATTTCAGCACCGTAAGAAGGGAAAAAAGTAACATTCAGATCTTCCAACAATCCGGCATAGGCGAGTATAATACCGGAAGAAACTACACCCTGACCGCCAAAGCCCGCTATGATTATTTCCTTGGTCATTTTGCCTCCTTTGCCCGATTACGGAATTCACCCATTGGATAGTATTTTGCCATAACTTCGGCAACCCATTTTTTCGCCTGAACCGGACTTACACCCCAACCTGTTGGACACATTGAAAGAACTTCAATAAGCGAGAACCCTTTGTTATCGAGCTGGTATTGAAAAGCGGTCTTTATCGCCTTTTTTGTTTTTATGATATTCTTCGGTGTATCAACCGCAACCCGCTCAAGATAATATGGACCATCAAGGCCATTTAATAGTTCACAAACCTTTATGGGGTAACCCTGTTTTACCACATCCCGTCCCTTAACCGAAGTGGTTGACCTCATACCCGGTAAGGTAGTAGGTGCAAGTTGACCTCCGGTCATACCATATATCGCATTATTGATAAAGACAATTGTTATGTTTTCGTTACGCGCTGCACTATGAATGGTTTCGGCAGTACCAATTGCTGCAAGATCGCCATCACCCTGATAAGTAAAAACAAAACATTCAGGTCGCGCCCTTTTGATCCCAGTAGCAACTGCTGGTGCCCTACCATGAGGAACCTGAATCATGTCACAATTAAAATACTCATCAGCAAATACCGAACAACCCACAGGTGCGATACCAATTGCTATTTCCCGCATATTCATCTCAACAAGCAACTCCCCAATAATTCTATGAACAATTCCATGCCCGCAACCCGGGCAGTAACGCTGTTTTATTTCTGTTAAACCTGTTGGTCGACCAAAAATCATCTTCATCTCTTACCCCTTAGTTCAAGTATCTTATCACAAACCTCCTGGGCATTGGGCAAACCGCCGCCTGGATGGCCAATAAAATGAACTTTTGAGCGTCCTTCTATTGCAAGTTTGACATCATCAATCATCTGACCCAGACTCATTTCTACAACCAGAAAATCTCTGACCTTCCGGGAAATTTCTGATATTATATTTGCAGGAAATGGCCAGAGGGTAATGGGTCTTAACAGACCCACTTTCACACCTTTTTCCCTTGCCAATCGTAGGCCTGCTTCAGACACCCTTGCTGATGTTCCATAAGCAACAATAACTATCTCTGCATCATCACACTGAATCGCTTCAAAGCGCTGTTCGGTTTTCATTATTTTCTGATACTTTTCCCAGCGACGCCAATTCCATTCTTCCAACTTACCTGGCCTGAGGTCATAAGAGCGGATCACCCGTCTTTCCCTGCCCTTGCAACCAGTCAACCACCAATCCTGTTCGGGTATTTTCTTTGGATCAACGGGTTCTCCTTTTAATTCCACTGGTTCCATCATCTGACCCAATAGTCCATCAGCTAAAATGAGTGCAGGATTTCGATATTTTTCTGCAAGTTCAAAGGCAAGTCTCGGAAACTCAAACAATTCCTGGACAGAATTCGGAGCAAGAACAATCGTATGATAATCACCATGACCACCACTCTTTGTAGACTGATAATAATCGGATTGGGCAGGTGCGATATTACCCAAGCCTGGGCCACCGCGTACAACATTCACAACCAGCACAGGCACATCTGCTCCGGCGATATATGAAAGCCCTTCCTGCATCAAGCTAATCCCTGGTGAAGAAGAAGAGGTCATCGCCCTGGCACCTGCGGAGGCAGCACCAAAGAGCATATTTATCGCCGCAAGCTCACTCTCTGTCTGCAAGAACACACCGCCAACCTCGTTCATTCTTATGGACATATATTCAGGAATTTCATTCTGAGGTGTAATCGGGTAACCAGCAAAAAACCTACAACCTGCATGAATCACACCCTCAACCAGGGCGTGATTTCCATACATTAAATCTTTTTCAGCCATTGCAGTCTCCTCTATTTGTACACTTCTATTGCTGGCTCAGGACACGACATATAGCAATATCCACAACCAATGCACTTTGCCATGTCTGTTACTTCAGCAGGATGATAACCACTTAAGTTTATGTGCTCTGACGAAAGCCTCAAAATACCAACCGGACATACATTATCACAACAAAGCCCGCAACCTTTACAAACTTCTTCCAGGATCTTAATCTCAGGCATTTATCCTCCTATGATTGAAACGAATTATTGCATTTCCATTGGTTATTAAGGGAAATGCATCTGAAGCTGTTGTTGGAAAAATAAATAGAAGAATACTCAAGAAGCGTTTTCTCAAATCATAATAAATATTTGCCAATCCTTTCTTTATGATATTCTTAATTATATGAAAAATTTTGCCAAAGTCAAGGCAATTCAAAGTATTTCTCTCTAAGCAAATCCAGATATGCTCTTTCCCTTCTATCATTGTAACTTTGGGCAATTCTTCCTGCATTTGAAATGGAGCCAAAATAGAATCGGTTAAAGGCAAAAATAAATATTATTCCGGCATCCACATATTTCTTGTTCTTTACCGAATTGTACAGTATAAAGCCACTGAGAGTCGTAAGTAGAAAATCCTGAATTCCCTGTCTAACATTGCCCGCATATATTTCACCCGTGCCCGGCAGGATTGCTGAAAAAAGCATGGCTCTGGTTATGGATTTTTTGGACCCGTGAACAAAAACCGCTATTTCATTGGCAAGGGTCTGATCTATTGTCCGTGCCTCCTTGAGGGCATGGGCATATTGCCGATTGCACAGATACGAATATACTAACAGTTGACGATCATTGACTGATTCAAGTACATCTACCGCAAGATCATAATTCCCAGTTTTTAAAAGTTCTTTCGCAAGGACAATTTGCGACTCTGTATCCATCGCGGGAAAATCTCTCAGTAAATTGTCGACCTCTTCGTAAGCTCTGAAGGAATTTTCATGTAAGCAAGCCATTGCCTGGTGAAGACGTAACTGCAAATCTCTCTGTGCAGAAGTATCAAAAAAGAACAGCCGCTGGTATTCAACCCGAGCCAGCTCAAAAAGATTGTGCGAAAAAAGGGATTCAGCAAGAGCTACTTGAGCAAAAAGTAGTAATATCATTGTTCCCTGTGAAAGATCATTTCACGGTATTTCATATTCTCATAATAATTGTAGTTTCGAACTGCATTGATACCACCGTAGATATTACCGGCATAGAAGATAGCGCTGATGCCCAGAGCAAAATAGAATTTCGTCTGTTCATTTCCATGGTGGTAATAATAAGTGATGAGCGAACCAGTAGCAACGACAAGCAGTGAATATATACCATCGCCAACCCGGCCCGCGTAGAAATGCCCACCACCAGGAAATAATGACAGCAATCCACCGAGCAGAGGGCTTTTGTTGGCAGGAACTGGTTGAGGAATTTCAATGAATTCACCGGCTTTTAGAAAATTAAATTCGCCGGCATAGCTCAAACCGATTAATTGCCGTGCCACGCTGTCATCAATCATATATTCAAGCACATGGCGCACCTTTGAATAATCACCCATGAGCAGGTAAATTCGGGATTTTGCATATTTTGCCGCGATGGTATCATTGAAGTAATCAACACTCTTTATTGCCTCTTCATATCTTTTCAATCGCACCAGGCAATCTGTAATCTTCGCATAGACTTCTTGCCTATCCCCAGCTGATAAGAATAGATATCGCCGGTATTCGTTCAGTGCTGAATTGAAATCTTCCTGAAGGTACAAATGATCAGCAAACCTCAAAATCTGGTCTTGATTGAATAACTCTGACTGCATAAACAGGAAAAATATCATCATTCTATCTTTTCAACTACATCATCCACTGGTCTATTAATCGGTGAAAGGATAAAATTGTTCTCTGGAGGATCATAGATTTTGCCATATTTTATGCCTAAATAATATGTACCATAGTAGTTAACTGCACCGGGATTACAGCGTATCAATCGGTCTGACGCCATTAGCGTGCCCCAGAATATACCATATTTCTGAATTGACTCAGCAGTAAAATTAGAGCAGGATGGATAGAAATTGCACACATCGCCCTGGGCTGGCGAAATGACCTTCTGATAGATTCGTATGCCTGTGCCAAAGACAATTTTTACAGGATTAGTCTCCTTTGGCATTTGATTGCAGATGAAAAAAAATACCAGAATCGCCATGTTCTTATTATACGGAAATTTGAATTTTTGGCAAGGCTCTCGTTTGCAAAAATCCTAACCGTATCTTGACACAAATCTTGATATTGCTATAATCCTTTCATGAAAAACCTCTGGTTATCAATTCTGGCAATTTTGATCTGCTGTTCAAACACCGAAAGCGTTTCCGAGGTAATTGATGGCGATACATTTAAGACAGATTCCGACAAGACAATTCGCCTGCTGGGAATAAATGCACCTGAAATAACTGATCCCGGTGGTGATCTGGCAAAGGAGTTCCTTAGAAATATGATCTTGAATAAGAATATTATATTGAAAAGGGATATAACTGAAAAAGATGATTATGGACGCTATTTGTTTTATGTATACTGTGGCAATATCATGGTTAATAAAGAAATGGTGCGATGTGGTCTTGCAGAAACGAGATTCTTTCCGCCCGATACCCTGTTCAAAAAGGAATTTCAGAAAGTTGAGAAGATTGCAATAAGGAACAAAAAGGGGTTATGGACATTTCCCGTATTTCAAATACCTGATACGAGCGGTATCATCACAAAAGAAACTCCCCTTGCTGAGTTACAACCAGAGGTTATTTCATATCTTGACGCCAGCCGGTTTTACGGCAAGACAAAGACAGTTGAAGGCACCATTGTTGTAACAAATAACACTGGTAAGGTGTGTTTTCTCAATTTTAACAAAGATTGGAAACGCTATTTTACTGCCGTAATTTTTGCCAGTGATTTTGGAAAATTTCCTGCAAACCCTGAAGACTATTATCTAAACCGAAAAGTCCGTATAACCGGTTTGATCAAAGAATATAAGGGTAAACCAGAAATCATTGTAAAAAATCCCTCGCAGATTGAAATTATGAAGTAGCACAGAATATTGGTATGCTATTGACGCTATCTCAAAAGTACCTGGGGGATATTCTTTTCAGGATGTAGTATAATATCAGTCTCAATGTTGTAGACTTCCGCAATCGTCTGTCGATTAATAATCTCATCCGGCCTGCCAATTTTATAGACCTTTCCTTGATGCAACAGAATCAGCCTTTCACAGTACTGGCTGGCAAGATTAAGATCGTGGTTGACAATGATTGTTGTTATCCCCTGACCATTCAAACTCTTCAAGAGCTCCATGATTGCAGATTGATGATGAATATCAAGATGGCTTGTCGGTTCATCAAGAAGTAGAATTTCTGGTTTCTGGGTAAGGGCACGCGCAATCACGATCATCTGTCTTTCTCCGGCTGAGAGGGTATTAATTGGACGACTGCGCAACGATTTTGAATTTGTCTGTTCAATTGCCCAATCAATTGCTGCAATATCTTGATTTGTCATTCTCTGGAACGCTCCAAGATACGGGTACCGTCCCATCGCAACGATGTCTTCAGCCAAATAATTCAATTGGAAATGGGTTTCCTGAGGCACAAAACCCACAAGTCGGGCAAGATCTTTAGGTCTTATGAGTTTTGTATCTCTCCCCATAATCAAAACTGTACCGCTGTTTTCTCTTAATATGCGCGCAATAATACGCACAAGCGTTGATTTACCTGCGCCATTTGGCCCGATTATTCCGCCGAATTCACCTTTTTTGATTGCAAAACTAATACCTTTTAGGACCTCTTGACGATTGTATGAAAAATAGAGTTCTTTCAGTTCAATTGCATTCATAGCTATCTTCTGCGATAAAGGTAAATGAAAAAAGGAACACCAATAAGCGATGTTATTATTCCTGCAGGCAATTCATACACTGTTAGATTACGTGCCAATCCATCAGCAAATAAAACAAATGCCGCACCTAAAATCAAAGAACCCGTAAGATTTTTGATGTGTCTTGGTCCAAATATCATTTTTGAAATATGGGGAACGACAAGTCCAACAAAACCTATGGCACCAACAACTGAAACTACAAAACTTACTAAGAGTGTGATAATGGTAAAAACTTCAATAGAAAATCTTTGTATATCAATGCCCAAACTTCCTGCAGTTTCTGCACCTGAAGAAATGATATCAAATTCCCTATAATACCTGTAAAGATAAAATATCAAAACGAGCGAACCGACAAGGAGACAAAAGATCATTATGCGGCTCTGAGGTGTAATGATCACTCCCAGGTAACCCATAAGCAAATAGATTATCTCATACAACTCTTTTCTACCCGCAATCATTACAATCATTACGAGTGAACTGCAAAGAAAACTCATTACCACACCAGCAAGAATCAATCTGTCACGTAACAAACCGCCTTCTATTCGGGCAATAGCAAAAACAACAAACCCGATCATTAAGGCACCCAGAAAGGCAAAGATTGGGCTGGCATAACCAAAGATTGCGATACCGACCGCTACACCGACTGCAGCACCTGAGGCAGTGCCGAGTGTATAGGGTTCCACAAGGGGATTACCGAATAAACTCTGCAGTGCTCCTCCGCTGAATGCAAGAATACTTCCCGCAAATATCCCAAGCAGCACACGATAAAATCTCAGTTGAAAGATTTCTTCTGTTAGCGTACCGGGCCCAACAAACATTTCCAGCAAGACAGCAATTATCAAAATAGCAATAGTCATTATGGTCTTATTCAAGTATCTTCTCCAGTTCTTTGAAGCCAAGAACAAGTCTTGGTCCGGGTCGCATGAGCCAATCCTGGTTTAGGTCCGCATAGACCTTCTTATTCTTTATTGCAGTAATATTCTGCCAACCAAGACGCTCCATCATCGGCTCAGGGTGAAGCACAATTATGATTTCAGGATCTCTGATAATAACCTGTTCTTGATTAACGACCGGATAGTCTTTCTTAAGATCAGAAAAAATATTCTTTCCGCCCGCCATTTCAATTAACTCATTAAGATATGAATCAGCTCCTACCGTAATCAGTGGTCTGGGACTCAGCTCAATGTAAATCCTTTTTCTGGTGCGATAATGTGATCTAATATTCATTCTCATATAACTAACGAGTGAATCTGCCTTCTTATCTTTCTTTAAAATTCTTCCGAGCGCTATAATCTCAGTATAGAGGTCATCAATGGTTTTGGGTGAGGCATCAAATGTCTTAACACTGAATTTTTTGAGGTGCTCTTTGATGCGATTCTGTTCTGGAAGGTTGACGATCACAAGGTCTGGTCTCAGATCAAGAATTCTTTCTAAAGAAGGATTTGAAAAATCACCAATTTTATAGATATCTTTTGCAGCCTCAGGATAATCGCAATAAGTTGTGACTCCAACAAGATTTTTTTCCGCACCCAGGCTAAAGATGATTTCGGTCATTGCCGGCGAAAGGGAGACGATTTTCAAATCTGGTGATGTTGCTGGATTTCGGCAACCAAGTATAAGGAAAGACAAAAGAAAACAGCATTTGCGAGTAGTCATATATATGATTATATTTATTTCACCAAAAAAATCAACGAGAAGCAGGGCTCACTATAGACATTCATCGCGCAACCAGAAAGGAAATAGAAATCCAGCTCGTGAATTTGGTTGATAGTCGGGTAGATAAAAGAGAGGTTTCTTATGGCTCTTGACACTTATTGAAATATGGATAGAATTATATGTTATGAAAGATTTCAGCAAGGTGCTTCTTTTTAAATATCTTTCACCACAAGAAATAAATTGGATGATGGTGAAATGGGAATCAAGAGATGTTGCCCAGGATACTGTTATAATAAAAGAAGGAACAACTGGTGATGAAATGTACCTGATAGAATCAGGAAAAGTCGAGGTCTTTCTAACCCGCGGAGATCTGGTGCTCGTTTTATCAGAATTAGGCGAATCATCCTTCTTCGGAGAAATGGCGCTATTAACTGATAAGCCACGCTCAGCCACTGTAAAGGCAAAGACTGATTGTCGTCTCTATGCGCTAAAGAAAAATCAATTCATGGAGATTATCAATGAAAATCCAAAAATTGCTGCAAAATTTCTGCTCGCAATGGGTGAAGATCTTTCACACAGAATAATGACCACCAATGCTAACCTGGAAAACTATTTTCTAATTAACCGGGCGATAGTGGATAACGAGTCTTTCAGAAATCTTTATATTCTAACGCATAAGGCCCCATCGTCTAGTGGTTAGGACATCACTCTTTCAAGGTGAAGATACGGGTTCGACTCCCGTTGGGGCCAGCTATTGCTATCAACCAAGTACCAAGGGCGAGACTTTTTTCTCGGGTTTCCTCTATTGAAAGATTAGTTGGGAAAAGCGCGGGTGACATTCGTTTTTAATGAACCAAAGAAAGGAGTCCTTATGAAAAAACTATTGCTTAGCCTGGTTTTGTTACCGGGCATATTTATGGCACAGGAAATATCTGTTTATGGTAACCGGGGCATGTTCAAACTCCAGTATGCTGAACCCCACAATATGGGCGTGCTCTCTTTTCACCTATCTCCCTCAGAACGATTTGAGGAATTAATATCAGTGCAACAGGGCATCAACACAACTGACCGTAAGCACTTTTTCACACTCTCCGAGGGTATTTCTTATGCAGTCATTGATTATCTGGAACTGCGTTTTCGGATGACCGAATTCCTTAAGTGGTTTGAAATGAACAATTATCCGGTAAAGCGTGGTGACCCTGACCCGCCCTGGGGCATAGAAACAATTGAGATAGGTGCCAAAGCTGGTTACTGCATAGTAGCGGATAAAAATACACCACTGAAATATGCATTCGGTGTTGAAGGTCATGTCAACTGGGGACCAGCACTACCAGAAGACAAACAGGCATTTGATAAGGCATTCTATGCAGATTCCTTTACTGACGCAGATGCAACTCCAGTTGCACCAAATTTTCCGCCCTATATTCCCCATGAACCTGATTATGCGGTGAGCGGATTGATTGACTTCAGAATTGGACCATTTGCTACGCATCTAAACTGCGGCTATTTGACGACCGGAATAGACCATCAACCACCCTATGTTGCCGATGCAGACTTTCACCCCAGACCTGATTATATTATTCACGGTGGCGGCATTGAATTGATACCTTCTGAAGATGTTCGGATTCTTTGTGAGTTATATGGCTATTATGATATGGACGCCCAGGAGGAATCACTCTGGATCACCCCGGGAATAAGATTTGGAGCAAGGAGTGTTAGTTTTGATATGGGTTGTGAAATCGGACTATTGAGCGGACCACTCAACAGTAACTGGTGGAAGGCATTCTTCAATATCTCAGGTGGTGCTGATTTGATCAAAAAGGTTGAAATCCATATTCCCATTGCCAAGGTGTCAGGAAGGGTTTATGATGCTAAGAGTGGTGAACCGATCCTCGCAACAATTACATTCCCGGGCTCAGATAAACAGGCAGTCCAGACCTCAGCAAATGGAACATATGATGCCTCATTTTCACCAGGTAGTTTTCGGGTGCATGTAGAGGCAGAAGGTTATCGCTGGAAAGAACAGGGTATAGTATTAAAAGACGGTGACCAGATTATCCTTGACTTTGCTCTAAACAAGAAAGAAATTGCCAAAGTAATTGGAAAAGTTTATGATGCAGAGACCAAATTGCCGATTGTGGCAAACATTACATTCCCTCAAACCCAATTACCTTCAATCAACTCTGATACATCAGGTATGTATTCTGTGATCCTCACGCCCGGCACATTCAGAATTCACATTGAAGCAACCGGCTATCAGTTTGATGAAAAGGTTGTAACTTTGCAGGAAGGTGATACCAAGGTCATTGATGTAGGACTGAACAAGATTAGTCTTGCCCAGGCAACACTTGTGGGAAAAGTCTCGGATATTGAAAATGGTACGCCATTACTCGCCCAGATTTCTTTTGTTGATGCAAACATTCCGGCAATTTCAACTGACCCAGGAGCCGGCATATACAAAATAACGGTTGCACCAGGAACTTATGTGGTGAAGGTTGATGCCCAGGATTATATCACTGAGACGAGTCCAGTTGTGCTGGTAAAAGATGAAACAAAAGTTCAGAATTTTTCTCTACGCAAGGTGCCAAAAGTTGGCGAGCGCATAATTCTCAGAGGGATCTATTTCGATTTCAACTCATCAGTGATTAAACCTGCATCATATCCAGTTCTTGATGATGCAGCAAAGGTGCTGATTGCGAAACCCAAAATGAAGGTTGAAATTAGCGGCCATACAGATAGTATAGGCTCTGATTCCTACAACATGAAACTCTCATACGGCAGGGCAAATGCAGTAAAAGATTATCTCGTACGTTATCACAATATTGATCCATCACGGCTTGAGGTACGTGGTTATGGTGAAAGTCAACCCATTGCTGACAACCGAACCAAGTCAGGTCGTGACCAGAACCGTCGTATTGAATTCAAAATCCTCAGCGTAGATTAGCAATCACAGGGTTGGGCTATTTTTCATAGCCCAACCCTGTATCTTCACAGTATCCTTAGTTCCTTTTGGAAATATCTACTGAAGCAATTTCGTGTTCAATTCTATCCAGATACAGGAGATTACCCAGTTTCATATAGATTTCGTTGGCCCTCAAAAACATCTGCATAGCATCCTGATATTTACCCTGTTTTTTGTAGTTCACACCCTTCAGAAAACAAATGTCCGCAGTAAAATAATTGTCGGGCAGTCCCACGATAATGTTTAAGGCACTATCACAATATCTATTCGCCTTTTCATAACTGCCCATTGCTGAAGCGACTTTTGCCTGATAGATATATGCATAAACTTTTCTGCTAATATCAGGATGGGATTTTAACTTAGCTAAAAGGCTTTTGCTCAATTGATTTGCCTTTTTGAATTGTTTTGCCAGAATTAGATACTCAATTTGCTCAAATTGACAGTCATAGAGATATTGACTTATCTTGATTTTTCTGGCAAGACTGAGCGCCTTGTTCAAACACCCTAACCCTTGTTTTCTTTTGCCAATTTCACGAAAATATTCACTCATATAGGTATTAATAAAAATTACGCCTTCAGTAAAATTTGTCTCCCGGGCATATTGCATACCAACTTTGAAGTTGTTGATTGCATCGTCAATCATCATTCTACGAAGGTTTATCATTGCCAGATTATTATAAAGATACACCATATCGCGTTTCAATCCAATCAATTTTGCAATTGTTAATGATTTGAGGTAATACTCTTCTGACTTCAATAAGCTGAAATGATAGTAGAGCGAACCAAGATCAAGTAGCGTTATGGATATCCCTGCCTGATATCCGATATCTTCATATAGTTTAAGTGCATTGTTGTAACAGGTTTCCGATAATGAGAATTTGAGTTGTTGTTGATAGGCAACTGCCATATCAAGATAACAGGCTGCCATTCCTCTTTTGTCATTCAATTTTTCACGAAGTTCCAGGGCTTTTTTGAAATAAAGTACTGCCCTTTCAATATCGCCGAGATTCAAATACGCCACCCCAAGTGTAATATTGATTGAACCAAGCTCTTTCGCTGGCACTTTTTTTGCATCTCGCAAAATGGTTTCACATTCCCTTTTTGTCTTAAGATAATCACCCATTCGCGCATAAATCCAGGCAATTCCTGCCCTGAACTGATACGAAGACTCTGAATCTTCTGTTATTTCAAGTCCATAGCTGTATATATCAAGTGCCTTCTTATATTCAGCAATATTTTCATAGATTTGACCGAGTTTGCTATAAATCCTTTCATCACCGGGATGCATTTCCTTACATACATTAAGATTGGTTATCGCTTTTTCAGTATTTCCCATCAAAAGGAAAATCTCAGCGAGGCTATATTTGAGCTTGTAGATTTCCTCAATATTGTCCTCGTACTTCAAGGCATTGGTTAGGAATTCAACAGCTTGCTGATGTGCATAATTTTCCTTGCATTTTGCACCTGCCAGTTTTGAGTAACAAAGTGCCTTGGCAGCGTCGTTGGCAATTATGAAATGATACGCAAGTTGTTCATAGTAATTTGGCAAAGACCCGGCAAAGTATTTCTCTATTGCATTACCAACCTGTTTGTGATACTTTAGTAGATTTGCTCGATCAATATTCCGGTAAACAATCTGGCGAACAATATCTTCGCTGAAGAAAAATAAATCCGGTCCCCGTTCTTTTACGAAACCCAATTTGAATAGCCGATCAATATGGTCCAGTACCTTTCCAACATTCTGTTGAGCACAGAGGGCAATGATTTCAGCATCAAACTCCTGTCCGTATATCGCACATATATCCAGAATCTCTTTAGTTTCAACATCCAGAAACTGAATCTTTCTCAATATTGTCGCTTCAATACTTGAAGGAACCTTCAATTCCTTATCAACAAGTAAAACCCATTCCTTACCGTTAAATAGAATCTTGTTCTGACCTTCCAATTCCCGTAAAATCTCTTCGGTATAAAAGGGGTTACCTCCGCTAAGACCATAAATAAATTTTGCAGTCTTTTCTGTAACCTGCCCCATTACTATTTCAAGCAACTTAAAGGTTTGAGCATAATCAAGCGGGGCCAAATCAATCTTTGTGTAAAGATTCTCCCGCGCCCAAATACTCAAAAAGTCATTAATGGTAGAATTTCTAATTTCTTCGCTCCGATAGGTACCAATAATTTTGGTTTGGTTATGAGAACTTCTTATCAAAAAATCCATAAGTTCAGAACTTGAACGGTCAATCCAGTGAAGATCATCGACAAGTACTACTACCATGGCCGGTGCGTAGATTTCACCGATCTTGTGGAAGAACAATTTTATGCTTTCAAATAACCGATATTTATCCAATCCCTCAATGCTCGCAGCCTCCTGTTTTTCTTCAGGCAACAATTTCATTATCTCCTGACGACAGATTTCAGGTAATTGCCTAAAAACTCTCTGGATAAGGACAAAATTCTGATTAACTATATCTCTCAACATATTGCGGAAGGGATGATAAGGCACTGATGATAGTGCTGCATAGGCATTCGCCCGAAGGAAAATACTCTCGGGATAAATATTTTTCAAATCGACGGCAAGCCTTGTTTTACCAACACCAGCTTCGCCAGCAATCAATAATGTATGATACTCTTTCAATCGTTCAGCACAAACTCTAACCTCTTCCTCGCGACCAACAAGTGCTTTTGCTGGAATTTCTATCTTTTTCGTAATTTCAGTCTTAATGCCAATACGATTTTTGCCTTCTTTTTTTGCCTGATACATCAATCTATCGGCTTGATTGATAAGTAAATCCATTGTCATCCCATCATCAGGATAAACAGCACAACCAATGCTACAGGAAATCTTATGATTGGTAATCCTCGTCTTATTCAGGTTGGTCAGGATTCGCTGGGCAAGGTCTGTAAGTCCATGCATATCAGTGTTCGGCACGAGAATAATAAACTCATCTCCACCATACCGAACCAGATTGTCAACCTCCCTTATTGAGTTCTTGAGGAAAAGCGCAAATTCTATCAGTACCCGATCACCTTCAAGGTGTCCGTAATTATTGTTTATATCGCGAAAATTATCAAGATCTATCAGGATCATGCCGAATTTTGTGGCAAAGCGGTTCGCCCTTTTGATTTCGTTGTCTACCCAGTAATGCAGGAATCGCCGGTTATGAACTCCAGTTAATTCATCATAATAGATTGCTTCTCGTTTCATTGTTAAATTATATGCAGGAAAATTTCTGCGTCAATCCATTTAATGATCAATAAAATCGCTATTCATAACGCAAGGCTTCAATGGGATTTAATGAAGCAGCTTTGCGGGCGGGGTAGATACCAAAAAAGATGCCAACTGCTGATGAAAAACCAAAGCCCAGCAGAACCATCCATGGCCCAACTGACGCCTTCAGGGGTGAGACAAGAGAAATAATCAAGGCAAGCAATACACCGAGAACAATACCAATAATTCCACCAATCAGTGCCAGAATGACCGACTCAGTGATAAATTGCAGCAGTATGTTTTGATTTGAAGCGCCAACTGCCTTACGAATGCCAATTTCTCTGGTTCTTTCTGCAACTGAAACGAGCATTATATTCATTATACCAATCCCGCCAACAATCAGCGATATTGCTGCAATGGCAACAATCGCTACAAAACCAACACGCGTGATGCTTTGATAGATTTCAAACAACATCTGCTGAGTTCCCAGTTCAAAATCATCAGGCTGGTCAAGACGCAAACCATGCCTCCGTCTCATCAGTTCTCTCACCTCATCCATTGCCCTTGCTACTTTTCCAGGTTTGGGCACAACACTGATTGTATAACCCCCAAAAGCCCTTTCAAATATGGCGGTTCTCCGTCGGGGGAAAATTTTGTCATAAAAAGTGTGAGGAATTGTTACAAGATTATCCATGCTCTGACCAAGAAATGAACCACGCTCCTTGTAAACACCAATGATTCTTATGCGATGGGTACCAATATTCAGATCCTTACCCAGTGGTGACTCATCGCCAAAGAGATTTTTGGCAACATATGAACCAATAACTCCGACATTCCTCTTATGGTGCACATCATCGGTACTGAGATCCCTGCCAATTTCAACAACATAATTGTGTGCTTTTGAGAAATCAGCTGTTGAGCCTTCAATCTGTGTCATGGCAATTTCTTTATCACGATATTTCAATTTGGTGAAGTTCTGTTCAATTGTAGGTACTGCGGTCTCCACTGAAGGTAATTGTCTTAGTGCCAGAGCATCATCAGGAGTCAAATCAGGACGCTTAGCAATTGCTTCAAAATCTGTTGGCCCCATTCTTACCATTGAATACTTTGTCACAAAAATCAAATCTGAACCAATTGAACGTATCTGCTTTGCCACAGATTGATTCAATCCCTCAATCAAAGAAAGAATTGCAATAACTGTGGTTACGCCAATGATAATACCAAGCGTCGTCAAAAAAGAGCGCATTTTATGTGACCGGAAAGTCTGCAGTGCCAGATTGAGTATTTCAGCCATGAACGACTCTTCCATCCATTAGTTTTATTACTCTGTTTGCCTTGGCGGCAATATTCGGGTCATGGGTTACGAGCACAATCGTATGCCCTTCAGTGTGTAAGCTATTAAATAGTTCCATAATCCCTTTTCCAGTTTTGGTATCAAGATTTCCAGTTGGTTCATCGGCAAAAATAATCTTCGGATTATTGATCAACGCCCGAGCAATCGCCACGCGCTGGCATTCACCGCCCGAAAGTTCATTGGGCTTATGATTTATTCTTTCTGCCAGACCAACCTTTGACAGAATCTCCTTTGCCCGTCTAATTCTTTCCTTTTTATTCAAACCCGCATATATCAATGGCAGTGCAACATTTTCAATTGCGGAAAGTCTATGTAACAGATTGAAACTCTGGAATACAAAACCAATAAGGTTATTTCTAATCTTTGCCAGTTCTGCATCAACAAGATCAATAACCCTCTTGTTATCAAGAAAGTATTCCCCTTTTGTTGGTACATCAAGACAACCAAGAATGTGCATCAAAGTGGATTTACCTGATCCTGAAGGACCAATTATTGAAACATACTCATTTTCATCTATTTCTACAGATACGCCACGCAGTGCTTCCACTGCTACTTTACCGAGGCTATATACCTTATGGATGTCAACGGCCCTGCAAAGCATTATTTTCTTTTATAACCAGTCAGCTGAATTATGCGCAGAACAATCCCATCTGCTACTCTGATATATTTCATTATTCTGTTCTTTAACTCCTCGATTTGTTTCTTCTTTTAATTCCTTCACATCCACCCTGGCACCATCTTTTAATTTTGAAAGCACACGGTATGGACCTGCAATCACAGTATCGCCTTCGTCAATACCTGAGACAATTTCAATCTCAGTATCGCTTGCAATACCCACCACGATCTCTTGCAACATTGCTTTTCCGTCTTTAACAACAAAAATTGATTCAACCATTTTGTCTTTGATCTTGCGTTTACCAATAGCCTGGATTGGCACCACGAGAACATCGGTTTTTCTATTCGTAACAATCTCTGCCTTTACATTCATCCCCGGCCTCAAGTCATTCGAAAAATCTCTCAATTCTATTTCCACTTCAAAATCAGTTGCCTGTTCTGTCGCAGTAATTGAAGTAATGGGCATCAAACCAACCTTTGTTACTATACCGGAGTAAATTGAATCAGGCAATGCATCTGCAGTCACTTCTACATCTTGTCCTGCTTTTACCTGGGGGACTTCGGTTTCATCTATTTTTACAACTGCAATCATTCGCGACATGTCGGCAATTGTTGCCAGCACGGTTCCTGAATAATTCATTGTCCCCATTACCGCCGTCTCTCCTTCTTCAATATTAATCTTCATAACTTTCCCTGAAATCGGGGCATTAATCTTTGTCTTTTCATAAGCATCCAGCGCCTGATCATATCTTGCCCGCGCGGATTCATAATTCAATTCTGCACTCTCATAATTCTCCTTGCTGATCAGCCCTTTTTCATACAGGTTTTTTGTTCGATTAAAAACCTGTTCTGCCTGTCTCAATTGTGCTTCTGCTAAGTTGAAATTTGCCTGTGCTTGTATATCATCCAGTTCAATTAAAAGATTACCTTTCTTTATAAAATCGCCTTCTTTGTAATAAATCCTCTTTATCCGACCGATCGTTTCAGCAGAAATATCTACCTGCGATTTCGCTTTCAGTACACCATCAGCACTTACCCTTGATGTAATATCACCCTTCTTAACAACCTCCACCTCAACTGTATCAGCCTTTGACTGCTGGGTTAGATTAAGGACAACAATCAACAAAATGATTGTCCCTATTCCAATTACGAGAAATATCTTCTTCATTTTTTACTCCTCAATTGTTGTTTTTCCCAATAAAAAGGAAAGCGTTGCCTGGTTAACATAAAATTCACTCAATACTTTTATCAGATTAACTCGCGCATTATAGTACTCTTCTTCAATCCGCAGCAATTCCAGGATTGAGATAACACCCAGCCCATATTGTTCGCGGGCAAGCGCTATCGCCTCTTCGGCAACCTCCAGACCCTTACCTGCAAACTTCAATTTGTCAATTGATTCCTTCAAACCAAAGTAACTCACATGTAGTGCTTTTTCCGAGTCAAGAATTGTTTTCTGCTTACTGAATTGGCTGATCCGCGCGTCCTTCTTTGCGCTAAAATAGTTGAAAATTAATGTCCTTAACTCAAAAATGGGAAATGTAATATTAACTCCATAGTTTTTCGTGGCATTATCACCCCAGTATTCAAAATCGAAGATAAACGAATCAATACTTGTATTATATCCATAGAATACTGAAATCTTTGGCAGAAAGGAGAAGGTTGATAACCAGAGATTGATTCTTGATAGATCGTACATCTGTTGCGCAAGATTTACTGTCAAATTTGCAGTTCTCAGAATTTCTTTCAGCGAATCAAGCGGTGGCAGTTCCAAAACATTAGGAACTATCAATGAGTCAGTAGGGTAGATTTGGTGGTCAAAATCAAGCATGGCACGAAGCTCTTGCTGCACGGTCATCTCAAGCGTTTTTGCCTGAGAAATATTCTGCAATGTTTGCAGGTAAAAAACTTCAGCTTGCAAAAGTTCTAATCTTGAAGCAGAGCCCAAATCATACTTTGTTTGAACAAGTTTCATATTCTCCGTTGCGCGCTCAAGTGCTTTTTCTGAGGAATTGAGAAGTTCATTTGCCGCAATGAGATTGTAATATGATTTCTTAAGATTCAGCACGAGATTCGCAATCTCCTGATTGTGTTGTATCGCACTGCTTTTTTCCTGGCCCTTAGCGAGAACAATGGCACCAATGACATCCAAGTCAAGTAGTGGGGCTGTAATGTTTATTGAACCCGTGTACTTCTCAGTCTTTAGGTTATTAAATTCAGAATGTGTCCATGCACCGGTCGCAGAAATCGTAGGCAGTAAATAAGAAAGTGCCCTGTAGTACTGAATCCTAAATTTTGCAAGCTCTTCCCTTGACTCCAGATAAGATGGACTCCTTTCTAATGCTATCTCAATTACTTGATTCAGGGATAAAGAATCTACGCTTAACAAAAGAAAAAAAATGATTGTCATATAATAATATATACGGCAGTATGAATCAAAAGTTTCACCCCATTAAGCAACTTTTGATCAAATAACCACTAACGTCTGCCAAACGCGCCGCCAAGTGCGATGCCGAGTAGAATTGATGCCATCCAGATGACAAAAACGAGAATATATGAATTCTCTCTTTTTAGACTATTCGTGATACTGATTCCAAGAGCAACAAGAATCATTTCCCATAAGAGAAAGAAATCAATACCACTGAGAAACTTATAGATAAAGGATTTCGTATCAAGTCCCGGAACAAAAAGGACAAGAGAAGTACTTACATGCAGTGAATGTTTTAGCATAATCAATATCCATCGGATAATGGCACTCGGAATTTTAACCAGCGCCGAATAGGAAACAACCGAAAAAACCATTCTAAATGAACCTTCACCACCCAGCATTGGTATAAACAGATTAAGGATACCCGCAAAGATAAGTAGCATAACCAGTGTTCCGATTATTGAACCAATACCGCCAACAATCACCATAAATGGTCCAGAAGTAAATTTCATTGCCTGTTCAATCTGTTCCTCAGTCATATTGCGTTCTTTCATTGCTTCAATCTGCTGGGCATTGATCAGGTCCCGGGTTGTTGCTATCGTAAGCATGGATAATACCGCAAGTCCGATGAGTACAATCGCAAGTGGCATGAGCCATTCTGGTTTTTCTTTAACCCTTGTAAAAACTACGCGTGGATTAACAAAAGTATCAATAATGTTATTCATGAGATATTATACACGGCAATCCTGCTAAGTCAACAACATATTGGGGGTCAAATCCAAACAATATAACAAACCACATGCAATTGTAGCGGTGCGACCCGTGATTTAACATCAGGGCAGGTTCATCGCACAGAAACCTCTTTCCTATCCTGTGATGCTGAATTCTGATTTTCATCAGAGCCTGCCCTGAATTAATTTCAGGGACATGCTTTAGATTGGACGATTTGCCTATCTTTTGGTGATAGATTTTCGTCCGACTGAAGTCGGACGCTACAAAATCACCCCCTCCTCTCGTCCCCCTTCAAGGGGGAGGGTAAGGGCTTGCCCCGTACTTGATACGGGCGTGGGGGTGAGGGGAATGGATCCAGAATATCAGAATATCAGGGTATTAGAAAAATCTTTTGAGAAATCGTTGTTGGTTATTTGGCTTCGCCGCCAGTTTCGTTTGCTGTTTTTTCGTTGTGGTTTTGAAATTTGTTATTTGGTAATTTGAATTTGTTTAGGATTTCGGATTTAGAATTTCGAATTTAATCTGCCATTTTGACATCACTTCAAATGTGCACTTGCCTATTGACAAAAAAAACATATGAGTATAATTAGTATGAGTGGAGAGTAAGCTGGAAAGGATTGGGTGTGATGAAGCCAAAGAAACCAGATAAACCAAAAAGACCAGATAGCCCAACAAAGGAGGCAGGATGGGTAAGATAATTTTTTGTGTAGTCATTGTAGGTATGTGTTTTGGGGAGGATGAAGGGCAGAAGCATGATTCAAAATTCGCCATTGGTGTAACCGGTGGCCTAAATTATGCGATTTATATCGGTAATGAAGGGGCCGAGAAAACGGCATCTGCACCGAGGATAAATATTGGAATAGATTCGAAATTCAGTTTGTCATTCAAATTCTCAAATGAATGGGAATTATCTTATCTCCGACTATTTTATAATACAAAACATAATTACTGGGATACTGTTTTTGTTTACGAAGACCGTATTACTTTTGATAACATTTATTTCTCCTCAAGAATTGAAGTGGCAATTCTGAGAAGGGGATATCTAACCCCTAATATTGGCATTGGCTTTGCTTGCGTATGGCCTTTTACAGGAACTTGGGATAGTTATTCATTCTCTTATAAAAATGCTAATAATTGCAGAGCATTGTTTCTTACCAGCAAAGTTGGTCTTAATATTGATAAATATCCATTTGAGAATACCCTTCTAAATTTTGCTTTTCATACTCATTACTGTATTGCAAGCACATTTGATCCATATATTCATCACCCTTTTGTATGGACAAAAGGGGTGGCGATTTCTGAGTCTATTCCTTTGAGGTTTACTTTAGCCCTATTATTTAAACTATAGGAGGAATAATGAGAAAACTAATTTATGTTATTCTGATAATGAGCCCACTTTTATGTGGGAAAGATTGGATACAATTTAAAAATGGGGGTCAGGAATGTAATGTTGCGGTTTTAGCGTCTGATGATTACCAAACACTATTAGAAATTACTATTGCTGGTTTTTACAAAAACGATACTACCATATTGGGGAAAAGATACGATATTATTGAAATTCCTGGCACAGGCTGGCGTCTTACACCCGGTGTTCCTCTATTGCCCGCCATCTACAAACTCGTGGCGATACCTTCATCCAAGGATATAAAACTCACGATTTTAGAAAAAAAAACACTTTGCTTTCTAATTATTTCTTAATACCAGGGCCAAGTATTAATCCGGGTAATCCAGATACTTTTATTATTGATGAAAGTAAATACAATTTTGATAACTTTCTACCTGATTCGCTAACCGCATATTATGGCCCTGCCTTATGGCGTGATTATCGGGTTATACAAATAAAAGTCTATCCAGTTCAATTTAATCCAGTGCAACAGAAGATTCGTATTATCACAAAGTTAAAATTGAAGATTGAATATACAGGTGTGAATACGCTTAATGACCCCATTCGCCCTCCACGGCCTACAAAGGCATTTACAAAACTTTATGAAAAATACATTTTAAATTATAATGAATACATTAAAGAACGAACTGAATGGGAAGGAAGCTATCTGATAATTGTGCATGACAATTTTTATGAGGCTTGTTTGCCATTGTTTAGTTGGAAATCACGAATCGGACATAAGGCAGTTATTAAACCGCTCTCAGAAATTGGTTATGATAGTGCGACTATCTATGGTTACATCAAACATGCCTACGATGATTGGAGTATGCCCTTGTGTTCTGCTTCAGATGGAACTTGACAAAATGCTATTTCTAAATAAGGTGGTGTAAGGGGTGCAAGGAAGGAGAAAATATGGATGAGAAGAGACGGCAATTTAATCCTGAAAAGAAATTGGAAATTTTACGGGAGTATCTCAAGAATCGAGTTCCCATCTCTGATCTTTGTGCGAAATACGGCATTCATCCTAATGTGGTTTACCGTTGGGAGAAGCAGTTTTTTGAGGGTGGTATCGCTACTTTCTCAGGTAAACATCGGGATGCCGGGAATGTGGTCGCGAAGGAGCGTCGTTTACAGGAGAAGATAGCGAAGCAGCAGGAAGTAATTGCCTGGCTTACGGAAGAGAACATTAAATTAAAAAAAGTGTCGATGGGGAGATTTAAACAAGCAATGGGTTGAGCCCGACATTCGGGATAATGTGGTGGAAACAGTGAACAGTTATAAAAAGCTAACCGAGATACCGACCAGGAAGTTATTATCATATGCGAAATTGAGTGCGGGCAAGTTTTATGATTGGCAACAGCGTTATGGTATTCCGAACCAACATAATCAACAAGTACCAAAGGCTCATTGGTTATTAGCTTGGGAGAAGAGTATGATTAGAGCTTATTATCGGCGGCACGAGTATGAAGAGGAGGGTTATCGCAGGCTTTGCTATCGGATGATTGATGAAGATGTGGTCTATGCGAGTCCTTCATCGGTGTATCGGGTTTTAAAAGAGGAAAACCTTTTGAATAAATTCAAGTCCTGTCCAGAAAGCAATCAGCGGGGTCGGGGTTATGTCCAGCCGACGAGACCGCATCAGGAATGGCACATCGACATCTCTTATGTGAATGTGCTTGGGACATTTCTTTTTCTCATTGCGATTATTGATGGTTATTCCCGTTATATTGTGGCGTATGATTTGCGGGTGAGTATGCGGGAAGCAGATGTGGAGATAGTGTTGCAGCGGGCGCATGAGAAATTTCCCAGTGAGCATCCCAGGGTAATATCCGATCACGGTGGCCAATTTATTGCCAAGGAATTCAATGATTATATTCGGTATGTTGGGCTCACCCATACGCTTATTTCTGTGGGTTATCCCCAGAGCAATGGTAAATTAGAGCGGTTTTTTGGAACCGCAAAAAGGGAATGTATTCGTAGGAATAGCTTTCTTTCAATTAAGGATGCCCGAAAGATTATTGACCAGTTTATTGAGTATTACAATAACAAAAGGTTGCACAGTGCTATTGACTATGTGGCGCCACTGGATATACTGTTAGGCAGGAAGGAAGAAATCCTAAAAAGAAGTGATGAAAAATTGAGAAAAGCTCGTGAAGATAGGGTCAAATATTATAATCAAAATTCCACCTTATTTCACGATGCCAAAATGTCATGTTTTCACTGAACCAGTACACAATGAAGTTAAAAAAATTAAATAGATGGTTCACCAGAGTCCTTTTGATTGGTCT